>Ga0233425_10011460_pt1 | contig 10340 bp, 12 predicted proteins | sample Watercolumn_Towu_2_FD_181712 | JGI IMG/M metagenome (GOLD analysis project Ga0233425, IMG submission 181712) | Freshwater microbial communities from Lake Towuti, South Sulawesi, Indonesia - Watercolumn_Towuti2014_140_MG | ecosystem: Environmental > Aquatic > Freshwater > Lake | place... | reverse complement strand
CGAAGCGGCGCTCGAGTTCCGTTTTCGCCGGCTTGCCCGAAACGATCTCTTCCTCGAAGTAGAACGTCTCGTCGTAGTCGATCAGGTCGTAGTATTGCACGAACTGGTTGTCGAGCCGCTTCTTGTACTGGCGGGCGACGACGTTGGTGATCTTCTGGTCCTTGAGCCGCCGGGCAATCGTGATGTCCTGATCGCGGCCGACGTTCACTTCCACGCGATCGCCGATCGGCACGTACTTGGTCGCCGTGCCGCCGACGTAGGCCAAGTCCTTGGTCTGATATTCGGAGAAGAGCCTGACCATGCCGTCCGGCAACGGCGAGAGCCCCAGGTTCTCCATCGCCGAGAGTTTCTTCTCTTTGCCCTGCTCGTCGAGCAACTTGAGGTTCTTGAAGCGGTAGAACTTGGTGAAGAACGTGCCGCCGTCGCGGTCGGTTAGTTTATAGAAGCACTCCAGCGGCACTTCGCCGACCTTCATCGACACCAGCCGCTTGGGCTCCTTGTCGCTGATGTCCTCTCGGCCTTCGATGGTGAAGAGAAAGTACTCGGAGAGGCCCTGCTTGATGACCTCCTTGGGTTTGCTGTCGGGGGCCGGACCGCCTCCTGGGCCGGGCAGGGCCATGGGCGGTTCGGCTTTTGGCTCGGCCGTGCGCACGGCGTCCTTGAACTTTGTGCGGATGTCCTCCCGTTCGCTGGAGGAGCGGTCCAGGTAGCGTCCCGGAGCCGGCCGGCGCGCGAGGTCGGCGATCTTCTCGACCAGATTGACCGTGCCGACGACCATCCTCGTCTGTGCGTTGTCGTAGAGTTCGCCGGAACTGTTGAACACGCGCACGTAGCCGGTGAGATTCAACTTGGTTTCGTCCTCGTTGGCAATCCCGACGTAATCGGCCGTCCAAGTGATGCCGCTAGTGAAGTAGCGGATTTCGACGGCGATCTTGCCGGCCAGTTGGCTCTGGATGTTCCACTGCAGGGCGTCGTTGCGGCCGCTGGGGAACGTAGTGTCGATCAGATCGACCTTCTCCTGGTTGTCGAGGATGCGGAAGTCGATGCTCGTCGGGTCGATGAGCGTGTTGGCCCAGGAAAACTGAATACGGTTGACGCCTTCCTTGACGGTCAGCAACCGATGCTCGCGGACCATCGTGATGTCTTCGGAGTTGTAGATCGTCAGTTGCGTCCCCTCGCGGCGGGGGAGCGTAACGAGATCCACGGCGGCTAGGGCATCGCCGGCCAGGGCCGCCAGGAGCAAGGAAACCAAGTATCTTGGCATACTTCGCACCTACAATAGGGGGAAAGTCTCATGCAATCATAGGTTGAGACGCCGGACCGTGCCCGAAAGTTCCCACTAGCTCTTCACCCGGGCGAACTTCATGCGCAGTTCGCGGCAGTCGGCCGTCAGCGACGGGCACAGCTCGGGGATTCGCTCGGCGAGGTACGCCATGTGGGCTTCCATTGCCTCGCGGAAGGGCCGGAGCCGCTTGACGAAGGCCGCGTCGGTCGCGGCCAGAGCGGCATAGAAGACCTGGTTGATCTCCGAGGACTCGAGCTGAATCGCCATGCGCAGCGCCGCTTCCACCGAGTCGATTTCGTAGACGGCGGCCTCGGCGGCGTCCATCTGCTCTTCGAGACGCGGCAAATACTCCTGCCAAGGGTTGAAGAGATTGACCTTCCAACCGCTACGGAGAGCGGCCGCCCGGCAGACCTCCAGCAGGTCGGCGTGGTACTGTTCCTGCACGGCCAGCCCGCTGAAGAACGGCCCCACCAGACCCTGGTCATCGAGGGCCTTCCCCAGCACCTTGTAGATCCGCCGCGCCCGATGTTCCAGGCCAATGCAACGTTCGAGGATGTCGCAGACTTGCGGTGCGGCGGCCCCGAAACGCCCGGCCTCCTGCAGGAGCCCCAGGAAGGACTTCCCCTGCCACGGGGCGACGGCCCGAAAGAAAACCCGCCATCCAAAACAACGAACGGTGGCCAACGGGTGAGCCAGGACGTCCCAGCTTCGGATTACGCCAACCATGCCGCACCTCCGGTGTACCGAAGACGGCGAAGCCCTTAAGACAGCGAGTTTACCACTCCGGGCGGGCGTGTCAATCCACTATTGAACGCCCGTGCTCGGGTAGACCGGCTTTAGGACGCCTGGGGCAGGTGCAACGGGCGGAGGAACCCCCGACGGATCGAGCGGCGGCAGGGGCCGGATCGTGTTGTCGCTGCCGGCCGCGGGAGCAGTCGATACGGAGGCCGGGCGGACTACCGGCGTCAACCGCTCGACGGTTTCCTCGGTGACCGGTACGGCGACTGTTCCGGCTTTTGCCTCCGCGACAACGGGGCCGTCCCCTTGCTTTCCCTCGGCCTTCTTGGCCGGTTCCGGCGACTTCGGCGGCACGGGACTAGCGACGACCCGCGGCGATGCGGCCGCCTCGGCCGGCCACTCCTTGCTCATGGCGGCCGGCGGCTGCGACGCGGCGGGAGGCGGCGTGCTGCTCGGTGCGGTTGCGGCGGGCGGTGCATCGTGAACGGCCGCCGCCGTCCCATTGGCGTCGCGCTGCCGGCGATATTCGGCCAACGGTTCGACGAACGATTCGACTGCCGCGTCCGTCGGTTGCGGATGGGTTGCCGCAGTCGGAGTAGCGTTCGTCGCGGGCGAACTCACGGGCAGCGTCATCGTGGGACGTCGCTGTGTTTCGCCGGCAGGCGGCGTTGCCGCTGACGACTTCGGCGCCGATGCCTTGTCCGAAGTGGGCGCCGGCACAAATCCTGCCGAATGCGCCGCATCGGACGGACGTGCCGCTTCCTCCGGCTGCGAAGAAGGCGACGGCGGCGCGCCCATCTGCCAGACCGTCGGATACCGCGTCATGTTCAGGCCGATCGCCGCCGCGACCAGCACCAGCATGACCGCTGTTGCTGCAATCTTGGGCATGTCGCGTTTCCTCCCAAGCCCGGGCGCGAACGGGCGCACCATACGAGCAAGACGCCCGCAATCCAATACTCCGGGACGCCCGCGATCCAACCATACACCACGCCCCGCACAGGGCAAGGGAAGAACGGGGGCATGGAAAGAAGAAGTGTCCCGCGGCGAAGGAGAACGCCGACGGGGTAAAGTTTAGGGGAAGGATGAAGGATGAAGTATGAAGTATGAAGACAGGAAATGCGGCATGCGCCTGGCTTGTGCCTTCATCCTTCATCCTTCCTCCTTCATCCTTTCCCTTCACACCGGCATCCGCACGGCCGGCGTGCCGCGCGCGGCCAGCGCCGCGTCGATCGCGGCCAGTTGCTCGTCGCTCAGCCGCCATCCCATCGCCCCGGCCGTCTCAGCGATCTGGTCGGGTCGCTTCGCGCCGCAGAGTGCGGCGGTGATGCCGGGTTGATGAATCGTCCAGTTGATTACCAACTCAGCAACCGTGTGTCCACACGACCGCGCAACCTCGCGCAAACGGTCCAGGAGATCCTGGTTCTTCTGCCATTCTTCGCCTTGAAACTGCGGATACTTGCGGCGGCTGTCGTCGGGGCCGTAGGTCTGCTCGCGGCCGATCCGCCCGGAGAGCAGCCCCTTCATCAGCGGCCAGTAGACCAACACCGCCACGTTGTGCGCGATACACCACGGCAGGGTGTCGGCCTCGATCTGCCGCTGGAGCATGTTGTAGGGGGGCTGAAACGCGGCCAGCGGACACTCGGCGGCAAACTCCTCGAGTTGCTGAAGCGACACGTTCGACACGCCTACACTGCGGGTCTTGCCTTCCTCGAGCAGCCGCCTGAGTCCGCCGGCCGATTCGGCGACCGGCACACACGGGTCGGGTGCGTGCAGATAGAGCAGATCGACGCGGTCGGTTTCCAATCGCCGCAAACTCTCTTCGCACTCGCGGCGGAGCGCCTCGGGCGAGGCGTCGTGGGCCTGCCGGCCGGCGGCGTCCCAATGCAGCCCGCCCTTGGTGGCCAGCACCACTTCGTCGCGCCGCCCGCGGATCGCGCGGCCGATCAGTCGTTCGCTCTCGCCGTCGCGGCCGTAGCAGTAGGCCGTATCGAGATGGTTCACGCCCAGGTCGAAGCACGCGCGGATCGTGGCGATGCTCTGCTCGTCGCTCACGCCCGCGCTCGTCATCCCGGCGATCGGCCAGCAGCCTAGCGCCACGGGCGCAATTGCGATGCCCGAATCGCCGAGCGGCCGCCGTTGTAGGTTATGCTTCAGCATATCTGAGCGTCACTTCACTCGTTCTCAAGCTCCGGCCACGTTGGCGGTGTCTTTGCTCAACTCTTGTTCTTCTTGATATCTTCCAATCGCACGCCCTTGCCTGCGCGCAGACTCGCGCGTGCGGCCTGAATTCGCTCGAGAAACCGCGGATCGTGTTCGAGCCGGTAGTCGAACCACTCGTCCTCCGACTGGAATCCCCGAAGCACACCTGCCGGCTTGCCGTGGCGCGTAATGACGATCTCCTCCTTCTCGGCGAGATGAAGGTACTTCGACAAATCGTCTTTCACTTCACTCAGAGCTACTGTCTTCATCGCGTTCTCCCATCTGATCGAGCCACTCTCGCGCCTCCGGCTTGGCGACTATCGCCAGCACCTGAACGACTCCTTCTTCCACGTCGTAGAAAACGCGGACATCATCGACGCGCAAGCGGTATTGAGGCCGCGAAAAACCGCGCAGGCGCTTAATGCGGCTCTTGCTGGTTCTCGTCGGCCCGTGCCGCAAATGCGTCTCCAGCGCGTCCTCGACCGTGGCCCGCACGTTGCCCTTCAGGCGGTGCAAGTCGTCGATCGCTTCGGGCGCCAGGATGATTTCGTATCTCATTCTGGCTAGATTATAGCCTGAATTGTGAAGTGCGGCAAGAGGGGGATTCCGTCGATCACCGTCACTCGCTGCCAAGCTCGGGGCCGGACATACGGCCCCCCGCCGCCGGCTGCTCATCCGGCGGCTCCATCAACATCATCGCCACTGCCGCCGCGGGCAGGAACAGGAAGCTGGCGTAGAGCAGGGACAGCCGGTGGTCGCCCAGTTCAGAGTACATGCCGAAGAACACGGTCCCGGCCGCGGCCGCGATCCGCCCGATGTTGTAGCAGAAGCCGGCCCCGGTGGTCCGCAACAGCGTGGGGAACAGCGGCGGCAGGTACATGGTGAACAAGCCGAACACGCCCTGGCACATGCCGATCGGCACGTACCACGCCACGTACCACCAGAGCAGCCCGCCGTCGTCGCCGGGCACGCGAGCGTAGGCCGTACACATGGAGAGGAAGTACAGCACGCACATCAGCGCGATCGCCCGCCGGTAGCCCAACCAACGGGCCGCGAAGGCTGCCAGAAAATTACCGACGATCGAGGTGACCATCACCAGCGTCATCGCCTGCGTCTTGAACACCTGCTTCGCGGGTTCCGTCCACTCTCGGACGTCGGGCAGGTTGTTCAGTTGTTGCAGGTACCAGTACATGAACGCCCAGTGGGCCGTAAGCGAAAACGCGCACACGAGGATCGTCAGCACCGTCGTGCGGCGGACCGTGCCGCGGAACAGGTCGCCGATGCGCGGTTGGGCGCCCGCGGCCTTCAGCTTCGCTTCATGCCATTCCTCGGGTTCGGGCACGGCCTTGCGGATCCAGACCACGATCAACGCCGGCAGGACGCCGACCAAGAACACGTACTTGTGCGGAAGAGGTGACAGGAGGGCGCCGAAGATCATGGCCAGCATCACGCCGCAGTTCACCGCGCTCTGCAACACCGCGGCGATCCACGGGCGCCAGCGGCGGGGCCAGGTCTCCGACAACAGCGACGCGCCCACGGCCCACTCGCCGCCGATGCCCAGCGCGGCCAGGAAGCGGCAGATGAACAGGTGCCACCACGTCTCGGCGAAGAACGACAGGCCGGTGAATGCGGCGTAGGTGAGGATCGTGAGCATCAGCGCCCGGGCGCGGCCCAGACGGTCGCCGAGGCGGCCGAAGAAGCCCCCGCCCAGGGCCCAACCCACCAGGAACGCGGCCTGGATCAGCGAGCCGTAATAGGTCACGTCCGGATCGTGCGAATCGACCTTGTGCAGGTCGGACGACAACAAATGGGCCACGAACGGGCTGGCCACCAGCGTATACAGGTGCATGTCCAGCCCGTCGAAGAGCCAGCCCAGCCAGGCGGCGATGCCCGACTTCCACTGCTGCGGCGAGAGGTCGCGGAGCCGCTGGGCGTCGCGGCCGTTGTGCGGGGCGGACTCGGGCATCAGCGGCTACTCCTCGGGCAGACCCGTTGGGGCGGCAGTACAACTGCCGCCCCAACCGCAGTTGTTGGGATGGCAGTTGCACTGCCGTCCCCATCTGTCGCGTCGCTACTTCTTCGGCCGCGTCTGCTCCTGGTGGCAGCGCTTGCAGCGGACGCGCTGTGAACCGATCTTGCCGCCGCACTTCGGGCAGACGCGCCCCCGGACTGCTTTCACGAACTTGGTTTGCGGTCGCCGTTTCATGATTATCCTTCCTGATTTCTCTTGAAGCATTTGGAACAACGCAGTCTACCCGATCCGCCCCGAATCGCCAATGGGGGGTGCGAGAATTGCCGCCGCACGCTATCATGGTAAGCCGAAGGAAGAAAAGGGGACAGTCCCCATTTGTGCGAAGCACCCTTCGGGCCGTTCCGGCAAATGGGGACTGTCCCCTTTTCTTCCGCAGGTTGGCAACCTGACCCACGACAGCCACGCCTATCGCGCCAATACCATGCTCTCCACCCTCTATCGTCCGCCGTTGGGCCTGCTGACCGACCTGTACCAACTGACGATGGCCTGCGCCTACTTCCGCGCGGGCGTGCAGGACCGCGAGGGAGTGTTCCATCTGTCTTTCCGCCACAATCCGTTCGGCGGCGGGTTTACGATCGCCGCCGGGCTGGCCACGGCCGTCGATTACCTCGAAAACCTCCGCTTCGATCCGGCCGACCTCGACTACCTGGCGTCGCTCGAAGGAAACGACCACCAGCCGCTCCTGGACCGGGCGTTTCTCGACGTGCTCGGCCGGCTCACGCTCCAGTGTGACCTCGACGCCATGCCCGAGGGAACCGTCGTCTTCCCCCACGAGCCGCTGTTGCGGGTCCGCGGGCCGCTGTGGCAGGCACAACTGCTCGAGACGGCGCTGCTGTGCATCGTCAACTTCCAGACACTGATCGCCACGAAGGCGGCGCGCGTGACGCTGGCCGCCCAGGGCGAACCGGTGCTCGAGTTCGGTCTGCGGCGGGCGCAAGGGATCGACGGGGCGCTCTCGGCCAGCCGCGCGGCGTACATCGGCGGCTGCGCGGCCACGTCGAACGTCCTGGCCGGCCGGCTGCTGGGCATTCCCGTCAAGGGGACGCACGCCCACAGTTGGGTCATGTGCTTCGACGACGAGCCGGCCGCCTTCCGCGCTTACGCGGCGGCCATGCCCAACAACTGCGTGTTCCTGGTCGATACCTACGACACGCTTCAGGGCGTGCGCAACGCCATTGAGGCCGGCCGCTGGCTCCGCGCGCAAGGCCACGAAATGATCGGCATTCGTCTCGACTCCGGCGATCTGGCCTACCTGAGCAGCGCGGCCCGGCGGATGCTCGACGAGGCGGGCTTCCCCAACGCGGCCGTCCTCGCCTCGAACGATCTCGACGAGCACCTCATCGCCGGTCTCAAGCAGCAAGGGGCGACGATCGGCGTCTGGGGCGTGGGCACGCGGCTGGTGACGGCCTTCAATCAGCCGGCCATCGACGGCGTCTACAAGCTCTCGGCCATCCGCGAGCCGGGCGGCGCGTGGCAGGATTGCCTGAAACTTTCGGAACACGCGGGCAAGATGTCGGACCCCGGCATCCTCCAAGTGCGGCGGTTCGTGGCTGACGGCCGGGCGATGGCCGATGCGATCTTCGACGAACGCCACGAGCCCGAAGGCGATTGCACCATCGTCGATCCGGACGACGCCACGCGCCGCAAGCATATCGCCGCCGGCAGGGAAACGGGGACTGGCTCCGCGGCGGTACGTACGGACAAGGGCAGGAACCAATCCGCCGCGGTGCCTGTCCCCGTTTCCTCCGCACAGAGCGAGGATTTGTTGGTGCCTGTCTTCCGCGGAGGCCGCCGCGTGTACGACGTGCCGCCGCTTACCGAGTCGCGCGAGCGGACGCAGCGGCAACTCGCCCTTTTCCACGCCGGCATCAAGCGGTTCGTCAATCCGCACGAATATCCGGCCGGCTTGGAAGAACGCTTGCACGAGCGTAAACTGTCGTTGATCCGCCGGGCAAGACGGCAGGAAAACAGCACACCGTAGGAGGATCACGAAAGCACGAGAACACGAAATACGCAAGTAGCGATGGCAGGCCATTAGGGGGCTATCGCGCAGAGATCCAGACTAACGAGGATTCGCGGGAATGAGCTGGTTGACGGACTTGGGCACGATGTTTGCGGTATCGGTTTGCCTGGTGGTGGCGTCCGGAGCGGTCCTTCTGGTGACGCTGATCGTCGCACTCTTCAGCCCGGCGGGTGAAACCGAACTGAATACCCGAACCAATCCGCTGGTACATCCACTCGTCTGGACAGCCAGAATCCTGTTTGTCACCGGCTTCATTGGCAGCATATTCTGGGGTCCGGAACTCTATAGACGCACCGCCATGTTGATTGGTTTGACTTGGGTTGCAGTGGTAGTCGCCGCAACTCGCCGACGAATCCGCAAACTGGAGGAGAGGGTCTGACTCGCAGCCTTTCGTGTTCTCGTGCTTTCGTGATCCCTCATATCCAACCAGCAGGACCACCATGAGCACCAACCGTGTGCAACGCATTCTTGACGAAGTCGGCTCGCTGAGTTTTGCGGGCGTGTTCGACGCGCTCTCGGCCAAGATCGCCCAGCAGGCCGGGTTTCCGATGGCCTTTGTGTCGGGCTATTCAGTGGCCGCCACCTCGATCGGCGAGCCCGACATGGGGCTGTTGACGCAAACCGAGATGATCGAACGGGCGAGGCGGATCTGCATGAGCGTCGCGATTCCGGTCATCGTCGACGCCGACACGGGCTACGGCAATCCGCTGAACGTCTTCCGCACGGTCAACGAGTTGATCGCCGCGGGCGCGGCCGGTTGCTTCCTCGAAGACCAGGTGTGGCCCAAAAAGTGCGGGCACATGCGGGGTAAGCGGTTGGTCGAACGCGAGGAGTACGTACAGAAGATCCGCGCGGCGTCGGAGGCCCGGGCGGGCCGCGATTTCTTCATCGTCGCGCGGACCGACGCCCTGGCCGTGGCCGGCATGGACGAGGCGATCGCGCGCGTTACGGCCGCGCGGCAGGCGGGTGCCGACGCGAGTTTCGTCGAGGCCCCGGCCTCGCTCGAACACTTGGCCGAGATCGGCCGCCGCGCGCCGCCGCCCGTGGTCGCCAACATGCTCGAAGGGGGCAAGACGCCGGTGCTGCCGCAGCAGCAACTTGCGGCCCTGGGCTTCCACCTGATCCTCTATCCGCTGGCCGGCTTGTTCGCCGCCGCGCAAGCGATCGAAACGGTCTATCAAAAACTCCGCCGCGACGGCACCACGCTCGGCGAGGAATTGCGGCTGATGGGCTTCGAGCGGTTCAACCAACTCATCGGCGTCGCCGAGAAGTACGCCCTGGCCGAACGGTTCGGGGCAGTGTAATGTAGAGTCGTGGGGCAGGTTGCCAACCTGCCTGAACAAGGGTGGCTATTTGTATTTCCGAGCAGAGGCAGGTTGGCAACCTGCCCCACGACGTGAACTCCCATGTCCGCCGAAACCACCGCCAACGCAATCGTGCTGAAGTTCCTCGGGCGGATTCAGATCGCGGGACGCGAGAGCATTCCCGAAGGGAGCGTCCGCTGGCTTCGCGATGCGATCCGCGACGCGCTCACCACCGCCGCCGACAAAGAGCGCGAAGCCTGCGCCCGCATCGCCGAAGCGATCCGCGACCGCGGCAACAAGAATCCGCCTGCGGTCGCGCCCGACCAGTTGCCGACGGCCGCGCCGTGACTGCCGGCCCGTTTAGCCCCGGCACTCGTGCCGGGCGCACGCACAAGACGCTATCGGTTCAGCGGCCTTGCGGCTGGTACTGTGCGTCGCTGAAGCCCAGGACGGGATAGAAGATGAACCCCAGGAATATCAACCCCAGCGCGAAGCCCACGCCTTTGCCGAAGTTCTTCGCGAGATCTACGGTGACGAGAATCATCACGATGAAGCCCACGATGGGAATGAAGAAGAGGATCAGCCACCACCCGGGCTTGCCCGCGATCTTCAGAATTAGGTAGATGTTGTAGATCTGAACTTTCGCAGGTTTTCTAACGGAAATTGATAATGAAAGAGGGCGGGGTTCCTTGTAGACTTTGCGTGATTTACCAGCGTCGCAAGACGCGCGCAAAGGACAAGGAGGTCCCCGTCCATGTT
>Ga0233425_10011459_pt1 | contig 10341 bp, 11 predicted proteins | sample Watercolumn_Towu_2_FD_181712 | JGI IMG/M metagenome (GOLD analysis project Ga0233425, IMG submission 181712) | Freshwater microbial communities from Lake Towuti, South Sulawesi, Indonesia - Watercolumn_Towuti2014_140_MG | ecosystem: Environmental > Aquatic > Freshwater > Lake | place... | reverse complement strand
ACCATGTCCAAGTTCATGCAACACGATGGAAACGACGACCCAAAACACCCAACTGACAAGCAGAACCGTTTCGCCGCGTTGCCAAAGATCCGCAACCCACCATCCGCTCATCGCTTGGAGGGTAGCAGTATTTCTGCTAGACTTTTTGGTTCGCAACCAGCCACCCCAAGGCTCGTCGCACGGCTCGCACGGTTCCACCCGCGAGTTCAACGGCGAGTCCGGACGGCGGCGTCCGAGCGGACGACGCGCCGACCGCGGGAGGCATGACACGGGAGTTTCCCATGGTGGTCCTTCGACTCAAGCGTTTCGGGCGTTCTCACTCGCCCTTCTTCCGACTCGCAGCAGCAGACAAGCGCTCACCGAGCGACGGTCGAGTCATTGAAGAACTTGGATGGTTCAGTCCCACAGCGCCTGAAGGCAAGCAGTGGGAACTGCGTGCAGAGCGGATCGCGCACTGGCTCGGCGTTGGCGCACAGCCATCCGAGACCGTTGTGTCTTTGCTGAAGCGCGCCGGACTGCCGGCAACTGTCGGCACCAAGAACATCGCATCGATGGCGGCAACTCGCTTCGAAGCGCGCCGCAACGCACCGAAGAAGGCGCCAGCCGCAGCGGCGGGCGACGCGAAGAACTGATTCCAGCCGCCCCGCCCGAGGCGTCCGATGGCTCCACGCATCGACATCCTCTCGCTTTTCCCCGAGGTGTTCCCCGCTGCACTGAGCAGCAGCATCCTCGGTCGCGCTATCGGCGACGGTCTGCTCACGGTTCATGTCCACGACATTCGACAATGGGCGGAACCGCCGCACCGCAAGGTCGATGACCGTCCCTTCGGCGGCGGTCCCGGCATGGTGTTCATGTGCGAACCGCTCGCCGCGGCAGTCGAAGCCGTGGAAGCACTCGACTCACGCCCCGCGCGCCGCGTTCTCCTCGCGCCAGTTGGTCGACCGCTCACGCAACGGCTCGTGAACGAAGTCGCTTCGGCTCCGCGACTGATGCTCCTCTGTGGGCACTATGAGGGTGTCGATCAGCGCGCCATCGATGCGCTTGGCTTCGAGGAGATTTCCGTCGGCGACTTCGTCGTGTCGGGCGGTGAACTTCCGGCGCTGCTGCTTGTCGATGCCATCGCGCGACTGCTGCCCGGCGCACTCGGACACGAAGCGAGCGCCGCGGAGGATTCGTTTTCGATCACCGATGAACAGGGGCAACCGCTGCTCGACTGTCCGCACTACACCCGCCCGCGCGTTTGGCGCGAGCGGGCCGTTCCAGAAGTCCTGCTCTCCGGCGACCATCAGGCGATTGCCCAATGGCGCCGATCCGAGAGCGAACTCAGGACGCGCACACGCCGTCCTGACCTCGTTTCACTCCATGGGCAACCTCTTGAGGACGAGGCCTCAATGTTGCAGCGCTCCACTGGCCTGAACGCGACCGCTCCTCGGCGGACCGCACCATGCTGCGCGAGCCATATGTCCGCGGGCACATCAAGCTCGCAAAGGAACTGACTCATGAATCGCACTGCCATCATGGAGAGCGTGGAGGCCACGCATCTGAAGCCCGCGTCCGAAATCCCGACCCTGCGTATCGGCGACACAATCGATGTGCACTACCGCATTGTGGAAGGTGACAAGGAGCGCATTCAAGTGTTCCAAGGAATCCTGATTGCCACGAAGGGACGCGGCGTGAATCGCGTCATCACCGTGCGTCGCATCGTCGCCAACGAGGGCGTTGAACGCATCTTCCCCGTGCACAGCAAGCGCGTGGCGAAGATCGAAGTGCTGCGCGGCGCGGAGGTGCGTCGATCAAAGCTCTACTACCTGCGTGGACTCACCGGCAAGGCGCGCCGTCTCAAGGAGACGCGCACCGAAGGTGCCGCCGAGTGACGCGCGCGCACTAGCCCTCGCATCAGGTTCGACTCCCAGTGAACGCAGCGAGCATGCCGCATCCGCGCGCGGAAATCTTCCGCGCCGATCAGGATGCCCTGCTCTCGTCAGATGCGTTGCGCTTTGCGCTCGTACCGGGGAACCCGCAGTCCGTCGACTGGCGCCACCCGCCGATTGCCGACAACGCTTCCACGCCGTGGCTGTGCTGGAGCGGATCACTCGCAGCGCACCCCTTCGAGCCCGATCCACGCAATTGGATGCGCGCGGGTCAGGACGCATTCAACAGTTGGACCGAACGACTCGCCGCAGAGTGCGCCGCCGCGAGTCCAAGCCCACCAGGTCCAACCCCACTGAGGGCGCGCTGCGCCGTGATCCCTCATCACGCGCAACTGCTCAGCGACCTCTCGGGCCAGATGCGACTCTGGCACACGCACGGCCCTACCGGGATCGGCAGCGTCCTCCACCCTTCCGCGCTCATCGCTCCATCGATGCTCCGCGACCTCGAGGATCATCTTCTGCGTGCATTCACCATGCTTGGCCCGCGCTGCATCCTCTGCATCCTGCAGGACATCGATGTGGTACGCGTCGGCCAAGAAGTGACGGAACTCCGTCTCGTCCCGTGGGGAAGTGGGCAGATGCCTCACTCGCTCGTTGAACGCTTTCTGAACAAGCATGTCCCCCCAAACATCCCCGTCTGCATTCCGGCGAATCCGCTTCCGACCTGATGCCAAAGGGGACGCGTCCGCGCTAGACTGCCGCACAGGCGCTCGGCAGCAGGAGAAAGGCGCCGGAGGTATTTGCTTGACGGCACTCGCTAGCGGTCTCGACTCGAAAGTTCTCGTTCTCAACAAGGTGTACACCGCGCTTCGCGTTGTCAGCGGTCGACGCGCCTTCACTCTTCTCGCCAACCAAGTCGCTGAGATCATCGCCATCGAGGATGGCAACTATGTCTCCTACGACCTGCACACTTGGGCCGAAGCATCCGAGTATCAGCGGGCCCACGAAACGGAGCAGCACGACTGGGTCGCCACAACGCGCTTCGTGATCGCGGTGCCAAAGGTCATTCGGCTGCTTGGGTATGACCGCATTCCGCGCGAGCAGGTCAAACTGAACCGCCGCAACATTTACGCGCGCGACGGGAATCAGTGCCAATACTGCGGCAGGCACTTTTCGACCCGCGAACTCACGCTCGATCATGTGGTGCCGCGTGTCCAGGGCGGCGACAACGCATGGTCAAACCTCGTCTGTGCATGCGTGAAGTGCAACGCGCGCAAGGGCGGTCGGACACCCACGCAGGCTCGAATGCATCTCATCCGGCCGGCGGTTCGCCCCAAGCGAAATCCCGCCATCGCGGTGCGCCTTGGCAGCCCGAAGTATCAGAGTTGGAAGGCGTTCCTCGACGAGGCGTACTGGACGATCGAACTGGAGTAAGGCGCGGCCTAGCGCCTGGCTGCGCGCGCGGTCTAGCGTGCTCACGCGCTCATCGCCACATTCAGCCCAACGATGAGCGCGTTGTTGATGCCGTGCGCCACCATGCACGACACCAGGCTGCCGCGCATCTCGCGCGCAAGGCAGAACGCCACCGCAAGCGCTCCGAGAACCGGAATGAACACAACCCCCTGCGGATGCATCGCCGCGAAGATGAGGCTCGATGCGAGCGCCGACACCGCGAAAGCGGCGAAACGCCCCCAGCGCAGCGCCAGTTCGCGCAGATGCACGAACAGCACACCACGGAAGACGATCTCTTCCACCACAGGTGCGAGCACGACCGCGATAACGAACAGCATCAGTCGCTCGCCGGCGCTGCCATCGAACAACTCCTGCTGAATTGGATGGGATGCCCCCTCCAAATCCGACTGCGTCAGCAGCGCAAGCAAGAAGGCGAGCACGCCACCCACCACGAGCATCGGGATGGCAGTCGCATACACCACAAATCCATAGCCGATCTCGCGCAGCCATCCAGCACCATCATGCAATCCCATCTCGCGGCGCGCGGTGCTCCATGGCACGCCCATGAAGACGGGCAATGCACAGGCCGTCAGCGGCAGCAGCATGATCACAATCTGAAGCATCAGCGCGGGCACCCCAGAGAGTCGCTCAGACATCCCGAAAATCATTGCGCCGACGAGTGAGAGCAGCGTTGTGCTAGCCAACCAAGCTGCAAATGTCCACGGCAGCGCGGAACCAGTGACGGTATGCCGTGGCAGCGGTTCAGCGAGAGTGCGCAAGAGTGCTTTGTACGCAACAACTCCCAACCAGATCACGCCGCCGAGCCCGGCGACCAGGACAACACAACCAAAGATCCCAAGCGCGCTGCCCAGCACCACCGCACCTCTCGCAAGTCCCTCCTCAAACGCATCGTCGCGCGCCCATGTCGAGAGGAGTAACTCCCCATACCAGCCGAGCGACGAACGGATCGTCTGCGCATCTTCGCCCGATACATCGCCGACCGTGCTCCCGTTCTCGGCACTCGCTGCTTGTGCAGCGCGACCCTGAATCAGCGCAATCACGCGTTCGGAGGCTTCAGCGGCTGCGATCACATCGCTCGGTGCACCGTGCTGTTGCTCACGCAGTCTTGCCACAAGGCTCTGCGACAATTCCAATGCGCGCGCGACTTCGCCCCCCTCCGCAGCAGGCTGACCTGACGACGCGCCAATCCGCGCGAGCAGGATGGATCCACATATGTTGGACACGGTCCCCGCTGCCTCAGTGGTCAGCGGCTCGATCTGCTGCTGGGCGATCTCATTGGCGCCGGTCCCGAATTGCTGCGCAAAAATCACGATGCGTCCGACCATTTCAAGTCGGGCCGGCACCTGCAGCCCCGAGTGGTTCTCGGTGGTGCTCGATTCGTTCGGCTCCTCCCGACTGACTGCGTGCAGCGCGATGAATCCCGCCACGCAGACGGCGATAACCACCCAAGCGAGTGAAACGAACCGCGTTCTCGACAGCATTCTTGGAGAGTAGCTGCTCTGCAACGCCTTGACACTTTTCCTCGACGCGGTACGATCTTCCTTCCCAATTTGGAGCGCGTCCGCGCCCCCGAATGGGTTCAACAGGAACGCTTGTCATGCCTCGCCAGACCACATTCCGTAAAGTCGGTCAGACCGCATCCCCGTGGCGCATCGTCGATGCCGAGGGCAAGGTGCTCGGTCGCCTCGCCACTGAAGTTGCAACCGCACTGATGGGCAAGCATCGGCCGGACTACACGCCGAATGTGCTCTGTGGCGACTCCGTCATCATCACGAACGCGGCAAAGGTTGTGCTGACCGGTCGCAAGGCCCAGCAGAAGACGCTGCGCAAGTGGAGCGGTTACCCAGGGGGACTGCGCGTGCGCAACTACGAAACGCTGCTGCGCGATGATCCGACGACGCTCGTTACTGAAGCGGTCATCCGCATGCTGCCCCGTGGACGACTCGGTCGTCGCATCACCCGAAATCTCCGCGTGTTTGCTGGCGCCGAGCATGAGCATCAGGCGCAGCAGCCCACCGTTCTCAAGACCACGCCCAAGAGCAAGGCCTGATCCACATGTCGAAGTTGAACATCGGTTCCGTCCCCGCCGCATCAAGCCCCGCACCCGCATCGGGTCCGGTCGGCACCACTCGCCTCTCGCTGAAGCGCACGGCGGATGCGAAGGGATGGTTCTGGGGAACGGGTCGCCGAAAGACAGCAACGGCTCGCGTGCGCGTGCGCCCCGGCGCCGGGAAATTCTTGGTGAATGAGCGCCCGATGGAAGAGTTCTTCGTCGAGGATCGCGATCAACGCACGCTGCTCGGCTTGATTGAGAAGTGTTCGCTGAAGGGCAAGATGGATGTCGCTGTCACCGTCGCAGGCGGCGGGTTCACAGGGCAAGCGGGCGCCGTCGTGATGGGGCTTGCGCGATCGCTCTTCGCGTACGACCAAGCGCTCGAACCCATGCTTCGCGCCGGCTCCTACCTGACGCGTGACTCGCGCAAGGTGGAGCGCAAGAAGTACGGTCAGGCTGGCGCGCGTCGTCGCTTCCAGTTCTCCAAGCGCTGACCCAACTCGCTGCACCAACGCGCGATCTGCTCAGGCTTCACACGCCTGTGCTCTGCGATCTCTTGCATCGTTCGCGGCATCGTGCCATCCCAACCTGCGCGCGCAAGCCAGCACTCGCAGCAGCGCTGTGCGCGCTCATCGTCGGACGCAGTTCTGCGAAGCAGCGCAGCCGCCACCTGCGCCGTCGATGCGCCGATCTCCGCCCACACGAGCGCGTGATCGACCGGTTCGCGCAGCGGACTGTCCGCGCCTAGTAGCGCGCCCGCACGAGTTCCGATCGCATCCGCTGCGGCGAGCCGGCGTTCCATGGCGAGCGCCGTCGCAGCCCCAACGCGTACGCGACCATCCGCGATCTTCTGCACATCCGACTGAAGGACCACAGCCTCGAGCGACTTCGCGCTCCACGCAAGCACTCCTGCTGCGATGGCATCGTTGTTCAGTTGAGGCCCAAGCGTAGGCTTCAGTCGCTTCGCCAGATCGGGAATTGCCTCGGCCAGCAGCGTGCGCAGGAGCAGGCGTGCCCAGCGGAGATCCGTCTCGATGCGATCAAGCGCCGCCGCCGAAGGGCGACGCTCATCGAGCTGTCGAACGCCTTCCCCTGCTCGCCACAGCAAGAATCGCACCGCCATCATTCGCGCGGACTCCTCCGCTGCGGTCTGGCGCTGCTCGTCCGCCGCGCGCGCCTCGCGCAGCATGCTGCACCAGTGCGACATCAAGCGAAGGTGCGCGGCCGGCAGCATCCCCAGTTGAACGCTGCCTCCGCCGAGTATCACGATCGCTGCATCGCTGCGACGAAATGTGGACGGGATTGCGGACTTCGGGGGCAACCACTGCGGCGCGAGGCGCCTGAGAAGCGCCGCTCGTTCGCCGAGGAGCAGTCGATCCGCCGCGAGTCTGCTGCAGCCGAGATCGCGTGCAAGCCACGCAGCGCCCACACCCAGGCGCGCCGCCGTGAGAACGCGCCGCGTGTTTCTGCCGCGCCGCTGGCGCCTCGGCCGCTGCAATGAACCCGCGTCGACGCGCTCATCTTTCGATCTGCGCACACGAGCCTTCGGCACCTTTGCGCCGCCAAGCACACCCGCGCGAAAGGCCTCCCAGTCTGCTCGCCGAAACGCGATCTCCGTGGTGGATCCAGCGGCGCTCGTTCGACGCATCCAGCACGCCGGCAGTCCAAGTCTCCTCCAACGGTCAATCGTTCGAACACTCGCGCCACTCTCCCGCGCAAACTGCCGAAGATTCATCGCGGTGCCGTACGACTCCGGCGCACGCGCGCTCAGCCGCAGCGCAAGTTCGCACAGATCGCGCCGTAAGGCCATGCCAACCACCTGCAGCGCACTTTCCTCCCCCTCCACTTGAAAGCCGGTGATTCGCTCGACAACAACGCGCCACTCAATCAGCGCCGCGGGCGCCAACTGCGGCAAGAGAGTTCGCACCGCCAACATCTGCCGCTTCGCTGTCTCTGCAGGCACGAACGCAAGCTGCGCCGCGAGGCTTGCCGCACACGACAGGGAGAATGAACCGCGCCGGCCCATGCCAGCAGACTAGACCCCGCTACGCGCTCATCGCACCATGCGAAAGCCGCGAAGTGATCGGCTCTGCAGGCGAACGCTCGACTGCGCTGCCACCAACATGCACGCGCGGTACGCGCGGACTGATGCGGCATAGCAGGTCGTATGGATGCGTTCCCGATGCTTCGGCAACGGCAGGCAGGAAGTTCGCGGCCGATGGATCGCTGCCGTACACCTCCACGCGCATCCCGATGAATCCGCTGCCGTACGCGAGCACGGCGGGGACATCGGTGAGATCGATGACGATTTGGTCCATGTTGACTGAACCAAGCACGGCAGCCGTGCGCACGATCGGGCCTGCAGCTGTTTCCGCGAGCACGCGAACGCTTCGTGTGCGCCCATCGGGCGACATTGGATAGCCATCGAAATAGCCAACGGGCACAAGTCCAAGACGCGTTCGGCGCGTTGCAGTCCAGCGCGATCCATAGCCAACGGCAACGCCTGCATCGATCTCCTTCGTCAGCACGATCTGGGATTCCCACCGCACAATCGGCTCCAGCGGCACGGGACACCCATCGCCCGCTCGCGGCTGCGCGAGCCCCGTCCACGCAAGACCAACGCGAACCATGCCGTGATGGAGCCGCGCATCGGAGAGCATTGCGTGCGAATTGGAAGCGTGCACCAGTGTGTCTGCGGGGATTTCTGCTGCATGATCGCGCAGGAATCGATCCAGTTGAGCATCTTGCTGCAGTGACAGGGCCGCATCGCCCGCACTGTCCGAAAAGTGCGTAAAGACACCGGCAAGCCGCAGATGGCGCGCATCGGAAATGCTCGCGAGTGCGCGTGCTGCATCCTCCGCGGCAACGCCGCCGCGCGACATGCCCGTATCGATCTCCAGATGCACTGGAATCGTGACGCCTCCAAGGCGTTCCGCCAAGTCCGCCAACTCACCCGCATGACTCAAGCCGTGCACCGTGAGCGCCAAGCGCCCGGCGAGCAGCATGCGGTGCGCCTCGCTCCCAATCTCCAGATCGCGCTCAGGCATCAGCACCAGTTGCGGCAGCATTCCGCCAGCCTGCGCGATCGCCTCCGCTTGCGACAGCGAGTAGACAGCCAGCATGCCCGCACCACTCTCCTCCAGTTGCCGCGCGATCCGGGCAGCGCCGAGACCGTAGGCATCGGCTTTCACAACCGCGCACAGGCAACAGCCCGGACCGATCGCGCGGCGCAGTGCGCGGGTGTTGCGGTCGAGTGCCGAAAGATCGATGAAGAGTGAACTGCTGGCTCGCATCCTTGCGCTCCGTCTGTTTGTATCGGCCGCCTGATTCGGCTACCATGAAGGATGGTGAATGAGGACATGAAGGAGCCCAGTCGGGGCGCTGGGCGTTCCCAAGACATCTTTGCGCAGGACCGCACATTCCGATCACTTGGGTTGTCGGCGGAGATCTGTCAGGCACTCACGGATCGTGGATTTGAACATCCCACTCATATACAGGCGCAACTGATCCCGGTCGTGCTTTCCGCCAAGGATTGCCTCGGTCAGGCGAAGACCGGCACCGGGAAAACGGCTGCGTTCGGCCTGCCTGCGTTGCAGATCATCCCCAAAGATGCGCCACTGGCCGTGCTTGTGCTCGTCCCCACGCGCGAGCTCGCCATCCAGGTCGCCAAGGAAATCCACGATTTCGCTCGACACACCGGCCATCATGTCGCTGCGGTCTACGGCGGCCAGGCAATCGGCAGCCAAGCGCAAAAGTTGCAGCGAAAGCCGGCGATCATCGTCGGAACCCCAGGCCGCGTGATGGATATGCATCAGCGCGGGCTGCTGCCCTACGACGGCGTTCGCTACGCGGTCCTCGATGAGGTCGATCGAATGCTCGACATCGGTTTCCGCGAGGACATCCGGCGAATCCTTGGGTCGATGAAGCACCACCCGCAGACCGTGTTCGTTTCTGCGACGATCTCACCGGAGATTGAACGGCTTGCACGGCAGTACCTGCGCGATCCTGAGAAGATCGTCACGGTCGCCGCGAGCCTGACCGTCTCGCAGATTCGCCAGTCCTATTTCGCCGTCGAGCGCTGGGACAAGCGCCGATTGCTCCTGCACCTCCTGCGCAAGGAGGAGCCTGCCCTCACGCTGGTGTTCTGCCGAATGAAGCGAACGGTTGACGATGTCACTGCATACCTCGCCAAGAACGGCATCGATGCACAGCAGATACATGGCGACATGTACCAAACGAAGCGCGACAGGGTGATGACGAAGCTTCGCGAAGGGCAACTGTCCGTTCTCGTGGCGAGTGATCTTGCATCGCGTGGGCTCGATGTGGATGACATCTCGCATGTGGTGAACTACGACCTGCCCGAGGATCCCGAGGTGTATGTCCACCGCATCGGCCGAACCGCGCGGGCGGGGCGAAACGGCGTGGCGTGGTCGTTCGTCTGTCCCGATCAAGGCGAATTGCTGACGGCCATCGAAAGCCTTGCGAACATTGAGATTCCTGTTGCGAGTTACACCGATTTCGAGGCGGGTCCGGTGCCCAGCGACATTCGTGCGCAACGCGAACTCGATTCACAGCGCAAGCAGGCATCGATGGAGAGCAAGTCGCGTGACCCGCTCGCGAATCAGCCCGATGCTTCGAACGCAGCTGCGTTCCCTGGCGGGCTCGTGCCGACGCAACCACCCCCGCGCCGCCTCGGCGGGCGTCTGTCGACGCGGCGTCGTTAGCACATGGTCGCGCAAGATCAGACGATCCATGTCTCGCGCGAAGTCGGCGATGCCATCGCAGCGCGACGGCCGGTAGTGGCACTCGAGTCGACCGTCATCACCCACGGCCTACCGCGCGAGCCGCGGCAGATGTCGGCGAAGTTTTGTGCAGCCTTTCCTGAGTGGCGACCGGACCTCCCCGCCAACATGGCCGCATCGCGCGCTCTTGAGAGTGCCGTGC
>Ga0233425_10011458_pt1 | contig 10342 bp, 14 predicted proteins | sample Watercolumn_Towu_2_FD_181712 | JGI IMG/M metagenome (GOLD analysis project Ga0233425, IMG submission 181712) | Freshwater microbial communities from Lake Towuti, South Sulawesi, Indonesia - Watercolumn_Towuti2014_140_MG | ecosystem: Environmental > Aquatic > Freshwater > Lake | place... | reverse complement strand
TATCCTTTTATTATTTATTCCCAACAGCCTAATAGTGCCAAGACTAGTTTCGATTGTGTCTCCATCAACAGCTCTTGTTAAGTTTGCTTTTTCTCTCTCTAAAACAGCATTTCCAGTTATTTCCAAACTGCTTAAAAAATAAGCAAACAAGAAGAAAACTAAAACAATAGCAAGAAAAGCTGCAACCTTTTTCAGATTCATTAAAAATCAAGCCATAGCAAGCTTTTTAAACTTTCTAAATCAACAATTTTCATGGCAAGAGTAAGAATCAAGTTAGGAAGCATGGATATACAAGAACTTAATAATATTTGCAATAATATCAAAGAAATTGCTGCAAAATCAGGCATACAAGTTTCAGGCCCCATACCTCTTCCAACTAAAAAGCTTAAAATAACAACAAGAAAAAGCCCATGTGGAAATGGCAAGGCTAGTTTTGACAGGTTTGAAATGAGAGTCCATAAGAGGATTTTAGACTTGCCAGCAGATGACAAAGTTCTTCACACTATTATGAGAGTTCAGATTCCAAGAAGTGTTAATATCAAGATTGAAATGAAAGATTAGAAATTCTTAGCTAATTCCTTATATAACTTTAAAAATATAATTTATTTCTAATATTTATGCCTGTTTGGGACAATGGTACTCCATCAGATTGGAACTTATAAATAATACAAATATCTGAGCCCGCAAGGGCTTCCAGGTTCGATTCCTGGAACAGGCGTCGAGATAAAGAAAAGTTTATAATCTAAACTCAGTTAATATCCTTATGAAAAAGAAGGGAAATAATCAAGCTAAAAAAAAGGGCATTGAATCCCTATTAAAAAGTTATTATCTGATTATTTTTGTCTTCGGAGCATTTTTTTTCCATTTGCAGCATTAACCATGCTAATAACGATATTCAATGCATCTAATTTCTGGAATGGATTGGGTTTATTTGCAATTGTGGTAATTATGAGCTTGTTATCGTGGTTCTCTTGGAAATATGGATTAATGGCATTGATTAACTGGAGAAAATTTCATCAACAAGCAAGAACATGGACCCCATAAAAATCAAGCATCCTCGCAATCTTCAGCTTTTATCAAATGAATATTCTCATAAGCTTTTCTTCTTTCATCACCGCATTTCTTGCAGTATTTTCTTTCATATCTTGAAGGAGTATATTCAAATTCCTTCCCGCAATCCTTGCATTTTTTTGTTTTCATCATAATATTTATAAGAAAAATTCATTTAAATACTTTAGGAAATATAGTTCATTTAATATTAAAAAAACACTTTTTTGCAATAAAATAAAATCAGGCATAATTTATAGAGAGATTAATTATTGATTTACGACAATCATTTCTTTAGCTCATTATGCACGAATTTGAAATAATCTTCCTTATAAGTATTAGCCATCTTTTCTACTATAAGCTCTGGAGTAGAATTAGCCAACCTTCCTAAAACAGGATTATGGTCAACAATTAACTCATAATTCTCATCCAATCCCTTAGCCTCAATGCCGTCAACCCTTGCTCCAAAAGGCAAGGTTTTCTGCACTTCCTGCCCCAAGTGAGTAGCCACAACAAGCCAGCATCCCTGTTCTAAGAAAAATTTGCAAGTAGCTGAAATAACCTTTCCTGCAACTCCTGGCTCAGTTACAGATTCAATCTCATCAGCTAAAATTAAAGTTTTATTTCCTGGCTTTATTTTTGACATTTGCACTAATAATGTCTCAAAAGCACCCTTATTCAAGCTTCCTTTATTTTTGGCAAAATAATAAATTTCCTGGAACAATGGCATTTTAACATTCCCAGAAACAGGAAAACCTAGCTGGAACAAGCTAATAAGTTGAATAAGATGTTCAATTAAAGTAGTCTTTCCTCCAGAATTAGCTCCTGTTAATATAGAGCATCTTTTATCATCTAAAATAAAAGAAATTGGCTGGGGATTATCCAAAAATAAGTTCTTTGAATCTCTAACCTCAAGCCCACTATCTTCGAAAGGATAATTTCCTTTTAAAAATTCAGCGAGCCCTTGATAAAAATCTTCAAGCAAAATTAAATTTTCTAATTTTTCAAATTTTCCAGGCAATTCAAGCAGCTGCTTTGCATTTCTCATAATTTTCTCAGCAGTACCAGTATGCTCCTTAATGCTCTGTTTTCTTAAATAAATTTCAATTTCAGCTTCATCAATTGTGACAGGAACCTTTTTTATAAGCAGTTCTTCATTTATTCCTGAACGTTCAATAGCTATATTAATTATTTTTTCCAGTTCATCAGGAAGTTTCTCCTTGCTTAACATTGCAAAAAGCATCTCGCCGGAAATAGTCATTTTTTTCAATTCTTGTGAGATTTCATTATTAATCTTGCTTACTCCAAATTCAATCTCCTCCCTTGAAACAGAATTATTTTTGCCATCTAAAATGCTCAATAAAGGCTTAATTTCATTAACTAACTTTCTAATATCATTATTATCACTCTTCTCAAGAACTTGTAGATTATACTTCCAAGAAGAAAGAAGCTCTACATATCTCTCTAAATAAGCTTCTTCAGAAGAAGCTAGAAAAACAGACTGGGGAAGTCTTTCCAGGGTTTGTTGAAAATTCTCGCAATCTAAAACTTGAACAATATCATACTCATCAAGCCCTTGCACATCGTTCTCTGAAACTAAGAATTCAACAGGACAATTTAATTCCTTAAGCTGCATATAAGCTTCTTCACTTTCAGTAACAATAATTATCCCATATTTAGGTTTCCAGCATACTTTTGGAATTTTTATCTCTTGCAAAAAGCCCCTATAATCATTCTTTATGTCTTGAAAAAATTTCTGCCTATTTTTTATAGTTTCATTATTATCAGTAAATTCAAAAAAATTGAATAAGTTGCGGGTATCCTTAAACAAGAACCTATTAGCTAGCTTATCAATGACTTTTCTAAAAATAGCTTTAGCATCCTTATTCTTAAAAATGCTCTCTCCATCAAATTCCACATCTTCTTTTACAGAATTAAAGGGGCTTAAATTATTCACTTCTATAAACTTTAACATCTCTTCTTTCATAATCACTAATAATTATTTTGCTATAAAAGGATTTATATTCTGCAAAACTTATTAGATAGCTATAAAATTTTTAAATCAAAATTGATTCCTAAGGAATTAACTCTCTCTAAAAAACAGGGGCATAGACGCGCCTCGACTGCCCCATATTCCCAAGGAAATACTAAAACCCCTTTATCAAATGAAAACTTTGGCTTTCTTACATTATTTTTCTAAAAAAATAAGGCATATATAGTTAAAGAACCATATTAAGAGCTCATAAAAAATCTATAAAAGTGCTATTTTTAAATTATAATACATACTCAATTCAAAACATCATCCTTATTGCTTTCTTATTTTCAAGAAACTTACCATATTCCTTAAAATTCTTAAAAGCTCTTAAAAAGATAATTTTATTTCCAGAAACAGCATAAACAATATGTACCCCATCAATCTTTGCTCTAAATAAGTAAGCATCTTGTATTTTTTCCTCAAATTTATGCAGCTCCTCACTTGATTGCTTGTCACAACTCATTATCTTATCAATTACTTGTTGATAATTATCCAAATCCTTGGAAAAATGTTTAGACATAGAATAATCAACAATACTAGATCGAAGATTAGAAAAATGACTGCTGCATCCCGAGCACTTTTGACATTGTTCCATTCTTTTCCTAAGAAAATCGTGTTTTTAAGATTTTTGAGAACTATCCTCCAAATATTCTTTTCTTTCTCTTTCTATAAACTCTATTAACCTTTCAACCCCCTCGCAAAAAGCTAGAGAAATTCCAGGTATTTTCAATTGTGGGCTTTCATAATCAAGACAAACTACTCTCCTAGCAATTCTACTAAATATATTCCAAGGTGTCATAATATCGACAGCCATAAATCTTCCAGATCTATATGGAAGCCTTTTCCTGTTCTCAACATCCATAAGGCTCTGATTCGCCAAACAACCCGAATATCTTCTACAATCTGCACAATATCTAAAAATTTGCCTTCTGTTCTCATCTGTAACAAAAGGCAATTCTACCTCTTTAAAATCTTCTGGAAGCAAAATCTTATTTGACATTTTTCAATCAAAAAGTCAATAAAGCTAGCAGCAATACAACTTTTTAACTTTTCCTGTTATTTGGCCAAAAGGATTCCCATACTTCCCAACATTCTTCATCATCTCTTTATTTTCACTAGTTTCCTTCCCCTTTCCAACAAGAACCTTTCTGGCTTTTCTAAACTCAGTGCATAACTTTAATCCCAAAGGACATTTTTCCTCGCAAGCCTTGCACAAAGTACAATCATAAATTAATTTTTCATAAAATCCCTTGTCCAGCATCATAGTCTTTCCTCTCGGACTGATATATTCCTCTCTTAAAACTAGAAATACAGGGCACAAAGCCTTGCACATCCCACATCTTACACACTTCTCACTGATTTCCTTAATTTCTTCAATAGCATTGTCAATTTCTACATCATTTTTCATTTTCTAACTCCTTAATTTCATTATTTTCATTGCTTTTCAATAATCCATTCTCCTCTTCAATTCCATTATTCAGATTATTTTTCATTAACTCTTCAGCATCATCAGCATTATTAATTGATTCTTCATGAATTGCTTCTTTAATTTCTAGCTTTTCCTGCTCTTTGTTATTAATAGTTTCATTTTCTTCATTTTCCTCAAAATTCTCTAAAGACTCTTCTGCAATATCTTTCTTAACTTTTTCCTTTTTAATTTTTGTATCAATAACCTTATTTGGATTAATCTTATTGAAAGGGTCATGTCTTTTCTTTACTCTTTCAATTAGCTTAGCATCAGAAGGCTCAATAAATTTTTTCTTTGATAATCCATAACCATGCTCGCCAGTAACTTGACCATGTAACTTCTTGGTTAATAGCATAACCTCCTCAATTCTTTTATCCCCTCTCTTGAAACAAGGATGCAAAATCCCAACACCCAAATGCCCAAATACAGGAATATCCTGTCTTTCCAAATAATCTAAAAACTCTGGAACTTTCTCCAAGAAAATTTTAGGATCTTCAATAACACTATAACCCTCTCCAGCTAATTTAGGATATGAGCTGTCTCTTATCCCCATAACCTTCTCATATTCCAATCCTTTTAATTTTCCTTGTTCAGATTCAAATTCAACAATTAAATGATATTCTTCTCCTAAACCCATAATCTTGCTTGTTTTCTTGTCAAAAAATTCTATCATGCTCACCTCGCTTATAGCTTTAAGTTTCTTGATAGTCTCAATAATCTTTACTATATCTAAGGATTTCATAACACTCGCAGTTCTCAATCTTTTCCTAATAAGCTTCAATTTAGCCTTGGTAATTATTCCAGTTATCCCTTCCATTCCAGAAAATTCCATTAAATCTGCTTTCCCTATCTCCAGAATCTCGCCTTTGCCATTAACAACTTCTATAGAACTAACCCAATTGCTAGTCCTTCCATATTTTATAGCTCTGCTTCCCACAGCATTAGTAGCTATCATCCCCCCAATTGTAGCAATAGCATGTGAACTTGGATTAACAGGAAATTCTAATCCCCTCTTGGCTAATTCTAGATTTAATTCATCAAGTATAATCCCGGGTTCAACTTCAGCAATCATCCTAGTCTCATCAACCCTTATTAGTTTATTCATTTTACTCATATCCAAAACTATTGAATCAATAGGTACTGCACCGCCAGCAAGTCCAGAACCAGAACCTCTGGGAACTAAATTATTTCCAGCAATTACAAATCTCTTAACTTCTTCTGCATTCTTAGGAAAAAGGACATTGGCAACATTTCCTTCTATCAAACTTGCATCTGTCTCGTAAGCAATTAAATTAGGTTTCATGGTTGTTTTCAATTTATTGAACTTGTTTTATTGTTTTCAAGGTTGTATTCAACTTTAGTTGAACCAGCTTTATTTGAACTTGTTTTATTGTTTTCAACTTTAGTTGAACCAGCTTTATTTGAACTAGGATTCCCTCCTTCTACTCCTAAATCATCAACTTTTTCTACTTGTAATCCTAGCTCATCAACCAATAAACTGGATAACTCAACTGATTTAATTTCTTCATTTTCAAGATGAGCATAACATAAAGGACACGGAGTTATAATTTTACTAGCCCCAATATCCCTCGCTTCATTAATTCTCTTTCTAGCTATACTTTTTGCAAGTTCAATATTATTAGTTCTTAATCCCCCTCCCCCGCCACAGCATAATGAGTTTTCTCGATTGTGAGCCATTTCAATTAGCTTGTAACCTAAAATCCTAATTATTTCTCTTGGTTCTTCATAAATCCCAGAATATCTTCCTAAGTGACAAGGATCATGATAAGTTACAATTTCGTTTTTCTCAGAAAAGCTCATTCCCTTTATCTCTCTTAACATCAAAGGGATTATATGCTCAACTTCAATATCCCAATCAGGCAATATTTCCTTGTATTTCAAGAAATTATTATAACAGCTTGGACAATTAGTAATAATTCTGCCTATATTGTGCTCATTAAACAGTTCTAAATTCTTTCTTGCTAACTTCAAGAATTCCTGCTCATAGCCTGCATTTAAAACAGGAGAACCACAGCAAAATTCATTGGGAAGCATAATAAAGTCTACACCTAAATATGTTAAAATTGCCTTATAGTTTTCAGCTTCTTGCTTCAAAACATACTTAGTCAAGCATCCTGGATAGTACAAAGTATTTTTTCCAGCTAATGCTTTCTTTAGTTTTGCAAATATTCCCATATTCTATACCAATCCCTATACCTTTCTCTTCCCCTTGCGATAGCAACTAGCTATTTAGTCGAAAATAGCAAGAAATAAGGCTTTTTAGATTTTTCCTATAGCCATCCAAAAAGCATCAATAAAGCCAAGCCTATCATTAACAAGCCCCCAATTCCTTTCATCCAGCTCCTCAATTTCTGCCTGTATTCTTCAGCTTTATCTGCTTCAAGAACAAAAAAGTAAACCAAGCCTATTATGATTAAGAGAGGGGCTATATAAAAGACATTATACCAAACTATATACATGAAAGATGAAAATGCAGAAAGACTCCTTTCAGATAAAATAGTTACATAAGCTAAAGGCAATCCTAAAGTGCACAATAATTCTACAAAGCTTAATATCACAGCAAGTATGATTATAGCAGGAATAGTAGCCTTCTTGACATAAGATTCTAATACTGGTCTTGCAAATCCAGGTATTTCCAAGCTAGGTCCTTTTCCATGCCAAAAGAAATCCTTGACATTGATTAAACCCATAACAATCAAAATAGCAGAAATAATAATCTTGCCATACACCTTAAAACCAACAAAAGCCAGCAAATTAACAAGACCAAGCATAATCATAATATAAATTACAAATATTACAGCTGTAAAAACCAACCCCAATTTCAAAATTTTCTGCTTACTAGCTGAAATAGTAAATAAGTAGCTCATTAAAAATATTAATATTGCAAATGTGCAAGGATTAAAACCATCTGCAAATCCTAAAATAGCACCCAATAGAAATAAAGAGGAATCCTTGCTTATCTCAAAGTTCTTGCCAAAAATACTAAATCTAATAACATTAATAGAGCTAGTGCAATTTCCACCAAGACATTGAGTAACCATATCTTCCAAATCCTTGCCCTTACTATCCTTATTATCAAAACCAATTATGTATCTAGAACCCATAAAGAAAGCAGGAACACCCCTGGAACTTGAAGGCACATTATAAGAAGTTAAAAACTCTTGAAAAACCTGTTTGTTAGTTTCATTATGCCAAGTCTCATGAGCAATTATCGTTAAGTTGTATTCAACTTCTAGGCTTCTCAAGAAAGGCTCGGCAGCTGCACAATGAGGGCACCCATCCCCATAAAAGAAATATAAAACACTGGAATTACTTTGAGCTTGCTGTAAACATGATGACTGAGCCAAAACAGCAGGAGCTAGCACTATTAAAAATAACAAAAAAAAGTTCAAAATACTATTTCTCATTATAAACCTAGATTAAATCAGTTTAAAAATCTTGGGAATATTATTCTAACACTTTTAATGTTGAATCTCAACACTTTTCAATAATTTATCAGTTTCAAGTTTAGTAAGCTCCCAATCAAATTTTATTAGCTTTTGAACAAATAAATTTTTCTTATTAAGCTTAAATAATTTTGCATTTCCTATTGTTCTTGTGGCTATAATTATTTGTTTATCTGAAAGTTGCTGCCAGATTCTTGTAAAAGCGCTCCAGCCAACTCCTGCTCCTCTCGCCACTTCTGTCATGCTGTAATCAAATTCCTTCCCTTGTATTAAAAAATCTAAAACTTTTACATATGGCGAATTTCCAAAATATTCTACAAATATGCTTTTTTCTTCGTTTTCCATGTTTTTAATATACATTCTGGCTTTTTAAGCTTTTTTATTTCATTAATCTAACTTATTATTTTAGTAATTGCTAAAACGGAGCAATTTGGAAAAATATTTAAATCATTAATCAATTAATTTATAATGGGGGAAGAAGAGGATATAAAGCGATTTATTCTGAGGAAATTAGTTAGGCATAGATTCTGGCAGCATAAACATACAAGCATTCATAATCTTCCTAAAGGGCTTCCTGATAATTTAAGAAGCAAGAAAGAAGTAAGAAAAATTGTTGAAGAGCTTCTTAAGCAGGGATGGCTTTTCTCCAAGCCAACTAATTATGGGCTAGAGGTTTCTTTAAATGTAGAAAAGAAAAAAGAAATAGAAAATTTCATTGAAGGAAATTAAATCGTTATTAATCTAGCACTTTAACATTAGAAGCCTGCTCGAAATCCCAAGCAGTGTGCCCAAATTGAACAACTAGATCAACATTTCCTTGAGTTTCAATAGGAATATCACATGCTCCAAAACAGCTCCCAAGCCATATGAAAAATTCAACATTCTTGCATCTATTCTTTAATTCATTAACAATCAAATCAGCATAAGGCTTGATTCCATCAGGAAATTGCAATAAAACTCTTTTAGCTTTTTCTTTTTTTATAGTTTCTTCAATTTTCTCAAATTCAAAATCATACTCTTGCTCTAGCTCTTGTATAGTTTTCATTTTTAAGCTAACTAAAAGAAGTTTTTAAATTTAATTCAAATCAGCCCTTATTGGCTCCATTAATAAGAATGAAATATCCATCATGCCAAAATCCCCTTTTAACTTAGTATCATATTTTCTTCCACAATAGCTTCCCAAAAGATGTATTTTTCTGTCAGTAGCTAATTTTCCTTCATAATTTCTTCCTTTTACACTAGCTTCTTTACTCCTTGAATGATGAAAATCTATTGTTGTTCTAAGTAAATTACTAAAATCAATTTCTTCTAATCTTGGGTCTCCATGAAAAAACACAACACCCCAAAGTTTTCCTTTATACTCTATTTCATTTATCATACCAGTTTTTAGAAAAAGAATTTATAAAGTTTTCTATAAAAAAGTATACTTCTTAAGCTTTATTATAACATGATTCAACAGGCTTTAATGAGCTTTGGGGAATCATTAAGAGAACTATCACCTGAAATTACATCAATAAGCTATGATAATAATGCCTTTGCTTATTACATAGAGTTTATAATTCAGACAAGAACAACAGGATACAAGATAAGGACTCAATTAACTTTTTTGACTTCAAGGTTATCTGGATATAGAAGAAACATAGGAAGGATAAACCTAAGATTGATTAGAGACAGAGAAACAGAAAGAGAGAGAATATGCATAGAGCATCTCCCGACAGATGAATCAGAAGAAATTAAAACTAGTAGGCTTGAAAGAGCAGCAAACCACTTAGCTCAAGAAATTAAATCATTGAATTAATTCCCCAGGCTAATATCAAAAAAACAAGCACGCTTGTTTTTAGGACTTCAAACTCTTGAGAGTTTGACAGTGCTCAAAGTTATTTAAACTTTGACATGCTCAGAAATTAAAAATTTCTGACATAAAGAATAGAGAAGCTAAAATCATTTATCCAAAATCTTTATCTAAACAATGTTTCCTGAGATATGCCCTAATAAAAGACATTGTCAATGCTCTTGGAACTGTTGAATGAACTTCATAACTAGGACTATGGAAAGGTGCAGGAAATTTCATTGCTTCTTCAGGAAATGCCAAATTATTAATAGGATGAAGTGCCAAACCCGAACCCATGCATATTCTATGTTGTGCCATTGTTTCTGGAAAACTTATATTTACTCTATCATAAATTTCTTTTGTTGGCTCTTTCATAGAGCCTAACACAAAATGAGGTTCTATTTGAAATCCAATAAATATCTCTGGCAATCTGCCTTGAATTTCAATTGGTTCATGAACAGCAAAGGGCTGCAAAATTTCCGGACCCTCTAAAT
>Ga0233425_10011457_pt1 | contig 10343 bp, 8 predicted proteins | sample Watercolumn_Towu_2_FD_181712 | JGI IMG/M metagenome (GOLD analysis project Ga0233425, IMG submission 181712) | Freshwater microbial communities from Lake Towuti, South Sulawesi, Indonesia - Watercolumn_Towuti2014_140_MG | ecosystem: Environmental > Aquatic > Freshwater > Lake | place: Indonesia... | reverse complement strand
CGACCGTCTGGCCGCATTGCGACGTCCCCGCACCCCGCGGCAGGACGGGAACGCCCGCCTCGCCTGCGACGGCGATCACGCGCGCGATATCCTCGCGCGTCTTCGGGATCACCACGCCGATCGGCTCGATTTGGTAGATCGAGGCGTCGGTCGAATACTGCCCGCGCGAAAACGCGTCGAACCGCACCTCGCCTTCGATCTCGCGGGCGATCCGGCGGGCAAGCGCGGGATCGCCGATCGCTCCGCGCCTGCTGCCTGCCGCCGCCCTTTCGAAGCTCATGCTTTGCTCGCCTCCGCCCTCGGAGACCTATATTATCCGCCCTGGGAGCGTTGGGGAGATTTCGATGACTTTTCGCGCCGGCCGGCATTTTCTCCAGATTCCGGGACCGACCAACGTGCCCGATCGGATTTTGCGCGCGATCGATCGGCCGACCATCGACCATCGCGGACCCGAGTTCCAAGCGCTCGGCCGCGAGGTCTTGAGCGGACTCAAGCCGATTTTCGGCACGCAATCGCCGGTCGTCATCTACCCGGCTTCGGGAACCGGCGCCTGGGAAGCGGCCCTGGTCAACACATTGTCGCCCGGAGACGCGGTGCTGATGGTCGAGACCGGGCAATTCGCGACGCTCTGGCGCGAGCTCGCGTCGCGCCTCGGCCTCGAGATCGAATTCATCGCCGGCGATTGGCGCCAGGGCGCCGATCCGGCGCGAATCGAAGCGCGCCTCGTCGAGGACAAGGCTCGAAGGATCAAGGCGGTCTGCGTCGTCCACAACGAGACGTCGACCGGCGTGACCAGCCGCATCGCCGACATCCGCAAGGCCATCGACCGGAGCGGCCATGACGCGCTTTATCTGGTCGACACGATCTCCTCGCTCGGCTCGCTCGACTATCGGCACGACGCCTGGGGCGTGGACGTCACCGTCGCCGGCTCGCAAAAGGGCCTGATGCTGCCGCCTGGCCTGTCTTTCAACGCGATCTCCGCCAAGGCGCTTGCCGCGGCGAAGACGGCGAGGCTGCCGCGCTCCTATTGGGACTGGGCGCCGATGCTCGCGGCCAACGCCAACGGCTTTTTCCCGTATACGCCGGCGACCAATCTGCTCTACGGATTGCGCGAGGCCGTACTGATGCTCATGGAAGAAGGCCTCGCCAACGTCTTCGCGCGCCACGCCCGGCACGGCGAGGCGACGCGGCAGGCGGTGCGCGCCTGGGGCCTCGACATCCTGGCCGTCAATCCGGCGGAGTATTCGAATTCGCTGACCGCCGTGCTCATGCCGGCGGGGACCGACGCCGATGCGCTCCGGCGTATCGTGCTCGAGCGCTTCGACATGTCGCTCGGCGCGGGACTCGGCAAGGTCGCGGGCAAGGTCTTTCGCATCGGCCATCTCGGCGACTTCAACGACCTGACCTTGATGGGCACGCTCGCCGGCGTCGAGATGGGACTGCGCGAATACGGCGTCGCGCTCGCCGGCAGCGGCGTGGCCGCGGCAATGGACACGCTCGCCAAGGCCGCCAAGCCGCCGGCCAAGGCGAGCCGGACCGGCTAGGGGAGCGCCAAGAATGACCAGCGCTCTTTTGTCGCAATACCGAATCATGGTGATCGACGATCAGGCGTATACGCGCAAGCTGATCACCGGGATTCTCCGCGAAAACGGCGCGCTTAGCATCATCGAGGCCGAGGAAGGCGCGTCCGCGCTCAAGATGCTCCGGGCGACGGGCGGCGCCTCGGCGACCGTCCCTCACGTCATCGTTTGCGACGTCAACATGGAGCCGATGGGCGGACTCGAATTCGTCAAGCGGCTGCGCGAGTCCGAAAATCCCGCGGCGCGCAAGGTGCCGATCATCTTCCTCACTGGCGAAGCGCGAGCCGACATCGTCGCCGAAGCGATCGACATGGCGGTCGAGGGCTTCATCCTCAAGCCGGTGACGCCGGTCAAATTGATCACCAAGATCAAGCAGGTCTTGAGCTTGCCCGGCTGATCGTCAGTAGCCCGCGACGCTCCCGTCGGCCCTCGGGTCGGTCGCGCCTTCGATCCGTCCCGACGGATGAAGCGACAGCGCATGGGCGTGGCCGACGAGATCGGAATAGGCCGGCAGGACTTCGACGACATGTCCCGCTTGGCGCAACGCCGCGAACAACTCTTCCGGAAAGCGATCTTCGAGTTTGAGCGTGGTCGACTCCGCGCCCCAGGTTCGCCCGAGGAGCCAACGCGGCGCGGAAATCGCGGCTTGCAGGTCCTGGCCAAACATCGCGTGGCGCGTGAACAGCGCGGCCTGGCTCTGCGGCTGACCCTCGCCGCCCATGGTGCCGTAAACGAGGACTCGGCCGTCGGCCAGATGCGCGAGCGCCGGATTGAGCGTGTGAAAGGGCTTGTGCCCGGGCGCCAGGCGATTGGGCGAAGCCGGATCGAAGACGAAACTCGAGCCGCGGTTTTGCCACATCACGCCGCTGTCCCGGAGCACCGTACCCGAGCCGAACTCCCAATAGACGCTCTGGATGTAGCTCGCCGCCCGGCCGGCGCCGTCGATCGCGCCGAGCCATATCGTTCCGCCCTGCGCCGAAGGCTGCGGCCAGGGCAACGCGGTCGCCGGGTCGATCGCCCGGGCGAGCGATCCGAGCCGCTCGTCGGTCAAGAACGATCGCGGATCGACCGTCATGGTCCCGGGATTGCCGACATGGCGATTGCGCAGGATGAAGGCTTGCTTGGTCGCCTCGACCAGGGAGTGAACGTATTCGAAGCCATCCGTCGCCCGGCAACCCAGGCGATCGAAAATGCCGAGGATCATGAGCGAGGCAACGCCTTGGGTCGGCGGCGGCATATTGAAGACGCGTCCGACCGAAAGACCGACGCTCAACGGTTCGACGACCGACGCGCGATGCGACGCGAGATCCTCTCGCCCGAGCGGGCTGCCTAGGCGTTCGAGCTCGGCCGCCATCGCCTGGCCAAGCTCGCCGCGATAGAAATCGTCGAGCCCGGCTGTGGCCAGTCTTTCGAGCGTCGTCGCCAAAGCCGAATAGCGCCGGACGGCGCCCGGGACCGGAACACGACCGGCATCGAGGAACGTCGCGGCGAAGCCCGGCACGTCCTTCAGTTGCTCCAAAAACGACGACGTGTAGGTCGCTTGGCTCGCCGTCGCCGGCGTGCCCTCGCGGGCCAGCCAGATCGCATCGGCCAGGAGACGCGCAAGCGGCAAGCGCCCGCCCCAGCGGGCCGAAATGTCGAGCGCGATCTGCCAACCCGAGATCGCGCCCGCCGCCGTGTTGGCGGCGAGCGGTCCGCGCGGCGCGATCGCCGCGCAACCGCGCCCGCGATAAAAATCGATCGTTGCCCGGGCGGCGGCGCGGCCCGAGGCATCGATGCCGACGGGCGCGCGACCCGGTTCGTGAATCAGCCAAAAACCATCGCCGCCGATCCCGGTCATATGGGGATAGGCCACCGCGACCGCCGCCGCGGCCGCGACCGCGGCCTCGATCGCGTTGCCGCCGTCGCGCAGCACGGCGAGCCCGGCTTGCGAGGCGAGATGATGCGGCGCGACGACCATGCCGCGCCGGCCCGATCGCGTATGGATCATGGCGCGATCCCGAGGTCGACGCCGAGCGCCTCGAGCGCCGCGACGAAACAGGTCATCGGCGCGCGAACGATGCCGACCCCGACCTGACCGATGCCGGCTTGGCGATGGGCGAGGCCGGTCGTGATCACCGGTCGAATGCCGGTATCGACCACCTTGCGGACGTCGATCCCGGTCGGCGCTCCGGCGAAGTCGAGCGCGGGGATCGAATGCGCCGAATTGCGCGCCAGCGTGATCTCGTACATCTCGAGGCATTGGGCCCGCGCCGCCTCGGGCGTGCCGCCGACGAGCTGGCAAAGCGCGGGCGAGGCCGCAAGCGAAAAGCCGCCGAGACCCGCGGTCTCGGTGATCGCCGAATCGCCGAGGTCGGGATTGGCGTCCTCCGCCTTGAAGCCCGGAAAATAGAGTCCGACCGGCTGATCGGCCGGCGCCTCGAACCAGCGTCGCCCGAGGCCGGATACGCGGATGGCGACCGTGACGCCGTTGCGCGCCATGGCGGTGACGACCGAGGACCCCTCGACGCCATGCGCGGCGTCCATGGTCGCCTTGGCCGAGGCCATGGAAAGATTGAGAAAGAACTGCCAATTCGCATCGATGAAGTCGAGCGCCTCGGCGACCTTGCGCCGATCGGCGTCGCTCTTGGCGAGCGGCCCGGCGACGGCGCGGTAGAACAGCGACGACGCCGCGGTATTGCGGCTATGAACCTCATCGCCCATGAGCAGCGCCTGACCCTGAATGGATTTGAGATTGATGCCGCCCTTGACGCCGGCGACCGCGGTCTTGAGGGTCGGCGCGAGCACGGCCTCGATCCAGCGCAGGCGCTCGATCACGTCCGGGCCGTTGGCGCCGAAGCGCAGGACCCGACCGATACCCTCGCTCATATTGGTGTAGGCGAAGTTGCCCGCCGCTTCGTTGCGAACGACGAACAGCGGCATGGAGGCGGAAACGATCCCGGCCATCGGTCCGACGGCGCCCCGATCGTGGCAAGGCTCGAAGCGCACGTCGCCCCGCGCGAGCATCGCCTCGGCCTCGTCCGGCGTCTTGGCCCAACCTTCGTAAAGCGCCGCGCCGATGGCCGCGCCCCACATCGGGCCGCACATGCGCGCCCATGGCACGGGCGCCCCGGCATGAAGCAAGATCTTCCGGTCGAGATCCGGCCAGACATCGCGCGCGTGCAGGGCGATGTCGACCAGCACCGGCCGCGCGGCGAGCACGCGCTCGATGGCGACGGCGTTGGCCCGATCGATCAGGGAACCCGGCGCCTCGGGATCGCCCGGATCGCCGATCAGGCGCGCGAGTTGCCAAGCGAGCGCGGGATCGGCGCCCTCGATCGGGCGCCAATCGATTTCGACGACCTCGGCCCCGGCCGCGCGCGCGCCTTCGCCGAACCCGGCGACGCCGACATTGGCGACCCTGGGCCGCCTGTTCAAGCGAATCACGTTCTTCCCCTTTGTCGCAGCGTGAGCCGTCCGGCAATCCCAACCGTCAATCCCATCAGCATGTCCCAACCCGAGGAGTGTCCAATCTCGATCAGAAGTCGAGCCGACTGCGAAGCGCCGGAACCGTCTCCGGAATCGAGCGCCGAGACCAGATCGTGGAGCGCCGCAAAGCTCCGCCCCGCCGCCAGATCCGCGAACAGCGCCGCCGAGACCCGGGTCGTGCGTCCCCCGCTCCGTCCGACCAGACGTCGAGCGACCGGGAGCCAGGCCCCGGCAGCGCGCCCGCCGCGGACCAGCGCCAATCGGGCGAACAGCGCGGCGCCGACAAAATCGTCGCCCGATGGCGTCAGGCCCGGGCCGAGACCGAGCAGCGGCAAAGCCGCAAGCATGGCGGCTTGCGGATCGTCCCGGTGGCAAGCGGCGGCGAAGTCGAGAAGCGAAGGTAAGGCGCGGTCGAAAGGCGGTTCCGGCGCTTCGCCGCGCAAAAGACGCCCGAGCCCGCGCGGCTCGCCCAACGCGCTATGCAGGGCGCGAAGTCGCGCCATCATCGCCCTCGGCTCGGCGCAAAGCCGCGGCAATTGGGGGCGCCACGGTCTGGCCGTCGGCGACAAGGTCGCGACGGATTTGCGGTCGCCGCCCAGGACGGCGCGCGGATGGCGCATCGCCCCGGCCTCGCCGAGCCAAATCAAGGTTCCGCCGAGCGAAACGTAGGTGGAGGCGCCGAGCGCCGCGACAATACGCGCCGTGCCGCCGCGACGAATAGCGGCATTGGCGATGCAGCCGACGATCTCAGGAGAGGACACGTGTCCCTGCCTTGCCATCGAGCGCGTCGCGGCCGTGTTCAAGCGAGGTGATGACCGCCGTCTTGCCGTCCTCGTCGAGATAGCGTAGCGCGGCGCGCACTTTCGGCCCCATGTTGCCTTCCGGAAATTGGCCGTCGGCGAGATAGCGCCGCGCTTCGGCCGCGGTCATCACATCGAGATCGCGTTGGCTCGGTTTCGCGAAATCGAGCGCGACCTTCTCGACCCCGGTCAGGATCAACAACGCGTCGGCGCCAAGGCGCCCGGCGAGCAGCGCGCTGGTCATGTCCTTGTCGATGACCGCCGGAACGCCGGTCCAGCCGCCGTCCTTGCGCCGGACAACGGGAATTCCGCCGCCGCCGCAGGCGATCGGGATGACATGCTCCTCGACCATGCGCCGAACGACGTCAAGTTCGACGATGCGGCGGGGTTCGGGCGAAGCGACGACGCGACGCCAGCCTTTGGCGCCGTCCTCGGCGAAGGTCCAGCCGGTTTCCCGGGCGATCCTTTCGGCCTCGCCCCGCGCGAAATATTTGCCCACCGGTTTGGTCGGACGCCCGAAGGCAGGATCCGCCGGATCGACCTCGACCTGGGTGACGACCGAAGCCACCGGAAAACCGTGGCCCCTCAGCTTCAGCGCGTTCACCAGCGATTGCTGGATCATGTAGCCGATGCCGCCCTGCGAATGCGACACGCAGACATCCATGGGCATGGGTTGGAGCTCCGCGGCGGTCCGCGCCATCCGAAAGAGAATGTTCCCGACCACCGGCCCGTTGCCATGCGTGATGACCAGTCGCCAGCCCGCTTCGACCATGTCCACCAGGTGGCGACACGATCGTTCGATGATGGCGAACTGTTCCTCGGCCGTCCCCTTGATATCGGGCGGATAGGTCGCATTGCCGCCGATCGCGACGACGACCAGCGGCCTGTTTGTTTCGCTCACCGCCTTGCGCCGATCAGCGCCGCGGCAAGGCGCGCGGCTCGCGTGCTCGATCCCTCGACCATAACGCCGGCGGCGCGCAGCGTCGCCTCCTGAGCCGAGAGCGCCTGCGGATCGCGCTCGGTGCCGCAGACGAAAGCAACGACCGCAAGACGCCGCCCGCGTCGCTTGGCCTCGGTCACGGCGCGGCGAATGGCCGGGACAAGTGCGCCGGCGGGATCGGCATGCGCGCCATGGCCCAGCACCACATCGAGCAATAGGACGCCGACGCGCGGATCGCGCCCGGCTTGCGCCACGGCCTCGATCCGGCCCGAAGGATCGATCATCGGGTGCGGCTTGCCGAGCGTGAATTCGTCGGCGCCGAGATCGAGCGCGACATGGGTCTGGCCCTTCGCGCCGGCCTGCCAGACCAGGCGCTTGTCGAGCGGCACGTTGGAATGGACCTCGAGCCCGGCGCTCGCCCAAAGCATGAGCGCTTCCGCGCAAAACGTGCCGCCGGAAAATAGCGCCAGCAACCCGGCCTGCTCCTTCGCAAATCGGCGCCGCGCGGCCGCGACGCCATCGGCGGACACGAGCGCCTTGAGGCGCGGCGTCTTGCGTCGACGCAGCGCACCGACCGCGACGGTCGCCGCCTCTTCGAGCGTCGCCGCGCGCAGCAGATTGCCGCGCTTCTCGCCGCCGAGCGGGTCGCTCCCCAGGAAATTGACCACGACCGGCTTTTTGGTCGTCGCGGCACGTGCGAGGATCGCCGTCGCGACCTCGGGTGCCGGCGGCTTGGACATCAAGACGATGACCTTCGTCTCGGGATCGGCGGCGAGCAGGTCGAGGCCCGCGAGCATCGAAAGACCACCGACGGCGGCGCTCGTATCCCGACCGCCGGTGCCGATCGCTTGCGCAATCCCCTCGCCCAACCGATCGATCAGACAGGTCGCTTGCTGAAGTCCGGTGCCCGAGGCCGCGACCAATCCGATGGCGCCCCGCCTGACGACATTGGCGAAGCCAAGCGGCACCCCGCCCAGAATAGCCGTGCCGCAATCGGGCCCCATGACCAGGCGCCCGCGCTTTCGCGCGACCTCCTTGACCGAGCGTTCCTGCGCGACCGGCACGTTGTCGCTAAAGAGCAGAACGTCGAGGCCCGCGCGAACCGCCTTCAACGCTTCGGCCGCCGCAAAGGGTCCCGGCACCGAAATCAACGCGAGATCGGGCCCTTCGTTCCGCGCCGCGGCTTGCAAAATCGAACGCGGCGACCTTTCCGCGGTCGCGCCGTCACCCTTGGCCGCCTTACGCTCGTTCAGCGACGTCTCGAGCAAGGCCAACGCCGCATCCGCCGCCGCCTCGCTCGTCGCATCGACCACGACGACAAGATCGTCGGGGCGCGCGCCGGCCGCTTCGGCGACCAGCAGCCCGGCGTCCTTCAGAATATCCTTGTTGGCGGGCGTCGCCATGACGACGGTCGCCTTCGCGACGCCCTTGATCGCGGCCAGCGTCGCCGACAAGCGCATGAGCGCGACCGAGTCCTTGTAGAGGCCGGGTTTGACTTTGACGCGAAGGGGCATGATCGGTTCAATCCTCGGACCCGAAATTGCGGGAAATCGCGCGGCCTGTCGATCCTCGCCTCACGGGATCGAGGCGTTGCTCTTGACGAAAGCGAGATAGGGCAAGCGTGCGAGCTCGCGCGCGAGCAATCCATAGGCGACGGTCAATGCGACGATCGACGCCGCGACATAACCATAGCCGTACCAGGCGAAGCCCCATTCGAGAGTCAGCATGCTGACGCCGACGCTGACGACCAGAAAGACGCTGTGGGCGAGGAGCAGAATCTTGCGCAGGTCGAAATAGGCGAGCACGATCGACACGAAGAGCAGCAGTACATGAAACATGGCGCCGAGCACGCCGAGCCGAAAGATGCCGATCTGCGAAATCGGCACGCCCAGGCGCTCGAACAAATAGGGCGAGACCAGGATCGCGGTGACGCAGATGCAGATCTGCAGCACGACCACCGAGCGCGACGAATCGAGCAGCGTCGCGATCAACTCGCGGTGATTTTCCCGGATGCGGTCGAGCGTCGCGTGCTTCTGAATGTCGCGATAGAAAGCCTGGTAGCGCTCGAAGAAGCGCGTCTCGATCGCGACCATGAATACCGCGAGCGCGGGCACGATGGTCAGATAGGCGAGGAACATCGCGCTGTCGTAGTCGGGAAACGAGATCATGCCCGATGGCAGTTCCTCGCGCTCGGGTGAGAACCACATGACCCATTTGTCGGCCCAGACCGCGAGGTTGTAGACCAACCCGGAGAGAGCCAGGTCCCAGTAGCGCTTGAAGTAGCCGAGAAAGGCAAAGGGGCGGACGACGCCGTAGGGGTACTCGGCGAAAATGCGCGCCGTCAGGACGAAAAGAATCACGCCGAGCCCGCAATTGAAGCCGATCATGACGCCGGTCGCGCCGAGCGGCCCTTCGAGCGCGATCGACGCGCCGAAAGCAGTCGCCATGCCGAGCGCGAAAGTTCCGGTCACGCTGTTGAAGTCTTTGAGCGTGGTCAGGAACACCGAGGCAACCCAGATTCCGGAGACCAATTGGTAGTTGGCGATCGCCGCGACCCGCAGGCCCGGCGCGAGCTCGACCCAGAACCCGTAGAACGGCCCGGCGGTCAGTGCGCCGATGACGAACAGGATCGCGTAGGACGCGAGCAGCATGCCCGGGCCCTCCTCGACGTTCCTCAGATAGATGCGATCGGCGAGATAGCGCGTCGCGACCAGGATCAGCGATCCGGAAAAGACGAGCGAAAAGGCGAAGTTGTAGATGACGACGATGCGAAAAGAGTTGAGCGCATGAAGGTTTTCCGGCGTCGCGGCGACGGCCGTGATGCCGCCGATGGCGAAGACCGTGAACAGCCAGGGCCCGGCCGAAATCAGCACCGAATGGCCGTAGCCCTCGAAGACGCCGAGCAGGTCGTCGCGCTGCGTCAGTCGGCGGAGCGTGAAACCGATCCCCGCCATATCAGGCCGCCTTCGGGAGGCTCGCGCCGTCGGGCGCGTCGATCGCGCGCCGATAAAGCGCGCCGTAGATCCGGTCGATGTCGACCTTGTTGTAGTGCCGCTTGACGCGCTCGCGAATCGCCCGAGAGCAGGCCTCGAAAGTCGCCGGGTCACGGAGGATCTGCGCGAGCGCCTTGGCGGTTGCCGTCGGATCGGCGAGCGGCGTGACGGCGCCGCCGGCGCCGAGCGGCGGCACTTCGTCGGGCCGGCCGAGCAGCATCTCCCGGCAGGCGCCGACATCGGTCGCGACGCAGGGCACGCCGGCCGCGCCCGCTTCGAGAATGACCAGAGGCTGCGCCTCGCTGATCGAAGTCAAGACGATGGCGTCGATCTTGCCGAGATAGTCGGTCAGCGCGACGCGCCCGGCGAACACGACGGTTTTCTCGAGACCGAGATGCTCGACCATGACCCGACATTCCTCGAAATACTCGGGGTCCTCTTCGGTCGGGCCGAGCACATAGGCGACGACGTCGGGCACGCTTTCCCGCAGGATCGCGGCCGCGCGGATGTAGGTCTTGACGTCCTTGATGGGCACGACCCGCCCGATCAGGGCAATGGCCTG
>Ga0233425_10011456_pt1 | contig 10345 bp, 10 predicted proteins | sample Watercolumn_Towu_2_FD_181712 | JGI IMG/M metagenome (GOLD analysis project Ga0233425, IMG submission 181712) | Freshwater microbial communities from Lake Towuti, South Sulawesi, Indonesia - Watercolumn_Towuti2014_140_MG | ecosystem: Environmental > Aquatic > Freshwater > Lake | place... | reverse complement strand
GAGGGCGGCCCGAACAGGCCGGCGTTCCGGGCCGTGATGCCCACGCCGTCGCCCTTCGGCGTCTCGACGTCGAAGGCTTGCACGATGGCGTCGACGTCGGCCTGGTCCACCTTGGCCGTCCACTCGCTGTCGGCCACGTAGACCGCTACCGTCTCGCCCACGCCCCGGCACGTCGCGGCCACCTGCTTGTTCTTGGGGGGCATCACCGACAGGTCGTAGGTCCAGAACGCGCGCGCCGTGCCCACGGTGTGGGTGGCGGCGAGGGGCGGCACCAGGGCCGAGCGGGGCGGCGCCGCGGGCAGCACGGCCAGGCGCCTGAGGTCGTCGAGCGACAGGCGGCCCGGGCGGGGCGCGGCGTGCGCGGGCAGGGCCAGGCAGAGGAGCAGGGTGAGCAGGGCGGCGTTCGGGCGCATGGCGTCTCCGGTGACGAAGGTGCACGTACCCTACCGAATCGGCCCCGCCACGTAAAGCCTCGCGGCTCGATCCCGCGCTTGCGCGGCCGGCCCGGTTCTGCTAGGAAAGAGCGTCCTCCGGCAGGCTGGAGAGAGGCAGTCCGATGGCGCTGGCGGCTCGTGAGTTCATGGGTTTCGACGCAAAGGACTTCGACGCGTTCGAAGAGCCGAAGTGGTCCAGCAACCGCTTCAACCTCGAGCGCATGCGCGTGCGCGAGAAGCTCCTGGCCCTCCAGAGGCAGTACGGCACCGCCTTCGAGGCCGCCGGCGTTCCCATCGAGAGCAGCGTGGGGCTCGATCACCCCACCATCCTGAACAACAAGCGCGTGGCCTCCATCGCCCTGGTGTTCTCGCGCACCGAGGTCCAGCGCAAGGAGCTCGCCCGCTTCATCGAGCGCGAGATCCCGCTGGCCGAGCGCGTGTCCGACCCCGATCCCGAGCACCAGCACCTGCGCCTGGGCGTGCGCGTGCACCACGGGGGCGTCGACGTGGCGCTCACGCTGCACCGCCACGCCATCCTCGACGTGCGCAACCTGGTCGAGAAGGCCGCCGACACCTGGGAGGGCGAGAACCTGCGCCTGATCCTCGACGCCCTGCCCGAGGGCTTCGAGCTGCGCGGCCCCTCCGGCGACGTGCACCCTCCGGCCGAGCTGCTCAAGTGCCGTGCCGAGCTGAAGACCCACCTCGACGGCGGGCACCAGAGCCTCACCGTCGTGCGCAGCTTCCGGCGCGACGACCCGGGGGTGGGCGAGGGCTCGTTCGCCGAGGCCGTGCTCGACGCCCTGAACCGCCTGTTGCCCCTCTACCGCTACGCGGCCTGGGATCGCGAGAACGACTGGCTGTCGATCAAGAAGCTGTTGAAAGAGGACCGCCAGCACCAGAAGCTGGTGCGCGCGGGCAAGGCCGCCGACGTGTCGCTGAACCTCAAGAAGGGCGACCGCGTGCAGGTCACGGCCGGGCTGTTCTCGGGCAAACAGGGCTCGGTCACCGAGGTCGACGCGCGCGGGCGGCTCAGGGTCTTCCTGGGCAAGCTCTCGGTCACCTTGACCGAGAAAGAGGTCAAGAAGGCGTAGCCTCACCCCCTGGCCCCCTCTCCATCGATGGAGAGGGGGAGCCGTCGAATCGCAAGACAACCGACTGGACGTCAGCGACCGGCAGCGGGCTCCCGGGGCCCAGCGCGCGGAAGCGCGAGCCGTCCTGGCGATGGATCGCCCCCAGGTGTTCGCCGTCGGGCTCCGCGACCACCCCGGCCACCAGCACCGAGCCGTCGGCGTGCAGCGCCACCAGCGACGAGAGGGCCGCGCGCCGGCCGGCCGCCGCCCCCGCGTCCAACGTCTCCATCTCGGCCAGCACCCGGCCGGCCAGTGCCAGCGTGGCCGGGCAGTCGTAGCGGCAGGGCGCGTGCGAGATCAGGGCCTGGTCGCGCGCCACCAGGAAGGGGTTGGCCAGCGGATCCAGCCGCGCGCTGCCGGCGGCCGCTGCCCGCGCGTCGGCCAGCTGCGCCTCGGGCCCTTCGACCTCCCCCCCGCGCGCGGCCAGCCCGGCCACGAACGCGTCTACGCAGCAAGCGGGGTAGCCCAGCAGCGCGCCCAGGGCGCGGTGGGCCTCCGGGGCCGCGTCGAGGCGCGGCGCGTCGGTGATGCGGGCCTCGAGCTCGCGGGCGGCCCGGGCGTCGGCGTCGCTCGCGGCCACGTACAGCACGCGGTGGGTGCGCGGTTGCCCGGGCCGGGCGAACAGACCCTTGCTGGGGTGCTCGCCCGGCGCGAACAGGTTGCCCTCGCCGTCCAGCTCGCGCGGCCCCGACGCGAGCACCGCGAAACCGCGCGTTTCCAGCGCCAGGCGGGCCCCGGGGGCCGCGGCCGCGGGCACCGCCAGCCGAATGACGCGTCGGAGGCCCAGCTGCAGCGCGACCACCTCGGCGTCGGTGTCGACGCGGAAGCCGGGCAGGCGCACCAGGCGCCGCAGGCGTGCCGTGTCGTCGCCCGGTGCGCGCCAGCCCGAGGGTAGCCCGGCACAGCGCCGGGCGTCGGCGTGCGGGCAGGCCCGGCACAGGCGCGGGTCGGGACGCGGAGGGGCCGAGGCCGCGCGCTCGGCCAGCGGGCTGCCCGGCACGTGCGCCTCGACCCCCGGCAGGTGCAGGTGCACGCAGGCGGGCAGGGCGTGGTCGAAGGTGACGCCCAGGCGCGTGACGCGGTTCGCGTGGGCCAACGCGGCCAGCTGGCGCTCGAGCAGCGCGGGCCGAACCGCCCCCCCGGGGCCTCGGACCGTCAGGCGCGGGCCGCCCCCGATCCGCCGCGCGCCGAAGCGCGTCGCGGCCCAGGCGGGCAGCGCCGCGGGCGTGGCCAGGTCGCCGGGAGCGGGCTCCCAGGTGACGTCCACGGGGGCGTGGCCGGGCGGGCCGACTTCCCAGGCCTCGCGGAGCGCGCTCGGCGCCGTGTGCCCCACCAGGGCGGCCGCGGCCGACGGGTCGAGCGTCTGCACGACCAGCTCCCACCGGGAGACCGGCAGCGCCCCCACCACCTCGGCGGGGAGCACGCCCCAGGCCAGCCCGCAGGTCTCGACGGCCAGCGCGATCGCGGGCCGGGGCGCGCCTGCCAACACCTCGAGCAGGCCGGGCGCCAGCAGGGGCTCGCGGCCCGCCAGGCGCACCTCGGCCACGCCCAGCCGGCGCGCGCGCTCCAGCGTGGCCGCCCAGGCCGCCGGCGTCACGGGCGCCGAGGGCCGGGGGCGCACCAGCAACGTGTCGACCGAGGACGTCGGGCGCGTCGGCATGGCACCTCCGCGCGCATTCTGCCCCGGAAGGCCGTCGCCGCGCAACGACGCACGCGGGGGCACCCCTTGACCGGGCCGGCCGCGACGGCTAGCGTCCCGTCGTCGGACTGTGCCCGAGGCCCCCATGCCCCTGCTCGACCTGTTGCGCGACCGCCTGGCCGGCCGCGTGCTCGACCCCGCTCCGCTACCCCCCGAGACGGCGGCCGAGCTGGTCGAGGCGGCGCGCTGGACTCCGTCGTGCCGCAACCTGCAGCCCTGGCGCTTCCACGCGGTCGCGAGCGCCCACGCGCTGACCCGGGTGCGCGCCGCCCTTTCCCCGGGCAACCGCCCGTGGACCGATCGGGCTCCGCTGCTCCTGGTGGCAGCGGTGCGCACGGCCGACGACTGCGTGACCGACGACGGGCGAGCTTACGCCGACTTCGACCTGGGCATGGCCGTGACGAACGTGCTGCACGCGGCCACCGAGCGCGGGCTGCTCTGCCGCCCCATGGCGGGCTTCGATCCGGCCGCCGTGCGCGCGGCGCTGGGCCTGGCCGACGACGTCCGGGCGCTGGTGGTGCTGGCGGTGGGCCGCCCCGGCGACCCGGCCTCGGTCGATCCCGAGATCGCGAGCCGCGGCGTCGGTCCGCGCACGCGCAAGCCCCTCGATCAGCTCCTGGTCGTTCACTGACCGACCGGCAGGCGGCCGACCGCCGGGCTCGTCGGTGCCGCTTGCGAACCCTCCGTTCCGAGCCTTGACAAACCTAGACCGGACGATAGCCTAAAAATAGAATGAGTGGTCTATATTAAACGGGCTGGACCGGAGGGGTGGGATGCGCATTACGCGAGCGGAAGAGCAGGCGATTCGACTGGCCATCCGGTTGGCCCGCGACGGGGACCAGCGTACGTTGCAGGAGCTCGCGATCGAGGAAGGCCTGCCCGAGCCGACGGTGGCCAAGGTGCTGGCCGAGCTGCGCAACGCCGAGGTGGTCCGCGCCATCCGGGGGCGCAAGGGCGGCTACGAGCTGACCCGCGCGCCCCGCGCGATCTCGGTCTCCGACCTGCTGCAGGCCGTGGGCCCCGAACGGTTCAGCGGGCGCTTCTGCCAGTCCCAACGACCCGGCGCGGCCGCGTGCACGCGCGGCGACGAGTGTCGCCTGCGCAGCGTGTGGGACTACCTCGAGTCGCGGCTCTTCCGCGTGCTCGATCAGACCTCGCTGGCGGACCTGCTCGAGACCGACGACGCGGTGCGACGTCACCTCGACGCGGCCTGGCACGAAGACGAAGCGACGACCCGGGAGATCCCCCGGCGGAAGCTCGTGAAGGCGGTGGCACGATGAACGACCAGCTTCGAATCCCGGTGCTCTCCCTGCGCGACGTGCACGTCTCGATCGACGGCAACGAGATCGTGAAGGGCCTGTCCCTCGACGTCTTCCCCGGCGAGCGCCACGCGCTCATGGGGCCCAACGGCTCGGGCAAGTCCACGCTGGCCTCGGCGCTGGCCGGGCACCCGGCGTACACGTTGACCGGGCAGATCCTCCTGGACGACCAGCCCATCCACGACCTGCCGCCGCACGAGCGCGCCCGCGCGGGCCTCTTCCTCGGCTTCCAGTACCCGGTGGCGGTGCCGGGGGTGCAGGTGGCCACGTTCCTGCGCCTGGCCGTCAACGCGCGCCGCGGCCGCGAGGTACCCATCCGCGAGTTCCGCAAGGAGCTGCAGGCCGCCTTCGAGGCCCTCGACGTGCCCGGCGGCTTCGCCAGCCGCTACCTGAACGACGGCTTCTCGGGCGGCGAGAAGAAGCGCCTCGAGATCCTGCAGATGCTCATGCTGCAGCCCAGGTTCGCCGTGCTCGACGAGACCGACTCGGGCCTCGACGTCGACGCCCTGAAGGTGGTCTCCGAGGGCATCCGGCTGGCCGCCGGGCCCGACGCGGGCGTGCTCCTGATCACGCACTACCAGCGCATCCTGAACCACGTGCAGCCCACCCACGTGCACGTGTTCGTCAAGGGGCGCCTCGTGAAGTCCGGTGGGCCCGAGCTCGCGACGCACGTCGAGGAGCACGGCTACGACGGGCTGGCCGAGGCCGCCTGACGGAGGCGATCATGGCGTTGAACGCATCCCTCGAAGGCCTGAACCGCGACTACACCGAGCGCTACGGCTTCTCGGACCCCGAAGAGTACCTGATGAAGGCCCCCAAGGGCCTGTCGCACGAGCTGGTCGACGTGATCTCGCGCTACAAGGGCGAGCCCGACTGGATGCGCGCCTTCCGCCACGAGGCCCTCGACGTCTTCCTGGCGAAGCCCATGCCCCGCTGGGGCAACTCCGCCATGCTCGACGCCATCGACTTCGCGGACATCCACTACTACGTGCGCGCCACCGACGGGCAGGGCAAGACGTGGGAAGAGGTGCCCGAGGGCATCAAGAACACGTTCGATCGCCTGGGCGTGCCCCAGGCCGAGCGCAAGTTCCTGGCCGGCGTCACGGCGCAGTACGAGTCCGAGGTCGTCTACCACTCGATCCGCGACGACCTCACGAAGAAGGGCGTGATCTTCACCGACATGGACTCGGGCCTGCGCGAGCACCCCGAGATCGTGAAGCGCTTCTTCTCGAAGATCATCCCGGCGCGCGACAACAAGTTCGCGGCGCTGAACAGCGCGGTGTGGTCCGGCGGCTCGTTCATCTACGTGCCCCCGCACACCCGCGTCGAGATCCCGCTGCAGGCCTACTTCCGCATCAACGCGCGCAACATGGGCCAGTTCGAGCGCACCCTCATCATCGTCGACGAGGGCAGCTACGTGCACTACATCGAGGGCTGCACGGCGCCCACCTACTCGACCGACTCGCTGCACTCGGCGGTGGTCGAGCTGGTGGCCCTGAAGGACGCCCACATCCGCTACACCACCATCCAGAACTGGTCGACCAACGTGTACAACCTGGTCACCAAACGTGCCCATGCCCACGAGGGCGCGGTGGTCGAGTGGGTCGACGGCAACCTGGGCTCCAAGCTGACCATGAAGTACCCCGCGGTCTTCCTGATGGGCGCGCGCGCGCACGGCGAGGTGCTGTCGATCGCCTTCGCGGGCGATGGACAGCACCAGGACGCCGGGGCCAAGATGGTGCACCTGGCGCAGAACACCACGTCGCGCATCCTGTCCAAGTCGATCTCGAAGGGCCGCGGCCGCTCGTCGTACCGCGGGCTGGTCAAGGTGGCGCCGCGCGCGACCGGCTGCAAGACCTCGGTCGAGTGCGACGCGCTGCTCATCGGCGAGGAGGCCCGCTCGGACACCTACCCCACCATGGAGGTGGCCGAGCAGGACGTGCGCGTCGAGCACGAGGCCCGCGTGTCCAAGCTGGCCGACGAGCAGCTGTTCTACCTCGAGAGCCGGGGCCTCACCCCCGACCAGGCGCGGCTCACCATCGTCAACGGCTTCATCGAGCCGTTCGTGCGCGAGCTGCCCATGGAGTACGCGGTCGAGCTGAACCGGCTCATCGAGCTCGAGATGGAGGGCTCCGTTGGTTGATCGATCCACCCACCTGTGGCGGTACACGAGCCCGGACCTGTTCGAGGCGGGCGACGTGGCCCCGGCCTCTGCCCCGACCTTCCACCTGTCTCCGTCGGCGGCCGCGCGCGGCGTGCGCGTGCTCCCGCTGCACGAGTGCCGCGAGGCGCAGGACGTCCTGGGGCGCGCGGTCCCGGCCGAGCACGGGCCCTTCGAGGCCAGGAATCTCGCCGGCTGGAGCCGCGGGCTGGCCGTGCGGGTGCCCCGCGGCGTCGTGCTGGACGAGCCCGTGCGCCTGGTCCACCCGGCCACGGCCGGCGCGCTCCCCCGCACCGTCGTGCTGGCCGGCGAGGGCGCCGAGGTGGCGATCCTCGAGCGCCACGTGGGCGGCGGCCCCGGCGTGGTCGTGATCGCGGTGGCCGAGCTGTTCGCGGCGCCCGGCGCGCGGATCACCCACGCGTTGGCGGCGGACTGGGAGCCCGGCACCCGCGCGCACCTGACGTCGCGGCTGGTCCTCGACCGGGACGCCTCGGGTCACACGGCGCTGGTCGCGGCGGGCGGCGACGTGGTCAAGGTCGACGCGGGCACGGTGCTGGCGGGCCCCGGCGCCCACAGCGAGATCGTCTCGCTGGTGCGGGCCGACGGCACGCGGCACGTGGACGTGCACACCCTGCACGAGCACCGCGCGGGGCGCACGCGCTCCAACGTGATCGCCAAGGCCGCGCTTGCCGGGCGGTCGCGCTCCGTGTATACGGGGCTCATCCGGATCGACCCCGGCGCCCGCGGCGCCGAGGCGTACCAGGAGAACCGCAACCTCATGCTGTCCGACACGGCGCGCGCCGACACCATCCCCGAGCTCGAGATCCTGAACGACGAGGTGCAGTGCACCCACGGCGCCACGGTCTCGCCCGTCGACGCCGCCGCGCGCTTCTACCTCGAGAGCCGGGGCCTGTCCCCCCGGCAGGCCGAGCAGGTGCTGGTCGACGGTTTCCACGCCGACGCCCTGGAGCACGTACCCTCCCCCGTGCGCGCCGACCTGGTGCGGCTGCTCGCGGCGGGCCCGGCCCTGGCGCGGCAGGAGGCCGCATGACCTCCACCCTCGCGGCCCCGTCCCTCGCGGACTACCGCGACGCGCGCCGCCCCCCGCACGTGTGCTGCGCTCCGGGCACCTGCCCCGGGCTCTTCCGCGAGGCCTTCCCCGTGCTCCAGCGCCGGGTGAACGGCAAGCCCCTGATCTACCTCGACAGCGCGGCCACGACCCAGAAGCCCGAGGCCGTGCTGCGCGCGCTCGACGCGTTCTACCGCACCTCCAACGCCAACGTGCACCGCGGGCTGCACACGCTGGCCGACGAGGCCACGGCCGCCTACGAGGAGTGCCGCAAGCGCGTGGCCCGCTTCGTCGACGCCCCGTCGCCCGCGTCGGTGGTCATCCTGCGCAACGCCACGGCCGCCCTCAACCTGGCAGCGGCGGGCCTCGAAGACCGGCTGCAGCCCGGCGACGAGCTCCTGCTCACCCCCATGGAGCACCACGCCAACCTGGTGCCGTGGCTCATGCTCGCCAAGCGGCGAGGGCTGATCGTGCGCCACGTGCCGCTGGCCGCCGACGGCACCCTCGACCTGGCCGCGCTCCCTACGGTGCTCGGCCCGCGCACGCGCGTCGTGTCCTTCACCTGGGTGTCCAACGTGCTCGGCACGGTCAACCCCGTCGAGCGGCTGATCGAGGCCGCCCGGCGGGTGGGGGCGCTGGTGGTGGTCGACGCGGCCCAGGCGGTGGGCCACCTGCCGGTCTCGTTCCGCGACCTGGGCGCCGACCTGATGGCCTTCTCGGCCCACAAGGCCTACGGACCCATGGGGCTCGGCTTCCTGGTGGGCCGCCCCGACGTCCTGGCCGACCTGAAGCCCCTGGAGGGCGGCGGCGAGATGATCGACGAGGTCACCCTCGACAGCGTGACCTTCGCCCCGCCCCCGCTGCGCTTCGAGGCCGGCACGCCCAACGTGGCCGCCGCGGCCGCCTTCCCCGCGGCCCTCGACCTGCTCGAGTCCGTCGGCGCCGCACGCGTGCGCGAGCACGAGGTCGAGCTCACGGGCATCCTGCTCGAGCGGCTGGCGTCCATCGACGGCCTCCGCCTCTTCGGCCCGGCCGAACCCGCGGCGCGAGGCGGCCTGGTCAGCTTCCTCGACCCCCTGGTGCACCCGCACGACCTGGCGGCCTTCCTCGACGCCGAGGGCATCGCCATCCGCACCGGCCACCACTGCGCCCAACCCCTGCACCGCCTGCTGGGCGTGCCCGGCACGGCCCGCGCCTCCTTCGGACTCTACTCCAACCGCGACGACATCGACGCGCTGGTCGATGGCATCCAGACCGCGCGCTCCTTCTTCGGGTGAGCCCATGGCCCCCACCCCCGGGCAGGTTCGCGAGGCCCTCGTGCCCGTGGTCGACCCCGAGCTCGATCTGTCCATCGTGGCGCTCGGCCTGGTGCGCGACGTCGACGTCGACGCCGACGCGGGTCACGTGCACGTGGCCATGACGCTCACTAGCCCCTTCTGCCCCCTGGGCCCCCAGATTGTGATGGCGGCCGAGCAGGCCGTGGCGGGCCTCCCCGGCGTCACGTCGGCGCGCATCGACCTGGTGTGGGAGCCCCCCTGGGATCCGCGCCGCGACGCCGACGAGGACGTGAAAGCGCTGCTCGGCATCTGGGATTGACCGAAAACCGCAGGCGTCGTTCGGAAATCGCGCTTGACAGCCTCCGGAGGGGACCTAGCTTGGCGGGCAGAAGTCAGCGGTAGCGAACGGGGCTCCGGGGTCGGCGCACCTGAGCTGCCAGGCAGATGGAGGAGACCATGAGCATCGTCGGAAAGCCCGCCCCCGAGTTCAGCCTCGACGGTTACGTCAACGGCGACTTCAAGACCTTCAAGCTCGGCGACTACAAGGGCAAGTGGGTCGCGCTGCTGTTCTATCCGCTCGACTTCACCTTCGTCTGCCCCACCGAGGTGCTGGCGTTCTCGAAGGCTGCCGAGCAGTTCAAGAAGCTGAACGTGCAGGTCTTCGGCGTGTCGGTCGACAGCAAGTTCACCCACAAGGCCTGGGTCGACAGCGCGGCCAAGGACGGCGGCCTGGGCGGCTCGCTCAGCTACCCGCTGCTGGCCGACCTGAACAAGGCCACCTCGAAGGACTACGGCGTGCTGATCGACGGCGCGGGCGTCGCCCTGCGCGGCCTCTTCCTCATCAACCCCGAGGGCGTCGTCGTGCACGAGACGGTCAACTTCCTGCCGGTGGGGCGTTCGGTCGACGAGCTCCTGCGCACCATCAAGGCCTTCCAGTTCGTCGCCTCGCACGACGGCGAGGTCTGCCCCGCCAACTGGGACGAGGGCAAGGAGACCATGAAGGCCACGCCCGCCGGCATGCATGCCTACCTGGAGAAGAACGCCTGATGCGTAGGGACACGATGCATCGTGTCCCTACTTGACAGGGGTCCGCTCCCCCCTACTATCGTGCGCCATCAGGCCGATCCCTCGGAGGAACCCATGGCCGATCGCAGCCGCAAGCTCGACTTCAACGTCCCCGGTGCCTTCTACGTCGACGACCAGTGCATCAACTGCGGCGTGTGCATGGAGATCGCGCCCGGCGTCTTCGCGACCAA
>Ga0233425_10011455_pt1 | contig 10345 bp, 12 predicted proteins | sample Watercolumn_Towu_2_FD_181712 | JGI IMG/M metagenome (GOLD analysis project Ga0233425, IMG submission 181712) | Freshwater microbial communities from Lake Towuti, South Sulawesi, Indonesia - Watercolumn_Towuti2014_140_MG | ecosystem: Environmental > Aquatic > Freshwater > Lake | place... | reverse complement strand
CGATAATGTGTCCAATAGCGCCACGCATACCCTCCGCAATTCGCGTGTAGAGGTCTTTATTTGCCAGCGCCTCATCTTTGAGGATTGCCTGACGAATTTTGCGCTCTTTCTCCTCATCCCACCAGTGAGGATGAACGACGTTAGGGGACTTCGGTTTTCGAGGACGGGGCATAACACCCAGAGTGGTAGCCTAACCATAGGCCGTTGTGTATGAATTTTTTATGACAATTCCCTCTACCGCTCCGGCCCTAGGTCACGCCCGTAATAATGCGCCCACCACTCCCGCTCGCGTACAGGGTCTAGCGCGACCGCAGCGCTTGCTGTAAGGCTTCGACCTGCCTGGTCAAGGCGTCCACCTGCGCGGTCAAGCGCTGCAACTGCGCGTGCAACACGCTGTCTCGCGCGTTGTAACTCGCTTCCAAACGCTGCAAGGCGGCGAGCAATTGTTGCTCCATCGCGGTCATCTCCGAACCCTCCCCTGTCTTGGCCCTGGCCTTGGCGGGCCGCCCGTGCTCGCTGTCGCCGGGGCTGCCACACCGTATGGAGCGCCTCTGCCCCCAAGTGCCGCACCATATACGCTTTCAACTCCTCAACCGCCTGCCCTGGCCTGCGCTCCTGCTGCGCCTCACTCTCCGCCTCGACCCCATACCGCCGCTGATGAAACAGCGCCCGCGCCGCCACCATCGGCGCGAGCTGGTCAGCCAGGGCAGCCGCCCGTGCGGGGTCAGGCACCCCATACCGCACCCCCGTGACAGCGGGTGCGTCCACGTGCCAACCCTCCTTCCAATAGAGACTCCCTTTCAGGCGCACCCGCTTGCCCGTCTGCGGGTCAAGCACGGTCACATAGTCCGCCCCCTGCCGGGGCACGGCATACCCCCGGCGCTTCAGATACCGCACCACCCCGGCCTGGTCGCGTATCCGGCCCGCCTCGGCCTCCTGCCGTACCGCCTTGGTCAACGTCTCCCGCAGGTCAAGCTCCTTGCCCTGCCCGCGCCGCGTGGCCTCGGCCTGGCGCTTGGCCACGTAGTGCGGCACCCGGACATCGCGCGCCCGCGTCGGGTCGTCCGGGTCGGCTAATCCATACTCCGCATTGACCATCGAGCGAAACGTATCAAACATCTGCTGCGACACCCGCCCCGGCGGGTGGATGTTCAGCGACTTGCCCGACGCCAGTTCCATCCGGGGCGTCACGAAGTGCAACTCATGGTGCCCGGCATGGGTATGGCGTACCCAGAGGATGCTGTAGCGGTCAGGGGACAGCCCGGCGAATGCCACCCGCTCGAAGCCATCCATGATGGCGGCTTCCATCGCGGGAGGAATCACCTCCCCCGGCATGAACGACAGCACCCCGGACGTATACGTCCGCGCAAACGGCACCGCGTCAATCAGCCCACGCACGAGGTCAGGATGCCCCCGCAGCACCTCCGGCGCAGGACTCCGTTCGGTGCCGTCCGGGTTCGCGGCCTGGGTGAGATACCCCACCGGCCCCCGGCCGCCGCCCGTGCCATACCGCGAGAACCCCACAATCATCGCTGCGCCTCCAGCGCCGCTACCAGACGCCCTAGCTCCCGCTCGATGTCCGCCAGATACACCATGACCTGTACCGCGTCCGCCGCGCTCTTGTAGGTGTTCACCCACTTGGCCAGCATGTTCAGGTTCGCGTTGAGGCGGTTCAGCAATGCCAGCCGCTGCCGCTCATCCGCCCGGTGCCGGATACGCACCTGCCCCAGATGGTCGCGCAACAACTGTGACATGCCCCCCACGGCTGCCCCCTTCGCCACCAGCGCGGCGTATTCCTCCTCACTCACGCGCACCCGAATCATTCGGCTGCGCGTGGGGGTGCCTGCGCGTTGCCGTGCCCGCTGCCGGGGGGACAACGTCGTCTCGTCGCGCTCCGCCATACCCACCTCCCGACCCCAACCGACACCTCACGACCAGGCGTACACCCACCACGGCTGTCACGTCACACCCGCTGTGGCCGGTCGGCCACAGGGCGCAAGCGCGCCCTCCAGGGGTGCCAGGGGGCGCAGCCCCTTGGCAAGGCGTCCGTAGTCGCCTACGCGAAGCGTAGCGACAAGGAGGAGCCTTGTTTCCTCTCACGCGCCGCAGTATACCGCACCACGTGCGCCGGGGCAAGCGCGAGGCGCACGCCCCGCCGGACGGCGCCGCCGTCCGCAACCCCCGCTGCGGCAAGCGCTTACGGCTGTGGCCAGGCCGCCACACCCCGGCACAGGGGAGGCTGAACCGCCACCGAACACCCCGCCGAACGCCCGAACGAACGTCCCGGACATGTCCAGAACGTCCAAAAATACATCCGGGATGTGCGGGACACATGCCGTAACCCCTTGATACAGCATAAGCACTCCGGCGAACGGGTGCCGAACACAGTTCGGCACCCGTTCGGAACCGATTCGGGACGTGAACTGGCACTGTTTTTGCTACCGCTGGGACATGCTCGCCCCCGTCTTGACGCCGCCCGTCACCCCGCTGCACACCCGCAAAGCCCATAACGGGAAGCGGGCGCGCGTGGAGGGCGTGTGGCTCCTCCAGCGCAACGGCCAGCGCGCGTATCTGGCCTACCCACCGAGTGTGAGTCTGACCTATGTCCCCAGCCAAGACGACGCGCCGGAACAGGTGCAGTGTCGCTTGGGCGACAGCGGCTTCACCCTGGAAGGCCGCAACCTCCAGCCGCTCTTGGAACCCCTCACCCGCCACCAGTGTGCCAGCCTTCAGGAAACCGACTCCGCGCAGGGAAGTGCTCCCGGTGTGCCATCCATCGAGCGCCTCACCGCCCGCCTCTGGGTATAACGAGGGTGCCGGCGTCCATCCCGGAGGCGTTCCCGGAGCGTTACGGACTCCGGGAACGCCTCCGGGAACCGGCTCCACCGCCGCCAAGCGATAGAAACCCCCAGAGAAGCCCGTAGAAGGCATGAGAGGAGAGAGGGTACTTCTTTCCTACCTTTTTTCCTTTCACGTCTCCTACGGGCCTCTACGGGGCAGGAATCGCCCTGCGCGACACCGGAGGTTGCTAGCAACCACTGTAGTACCCCAGGGCACCGCCCGTGCCACCCCTGGATGCCCTGAACGGCCTCGCCGTCAGACAGGAGCGGTGACGAGAGGCCGCTGGTGGAGAGGAGCTACACCTACCATCCCTTCTGGTGAGACAGGTAGCCGGACATCCCTTCCGGAGCCGACACCTTGTGACCAGCCCCGGCGCGAGCGCTGTCAAGACCGCGTGAGCGCCGAGCGGAGCGAGGGGAGTCTTGACAGCAGGAGCGAGCAGAGGGGCTAGACTGGCGTGTCGGCACAGGAGGGAGCGAAGGGAAGATAAAAGTAAGGGGGGTATGGGGGTGCTCCCCCATGTTAACGCCTGCCCGGAGGGCCGAGCGGCACAGCGTGCCGCGAGTTCCTTCTTCCCAGGGGTGAAGGGCCGGAGCGCAGCGCAGGCCCGAGGGGCAACGCCCCTCTCAAAGAGTCAGGCGCCGTCAGGCGCATTCCTTATTTGGGGTTTTGGGCCGGTTATTAAAGGTTATATAGGTTATCAGCGGCAAAATTTTTTATAACATATTGATATAGAAGGTGAAATAGATTTTGGTGCGTCTTCGCTATGCCGTGTCAGCGTCTTCGCTATGCCGTGTCAGCGTCTTCGCTATGCCGTGTCAGCGTCTTCGCTATGCCGTGTCAGCGTCTTCGCTATGCCGTCAGTCTATTTGCCCTTTTTTGTGCGACGCTTTTTGCCCTGTACTAACCGCTGGACAAGGTGGCGATTTTGGCCAGGGGTATGGTTGATATGCGCCAGGATGGCGTTGTCCTCGACCTCATAACCAGCCAAAAAGCCCACATCATCCGACTGCATCAGATCATGGGCCTTGATAATGCGGGCGCGACGTTGCCGCGCCCGCTGGTCACAAAGACCTGCAATATCTGCCAGCGTGTCGAAATGGTGGGCGGTTGGTGCGGTATGGCTGGAATAATAGGCGTGCAGCGCTTTCGCGGTCGCATTACGGCCCAAGGCCTGCCGTTGCGCCTGATCAATCGTCGTCCACATGCCAAAGCCGAACAGTACCGCAAAGCGGGGATTAATAGTTACTTCGTAATGTTTAGTGACTTCGTCACGAATCCCGCCAAACAGTAATTGTCCGAAATACCGCTTGCTATGGTCTGTCATGTCCACCACCCCACCACATAACCGGACAAGCACGGAGTGAAGCCATTTATGTTGACTGTTCCCTGTCGGCCTCCCGAGGGATTTGAGTAAGCCATGCGCCGCAAACCGCACGGGCGTCCCTAATGGGAAAGGCCGGGCATAATTCAGAATCTCCAGATACACATCAAGGTCTGATTGATCAAACTGCTCGCCTGTAAACACCACCTTGACGCCTTGCACGGCGCACAGAGTTTTTTCCTTCAGGAATTTACGCGTTTGATGGGAAAGTGCCGGAAACAACGCTGAACGTACCATTACATTAGGGGCGGCGCGTTTGCCGTCTTCCCAGAAATCCAGTTGTGCCCCAGACACGGCTTCCGCGTCGCTGTCGGCAGCGACCGATACCGCAGGTGCGATGGCAAATGCCACCCGTCCACCCGGAGCCAGCGCGCGCCAGATACCCTCCAGGGCACCGGCATAATTGTCACGTAACCACGTGCAATGAAACGCGCTCGGCGCGAGGATGCGGAGCACCAGCCCCGCGCCGCTCCCTGGCTCCGCGCCGTCCACCTGACCCATGACCTGGGTAAACCAGAGACGAAACGGGGTCTCCCCTATGGCGCAGCGTAATGGTTCGCGCACGTCGTCCCAGGTCGGCCCGGTGGGCTGTAGTGCTGTGTCCATCCGCTTCCCCTCCGCCGTGGCGTATCACTCGTCTTGCATGGTGACGGGCACATTGTATTTACGAAACAACAGCGTCAAGGCTTCGCTCAAACAAGCCTTGATACTTTTATTCGTTTTCGCCTGTACTTGGCGCAGCGCAGCTTTCACGTCCGGTGGAAAATAGGCGGAGATGTTGACCTCACCCGCTTTATGCGCGGGACGTGACACGACAGACGGCGGCGGCGCAGGCGTGGGCGGGACGACAGAGGCTTCTTGGGCGTCGAGCAAGGCCGTGAGGCTACGTTTGTTCATAAGCGTTCTTCATATTGAGAGGTTGAGACACAGAGCACAGCAGCGCATAGAGCGCATCAATCTCCTGCGCGGCCTTCCCGTGCGGTTCATATTCACTGGCGGTCTGGCCGCTAATCATCGCGGCGGCATACGCGACGCGCTGGCACAAATGCGCGGACAAGACCGGCAACCCATACCGCTGCACAATTACGGTGCGGGCCTCCTCGTGGTGACGCCCATGCACCGGGACGGCATTCAGCACCACATAGGTGGCGGGATTGCCGTACACGGTGAGCAGGTCGCGCACCTCCTGCAAGACATCCAAGTCTAGCGCCGAAGGACGGACAGGAATCAAGGCGAGGTCGGCGGCGCGACTAGCGGCAATCGCCGCCCCTTCAATTTTCCCTGGGGTGTCAATAATGGCGAGGTTGGCTCCACCCTGGCGCAAGAGGGCGAGCGTCTCCGGTAACTCAAAGACCTGACGCGCGCGGACGACCGGCGTGGCGGCAGTACGACGCTTCGCCCATTTGGCGGCGCTGCCTTGGGGGTCAAGGTCAATGAGACCGACGGACAGTCCCGCCCGCGCCGCGCAGACTGCGAGCGCGGTGGCAACCGTGGTTTTGCCGGTACCCCCTTTTTGCCCCAACATGGCAAGCGTGTACATGGCGCATCCTCATGATTGAGAGATTAAGAGTTTCATGTCATGAGAATTCTTAAGCTCTCATATAAAAACTGGCCCGTCAAGCCCAGAAGGCAGACAGCGACACACTACATAGACAAAGCAGCTATGATAGGCGGGCTGAAGGCAACAGCGCGGAGGGCAAACATTCCCTCGTTCCTCACGGAAAGAGGATGTGAAAACCTTCCTGCGTGAAATGGTGATCGTTGGTCAAAACTTCCGTCAACCCTTCACGGCGCATCGTCTGCATCGCCACGCAATCCACGAGACTGTATTCTTTGTCAGAACGGGAAGCGTACAGTGTGAAGGCATCCAGAAATGAGCTATGGCTTTGCGGAAGGACAGTGATGTGCGGGTCGCGCAGAATATTGCGTACGGTCTGCACCGCATCGGCCCGCGTCTGCGGTCTGGCAGCGCTGTAGAACGTCAGGTACTCCGCCAACACCTCATCCGCAGTATAGAAATGGTACTCGCGCAATGACCGGCTGAACGCCATGACACGAGTATGCCATTGGTCACGCACATCCGATAACGCCACCCAATAAAACGTATCCACGAAGTATCGAGGCATGGCTACCGCTTCGGGACGCCATAGGCGTAGTGATCCACTTGGGCGGCACCATCGAGGGGCAGCGCGGCAAGGTCTTCCTCGGACAAATTACTGAAGGTCTCGCGGATGCGTTCCCAAATGGGCAAAGAAGCATCGTGCGATGCCGTCGCTGCGGGCGCGTGCTCAGGGAGCGCATCCGGCGCACTGCCAGCAGGCTCGCGCGCCCGTACCTCCTCCAAGGCAGCAGTAATAGCGGCCACCAGCGCAGGCAGCGGTGTTTCCGTTGTGCCGAAGAACGCAGCCAACATGCCTTTTTGTTCGGGCGTCAGTTCAAACGATGATTGTTCCATATTTCTACCCTACCAAGGAACCGAGGGGGCGACAAGATAACGTGTCGGTATCACGGCGGCAACGCCGAGCCAAGGCTATGGATAAGCGCTCCGCTCGCCAGCGTGATGGCGGCGCGCTCGCTACGCGCTTCCCCACAGCCCATCCGTCTCACGGGTCTCTGCACGAGCGCAGTCTCTCCACGTGCCGCACGGTAGCGACAGAACTTAAGAATACTGGCGGATCAACACTCCCCCGCAAAAACAGAGGCTTGCATGCGGCAGAAATTCCCGCCACAATCAGGCCATGAAAATCGGCTATTGTCGCGTCTCGACCAAAGACCAAAACCCGGATTTACAACTGCGCGCGCTCAAAAAGGCGGTCTGTAAGACCGTCTATACTGATATGGAGAGCGGCATACAGCGCAAGCGCGTCTACCTGGAGCGCTGCCTCAAGGCCCTCAACACCGGGGATGTGTTGATTGTCTGGAAGCTCGACCGCCTCGGGCGTTCTTTGCGGGATTTAATTACCCTGTTGGATGACCTGAAGGCGCGAGGCGTGGCCTTCCGGTCGCTGACCGAAGCCATTGATACGACCACACCGACAGGTCGGGCCATGTGGCAGATGGTGGGGATTCTCGCGGAGTTGGAACGCTCGCTCCTCCTCGAACGCACCCAGGCGGGCCGTGCCGCAGCCATCGCCCGCGGGGTCAAGATGGGCCGCAAGCCACTCCTCAACGCCCAGCAAATCGCCCATGCCCGCACGCTCAGAGACGAAGGGTATCCCGCGCGCCACATCGCCCGCTTACTCAACGTATCGCTGCGCACCGTGGAACGGGCGCTTGCCACGCCACTCCCACGATAGCGCGGGACACCGACAATGGCCCCTTTGCTGGCGCATCACGACCTACAGTCCAGACATTTGAAAACCAGATGTCCGTGCTTTACCGCAAAGCGCGGGTAGGCAACAAAAAACCCCCTGGGTACCATTCGCGGCTCCCAGGGGGCTAAACCTCATCCGCAGGCATGTCCACGTCCTATTCTTCTATCTCTTCCAGGCACATCTTTTCCATCAACACATCCCACGCCTCGTCACCACCTAGACTCTCAGGCAAGCCATTGGGCAGTTTAAACCCTTCGGCATCGCCCGAGAAAATCTCGCACGACACCTCAAGGTGCTCGCGCATCAGTATAGCGAACCTATCTTCTGCGTCTTCTGCTGCACCATTTTCCTTACCGTAAAGCACCATGTGACCTACAATTTCCGGCTCCATCCTGGTATCCTTCTCAATAGGAAGCAGATAACGCCAGTATAGAGGACTCCGAATACTGCAGCCATAATAAAATAATAAATAACGAATAATCGGAGCTACGCGGAGAAAAAGGAGCAAAAAATGAACCCACAGGATCGATCTCGCATCACCACAGCAATCTATACGGCGTTGAATCTTCGGCGCTTACGCAGAGCAAGCGGCCTCGATAGAACCACAATCTGCAAAAGAGCTTTGATTTCGTCCTCTTACTACGGAGAACTCGAAGCTGGCGATGCCGTGATGACCACGCCGGTACTGTCCCGACTGTGCAAGGCCTTTGGAGTCTCACAATCAGACATTGATACCCACACGCTCGATCCGGTGATTGATGTCTTTCTTGACCTGACAGATGACAAGACGCTTGACGAAGCAGAGATTCTGGAACGCCCCGGAGAGAAAACGGCAGAGAATAGGAAGCATACCAAATACAGAAAGAGAATATTCCCTATTGTTAGGGAAGTAATTGAACTTCTCGACAGTGCTCCCAATTTAGCCAATGCGTTTACCAAGACCGTCAATAACATCGCCCGAGAACGTGATATCGGGAGCAAGAAAGAAGTATTTCTCCCCATATTGTTGAGAACACACCAGGAAGAGCACCATAACTATTTTGCATTCCTGGAAGACGCCGCACAGGCCTTTCTGGATAAATATGGACAGCCCGTGACATACGAAGGGTTAAGAGACTTGCTCAAGGGAGAGTACCACTATGGGGAAATAGAACCTTGGAACTTTGGAATTGACGACGACAACGGGACTCCTGAGCCGATTCTTCGCTCTGTCTGGTTTGAGCGCAATGGTAAATATTGCCTAAGACTCAACGAGAAGCTGAAGGAGAGTCAACGCACTTTTGAAGTTGCCAAGGAAATCGGCTATCACTGGCCTGGAGTGATGCGCAGCACCCAAGACGCGCTGGCACAGCGCAACCCAACCTCCTCCTGGACGGAGGTGTCTTCCTTCCCGCAAGTGCTCAATGACTTCAGGGCCTCATATTTCGCCGGGGCGCTCCTGATGCCCCAGGAACGTTTGGAAGAAGAACTACGGACATTCTTCGGGAAGACTTCTTTCGACCCGGCGGCGCTCGCAGCCATGATTCGCGGCAACCATGTTACCCCGGAAATGTACCTTCACCGTCTCAGTGAAATACTTCCTGGAAGATTTGGGATCAAAAATCTACATTTCCTGCGCTTCCAGACCGACGCCTCAAAAACCTATGCAGCCGCAACAGAGCGATTTGAGCGGGTCTTCAGACGTACCAAATATCTCAACCTCGATTCGTTACCCTTTCAGTACGCCGAGTCTCCCAGTGAGAAATACTGCCGCCTCTATGGCGCGATCAAAATCTTTAAAGAGTTTCAGCAAGCAGAAGCCGAGAAGCAGGCGTTGGAAACACACGATGATGACGATTTCTTTTACGTCAAAGCACAGCGCTCCCGGTTCCTCAAAGAAATCGCTCCCGAGGGATATGAGGAACAAGGCTATCTGTGTATCTCCGTCGCCCGTCGCCTCAATGTCCAAGAACACATTCTCTCCAGTGTCACACTAGGGTTTGTGCTCACTCCGCATTTCCAGAACACGGTTGCTTTCTGGAATGATCACAATAATATTGAATTCGGCGACGAGGGAAAAGGCGTGCCCGTGGCGCACACCTGCCAAAGATGCCCGAAAAATCCATGTACAGAAAGAGCCGCGTCACCCTCGCTCTATGAGGACGAGCAGCAACGCCAACACACGGCAAAGCTGCGTCAAAAGATCATTGACGCCACGATAGGGGGGAAAGCCTAACTCTCAAGCACGAGATCGGTTGGCGGCCTCGCGCCTCTCTTGCAAAAGCCTTTCCACGGCAGCAGCGCCGCCACCTTGAAAAAAACTCACTTCGGCAATAGGGGCTCCAAGCTCCCAGACTGCTTGCCGGATTGCTTTACCAATGACTTCGTCGGGGACGCATCGGCCCTGGGTAAACGGCGCAAGCACCTCCTGCTCGATCAAACTTTTGTGCCCTGGCAGATCGATAATTTTCTGCGGGACACCGTTTTCAGCCATGACGCGGTCTATCGTTTCATACAATCGACGCACATAGTCTGGATCACCTGCAAACTTCTTCGGCGTATAGACTACAGCGTCAAAGTTTGTACCAAATCCAGACGTATCTCTCTTGAGGGCGCGGCTGAAGTAGTCCGGCTCATCTGTATTTGAAAACAGCATAATACGGTCTTCGCATCCCTCCCCCCTGACGATAATGTGTCCAATAGCGCCACGCATACCCTCCGCAATTCGCGTGTAGAGGTCTTTATTTGCCAGCGCCTCATCTTTGAGGATTGCCTGACGAATTTTGCGCTCTTTCTCCTCATCCAACCAGTGAGGATGAACGACGTT
>Ga0233425_10011454_pt1 | contig 10346 bp, 6 predicted proteins | sample Watercolumn_Towu_2_FD_181712 | JGI IMG/M metagenome (GOLD analysis project Ga0233425, IMG submission 181712) | Freshwater microbial communities from Lake Towuti, South Sulawesi, Indonesia - Watercolumn_Towuti2014_140_MG | ecosystem: Environmental > Aquatic > Freshwater > Lake | place: Indonesia... | reverse complement strand
CGACGCCGGACGCCGACCTTTCCGCGTACCGCGGCGTCTGGCGGCTGGCGCGGGACGGGCGCGTGGAGCACGAGCTGCCGTTCGACGTGCCGTTCGTGTTCGGCCGGCTGCGCTGGACGCTGCCGCGCGAGGCCGTGCGGCTCTGGTGGCCGCGCGGCTACGGCGAGCCGGCGCTCTACGACGCCTCGCTCACGCTCTACCGCGGCGGCGCGGCCGTCGCGGAGTGGCGCGGGCGGTTCGGCATTCGCGAGCTGGAGCTGCGGCGCTCGGAGGACATCGATGCGCGCGGCGAGGGGGATTTCGTCTTCGTCTGCAACGGCGAGCGCATCTACGCGAACGGCACCAACTGGAAGCCGCTGGACCCGCTGCACGGCCGCTCGGGCGCGAACGTGCGCCGGGCGCTGGATCTGTGCCTCGACCTCAACTGCAACATGGTCCGCGTGTGGGGCGGGGGGGTGTACGAGGACCGCGCGTTCTACGATTACTGCGACGGGAAGGGCCTGCTGGTCTGGCAGGACTTCATGTTCGCGTGCGAGGTGCCGCCGCGCGACGAGTGGTTCCAGCGCGCCGTGGCGCGCGAGGCGGAGACGATCGTGCGGCGGCTCCGCAACCACCCGTCGATCGCGGTCTGGTGCGGCGACAACGAGGTGGACGCCTCGTTCTTCTGGGGCGCGCGGAACCCGAAGGGCCTCGTGCCGGCCGACAACGTCATCACGCGCCAGGTCCTGCCGCGCGCGGTGCAGGAGTTCGACCCGTACCGGTCCTACGTGCCGAGCTCGCCCCACGTGAGCGACCGCGTCGCGCGCGAGCGGCGCGCGGGCGTCCGGGGCGGGGCGCAGACCGGCGAGGATCACCTCTACCCCGGCAACGAGTCCTTCCGCGAGGCGTTCCGGGCCTCCGCCGCCCGCTTCATCGGCGAGACGGGGCCGTTCTTCATCAACGCCATGTCGCAGAGCCCCGACGTGGTCGCGCTGGAAATGCCCCGCGCCCGGCGGCTGTGGGACGCGCCGATCGACGGCCGCGACTACACCATCCAGTTCCACCAGCTCGATGCGCATTTCCTGACGTGGAAGGACGCGTCGCGCCGGCGGCTGCGGCATCTCTTCGGCCGCGATTTCTCCTTCGAGCCGTGGGAGGAGTTCGCGCTCGCGATCAACATCGTCTGCGCCGAAATCTTCAAGTTCGCGATCGAGTGGTCGCGCTCGCGGAAGTGGGCGAAGACGGGCGTGCTGTGGTGGTCGCTCGTGGACATGTGGCCGATGATGTTCAACTACTCCGTGGTCGACGCCCGGTTCCGTCCGAAGCAGCCGTGTTACGACTGGATCCGCCGCTCGCAGCAGGCCCGGTGCCTGCTGGTGGCGGAGCCGGCGGAGGGCGACCTGGAACTGTTCGCGGCGAACGACACGCGGGAGCCGTTCGAGGGCCCATGCCGCGTGACGGCCATCGAGGCCGGCGGCGGCGAACGGACCCTCCTGGAGGAGGCGTTCACGTGCGGCGCGAACGGCAGCGAGCGGCTGAGGGCGCTGCCGCGGCCGGCGGGTCAGGCGCTGTGGATGATCGAATGGGAGGCCGGCGGCCGTCGCGCGTTCAACCACTACATCGCGGGGTCGCCGCCGTTCCCCTTCGAGGCCTACCACGGCTGGGTCGCGCGCCTGGAGGCGCGGGAGCGGGAGGAGCGGGAGGGCCGGACGTCGCCCGGCTGATCCGGCCCGTCGCCTCCGCCGATCGGCCGCGCGTCCGCGCGCGGGCTTGATCGCGCGCCCCGGGTTCGACGCTTCTTCTCTTCTCTCACGCCCCGGCTTCCGTCAGCCCGAGGAAGATGTCTTCGAGCCGGCCGTCGGTGTTCGTCTGGCGGCGGAGGTCGTCGAGCGTGCCGAGCGCCGCGAGCCGGCCATGGTGGAGGATGCCGATGCGGTCGGCGAGGTCCTCGATCAGGGCGAGGATGTGCGTGGTCATGAAGACCGTCGCGCCCTCGCGGGTCTTCTGCTTCAGCAGGCCCTTGATCAGCCGGATGCTGTGCGGATCGAGCCCGATGAACGGCTCGTCGACGAACAGGATGCGCGGGCGGTGCAGGAACGTGGCCGCGTAGGTCAGCCGCTGCCGCAGCCCGTGGGAGAGGTCGCGGATGAGGGCGTCGGCATGGGCCTCGAGCCCGAAGAGGGCGAACGCCTCGGCGCGCTCGGCGCGGACGCGGTCGGGGGGCATGCGGTAGAGATCGCCGATGAACGCGAAGAATTCCGAGGACGTGAGTCGGTCGTAGAGGAAGGGCGAGTCGGGGATGTAGCCGATGCGGCGGCGGATCTCCGGCATGTCGGCGCGCGTGTCGAAGCCGTCGATGCGGATCGTCCCCGCCGTCGGGCGCAGGAGGCCGCACATCATCTTGATCGTCGTCGTCTTGCCCGCGCCGTTCGGGCCCAGAAAGCAGAACAGCTCGCCGTCCGGAATCTCGAGCGAAAGGTCGTCCACCGCCCGGACCGACGCGAACGCCTTCGTGACGTGTTCGATCGCGATCATGCTATTCCACCTCCGCCTCCAGCCGCCCGATGAGCCCCACGATCGCGAGCTGCGCGTCGAGTTCGCCCTGGACGAGGCGCACGTGCGTGGCGTCGACGCCGGTTTGTCCAAGGGTTGGATCGAGCTCGAGCCAGCGGCCGACGAAGACCGACGGCCACGCGTGGTAGTAGAACGCGTCGTCGCTGTACACGAGGCCGACGTTGATCCGCGCCGGCAGGCCGGCCGCGCGCGCGAGGGCGACGTAGAGATAGGTGTGTTCGTTGCAGTCGCCTTCGAGGCGCTGCAGGACGGCGAGGGCGGAGGGCAGGCTGATGGCGGCGTCCTTGCGGACGTTTCGGTGCACCCACTCGTGGATCGCCAGCGCGCGCGCGAGCGGCGCCGCCGCCCGGTCGTTCGCGATCGCGCGGGCGCGCGCGACGATCTCCGGGTGGTCGCTCTGAACGTAGGGCGTGGCGGCGAGGTCGGCGTCGGTCGGGGCGGGTTCCGCCGCGCCGTCCGGGGCGGCGGCCGGATCGTCGGCGGCGAGGTCGAGCGTCACGCGCCCCGGCCCGCGCTCCACGATGCGCTGCCGGTGCGACGCGAGGTTCATGGCGTCGAGCGTGCCCGGGCCGGTGAGCCGCAGCCGGAGGGCGCGCGCGGCGCGCGGGTCGGGGATGGTCCCGCGGCAGGGGACGGCGGCCGCCGCGAGCGGGTCGGCGCCGGCGTTGCCCGCCTCGCGGGAGGCGCTGAGCGCGGCTTTCGCGTCCGCGGTCTCGAGCGTCCAGCCGTAGGGCGTTTCCTGCCGGAGCATGCGGCCGTCGCGCGACACCCACGAGCGCACCTCCATCCCGCGGTACTCGGCCAGGAGCAGCGTCGCGGGCTCATTCGTGCCGGCGATGGAGATCGTCTCGCGGCGGACGGCGCGGATGACGGCGTCGCCCGGCGAGAGCGAGATGGGATCGAACGTGCGCAGCCGGATCTGCCGGCCGGGTTCCAGGTCGCCGAGGAGGAGGTCCGTGGCGGGGGAGTAGAGGACGACGTCGTCGGGGATGTCGATCTCCAGCGTGCGCGGCCCGGCCCCGGCGTCGAGGTCGACCGCGAAGCGCGTGCCGTGCAGGCGCCGCGCCTTCGAGCTGACGCGGTAGGGCGTGGCGTTCATGGAGAACGAGAAGCGCTGCAGTCGGAACGACGCGTCGAGTTCGGCGTCGGTGTGTACGGCGACGTGGCGCGTCTGGCCCATGAGCACGATGGAGAGCAGCGTGTCGTTGTCGAGCACGACCTGCTCCCGCCCGGCCTCGCCGCTCGATTCGACGCGGGTGTGGCTGTGGCCGGCGGGGCGGCCGCCGACGGAGACGATCATCCACGAGTCCGAGAGCAGCGGCCCGCGCTCGAGGAGGCGGCGGTACGAGACGGCGGCGCCGGTGAGGCGGCCGGGAAAGACCTCGCGGACGAGGAGCACGCCCATCGCGGCGAGCCAGAAGATCACAATGCCGGCGCGCCGCCAGACGCCCCACCGCGAACGGCGCGGCGACGGGACAGCCGGTATGTGCGGGGCCGACGGCTTCATGCGGGGCATTGAAGCACAGCGCGTGCCGGATGCACGCGGATTCGTCGGCTGCGCACACGGCGAACCCCGGGGACATAGAACGAACCACGGAGACATAGAATCCATGGCGAGAGGAGAGTTGCATCGCCAGCGAGTGCCCCGGGGCGAATTGTCCAATCCTTGGACAACTGCCGGCCGGTGTCCCCGACTCCCGCCCGCGTACAGGGACGGAACTGGGGACGGAGAAACTGTGGGGACGTTGATGACCGCTGGGCTTGACGACGGTCGAGAACGGAAGCACAAACGTCTTGCGGTATGCGCGTTCTTTGAAAGAGTTCTCACGCAGAGGCGCAGAGGGCGCAGAGAAGACGGGAACTCGGGCCGGGGTCCGGGTTCTCCGTGACCTCCGTGCTCTCCGTGGGATGCTGTGTTTCACTGTCCCTTGATGACCGTTCACGGAACAAGCCTTGAGGGAGCAGGTCCGAAAGGAGGATCGAGATGAACTCGATCAGATGTTGGCAGAGGAAAGGCGCTCGAGCCGAGAGCCGGAGTAGAGCGCCGGGACGGCGTGACCTCCGCCGTGGTCGTGCCGCTCATGGCTCGGGCCCGCGATGTTGGGTGGTCATGCTCGCGATTATGGCCGCGAGCTCATGCCATGACGTATGCGCCGAGGAACGTGATGACGTGGCGCGTTGGCTGGACGCGAAGACGCCGTCGCGGGAGCAGGCTTCGGTATTGAGGGCAGCAGGGAGAGACAACTCGCGACGGGAAGAGGCGTTGCGTTCATTGCTGTCTTCATACCTGGCGACACCCTCCGACGATTCCGCCGAGCGATTGCGCCTGGCCGCGGCAGCTCGGGTATTGTCGCCGAAGAGCGATGACTCTGTGCTTCGGGAGATGTTCCGCCACGCCCCGAGTTACCCACTGAGGCTTTGGCTGTTATGGAATTCCCGCGATGAAGAGCGGATGCGAACGTATGCCGTCGATGGGACCCCCGGTGTTGACATCATCGAGAGCAGTCATTGGCGGGCAAAGGAGGCGTTTCTTCACAGACTGGATAAGCTGGCAAGGAGCGAGGAAGCAGACCTGTCGATGGAGTGCTATGATGGAGACGCCCAGTTTCTCATGGGGACAGAAAGAGAGCTGGCCGTGGCGTGGGTTCAGTTCCTGCTGGCGGAGAGAGTCTTCGGCGTCAACGTATGGTTCCCTGGCGAAAGGTTGTCCTTCCTGTCTCGCGAAACGTATTCGGGGCATGGAATGGACGGCATTCTCTCTCGGTGGTTCGCTGTCATCCGGGTAGAAGGCAAGCCTCTGGCGTCGCTGCACTTCCTGATGGACGACAGTTTCCCGTTCTTGGACCTGTACGTCATGACGCTGGATGGATCGCAGATCATGTTGAGTTACTCCCTGATAGGCCGAGGAGAAGATCTGCTCTCGCAGACAGGACTTGCTGGCAAGGAGATTCTGAGCGAGGCAGACCGCTTGGAGGAGGGCACATTCATCAAGTACCGGGACCAACCGCCCTGACGGGACGGAACTGGGGACGGAGAAATTGTGGGGACGTTGATGACCGCTGGGCTTGAGCCTGGCCTGTCGCATGGCGCGTTCTTCCTTCTCCGGCCCGCCCGATGCGAGCCTCCGGGGAGGAGAAGGAACGAGCCCTCGATCTTCCCGGGAGATTCTGGCACTATTTCACTGTCCCTTGATGCTGGCAGTGCTCATCTGCCGGGCGTTGCCTCTGAGAACGGATAGCGAATATGAAACGGTTATATGAGCCAATACGCTTGGATGAGGCAGAGGACCGCGTATTACGAGCGAAGTGCCGCGAAGTAGATCCGGCGCCTTGCCGAGTGGCATTGCGTTTGCGATTGCCCAACGCGAACCCGGTGACAGGGGCGGCGAGCCAGATCGTCGTCGCATATGCGCAGATTGAATCCACCATCGTGATCAAGGGCACAACGACGATTGGGTACTGGGGTGCGTTCCTGGTGTTCGATGTCCGCGGATTGATCACTGCCGGGGAAGGCGCCCAGTGGATGCCCCACAGACTCATGCAACATGGGGGTGTCGTGTATTCTGATCCTGCTCGAATGGGAAGTGGCGCATTCTCCGCTGAGTGTGTGTCGCTCATGAGACTGGCGAAGAAAGCTATGCCCAGTATCTCCCACTCTCCGCGGTGGAATGAAGAACTCGCAAAATGGCCGTTCATTGCCGGGAAGCCAATGTACTTCATCGAACAGTTTGATGTTCCGCCTGGGTCACCACTGCGACCAGATGCCCGTTATGTTCGTGACAGAGCGTTCCTATTCGGCTCCGGCTATGATGGCCGCGTTGTGTTCGTCGTATACGAGTATCCGATCTTAAAACTTCCCGTCCTTCATCTGACAGCACACGACCCAGAGTGAAGAAAGGTGCGAGAATTGGAGACGGTATGGCGGAACTGGGGAGGGACGGAGAAATTGTGGGGACGTTGATGACCGCTGGGCTTGAGCCTGGCCTGCCGCGTGGCGCGTTCTTCCTTCTCCGGCCCGCCCGATGCGAGCCTCCGGGGAGGAGAAGGAACGAGCCCTCGATTCTTCCGGGAGATTCTGGCACTGTTTCACTGTCCCTTGATGTTCCCTCCTGGCAGACGAATCGAGCGAGCAACGCGGGACCGGTAGTATGACAAAGTCACTTGTCGTTGGTGACGTCCTGTTATCGGACATCGAGCGTGCGGCGTTATCGGCAGTTTGGCAGCCTCCTGGCGGCATGCCGTTTGCCGTGACCCTGCGCGCGGATAACCCGGGAGAAGAGGACGCCCGATGCGATGGGCGTCGGCTCTATGTTCTCGCCACTGTGGTGCCGTGCAAGGTGACACTGAATTGCGTTCTTCGCGATGCCTACTACCCCCTTTTTGTTGTGGTCGAAGCGATTTCCAGCGACGTCGAAGGGGCGCCGCGCATTCTCGCCATTCACCGTCTTCGGCAAGACATGCAGAACGTACCGTACTATGACGGTAGCCGGGTTTCGATTGGCCAAATTGGCCTCGAGCAGGTCGTCCTCCTTGGTAACGGCGCCAGGTGTCTGCCTTGCACGTCTTGGCGACCTCGATGGAATAGAGAAGTCGCAATGTGGCCGTCGCTAGATGAAGTACGCATGCACTTCGTCGGCCAATTCGCTGCGCCCGCCTGGGAGATGTCTTCTTGGGAGAAGGGGGGAAGGGAGTGCGTGGAGGCAGATGCTGTTGCGTATCTCTTCACCGCGAAAGGGCAACGGGGCCGCGACTACCTCATCCTCAAGTACGGCATAGACTTGCTCCGAAGGGATTACGCGAAGGACTAGCCACCTCTGTACGGGGTCAGGGACCTTGGGCAAGGGCGAAGAGCAGGGACAGTGACGCTGTGTCGTGATCCTCGGTGTCGGCATCGGTATCGGGATCGGTATCGAGTCGACCCCGATACCGATAGCGACCCCGACCCCGAGCAGTAGGCCGCCTACGACTACCGCACGCGGCGCTTGACGACGGTCGAGAACGGAAGCACAAACGTCTTGCGGTATGCGCGTTCTTTGAAGGAGTTCTCACGCAGAGGCGCAGAGGGCGCAGAGAAGACGGGAACTCGGGCCGGGGGTCCGGGTTCTCCGTGACCTCCGTGCTCTCCGTGGTGGCAATTTCATACTGACGAGGCGTTCGGGGGGATCGTGCACTGTCCCTTGATGACCTGGCGGGCGATGGACGATGCTCTTCGCACGGAGCGAGAGCGCGTTGACACTCCAAGCCCGCGCGAGTAGCTTCCGCCACATCATCTGGATCTCGGTCGGCGGTGTCGGAGGGCGGGTTATGGCCGCAGGCGGGGAGAACAGCGATTGCGGGGTCGTTTCGGGTGTGCGTTCGCGCAGCCTTTCACCTTCTGGAGCTTCCGTGGCTGGCAGGGCGGCATGGCATCCATTCCCATGTGTCAGCATGGGCGCCGGCTTGAGCGCGATCGCGGAGCCGGAAGCGAGGCGTGCGATTCGCGGTTGAACAGCGAAGGGAGCGGAAAGCGCATGATCACTTCTCTTGGCCGAGTTCGGGGTACGGGGCTTCGGTTCCAGCGGGCGGTATGTGTGGTGTTGTCGGCGGGCATGGTCTCATCCGGCCTGCCGGCCGGGGTCCGCGCCGCGGAACCGGCCGCCGGGGCGGCGGAGGGCGTCGAGCACTTCCGCATCTGTCAGACGGTGGAGTACAGCGGGCCCGGCGGCCAGTTCCGCACCCAGGCGACGGGCTACAGCGAATGCGCCACGGCCAGGGGTTCCGCGGACAGCGAGTACCGACTCGACGCGCAGGCCACCGTGATGGTCGGCCATCATCCGAGCCCCCTCGGGGCGAAGCTCAAGCCGCTCCGGATCCACCGGGATCCCGCAACGGAGGCCCTCACGCTGCCCGACGGCGAAGCGGTGCTGCTGGTCGAGGTGATGAACCGCGTGATCCGGCAGGTGGAGCGCGGCGGACGCAAGCAGGGCGCGTGGGAACAGGATGTCGCCCTCGGCATCGGCCCGTACATGCCGGACAAGGTGCACCTCAAGTTCAGCGGGACGCCGATCCAGATGGACGGCGTGCCGGATGCCCTAGCGCTGGCCGTGGGATCGGACACGATCTCCTTCAAGGCCCTCGAGGGACCCGGCCCCGAGACCATTCTGTGCCGGTTCAAGGCCGTGTTCATCTACTCCCTCTCGCAGGACCGGCTCTACCAGATGGGCTCGACGTTCGTCGCGCGGCGCGGGGCGGAGTCCCTCCGCGTCGAATGCGCGGTCCTCCAGTGCGACGCCGCGGGCAAGGAAGTCCTCGCGCCCGTCGCCGATCTCTCGGGATTCCTCGGGCTGCGCGAGAAGCCGATGGCGGTTGAGAAAGAGGCGCTGCCGCCGTTCTGGACGCGGCAGGCGTGCCAGGCCTTCCAGGCCGTGACCATCGCGGCGTCTACGGCGGGGCAGCGCGCCACCAACTTCACGGTCGCGCTGATCGAGACCATCGGTGCGGTGGACAACCTGTGGGGGGCCGCCGCCACCGTGGTCGAGACCGTCGGTTCCGTGACCGGCGTCGAGGAGGTCGAGGCATGGGGCAAGGCCATGCAATCCGTCCCCACTCCCTCCAAGGAGATCAAGCGGAGGCTGGCGGAAGTCGTGGGCGAGCAGGAGGCGGAGTACCTCATGGCCACGGTCGAGCTCGGCGCGGCCTATGTCGTCGTGGCGGCCACGGGGGCCGCCGGGACGGGGCTGGGGGGCGTGGCCACGGTGGTCGGTGTGGGGATGGCCTTCCACCAGTATGCCGTCATGCCCGTGATCGACGCCTTCTGGGCCCATGAATGGGAGGAATCCGACGCCCGTTTCGAGCAGGAGCTGAACAGGGTTCTCCAAGGCTTGGACTCGGGGCCGAAGGCCTTCCCGCCCCCGCCGGGCGGTGCGGGGACAGAAGAGGGCCGGAGTTGGGCGGCGGAGCGGACCGCGCAGGTCGAGGAACTGGTCAAGAAGCATCCGTACGGGGCGGCCGCGGTCGGGCTGGGCACCGTCGCGCTCGTGGTGGCGGGCATGAGCGGGGGCGGCGGCGGAGGAGGGGGCGGGGGCGGCGGATCCTTCGACCCGGCCATGGCGGGAACCTACCGCGGGACCGCGCGTGAAACGGTCAGCAGTTCGGTGGGGACGGAATCCGGATCGGGGCCCGTGACGATCACGATCTCCGAGACGGGCGGGGTCACCTTCCAGTCCGCCCTTCGGCAGGGGTCCGGGACGATGAATGGCAATCGTTTCTCGATCCCCGTGGGCACACCCGGAGGCTCCGTCACCATCATCGGCACGGTCTCGGGCAACCAGGTCACGGGCGGGTGGTCGGGGGAGGGCGCCGTGTCGGCGGAGGGCATGACGGTCCATTACTCGGTGACCGGTTCGTTCTCGGCTGCTCGCTAGGGTCAGTTGGGGAACGAGGACCAGGGGACAGGGAATGAATGTCGCCTCACAGCGCGTTCTCCCTTCTCCGGCTCGCTCGATGCGAGCCTCCAGGGAGGAGAAGGAACGAGCCCTCATCTCTTTCGGGGGATTCTGGCACTGTTTCACTGTCCCTTGATGTTCCCGAGATCGTCATCCTCAGGACGTGGGCCTATCGCGAGGACTGCTCGTTCTACCGTGATGGTCCGGAGTACTTCACGGCCAGAAACCAGTCGGAGATGTACTCGGCACTGACGGAATGCTACGACCGGCTCGCCAAGGATCTCGGCGGCCTGCGGCAGATCCCGATCGGCGACGCCATTCAGAACTGCCGCGAACTTTCGGGATGGCGCCTGGCCGCGCCGGTGCTCGA
>Ga0233425_10011453_pt1 | contig 10347 bp, 7 predicted proteins | sample Watercolumn_Towu_2_FD_181712 | JGI IMG/M metagenome (GOLD analysis project Ga0233425, IMG submission 181712) | Freshwater microbial communities from Lake Towuti, South Sulawesi, Indonesia - Watercolumn_Towuti2014_140_MG | ecosystem: Environmental > Aquatic > Freshwater > Lake | place: Indonesia... | reverse complement strand
TGGGTGCGTACAGTTTGTGCCCGCTGAAACAATAGAAGTCGGCATCCAGTTCCTGCACATCCACCTTCATATGTGCAACACCCTGGGCGCCATCCACCAGCACGGCTGCATTCACGGCGTGAGCCCGCGCGATGATCTCCTTTACCGGAAAAACGGTTCCCAGCACGTTAGAGATATGGGTGATGGCAACCAGCCGGGTACGGTCGGTCAGCAGCCGTCCGTAAGCATCCATATCGGGGGATCCGTCTTCCCGAACGGGAATATGTTTCAGTGTGGCCCCACGTTCAAGACACAATTGCTGCCAGGGAACGAAATTGGAATGGTGCTCGGCTACCGATACCAGGATCTCATCCCCTTTGCGGAGGAATCTCTTCCCGAAGGAACTGGCCACCAGGTTGACCGATTCGGTGGTTCCCCGGGTGAAGACGATCTCGTGTGAGTGCCGGGCCCCGATAAAATCCCGGATCACCGATCGCGCTTCCTCGTATGCTTCGGTTGCCTGCACACTCAGAAAATGAATCCCGCGGTGAATGTTACAGTTCTCTTTCTCGTAATACCGCCGGATGGCGTCGAGGACCGGCTGCGGCTTCTGCGCCGAAGCGGCATTGTCGAAATACACCAGCGGACGCCCGTACACCTGCTGCTGCAGGATCGGGAAATCGGCACGTATTTTATCAATGGGAAAGGACATCTGTCTTTTGATCAGGTGATTTCCGGTAAATATAAAAATCGGACATGGATTCCTCTTCACCGTCCCCTTGCCAGGGATAGCGGTTGCGTATCTTTTCAACCTGCGTCCATTCCGGCCGGTTCCCGACGATCCAGTCCGAGAACTTCCGGTGAAACACATGTTCTGCCTGGTCAGGGTCCTGGGAGCCGGTATCGGACGAATAAATGATCACGTACTTCCCCGACCAATCAAAAAGATCCTGCATATACCGTTCGAAGACGGCGTCTTCCGTAAGATGGTAGATCACATCCAGGGAGAGGGTGAGATCGGCCGGATCGGATGAAACCCGGGTGTCGTCACGGGATAGATCATACAGGAAGAACGATTTCCCGGGATCGGCTGCAAACCGTTTCCGGCACATATCTACAATAAAAGGAGAAACATCCAGTCCCGTGTACCGGGGGATCTCGAAAAGCGCCACCTGGTTCCCGTCGCCACACCCCAGGTCCAGTACGCTCCGGATGCCGTGTTGCTTCACGAACCTGTTAATGATCTCTGCCTTGAACACGGCCAGCCTCCCGTATGATCCTGCTCCGGAGTTTCCGCCCGAAGTATACCGTTTTTCCCAGTATTCCCTGCTGCGGAACTTTTTTCCGGTGACGCTCCGCCATATAGGCCGGAGGAACGAAGCCAGTATCTTATTCATCAGATTGCCCGGTTTAACTTATCCGGAGATCAGATTTTACTTGCGTCTATATCAAATTCCACGGGATGTTCGGGAGTGCTGCAATGTAGTACGCACTGTTCGCAGATCTGGAGTTCTCCCTGCAGCCGTTTCTTCACCATGTCTTCAATCCGGTAGCGTAACGGATCGATGGTGATCCTGTTTACGATCTCATCCGCGAAGGCGAACATCAGCAGCATCCGCGCATTGTCCTCCGAGATGCCGCGTTGCCTGAGGTAAAACATCGCATCCGGGTCAAGCTGCCCGGTAGTGGATCCGTGCGAACATTTCACATCATCGTTGTAGATCTCCAGGAATGGCTTTGAATGAACCCGGGCTGTATCGGTCAGAAGGAGGTTCCGGTTGTTCTGGTACGCATTGGTCCCGGATGCCTGCCGCCGGACCAGCACATGCCCGTTGAACACGCCGGTGGCATTCTCATCCAGGATCCCCTTGAACAGCTCCCGGCTGGTGCATCCCTGAGCCGCATGATCCACAAACAGGTAATGGTCGATATGCTGACGGCGGTCCATCAGATACAGGCCGTAAACGTTTGCCTGTCCATCCGCGCCACAGAAAGTCACATAGGTGTTGTTCCGCAGCAGTCCTCCGTTCAGCGTCAGGAAATGGGAATCCAGCCGGGCTTTCTGTTCCAGTTGAAACCAGGTGGAGCTGACCAGCGTGGAGTTATTATTCAGGTTCTGCAGTTTGTAATGGTCCAGGAAGGCCCCTTCCTCCAGTGCGATCTCGTTGACGATGTTGGAAAAGGAGGGCTGGTGATCATACGAGTCGTCGCAATGAACTAACGTCAGACGCGCGCCCTTCCCCAGGATGATCAGATTCCTGGACTGGATGAACACATTGGCAGGATGCTGTATGACATTGACCAGCTGGACTGCCTTGTCGCTCCTGACTCCATCAGGGATGCAGATGAAGGTTCCGTCGGTGGCGAAGGCGCCGTTAAGGGCGGCAAATCCGTCTTTCTCCGTTTGGGCGATCCTCCCCAGATGCCTTTCCACAAGGGCCGGGTATTTTTTCACAGCTTCTGACAGGCTTCCGAAGATCATCCCGTTTCCCAGCTCCATCAGGGGGACGTCGCGGGAAACGAACCAGCCATTCAGCTGCCCGAGAATCGCAGTATCCATATGGGGGATCTGGCACCGGAAAACTTTCTGGATATCCATCCCCTGCATAGGAAGCAAAGGGTAATCGTAGCTACGCCCGAAACTCCCGGTGAGATCGGTGTTCCGCCATTCCTCCAGTTTCCTGTCCGGGAAGCCAAGGCGCTGAAATGCATGGAATGCTTCGTCGCGAACGGCTTTCACACGGGGAGGATCATGGGCCGACAGGAGTTCCCGGTGCTGCCGGTATAATTCCAGCATCCGGTCCCGGTCAATCCGATCAAGGGTAGCTGTTTCCATCAGGCTTTCGGTTTAAGCCAGTCGTATCCCTTCTCCTCCAGTTCCAGGGCGAGCTCTTTGCCGCCCGATCGCACGATCCGTCCTTCATACAGCACATGCACATGATCGGGTACGATGTAATCGAGCAGCCTCTGGTAGTGGGTGATGACCACAAACGCATTCGCGGAAGTGCGAAGTTTGTTCACCCCGTTGGCCACCACCCGGAGAGCGTCGATGTCGAGCCCCGAATCGGTTTCGTCGAGGATTGCCAGGGTAGGATCCAGCATCGCCATCTGGAAAATCTCGTTGCGCTTCTTTTCTCCTCCCGAAAATCCCTCATTCACACTGCGGTTTGTGAGATTGGAAGCGATTTCCACCAGTTTCTTCCGTTCATCCATCAGCCGGAGAAACCCGCCGGCAGGGAGCGGATCGAGCCCCTTGTACTTACGGACCTCGTTGACGGCGGTTCGCATAAAATTGGTGATGCTTACACCGGGTATTTCAACGGGATACTGAAATCCCAGGAAGATCCCTTCCCGTGCGCGCTCTTCCACGCTGAGTTTGAACAGGTCTTTCCCTTTGTACAGGATCTCCCCGCGGGTCACGGTGAACACCTCCCGGCCGGCGATGACGGATGCCAGGGTGGATTTCCCGGTTCCGTTGGGGCCCATGATGGCATGCACTTCCCCTGCCTGCACTTTCAGGTTGATCCCTTTGAGGATCTCTTTATCGCCTATGGCGGCGTGGAGGTTAGTGATCTTTAAGAGCATATGCATAGTTATTTAGTCGCGGCATGATGCGCCTTTACCCCCCTCTTCCCTTCAGGGGGCGGGATTATCCGATTGAGCCCTCCAGACTGATGGAGAGCAGTTTTTGCGCTTCCACAGCAAACTCCAGGGGCAACTGCTTCAGCACTTCCTTTGCATACCCGTTGACGATGAGGCCAACGGCGCTTTCGGTGTCGATCCCGCGTTGCTGGCAGTAAAACAACTGATCCTCCGAGATCTTTGAGGTAGTGGCTTCATGTTCCACGATTGAGGATCGGTTCTCGGCCTGTATGTACGGGAAGGTATGCGCGCCGCACTGATCCCCGAGCAGGAGGGAGTCGCACTGACTGTAATTCCGTGAATTCACGGCATTCTTCGCGATCCTTACCAGCCCCCGGTACGAATTGTTGCTCTTTCCGGCTGAGATCCCCTTGGAAATGATCGTGCTTTTGGTGTTCCGGCCAAGGTGGATCATTTTGGTGCCAGTGTCGGCCTGCTGGTGGTTGTTGGTCACCGCCACGGAATAGAACTCACCCGCCGAGTGATCGCCGAGCAGGATGCAGCTTGGGTATTTCCAGGTGATGGCCGATCCGGTCTCTACCTGTGTCCAGGAGATCCTGGAATTACTGCCTTTGCAGATACCCCGTTTGGTCACGAAGTTGTAGATGCCTCCTTTCCCGTTTTTGTCACCGGGATACCAGTTCTGCACGGTGGAGTATTTCACCCGGGCATCCTTGAGTGCGACGATCTCCACCACCGCCGCATGGAGCTGATTCTCGTCACGCTGCGGGGCAGTGCAGCCCTCCATATAACTTACGGTTGCCCCTTCGTCGGCCACGATGAGCGTTCGCTCAAACTGGCCGGTGTTGGCCGCGTTGATGCGGAAATATGTGGAGAGCTCCACAGGGCACCGCACCCCACGGGGAATATAGCAGAAGGATCCATCGGTGAACACTGCAGAGTTCAGGGCTGCAAAAAAATTATCGGTGTACGGAACCACCGAACCCATGTATTTCCGCACCAGCTCGGGATGATTCCTCACGGCTTCGCTGAAGGAGCAAAAGAGGATCCCGTGTTTCTCCAGTGTCTCGGAGAAAGTCGTCTTCACCGAAATGCTGTCCATGACCGCATCCACGGCCACGCCGGTCAGCTTTTTCTGTTCCTCAAGCGAAATGCCCAGTTTGCTGAAAGTGGCCAGCAACTCCGGGTCGACCTCGTCCAGGCTTTTCAGTCCGGATTTCTTCTTCGGGGCGGCGTAATAGATAATATCCTGATAGCCGATCGGGGGGATCCGGAGATGAGGCCAGGCAGGCATTTTCATGGTCAGCCAGTGACGGTAGGCCTTCAGCCGGAATTCCAGCAGGAATTCCGGCTCGCCCTTCCGGGAGGAGATAAAGCGGATGATCTCTTCATTCAGTCCTTTCGGAGCGAACTCGGTTTCAATATCCGTGGTGAAACCGTATTTATATTCGCCCGAAGTAACCGCATCCAGGATGTGGTTTTCCTCTGGGATCATCGGTGTAAAGATAAGTTAATAAGGTGATTCATCTAATACTTATTGTACGACCTGATCTTCTCGACCGGCTTCCGGTTCTTCTGGCGCGGTTCATTGTTCAGGGGATAACCGACCGCAATAATCAGCTCCGCCCGTTTGCTTCCCGGGATCTCCAGGAACCGCTTAACCTTTTCTTCGGCAAACCAGCCGACCATGCATGTTCCCAGCCCTTCTGACGCGGCCTGCAGGCAGAAATGCTCCGCTGCAATTCCCACGTCCATCAGCGTATAGGGTTTATTTTTCAGGAGGGTGCCCAGTTTGGACGTCAGGTTCGGGGTTTCACGCACCAGGACTACCAGAACCTGTGCCTGTTTCACAAAGTGGTTGAATCCGAGCAATTTTGAATCGGCGGCTTCGGCGATCTTCTTTCTTAACTCAGGATCGGTGACCACGACCAGCTTCCACGGCTGGGAATTGCAGGCCGACGGGGCCAGACGAACGGCCTCCAGGCAACGATCGAGTTTATCCTGTTCGACCGGGCGAGCCGGATCAAATGACCGGCAGCTTTCACGTTTTTGAACAAGTTCCAGGAAATCCATGACGCAAAGATAGCATATGCCGGCGAGACACTGGCCGGAGCGAAATTATCACATCATTATGCACGATGATTGCATGATAATTTGTATTTTAGCACATCTTATGAATCCCTTTACCTCCTGTCTGCAGTCACTGCCCTGCACCCCGTCAATACAAAAGGGCAACCGCCGCATAATCCGGGGATGGATCCTGTACGATTGGGCCAATTCGGTCTACCAGTTGACCATCGCATCCGCCCTATTCCCTATCTATTTCAACACTATTACCCGGAACGGCAGCGATTTCACCGTTTCGTTCTTTGGCTGGAACGTGATCAATACCGTTCTCTATTCATGGGGTATCGCCGTGTCCTACCTTATCATCGCCCTGTTGTCCCCGCTGCTTTCTTCCATTGCCGATTATACCGGGCGGAGGAAGGCATTTATGAAGACATTTACCTGGATGGGAGCCCTGGGATGCGGTTCGTTGTTCTTTTTCACCCGGTCAAACCTGGAACTCGGGGTGATTGCTTTCATCGTTGGCACTATCGGATATGCCGGAAGCATTGTTTTCTATAATTCATTTCTCCCGGTGATCGCAGCCCCGGAAAAGCAGGATGCCATCAGCGCCAGGGGTTACTCCATGGGTTACCTGGGCGGGATTGTCCTGCTGCTGTTTAACCTGACCATGGTGATGAAACCCGGCTGGTTCGGGATCCCCGCAGGCTCAGACCTTCCGGTACGTATCTCTTTCCTTACGGTATTTCTCTGGTGGATCGGTTTTGCGCAGATCACCTTCTCCCGCCTGCCCAAATATACCTTCGGCAAACAGGCCGATCGTGTGACTATCCTGGTCAGCGGATACCGGGAACTGATCCGGGTTTTCCGTACCGTGCGCCGGTCATTCCGGATGAGCGTTTACCTGGCCGGTTTTTTCTTCATGATGATGGGCCTGCTCACGGTGATGTTTATGGCAGCAAGCTATGGCGAAAAACAACTGGGGCTTGGGGAAAAGGTCCTGATTATGACCGTGCTGATGATCCAGTTTGTGGGGATGATCGGAGCCCATCTTTTTGCCCGGTTGTCGGGAAAATTCGGGAACCTGAAAGCGCTGATTCTCTCGCTGGTGATCTGGGTGGGTATTTGCATATTCGCTTACTTCATTACGGGTATCGGCGGTTTTATCACAGCGGCTGTGTTCATTGGCCTCGTGATGGGAGGGTCTCAGTCGCTGGCGCGTTCGACCTGGTCGAAAATGCTTCCCGAAACCACCGATCACACCTCTTTCTTCAGTTTTTATGATGTCATGGAGAAGCTGGCTACGGTCGGTGGCACCTTCAGCTTCGGGATCATCGAAGCCATCACAGGCAGCATGCGGTATTCGGTGCTGGCCATCGGGATCTTTTTCCTTCTCGGGGCCGTGTTTTTCATGATCGCCAAAACATCGAAAGACGTACCCGTATCCAATCCTTCTTCCGTGTAAATATCTCATTCCAACTTGTAGCGGCCGGGATTTTCGTCTCTCTTCCTCAACCATGTTTTCAATTCATAAGTTGAAATCAGGTGATCGAGCGGAGCTAAACATTTCCGACCTTTGCTGAAAATCAAAAGGCATGTACGAAAGGAGGAAGAAAGCGGACAGGCGGACAGGGGGACGGGTGAACAAGCGTACAGGCGGACAGACGCACAAAGGGACAGGCGGACAGGCGGACGGGGAGAAACTGACGCCGCTTTCGGAACTGGGGGAGTTCGGGCTGATTGACCGGCTGACAAAGGATTTCCCGATATATCATTCAGCTACGATCAAGGGGGTGGGCGACGATGCGGCGGTGATTGATACGGGAACCGATATCCGTCGAGACGAGGCCGTGACCGGGATGGGAACCGGCACCCGCCGAGACGAGGCATTCCTCATCTCGACGGATTTATTGGTGGAAGGCATCCATTTCGACATGGTCTATACCCCATTGAAACACCTGGGATACAAAGCCGTAGCGGTAAATGTTTCCGACATCGCCGCCATGAATGGCACCCCGACCCATCTCACGGTTTCTGTTGCCGTTTCCAGCCGGTTTTCGGTGGAAGCGCTGGAGGAACTCTATGAAGGCATCCGTCTGGCCTGTCAGAAGTACCGCCTTGACCTTGTTGGCGGCGACACCAGCACCAGCACCGGAGGGCTGCTGATCTCGGTCACCATTCTCGGCAAAGCCCGGAAAGAAGAAGTGGCGTACCGTTCCGGTGCAAAACCCGGAGACCTTCTCTGCGTGACCGGCGACCTGGGATCGGCCTATATCGGACTGCTGCTGCTGGAACGGGAAAAAAAGGTCTTCCAGGCAAATCCTGCGATGCAGCCTCAGCTTTCGGGATTGGATTACCCTGTCGGCCGCTTCCTGAAACCCGAACCCCGCACCGACATCAGAAGCCTGCTTCAGGGCATCGGAGTAAAACCTACGTCGATGATTGATATTTCCGACGGACTGGCATCCGAAGCGCTGCACCTCTGCAGGATGTCGGATACCGGATGCCGGATCTATGAGGATAAAATCCCTATCGACCCGCAGGTGCGCGAACTTGCCATGGAATTCAAGATCATCCCGTCGGTCGCGGCCCTCAGCGGCGGGGAGGATTATGAACTGCTGTTTACGGTGGCCCCGGCCGGTTCAGGCAAAATCCCGGAGCTACCGGGTATCACCGTGATCGGCCACATGACCCCGCCTGCCGAAGGGAAGACCCTGATAACCCCCGACGGGAAAGAGGTGGAGATCACGGCGCAGGGGTGGACAGTGTTTTAAGTACGAATTACGATTTACGAAGTACGATGTAGACGGTTGAATGACGAAGAACGTGAGAGGTAAGGACGTAAAATGTGAGAAAATCGTAAATCGTAAATCGTACATCGTAAATTCAATCGTCAATCGTCAATCGTCAATCGTCAATCGTAAATCGTAATTGGTTCCATGTCCTCCGCCCGCGCCACCTATTTCTCCCACCTCGACTCCATTGTGAAAGCCCTGCCTCACGAGCCGGGGGTGTACCAGTTTTTCGATGACAAGAACTGCATAATCTATGTTGGAAAAGCCAGGGATCTGAAGAAACGGGTAAGCTCCTACTTCACCAGGATCAACTCCGTCAGCGGCAAAGTGCAGATGCTGGTCCGCAAGATCGCCGATATCCGGTACATCGTGGTGGACACCGAACAGGATGCCTTTCTGCTGGAGAACAACCTGATCAAAAAATACCGCCCGAGATATAATGTCGCTCTCAAGGACGACAAGACCTTCCCCTGGATCTGTATTAAAAATGAGCCGTTCCCCCGTGTTTTTTCCACCCGGAGCCTGGTGCGTGACGGATCGCAGTATTTCGGTCCTTATGCCAACGTACGCCTCATGCATACCCTGATGGGTCTGATCCGGCAACTGTACCCTCTGCGGAACTGCAACCTGAATTTATCCGAAAAAAACATCCGGGCGGGGAAATTCAAAGTGTGCCTCGAATACCATCTCGGAAACTGCAAGGGGCCCTGCGAAGGGCTGCAGGCCGCAGAAGACTATGAAGCGTCGGTGCGGCAAATCCGCGACATAATAAAAGGCAATGTTCATTCGGTCGCCCGGCAACTGAAAACCCTGATGCTGGATCTGGCAGGGAAGATGGAATTTGAGAAAGCCCACCTGGTGAAAGAAAAGTACCTGGCTCTCGAAAAATACCAGAGCAAATCTACTGTGGTGAGCCCGAACATCAACGACGTGGATGTGTTCTCCATCATTTCGGATGCCACCACTGCCTACGTCAATTTCATGAAGGTGATGAACGGCGCCATTATTCAGGTGCATACCATCGAAATGCAGAAAAAACTGGACGAACCCGATGAGGAATTGCTGCCTCTTGCGATTACCGAGATCCGGGAGCGGTTCGAAAGCAGGTCCCCGGAAATCCTGGTGCCGTTTGAACCGGGATATGAGATTCCTGGGGCGACCTTTGTGGTTCCGAAGATCGGGGACAAGAAAAAGCTGCTCGGACTTTCACAGCAAAACGTCAGGTATTTCCAACTGGAGAAGGAGAAACAGAAGGAGCTGGTTGATCCCGGGCACAAGGGCCGCCGGATCATGGAAACCATGCGTAAAGATCTCCGGATGACCGACCTTCCCGTGCACATTGAATGTTTCGACAACTCCAACATCCAGGGGGATTTCCCCGTTGCCGCCATGGTTTGTTTCAGAGAGGCGCGGCCCGATAAGAGCGAGTACCGTCATTTCAACATCCGGACGGTGCAGGGACCGGATGATTACGCTTCGATTGAAGAGATCATCTTCAGGCGGTACAAACGGCTCCTCGAAGAGGGGAAACCGCTGCCGCAACTGATCATAGTGGACGGGGGAAAGGGACAGCTGAATGCGGCCATGGGCAGTCTGAAAAAACTGGGGCTGACCGGTAAAATGACCGTGATCGGCATAGCCAAGAAACTGGAAGAGATCTATTATCCCAATGATCCCCTCCCGATGTACCTCGACAAAAAATCGGAAACCCTCCGGCTGATCCAGCATATGCGCGACGAGGCGCACCGCTTTGGGATCACCCATCACCGCAGGCGACGGGAGAAAGGGACCGTGAGATCGGTGCTGACGGATATAGAAGGGATCGGGAACGCAAACGCCCAGAAACTGTTCTGGAAGTTCAGGTCGGTTAAAAATATCCGTTCGGCAAACCTGGAGGAGTTAC
>Ga0233425_10011452_pt1 | contig 10348 bp, 12 predicted proteins | sample Watercolumn_Towu_2_FD_181712 | JGI IMG/M metagenome (GOLD analysis project Ga0233425, IMG submission 181712) | Freshwater microbial communities from Lake Towuti, South Sulawesi, Indonesia - Watercolumn_Towuti2014_140_MG | ecosystem: Environmental > Aquatic > Freshwater > Lake | place... | reverse complement strand
GCTATTCCAAGACGACCGGCTGTATAAAAAACTCAAGCGGGGCGCAGATGACCGGGCCGTGGTCTTCCGGCTGGTACAAGGAGAACTCCGGCCCCAAAAACGCAGCCTTAGCTCCGCCGCCTCCAAGTACTATTGATCTGGCAACTCAGCCTCTTCCATGACTATCACGAGGGTTCCCCCCGGCAGGTAAAAACGTAGCCACTCAAAGCTCTGGCAGGAATAGCTTCCAGGGCTGCTCTTACGTCTGGATGTAAGGGCAGGGTCCGAATATCCCGTGTCTTGGTATGCTCCCGAAATACCCCTTCATCCACGGAGAGAAATTAGATGATTTCCCATCCTTTCTGGATAGCGTAAACACCGGGACCAACACCGGGGCCCCTGCGGGGATACCAGGTTAACGCCCTGCAGGGCAATATCGCCTGGAAGTCGCTGAAACAAGGCGACTTCGTCAGCGCGACCTTTTCATCGGGCGGGGATGAGCTGGCCCAGGCGTTAATTAGCGTCACCGGCACGATTATCGGCACTAAGGATAGCGATGATGAATTCGCCGAGCCCCAGATCGACAAGATGCCGCCGCTGCTCACCTACAAAGAAATCATGGATGGTGGCGGGGGCACCAAAGAGGCGAAGAAATATAACTGCGATGAGACGGATGAATGCCTCAACCCTACCGAGACGACTTATCACTTCAAGGGCTTGAAAAAGTTCGTTAGCGAGGTGTTGCTGGGAAGCAGCGATACGGATATTTCATCCAGCAGCCTGGTGGCGCAACTGAGCACTTCTTGCCTCTGGACCGGTCCATAAGGAATGTCAAATTGTGCATTGGCGTAAACCAAGCGCCCGCGGTTCACAATATATCCTTTTTCTTCCAAAAGGAAGCAAGATGTTAGCACCTGGAAAACATCGGCCAATCTCCGATATCGGACTCTGGCCGATTTTACTTCAACCGGCATATATACCAGCGGCGTCGGCCGCTTCAGAATCTTCCCTATCCAGATCATCAAGGAGGGCCGGTCATCGACTATATAATCGGGCGCTCCCATGATTCTATGCTCTTTGGAAAAGAGCATGCTGTGGGGTGCGTCGATTCCCATGTCGGCGCTGACGATGCGGCGCACCGGCACCCCCAGCCGCAAATCGGCTTGGCAGCCCTTAAATAACAGTCGCCAGGCTATTGCCAGGCAGAAAATAACCACAATAAGATACATCACGCAACCCGTCTCACTTCCAAAACCATCTGCCTCCCGAGAGCATTAAGTGCCCGATCCAACATATCGAGGCGAGAGCGGTGTTTGACATCCAATAGACGCCGTACTTGTCGGCCATCCTGAATAAGCCGCGCAGCCAATTCCACCTGGGTCACCCCATCTTCCAGCATGGCCTAAAAATTTGACGTCTACCAAACCCGAGAGGTCCCTATAACGGACATTAATCGCCAAAAGAACTACCTGGAACTGGTGCCGAGGCCTACCTCTGAGGAATATAACCGTTTAAAGGAGCGCATTAAGCATGACGGCCTGGAACCGACGAAGCCTTTGGTGGTCAATGAAACCAGCATGGTGCTGATAGATGGCTACACGCGGCTGCAAATCGCCGAAGAATTAGGGTTGGAATGGGTCTATGTGACCTTCCGGGAGTTTGAAGAACACCTGGAGGAAAAACGGCTGCGCGCTAGGCAGGGCTTGGAGCCGGATCGGGAATTCGGGCGGATGATATACCAGGAGATGAAAAAATCCGCCTGTATCTATATGATGCAGTTCGCCCTGAAACTGCTGAAGTATTCCGGCTGGCCCGATACCGCATGTTCGCTTTTGTCCGGGGTGGACCGCAAGCTGTTTCCCTTAATGCGTGCCTATGAGGACCGGCTGGACTTGTTGGTGGACAAGATCCGCCTCCGTCCCAGTTATCTGCCCGAGATAATGGAAAAGGCCCGGAAGTTGCGGGAGAAAGGGAAGGAAGACGAAGCCCGCAGCGTGGTCACCTTGGGCGTCATAACCTATTTAAGGAATAAATGGGAAAAGGAGGATGAGCTGGAACGCCAGAGTGCCCGGGAGAAGGAGATGCTTGAGTCCCACTTGGGCGAGGAAGCAGCCGGGCTGATCTCGGCGTCGGACACCATCACCGTGCTGGGCCAGACTCACTACGGCAAGGTTTTGACAATTCCTGTGGTTCTGGATGAAGGGAGTTATACTTTAACGGCGGGATATTGCACAACCTGTTTAAGAGGGTCTTTGAGGATTAGCTCCTCTATGATTCAAGTCCCCGTTCTTCTTGACTTTCCCTTGGGTTTCAATTATCTTTTTTTAACAAATCCCGTCTTGCTCCAGGACGCCCATGAAAGAAGACCTGATTAAGGCTGTAAAGGCTGCCCTCCTGCCCGAATTGGCGGAGCTTAAATCCGTCCTTGCCCTCACTAACCAGCGGCTGGACGACACCAATAAGCGCCTGGACGATATGAACGCCCGCCTGGTGGATCAGAGCCGCCGCATTGACTCTGTTCGCGAAAGTCTGGAAAATCGTTTTGAGGCCTTGCGAACAGCGGTTGATGACCGTTTTAAGACCATTAACGGACGCCTGGATCAACTTTACGAAATTGTCGTGCGCCGTGAGGAGCATTACCTGCTAGCCAATCGGGTACAAGCTTTGGAGCAAGAATTGGCAAAACTTAAAGAGCGCTTCGCAGCATGATATCCTAACCTTATCCCCAAAAAACGAAAAGCTATATCCCGATCTTAAGAATTCGGCAGGCAATTTTGCCTGCCGTTTTTTTATGGTGTATCCGGTAAAAATCGCCTTTGGGGAGGATGTCCATGTTTCAATTTCTTTTCAATATCTTCTTTTCGCTGCTTTTATTAATTGGCTCCCTGGCGGGCTGCGACCGCGTCCAAAGCAAGTTCGATCAGATCAATCTGGGCATGAATAGGTCCGAAGCGGTCAAGATCCTCGGAGAGCCGCAGAAAACGGAAACCAAGACCCTCGGCACCTGGACCGGGGAGCTGCTCCGGTGGCGGATTGGGGAGCACACGATTGTGCTCCAGATCAATGAAGACAAGTTTTCAGGCAAGCAGTTGGCCGGGGCTGCGGTAAAGGCCCGGGTGGAATTCCCACTGCTACCACCATGGATCCTGTATGAACAATGACCTGGTGGGGCCTTTTGAATGTAGTAACATTTTAGTGAAGAATGTTAGCGCTACGGCTGGGATTGAACGCATACAGTTCGAAAGTTTTAATCCAAGTGATGGTGGCGCCTATTATTCTGTGCCGGCCTGGTACGATTCCTCGTCAGGAACGGCTGGCGTAGGAACAGGATCAATTAATTCCGTCACCATAGGCACCCACTTGCCCGAAATGGACGGTACTCTATGGGGGAGATTCATCATCTTTGACAAGGCTGGTAACAAGACGGTTGCTCAGACGACCGTCAGATACAATGGGTCCAATCACCCCGCTCCGGAATTGGTGGCGATCTATAATCCCAATGTCTCAACAGAATTCATCCCCGGCTCGGGATTGGTGGGGTATGAGCAATATACGCCGGGGATGACGGTGTATGCCAATCCCATGAAGCTTCTCTACCGGGTGGTCAAGACGAACTGGGTGGACTATAACCCGGATTACGGCTTGGGGGCCTCAAATGGCACAGTGATTTACACTGATGACCAGTAGCCCCGCTGGTGAGGTGTTATGGGAAGCCAATCATAATTTTCTATATGAGTTCGACCCCAGTAATTTTGCCACGGCCGTCGCCGTGGATGGCCAAGGCAATTGCTCTGTCACCGGAGGGTGGTTCGGAGTATTTCTCACCATTATGCGTTAAGGCTCCATCGCCGGAGATTCTGCCCATATAATTCTTGTGGAAGGGGATTTGCCTCTTCTCCTTCCTTTTTACCATCCTTCCCGTTGTTGGGGCATTTTTTTGCCAGGCTCTCATCTTAGATATCTTCTTAAGGATCGTATTGGAAAGGGTATCAGGCCCAGGAAGGAATTTGGGCAGGATCAAGATCTTTTGCGCGCAGCCATCCGTATTGCAGGCCCCGTATCTGCGGCTTGCAAACTTCCAGACAAGCTCTGACCACCTCGGGGTCATACAAAATCCCGGACTTTCCGGAAATTTCCCCAAAAGCCTCAGTCAGACTCCTGGCCGGACGATACGGGCGGTGGGACGTGATGGCGGCTATCACGTCCGCCACCGCCAGGATTCTCGCCTCCAGGATAATTTCGCTGCCGGAAAGGCCGTAGGGATAACCGGAGCCGGGAAGTCCCTTCCGAAAAGCAGAAAGAAGCAAACCTCAACCCGGGGCCTTCCCAGGTCAAGCAAATGACCCGGGAGATCGCCGGTGACCTGCCGTTAAGCCCCAATGCCGTGGTGGTGCTGAAAAAGCGCTACCTGAAAAAGGGCGACGACGGCGAAATCACCGAAGGGGCCCAGGACATGTTTCCCAGGGTGGCCGAGACCATAGCCCAGGTGGATCTGATTTACGATCCCCAGGCGGATGTCGAAGCCACTGCGCAAGAGTTCTACGACCTCATGGCCGGGCTGTACTTCCTGGCCAATTCTCCCACGCTGATGAACGCCGGCCGGGAGTTGGGACAGTTGTCGGCCTGCTTTGTCCTACCGGTGGATGACACCATCGACAGCATCTTCGAAGCTATCAAGCACACGGCCATTATTCACAAATCCGGGGGCGGAACCGGCTTCTCTTTTTCCCGCATCCGCCCGGCCCATGATCCGGTGATGTCCACCAGGGGTGTGGCCTCCGGGCCTCTCTCCTTCATGAACATCTTCGACGTGGCCACGGAAACCATCAAGCAGGGCGGTACACGCCGGGGGGCCAATATGCCCATCCTCCGGGTGGACCACCCGGACATCGAAAAGTTCATCACCTGTAAGAACGATACCCAGCGTCTCACCAACTTCAACATCTCCGTGGGCCTTACCGACGCCTTCATGGAGGCGGTTAAGGCCGAAGCGGATTTCCCCCTGGTCAATCCCCACACCGGGGAAGAGGTTAGACCCCGCAATGACCGAAAAGGTCCAGGGGTACTTGAAAAACGAAAAGAAGAAGGTGGAGGGCCTGGAGAAGGACCTCCAGGAGGCCCAGGCCCAGCAGAGAGCTTACGAGGAATTCCCTCAAAAGCGAAAGGAGCTTTCAGCCAAGATTTCCGGGCTCAAGGTGGAGGCCTCCATGACAAAAGAGTTGGACCAGGAGATTGCCGGCCTGGACGCGAGGATGAAGACTGGCCGGGAACTTCTGGTAGCCTTGAGCACCTTCTGGCAACATAAAGACGCGTTTGACGAAGCTGTGGCCAAATCTGCAAAGACTGAGAAAGAAGCCACTCTTTACGACGCCCTGGCCAAGGAGTCCCGGGGACCGGCAAAAGCCATTTCGCCAAGTCCCTGGGCAATGAGGTGGGCTGGCCGGTCCTGTCCCTGGACTTGGGCCGGGGGTTCGGATCGCTCGTGGGCGAAAGTGAAGCCAAGGAAACCATGCCATACCCTTCGGACAGGAACCTGACCGGAGCAGCGGTGCGCTTGGGACCGGTTGCAGATTTGCTTGGGATCGCCGAAGGCATTGAAACCGCCCTGGCGGTAACTCAAGCCACCGGCATGGTCTGCTGGGCAACCACCAGCGCCATGCTGATGGCGAAGGTAGTCCTGCCGGACGAAGTGAAGCGAGTGGTGGTCTGGGTGACCACGACACCAAGTGTTCCGGAACGGTTTCCCCCCATCACATCCTGCATGCCTTCCAGAAAGGCGTGGACGGCGTGCTCATCGGCGGCTGCCACATCGGCGACTGTCATTATCTCAAGGGTAATTACATGACCAGTAAGCGCATCCGCTTCCTTCAAGAACTGATGAAGTTCGTGGGCATGGAAGAAGGCAGGTTGCGCCTGGAATAGATCTCCGCCGCGGAAGGCCCTAAATTCGCCCAGACGGTGCGGGATTTTACGGAACAGATCCGGAAACTGGGCCCCAACCCTCTGGGCAAGGGCTATAGACGGCCTTTAGAGGTTCCGGAGTTATCCGCGATCCAGCGCGCCGCGACAGGTTCCGGCTGCGCCGGCAGTTGCTCCGATGCATCCGCCAAGGCCTGATGATCGGCGGTAAAAGATAACCGCTATGAAGGATCAAGAGTGCACTGGAGAAAACCATGTATGAATTTGTCCCTTCAGTATGTTCTTATTGTGGCGTAGGCTGTGGTGTTTTATTCGAAGTGCTGGACGGCCAACTGCTCCGAACCCTGCCGCTCAAGACCCATCCGGTTAATCAGGGAAAGTTGTGCATCAAAGGCTGGAACCTGCATGAATACGTCAACAGCTCCATGCGCCTGAAATCCCCTCTCCTGAAGCTCAACGGACGCTTTCATGAAGTGACCTGGGACCGGGCCGTACAGTTCGCCGCGGATAAACTCCAGAGTATCATCAATCAATACGGCCCCGACAGTGTGGGGGTTCTGGCATCGGCAAAGATTACCAACGAAGAAAATTATCTGCTCCAGAAGTTCGCCCGCGCCGTGGTGGGCACCAACAATGTGGATCACTGCGCCCGCCTCTGCCACGCCTCGACGGTGGTAGGTCTTGCCGCCGCCTTTGGGAGTGGCGCCATGACCAACTCTATTGCCGAAATCGATGACGCCGCGTGCATCTTTATTATCGGCTCCAACACATCGGTGGCCCATCCGCTCATCGCCCGGCGGGTATTGCGCGCCAGGGAAAAAGGAGCCAGACTCTTCGTGGCGGACCCCCGATACATCCAGTTGAGTCGTTTTGCAGAGGTCGCCGTGAACCAACGGTTGGGCAGCGACGTGGCCCTGCTCAATGGCATGATGCACCTGATCGTCAAGAACGCTTGGGAGGCCAAAGACTATATTGCCGAACGCACCGAAGGATTTGCGGAACTCCGGGAATCCCTGGCGGCCTATACGCCCCAACGCGTCCAGGAGATAACCGGGGTCAGTTCCCGGGACCTGGAAAAGATGAGCGAGATCTACGCTACCCACCGGCCGGCCGCAATCGTGTACACCATGGGCATAACTCAGCACACCACAGGGGTGGACAATGTCAAGGCTATCTGCAACCTGGCCATGCTCACCGGCAATGTGGGGATTGCCAGCGGTGGGGTCAACCCCTTGCGGGGCCAGAACAATGTGCAGGGCGCCTGCGATATGGGGGGATTGCCCAATGTATTTTCCGGGTATCAACCGGTTAACAATTCCGAGGCCCATGCCAAGTTCTCCCGGGCCTGGGGCCGCTCCCTCCCCCAGCAACCGGGCCTGACCCTCCCGGATATGATCCGGGTCATGGAGGCGGAAAAACTCAAGGCCCTCTATGTGGTCGGGGAAAATCCGAAATTGAGCGATCCTGACGGCAATCACCTGCGACACGCTTTTGATAAATTGGACCTCTTAATCGTGCAGGATCTCTTCCTGTCCGAAACGGCGCAAGGCGCCCATGTGGTTTTCCCGGCCGCCTCCACCGCCGAACTGGCTATAGAAGGCCCCAGGATCACTGGGAGAGTTTTTTCAAAAATAATAGTAACATCTCCAGGCCACAGGCACCAGACAGAGGCAGGGCAAGGGGTTAGATCGTTGGTGCCCCTGATCCTCTGACTAGGTACCAAGTATCGTTAGAAGGCGACAGATCGGAAGAATCAGAAGGGATCCATAAGCAGAGGGGGCAAGTAATGGTCGTATCTCCGTCGATCCTTTGAACCCGACGCCGGCTAATAGAGGAGAGAGCCTTAAGGTCCCTTACCTCTCTGTGCGCGAGGTTTCCACGTATTTGATGGTAAGAAAGTCATAGTTTCCCCCCACCCCCTCAGTCCACAGGTACGCGGAGCCGGTAACATAGATATTTCCCAGGGCGTCCACCACGATGGCGCTGGGTTCGGCTTGCGCGTAATCTGCCGTTTCATGGTAACGGCGCACCCAAAGGCGTTGGCCGTCGGGGCCGTATTTGACGGTGGCGTAGTCCCAACCGGTCTCATCCCCCCAGGAAAATCCGGTCACATAGACATTGCCCTGGCCGTCTACGGCGATGGCCTTGGCTTCATTATAGGGGTACGTACCACCCTTATAAATCTTGGCCCAGGCCTTGACCAGGCCGTCTGCAGCAGTAGCCGGAAAAGCCAGGCAGAACAGAACGACGCCGAAAAGAAAGATCAGCGGCAAACCACCCAGATGCCTTTTCCTGCCGTTTCCGGTCCCCACCATGGTTTGCCTCCTGAGAGAATCCAAAGATTCCAACGGGGTAAATCTCCTGACAGTTCAGCGGTTGAGGGGGATAAGCGCGTACAGCCGTTTCAACGTGCCGCTTAAAATTTCTCTCAAAGGATCAAAGATAACCAAGCGGGCGGTTCTGGGGATAAAAATCCGTGTATTCCTCAAATCCTTGCAAGGACGCTCCTCGGTCCGCAATTTTCTGGATGATTTCTCTGTCCTGGGAAGACCTTCCGTAGCCCCGCACCGCTCTCTTCCGGTCTGTCCTTGAGAGCGACGGTTATCATCGGAGTTCATCGTAGTGGCCCACTGGGAATGAAATGGTGCCACTCCTAACCTAGCCTAAGGAGGCAAGAAAGAAAGAAGAATTGACGCCATAGGCGGTGGTCAAAGACGCCAAGACGCACTTGTGTTCCCGCTTGATCGCTCTGGCCCATATCTTCCCCTTCATCCCCCTGGCCCCTGTACCTGGACCTGGAGAAGGGCGGGGGAAAACTCCAACTATGGCCGTCAGGGCCATCCGTGGTAGTCTGGGCCTTAGCCTGCTCGTGGCACTTTTTCTGATGCCATGCCTCTTTGTGATTTTTTACCGGAAGAAGGCAAGGTCAGGTCCAGCTAACTTGCCATCCGGAAAACTTATCCGGGTTAGGGTGAAAATTGCAGGTTTGGATTGGCTAGTGAAAGTTTTTGGAACCGTGATAAGTCTCTCAGCATAGCAGTGATCGGTGATTACTCAGTTGAGAGCCTGAGGATCCTGTGACGGTGGAGATAATGGAAATGGGAGGATGAACGTTTGGTGTAAACCGTTTGCAAGGCGTGGGACACCTCCACTTGACCCACGGGTTAGATTAGATGACCATCCTGCAGGATCGACATTTGCTGTAATAATGCTCAAGCATCGTTTTGAGCATTTATCTGGAGGTTTTTCTTTGCCGGTGCACTACCTTGGAACCATCTTTGGGGACGGCCTCGCCCGATAAGTACATATTGTCCAGGGCAGCCTTGGCCTCGGGACTTCCCTGGTCGGCCGCCTTTTTGTACCAGAAGGCAGCTTGCTTAAGATCTCTCGGCACCCCGTGGCCATGGTAATACAGGAAACCGAGGCGATATTGGGCCTGAACCTGCCCTTTCTCTGCCGCCTGACGATAACATAAAGCAACCTGAAATTTATCCTGGGCGATGCCGCATCCCTGTTCATGCAGGAGCCCCAGTTTATACCAGGCCGATACATCTCCCCCGGCTGCCTTTTTCTCCAGGTTTGCAAATTTATTTTCCCGGGTTTCATTGTCGCCGCAAGCAGCAAGCCCAAGAACCAGAATAACCGTCAGAAAGATTGAAACAATTGATTTCATAATTTGCGATTTCGAATCGCTCCGGAGTAATATTAAATCTCCGCGCCCTCAAGGCCCTTTGCACGGCCGCCTTTATCGCCAAGGTTGTGCGGTAGATGATAAAGCTGATGGTTTTTCCACCTTGTTATGTCTTTTTCACAGAATTGCTTCAAAACCCAAAATCTGCTCCAGCGTTTTGTTCAACCTGGCCGGATCGCCACTGACCACTTGCACCGGCACCCCGATGCAGGCCGCGGCCTTTTCTGCCTCCCGCGTAATCCCCTCGCGCTTTAAATCGATATAAATTGCGCGCTTATAGTGGCCAAATACCGCCTTTTTGAACTTAGGAAAGCGGTCCAGCCCCAAGCCATGAATGCAGAGAGATTCAAAGTTCTCTGACAGGAAGCGATGCAAAAAATAAGTGCCTGGTTCCTCTTCAAGGAGCCGAAAATATTCTTCACCGAGGAACATGTGGTAGCAATTCTCGCTTGCGGTCAATCGCGCCCCCCCCCTTCGCGCAGACGGCCTCAATGTCCGGAAAGCAACGCCGGCCGAATACTACGACTACCTCCGTACCAGCGCCGGCAACAGTATCCATAAGCCCAATGCCGTTGACTTAAGCCCAAATATTGGCCCATTTACCATGGCGGCTTTTGGATTTGCGAGAGAAGTTGCGACCTGGGCGGAGACGATATTTTCTCCAGGTGATCTCCGCCAGGCAATGCCTGGTGAGTTCCTGGCACTGTTCCAAGGTGTCGGCTATCAAGAGGCGATCCAGGTATCTGGCCACTGCCACCA
>Ga0233425_10011451_pt1 | contig 10350 bp, 11 predicted proteins | sample Watercolumn_Towu_2_FD_181712 | JGI IMG/M metagenome (GOLD analysis project Ga0233425, IMG submission 181712) | Freshwater microbial communities from Lake Towuti, South Sulawesi, Indonesia - Watercolumn_Towuti2014_140_MG | ecosystem: Environmental > Aquatic > Freshwater > Lake | place... | reverse complement strand
GTCTCTGTGATGCTGCGCGCGACGAGATTTCGCGATCCCAGCGACTGGAGTTTCTCCGCCCCTTCCCCCTCTGCGGTCAGGCTGAGACCGTTCACCGCGAGCTCCACTTCGATCTCGTTGTACAGGCCGAGGGCCATCCCCAGCGCGTCGAACCCTGGCCCCAGATTGGCCGTCGACGCCGGCACCCGCACGTGGATCTTTCGTCGATCGCCCATGAGGTTCTCCTTCATCCCCGTTCTCTTGCCCCACCGCCGTTTTCCATGCTCCTTGTATACCCCACCCCGAGGCCACCCTGCAAGCCCCGCGCTGCCCACGGTTCGAGCCGCCGACTCCCCTGCTCCGTGATCCTGGCTCGTCTGGGGCTCGTCCGTGGCGACAGACTTGACTTCCGCGGGTCGGGGGGCTATAAACCCGCCAGCGGAGGTGCACATGTTTAACGGAAAACAGCTCGCTTTCGTCGGCGGCGGAAACATGGCCGAAGCCATCATCCGGGGCCTCTTGGCCGCCAGGCTTGCGACCCCAGAGGACATCCTGGTCTCCGACGTGCGGGAAGAGCGTCTCGCCTATCTCCAGAGTACCTATCGGGTCTTCGTTTCGGCGAGCAACACCGAGGTGGCGAGCAAGGCCGATGTCATCCTGCTGGCCGTCAAGCCTCAGATCATCCGCCAAGTGTTGGACGGTCTCCTCGGTGCGGTCAGCCGCGAGCAGTTGATTATTTCCATCGCCGCTGGCGTCACCACCGCGTCAATCGCGGACAGGTTCCCCCACCCTGTCCGGGTCATCCGCGCCATGCCAAACACACCAGCACTTGTCCTGGAGGCCGCCAGCGCTCTCACCTGCGGCAGCCATGCCACCGCCGAGGATCTCGAGACCGCTCAGCGTCTCTTCCGTGCTGTGGGCACGGTGGTGGTGGTGGACGAATCGCTTATGGATGCGATCACCGGCCTGTCGGGCAGCGGCCCGGCCTATATTTTCTTGGCGATCGATGCCCTTTCCGACGCCGGGGTAAAAGTCGGCCTGGCACGAGATATCGCCCAACTCCTGGCGGCTCAGACGGTTCTGGGGGCCGCCCGGATGATGTTGGAAACGAAGAAACACCCGGGGGAATTGAAGGATATGGTCACCTCGCCAGGGGGAACGACCATCGCTGGGCTGCACGCCTTGGAGCGGGGCGGGCTCCGGACCACCCTCATCAATGCGGTGGAGGCGGCGACTCTCCGTTCCCGCGAGTTGGGGCAACGATGACCCGAGCGGATCGGCCGTAGGCGTCGTCAGGGGACGCGTGATGTTCATTGCCGGCAATGTTCTGGATGGTCTGGCCCGGGTGCTGGATCTTGTTTTGACACTCTATCTATGGATCGTCATCATCCGCGCCCTTCTCTCTTGGGTAAACCCAGATCCCTGGAACCCCATCGTCCGGTTCCTCCACCGCGCCACAGAACCGGTTCTGGCTCCCATCCGCCGATGGCTGCCAAGCTGGCGCTGGGGAATCGACTTCTCCCCCCTCGTCGTGATCCTGGCCATATACTTCGTCCAACACGCGTTGGTGAGATCGCTCACAGACTTGGCCTGGAGGATGCGCTGATGGAACTCTCGCCGCAGGAAATCACCCAACGAGAATTCGGCAAGAAGTTACGCGGGGTCGACCCAGAGGAGGTGCACGCGTTCCTGGAACAGATCGCGGAAGAGATGAGCCGCCTGGTGCAGGAGAACACCGAGCGCGCGGCTCAGATCCAGCGCCTCGACGCCCAGGTGCGGGCCAATCAGGAGCGTGAGGATTCGCTGCGTAACACCCTTGTGACTGCGCAGAAGATGACCGACGAGATCAAGAGCAACGCCACGCGCGAAGCGGAACTGATCCTCAAGGACGCCGAACTGAAAGCGGAGCGCCTCTTAGAACAGGCACACCGCAAGCTCGCCCAGGTCCAGGCCGAGATCGCGGAACTCCAGCGCCAGCGCGACCTGTTCGCCACCAAGCTCCGGGGCCTGCTCAAGACCCACCAGGACCTGCTGGATTTCCAGCCAGAGCAGTCCGGGCCTCGCGCTGAACAGATGAAGCCGGGAGCGCCAGCCTCCTCTTCCAGATGAGGCGCGTCCGGCCAGCCATCTCGCAGGACGGCTCCGATGTTCTCCTCGCCGTGCGGGTCCGGCCCCGTGCCTCACGGAACCAAATAATCTTTCCTGGCGGACGGGCAGAAGAGACTGCCCCAGGGGACATCACGATTCACCTGACGGCGCCCCCGGTCGAGGGCGCCGCCAATACTGCCTGCCGTACTTTCCTGGCCCGCGTCCTGGAAATCAGCCAATCCCGCATCACGGTCGAGCACGGTCAGAAGGCGCGCCGGAAACTCCTTCGCGTCCACGACGCCGACGTCGCGATCGTCCTCGCCCGCCTCCAGTTCGCGAAGTAAGGCGGGGACCCCCAACGATCCACAGATGACGCAGATGACGCAGATTTCCCGGAACGAGTGCTCCCGCTGAAATCTGTGTGAATCTGCGTCATCTGCGGATGGCTAGTCGGTCTTCTCGCGGAGAACCTGGAACTCGAAGAGGCCGGGGGCATTTCGCCCACCGACAAAGAACGAGGCAAACTCCACCAAGAGGTGCTTGACCTCGGGTCCCAGCGAAGGGAAAACGAGCAAGCCTTCCCGCTGGCTTCCGGGCATAATCACGAGGAACCGGCTGAACAGGATCGCCTGAAGGCTCAGGAGGCGCACATCAGCCTTTTCCACTCCCTCTAATTGCTGATAGAATTCCTCATAAGACACAGGCCGTGTGCGCAGACCGTCCTGGGTGACCAGCGCAACCAGCGTTGGATCGAACTGAATCTCCTCAGCCGTCTGGTTCCGCACGCGAACCAAGAACACGGTGGGCGGCTTCCCTCTCCACACCTCCGCCGGCCAGGGCGACACGAGTCCGGGCTTACCGGCAAAGTACCGCTCCACCTCAGGGGCCGCGAGCCATCGGAGCGTCACGGCCGCGCCTCCCAGAGAGGCAATGATCGAGTCCCCAACAACCTGATGCGTGGGAAGCCTCTGGGGACTCGGCCGGATCGAGGGCTCACCCTTCGGCCCCGCCGCACAGCTCACCAAACAGAGGGTGACCCCCAAACAGAAAACGCGGGCAAGTCGCCCGCGTTCTCTCCCCTGTGACCCTCGAAGTTCCACCTCAAGCCGTCCGCATGGCCCGAAGACGCGCCACCCTTTCTTCGATGGGTGGGTGCGTCGAGAACAGGTGCAGAATGCTGCTGCCGCGCAGTGGGTTCACGATGAACATATGTGCCGTGGCCGGATTGGCATCCAGCGGCACGGCCGTGGCAGCGCGCTCAAGCTTTTCCAGCGCGTCCGCCAATGCCCAAGGCTTTCGGCTGATCCGGGCGCCGGTCGCATCTGCCAGGTACTCCCGGGCACGCGAGATGGCCATCTGGATCAGCATTGCCGCCAGCGGCGCCACGATGACCAGGATCAGCATTCCAACGATCCCCGTGGAACCGCCCTCGTCCTCGTCGCTATTGCGGCCTCCTCCGAACAGGGCGGCCCACTGCGCCATGCGCGCCAGCATCATGATGGCCCCAGCCAGCGTCGCCGCCAGGGTGGAGATCAAGATATCCCGGTTCCGGACATGGCCTAGCTCGTGAGCCATCACTCCTTCAAGCTCATCCTGGGTCAGAATGCGCAGAATCCCCTCCGTCGCTGCCACAGCCGCATGTTCCGGGTTACGCCCGGTGGCAAACGCATTCGGCGTCTCCGTCGGCATGATGTATACCCGTGGCATGGGAAGCCCCGCCCGTTGCGCCAGACGGCGGACCAGCGCGTGGAATTCGGGCGCCTCGGCCTCGCCCACCTCCTGGGCGCCGTACATCCACAGGACGATCCGGTCCGACCACCAGTACGAGGCGAAATTCATCAGGCCCGCGAATGCGAAGGCAACTACCATCCCCTGCTCGCCCCCCACCATCCCTCCGATCAGAATGAACAGAACGGTCAGGGCCGCCAACAGAGCCGTCGTCTTCAATGTGTTGGACATTGCTCAAACTCCTTCATTCGAGGCATACCAGCGAGTCCCGTGATCCTCACTCTCCGCACGGCAGCATAAAGAGAAAGGCTCCCCATTGTCAAGGCACACCCGTCATGTTTCGATGGGCACGCGCCGGACGATGCCCTTCCGCCCCACCGGCACCAACCCCTCGGCGGTGTGCTGCTCACGCTCCAGGTGCCGAAACTCCGTCTCCATCCGTCGTAGCACCTCCTGGAACATCTGGTTCATCTGTCGCTGCATTTCATCCATGCGCTCGCGCATGTTGAGGATGACCTCGACCCCCGCCAGGTTCACGCCCAACTCTTTCGTCAGTCGAAGGATCAGGTTGATTCGTTCCAGGTCCTCTTCGGAATAGAGCCGTGTATTGCCGTCGGTCCGGGCCGGGCGGAGGAGACCCTCCCGCTCGTAGGCGCGGAGCGTCTGGGGATGAATACTGAACATATCGGCAACCACGCTGATCATATACAGCGCCCGCTTCTGTTTCGGCATCGTCCTTTCACTCCAGGTCCGGGTACCCAGCCGCCTGGCTGGGTACCCAGCGTGCCCGACTGGTACTCAGCCTCGTGGGTTGGATGCCCCTCGTCTGTACCACCAATCAAGAGCGGCCACGCCGCGGATCGCCGGGATTCAGCCGCGCAAACTCGCGGAGCAGTTCTTGCGAGCGTGCATCCAAGTTCCGCGGAGCAACGATCGTGACCGTCACGAACTGATCGCCTTGCCCGCCGCCCTTGAGGTGCGGCACCCCTTTCCCCCGCAGACGAAAGACCTGCCCGCTGCTGGTCTCCGGCGGGATGCGCATCGTGGTCGCTCCATCGAAGGTCGGCACCTCGATCCTGGCCCCCAAGGCGGCTTCGCTGATTGTGATCGGCGTTTCGAGGTACAGGTTGTCGCCCTTGCGCTGGAGTACGGGGTGCGGCCGGACCCGGGTGATGATGTACAGGTCTCCCGCAGGGCCGCCGTTTCTGCCCGGCTCTCCCATGCCTTGAAGGCGTACCCGAGACCCGGTGTCCACTCCGGGGGGGATCCTCACCGCAATGCGTTCGGTTCCGAATGTCGCACCCCGACCGCCACACACGGTGCAGGGTTCGCGGCTGATCCTTCCGTTTCCACCGCAGCGCCGGCAGGATTGCTTCACGCGCAGGAGGCCCCCCCCTCGCGATCGGCCGCTGCCCCCGCATTCAGGACACGTCTCCAAAGCACTGCCGAGACGCGCGCCCGAGCCGTCGCATCGCCCACACCGGGAATGTCTCTGAACGCTGATCTCCGTGGAAAGACCGCGGATGGCGTCATCGAAGTTGATATCGAGCGTGTAGTGGAGATCCTCTCCCTTACCCGAGCCGGAGGATGAGGCACCCCCTCGCTGCCCCATGAAATCCGACAGGAGATCCCCCAGGTCTCCAAAGCCGCCAGACCTGAAGTCAAAGCCGCCGAGATCGACCCCCGCGAACCCCCCACCCGGCTCGGCCCCGCGTCCACCGGAAGCAAAGGCCTCGTGCCCGAGGTGATCGTAGCGGCGGCGTTTCTCCGAATCGCTCAGAACCTCATAGGCTTCGCTGACCTCCTTGAACTTGGATTCAGCCGCCTTATCCCCTGGGTTGACGTCCGGATGGTGCTTTCGGGCATGCCTTCGATAGGCGCGCTTGATCTCTTGCGGAGATGCGCCCCGAGGCACACCCAAGATCTCATAAAAGTCCCGTTTCGCCATGCCCTACTCCGCGGGGGACGACCGGTTCTTCATCTCACCGAACATCAATCGCAATCTTCTTCGGCTTGGCCTCTTCTGCCTTCGGCAGCAGAAGTTCCAGAACGCCGTCACGGAAGCTCGCCCGGATCTCTTCCTGCCGGACGCCCGTAGGCAGCGTGAAGCTTCGCTCGAATGGCCCGTAGGCTCGCTCGACCCGAAGATAGTTCTCCTGCTGCACATCTTTGGCGAAGCGCCGCTCCCCCTTGATGGTCAGGGTGTTGTCGCGAATCTCGATCTCGATGTCCTCTCGCGTGAGACCGGGCAGATCCGCCTTCATCACGATCGTTTCCGGTGTTTCATAGATGTCCACGGCCGGGGCCCAGGTGGATGCCGAGATTCCCTCCTCTGTCCGCGAACGGGACAGCGTCTGCTCAAACAGACGATTCATGCGATCCTGAATCGACAAGAGATCACGAAGCGGGTCCCACTTCACCACAGCCATGCGCCCATTCCTCTCTCCGTCAAGAAACAGCACGACCAGTCAATTGAGACGCCCACCCCCAAGCTCACTTCTTGTTCTTGCCAAGGTCTTCAAACTCCGCATCCACCACTTCGCCCTCGGCCGGACCGCCGGGCTTTGCCTGACCTGCTTTGCCATCACCCGGGCCGCCCGCTGCCTGCCGCTCCCGCGCCTGTTTGTACATCACCTCGGCCAAACGGTGCGACGCCTTGGTGAGCGTGTCCATGGCCCGACGGATCTTGTCCATGTCCTCGCTCTTCAGTGCTTCTTTGGCCTCGGCCAGGGCGTCCTCGATCGGCTTGATGTCCGATACCGGGATCTTCTCCCGGTTCTCGTTGAGCATCTTCTCGGTGTTGTAGACCAGGCTGTCAGCTTGATTGCGTGTCTCGATATCGGCCCGGCGTTTCTTATCTTCCTCGGAGTGCCGGTCGGCATCCTTCACCATCTTCTCGATATCGTCCTTGTTCAGGCCGGACGAGGCGGTGATGGTGATCGCTTGCTCCTTTCCGGTGGCCATGTCCTTGGCGGACACGTTGACGATCCCGTTCGCATCGATGTCAAAGGCCACCTCGATCTGCGGCACACCACGCGGTGCGGACGGGATGCCTACCAGGTGAAACTTGCCCAAGGTCCGGTTGTCGCGGGCCATCTCCCGTTCGCCCTGGAGGACATGAATCTCCACGCTCGTCTGGCTGTCCGCCGCCGTCGTGAAGATCTCGCCCTTCCGGGTGGGGATGGTGGTGTTCCGCTCGATCAGCCGGGTCATGACCCCTCCCAAGGTCTCGATCCCCAGGCTCAACGGGGTGACATCCAGCAGAACCACGTCCTTGACGTCGCCCACCAGGACACCCGCCTGGATGGCGGCGCCGATGGCCACCACCTCGTCGGGGTTGACGCCCTTGTGGGGCTCCTTCCCGAAGAGCTCTTGCACCACCTGTTGGACCCGTGGCGTCCGCGTCTGACCACCCACCAGGACCACTTCATCGATCTGGCGGGGCTCCAACCCCGAATCTCTCAGGGCCTGGCGGCATGGGCCAACGGTACGCTGGATCAGATCCTCTACCAGTTGCTCCAACTTCGCCCGGGTCAGCTTGAGGTTCAGATGCTTTGGACCAGACGCGTCAGCCGTGACGAACGGGAGGTTAATCTCAGTCTCCAGTGTGGTGCTGAGCTCGCACTTGGCCTTCTCGGCGGCCTCCTTCAGGCGCTGGAGGGCCATCCGATCCTTGCTGAGGTCGATCCCCTGGTCCTTCCTGAACTCGTCAACCAACCACTGGATGACTCGTTCGTCAAAGTCGTCCCCTCCGAGGTGCGTGTCCCCGTTGGTAGACTTGACTTCGAACACCCCTTCGCCCAGTTCCAGGATCGAGATGTCAAACGTGCCACCCCCCAGGTCGAAGACGGCGATCTTCTCGTCTTTCTTCTTGTCCATACCATAGGCGAGCGAGGCCGCCGTCGGCTCATTCACGATGCGCAGAACTTCCAGCCCAGCGATCTTGCCCGCATCTTTGGTGGCCTGGCGTTGGCTGTCATTGAAATAGGCCGGTACCGTGATTACAGCCTGCGTCACCTTTTCGCCCAGGTAGGATTCGGCCGCCTCCTTGAGCTTCTGGAGGATCATCGCCGAGATCTCGGGCGGCGAATACTCCTTTCCGCGCACCTCGACTCGGACATCGCCATTGGAAGCCCGAGCTACCTTGAACGGTACCAGCTTGATCTCGTGGCTCACCTCGTCATGACGGCGCCCCATGAATCGCTTGATTGAAAAAACGGTGTTCTCCGGATTTGTGATAGCCTGGCGTCTGGCCACCTGGCCCACCAGGCGTTCCCCGTCCTTACTGAACGCAACTACAGAGGGAGTCAGACGACCGCCTTCTGCATTCGTGATAACGACGGGGTCGCCGCCCTCCATGACAGCGACAACGGAATTGGTTGTTCCCAAATCGATCCCAATTACTTTTCCCACGGTCATCCTCCTGGCTGTAGGCAATCCCCCGGAAAGGTTTATGCGCTCATCTACACCATCATGTGACTTATAATATAAAACCTGAGTCACTACGTGTCAAGTATGAAACACACCTACGAATTGACTTTGCATCATTTCAGATCATGCTTTGCCGGTCAAGGAATGTGCGCTACGAGTCGGCCTGAATTACCCATCGCCATCCTTGTCCTTCTTGTTATACTGCACTTGGGCATCCCATCCACCCTTTCCGTGGCCTTACCACCTCTGGGGCTGGAATCGTTGGCCTGGATGGTGCCGCCGGTCACCCTGAACTTTCGGGCGTGGAAACAGCAAGACCCTCCCTATCCGCCCGGGGTTCAACGTGTCCTTGACAGCCGAGTCTATCTGCCATTTAATGGAGCATGAATTCCGAGGAAAGGTGTCATATGACAAACAGCCGATGGTTCAAGGCGCTCACCCTTGCCCTGTATGCGATGGCCTTCTTCAGCCTTGGTGTTTATGTCCATCGATCATTGACGAAACCGACGCCAACGGCTTCCGGGACTGGAGGCGCAACGGCAGCCTCCCGACCGGCTGCCACCGCCAAGGAAGGGGTCTCCACCCCCGACAATCCGTTCGTAAAGGTAGCCGAACAGGTAACACCATCGGTGGTGAACATCAGCACGGTTACCTCGGGGAAGGGCCGCCCCGCCGCCGAGCTCTTTCGACCGTTTGGAAACGATCCATTCTTTCGGGATTTCTTCGATCGGTTCTTCGAAGGTATGCCTCGCCAGCGGCGCCAGACGAGCCTCGGCTCTGGCGTTATCATTGACAAGGGCGGATTGATCCTTACGAATAATCATGTCGTCAAAGATGCCGACGAGATCAGCGTGAAGTTTGCAAGTAAGCAAGAGGCGAAAGGCAAGGTTGTTGGCACCGACCCAAAGACGGACTTGGCGCTCATCCGGGTTTCCGCCAAGGACGACCTGCCGGTGGCGGTCCTCGGCAATTCGGATGCGCTGCGAGTCGGTGAGTGGGCCGTCGCCATTGGGAATCCCTTCGGTCTGGACCATACCCTCACCGTGGGGGTCATCAGTGCCACTGGCCGATCAGAGGTAGGGATCGCGGCATACGAGAACTTTATTCAGACGGATGCATCGATCAATCCTGGAAACAGCGGGGGGCCCCTTCTGAATATTCGCGGCGAGGTTGTTGGGATTAACACTGCTATCGTTTCTTCGGGACAGGGCATTGGGTTTGCCATTCCTATTAACATGGCCCGCAAGGTGATAGACGACCTTGTCAAAAGAGGGAAAGTAACACGCGGATGGCTCGGCGTTGGTATTCAGCCGTTGACACCCGAGCTTGCCAAGAGTTTCGGCGTGACTGCGGAGGAAGGCGTCTTGGTGAATCAGGTGATGCCGAAGAGCCCCGCGGAAGCTGCGGGGCTGAAGACAGGCGACCTGATCTTGGGCGTGAACGGAAGCCCGGTGAAGGATCCCCGCCATCTTCAACGAGCCATTGCCGAGGCGGAGATCGGCAAGAGTATCGAGCTCACCATCATGCGCGACAAGGTCAGGCGCACGGTGAAGGTTCAAGTAGGGGAGATACCCGCATCGTAGGATAATCAGAAGATAAAGTGGTCTAAATGGATCGCCTATCAGATGGATTCGGCGAGAATTTCTTGACAAGATCAAAGGAAAAACGGTAAAAGGAGCAGGATTATGAGGCCTGCCTGTTCAGAGGCCTTCAAGGACACCCGGGACAGATCTTCATCTGCCGTCGTTGCTGCCCGCAGGCAGTTTCCGATAGAGGACCTTGATGGCACATCTCCAACGCCCTGGACCCTTGCTTCTATTGGGTCTTATCATTGCGGCTTCCACTGCAGGGGGGTGCTCCTTTGGCCCTGGGGCCCTGGGTTCAGTAGTAGGCTCTCATGATTCGGTTCGGCGAGAACGTCTACCTGAGGTGAATCTCCTGTCCCGGGCAACTCCAGCGCGCGAAATGCCCCCCGCTCCGCCTCCGCCCCCATCCAAACCGGCGGCACCCGTGGTTGCCCCGCCCCTCTCGATTCGGCCGGAACGTCCCGCCGAATTGGCGTTGCCGTCCCGGGTCGCTCCGGTACCCGAGGTGCCTCCTTCGGCCTCCCCGCCGGTCCGGCGG
>Ga0233425_10011450_pt1 | contig 10350 bp, 8 predicted proteins | sample Watercolumn_Towu_2_FD_181712 | JGI IMG/M metagenome (GOLD analysis project Ga0233425, IMG submission 181712) | Freshwater microbial communities from Lake Towuti, South Sulawesi, Indonesia - Watercolumn_Towuti2014_140_MG | ecosystem: Environmental > Aquatic > Freshwater > Lake | place: Indonesia... | reverse complement strand
TGAGACCCTTCTCCTTTTCCCCGAGCTGGTGATATGCCATCCCCAGGTTGGCCAGATCGTTCGCCTCACCTTCTTTATCATTAAACTCCTGTGCAATTTTGAGGGCTTGTTGATAGCAGTCCACCCCCAGTCCGGTCTCTCCTCGGACCATGTGTACATTGCCGAGGTTGCTCAGTGTCTTTCCCTCTCCATATTTATCCCCGATCTCCTTAAAAATGCTCAGGGCTTGCTCATAATACTGCCTGACCGCTTCACTATCTCCTGCCAAGGTGTATGTGTTCCCCAGGTTCGCAAGCGCGGCGCCTTCACCTTTTTTATCGCCAAGTTCCCTGAGAATGTGTAAATTCATTTCATAACATTGGATTGCCTTGTGAAAATCTCTAGCATGAAAATGGACACTCCCCATCCCAGAATAATAGCTCGCTTCACCTTCCCGGTCACCCATTTCCTTGGCGATCTCAAGCCTGGCGTTGAAGCAGGCGATCGCTTTTTCTTTCTCCCCAAGAAACATGTATGCATTCCCCAGATTACCCAGCGCTGATCCTTCGGACCCTTTATCATGTATCGTTCTGGCAAGCTTTAATCCCTCCTTATGACACTCGAGCGCCATCCGCGCCTTCCCCATATCCAGGTATGCCATTCCCAGGTCGTTCAGATGCCAGATTTGACTTTTTTTGAAACCCATTTTCCTGGCAGCCTTCAGCGCGGCCTCCAGCCAGCTGACTCTACTAATCGGCACCATGTGCAATGCCAGTAGACCACTTCCCGCCGTGGGGAATGTGCTGCAGATTTTCGCCGCCCACTCATCTTCATCGATCCTGGCTGCCGCCCAGGTGAAGCCGGCGCGGATCTGTTCCCATTCTCGCTCGAATTTTATGATCCCCTCCTCGACATGCTCTTTCCCTCTGCGATATGTTTCCTCAGCATCCAGGAGCACAAAATTGAAATGACGTGCGTGCCGCAGATGCATCACCTGCTCTGCAGGTAATCTCACTTCATTGCTACGTTCTTCCACTGCTGGTTCTTTTTCCATCAGGAGCTGTTATCCCATCATTGGCTCTTCTGCTCGCCCGTTTCATGCCCTAGTGAGGCAAGTGGTAATTCCATTTATCCAAGTAGGTCTTTTTTTCAATCCATGATTGAATTTTACACGCGCTCATACCTTCTGTTCCTCCTCCACTGACCTTAATATTCGCTCTCTGGCCGCCAGGTCCCGGTCACCGATCCCGGGTCCAAAATCCCCCATGCCACCAATTGTTTTCTCGCCCGTTCTGCATTCGGGGATTTGATGGCTTCGAAGATCTTCAAGGCCCGCATCATATTCTCGGTCCCATGCGCCCAGTCTCCCATATTACATAGGGCATTTCCCAAGTTAGCAAGGGTATTTCCCTCCGCAGCTTTATTTCCGCACCCTCTGTCAATCACCAGCGCTTGCTCAAAAAGCGCGATCGCCTTGGCTGCATCCCCCAACCGGAGATAAACGATTCCCAGGTTCCCCAGGGCACCGCCTTCTGCAAATCGATTTCCAGTCTCTCGATCGATTTCCAGCGCCTTCTCTAAATTCTCTACCGCCTTGGAGGCTTCGCCAAGATCGAGATACGCTAATCCCAGGTTCCCCAGATCTATCCCTTCCCCGCGCCGATCCTGGACCTCTTGATCGACGGCAAGTGCTTTTTCATAGTATTCGATCGCCTTTCTCACATCGCCCAGGTCTTTATACGCTGTTGCCAGGTTTCCCAGGCATGCATCTTCGGTGATCCGATCGCTGATCTCTACTGCGATCCTCAATGCCTGTTCATAGCATTCGATCGCCTTTATCTCCTCTCCCAGGTTTGCATACGCCAATCCCATATTTCCCAGTGCGCTTCCTTCTTCACGTTTGTCTCCGATCTCTCGGAATATCAAGATCGCGTTTTCATGATATTGGATCGCCGTCCGGTTCTCACCCAGATGCCGGTGAGCATTCCCCAGGTTCCCATATGCCAGCCCTTCACCTCGCCGGTTTCCAATCTCCCGGGCGATGACCAATGATCGATCAAAATATTCGATCGCCTTGCGCGTCTCACCAAGTCGATAGTACGCATTCCCCAGGTTTCCGAGATCTATCCCCTCCCCATGCCGGCTCTTGAACTCGCGTGAGATCATTAATGCTTGCTCATAATATTGGATTGCTTTTCGATCTTTCCCGATAATCGAAAAGGCGGTTGCCAGATTGCCGAGATGCACGCCTTCCATTTCCCTGTTTTTCATTTCCCTTGCGGCAGCCAGGCCGCACTCTAGCCATTTGATCCTTTCATCGGGCGTCAGACGTAGGCTTATGATGTGATTTCCAACACCCGGGTATTGACCGCACAGCTTTGTTCTTGCCGGTTCGTTCCTTCCTCCTGCCGCCCAGAGCTGCCCCGCCCTAATTTGCAGGCTTTCAGCATCAAATGTCCTCAGTCCTTCCAACACTTTTTCCCCACCCTGTTGATATAAAAGATCTGCCTCCTGCAGCAGCACTAAGTAATGCCGTGCATGCCTTCCCCCCGCCCTCTCCTCTGCAGTGATTCTCTGTTCTTCTCCCATCATTCTTGCACTCCCCACTCCCACAACAGCTTTCTCGCATTTTCCGCCTGCGGCGATCCGATCGCATCGAAGATTCTCAGCGCTTCATCCATCATCCCGATCCCATTTTCCTTCTCCCCGGCATGATAGAGCACATTCCCCATGTTCCCCAGTGTCGTTCCTTCTCCTCTCCGGTCGCCCACCTCCTGGTATATGACCAGCGCTTGTTCGTACAGTGCGATCGCTTTCCCTTCTTCGACCAACAGGTCGTTGTACGTGTTTCCCAGGTTGAAAAGCCACATCGCCTCATTATCCCGGTCCCCGATCTCCCGTGCAATCTCAAGTGCCTTTTCCAGGTATTCGATCGTTGTGCCAGCGTCCCCCAGCATGCGGTACGCGTTCCCCAGGTTTCCTAGAGCCACCCCTGCCCTGCGTGGGTAGCCGATCTCTTGATGGATCTCCAGCGCCTGCTCAAAGGATCTGATCGCCTTGCTGATCTTGCCCGACCGCGCGTAGGCGATCCCCAGGTTTCCCAGTGCGCCCCCTTCCCCTATAAGGTCCCCGCCCCGTCGGGCGATGCGCATGCTTTTCCTGTGTGCTCGGATCGCAGCTTTGATATTTCCTTCGTTCAGCAGTGCCTGCCCCACGTTGTTCAGGGCAGTCCCTTCCAGGCTCTGTTCTTTGATTCTGCAGTAGATCGCCAACGCCTGTTTCATCAACTCGATACCTCTGCGGTCGTCGCCGATCGTGGCATGGGCAAATCCCATGTTCAGCAAGGCATCCGCTTCTCCACGCAGGTCTCTGATCTCTCGACAGTAGTACCGCGCATGTCTACTCCTTGTCCTTTCCTCTGCACTTATTTTCATTTCTTCCATGATGATCTGCCTACCTTTTCCACTCTCCATTATCGCATTTTTCTTTGTTTTTATCCTCTTTACTGAAATCCACTTCTCTTGCCTCCTCCTAATCGGCTCTGCTCTCGCCTGGGGCTATGAACTGAACTTTATTTACCAATCCCGCCTGTCCATACCGTCCGCTCCCACCGCAGTATAATATTCTTTGAATTCTCTCTTGCGTCCCTTCATTGTCTTTCCCCTGAGGTGGTTCGGTTCTTTTACCTACGGAGGCATTATGGGTGATAATATCAAGCAGACCCAATCCGGCAATCATAATATCCAGATCGGTTCAGTAGAGAACATGGCGGTTGGGTCAACGGTTTACGTCCATGTCCCCTCTCATCCAAGAATAAAGATCCTTTTTCTGTCGTCCAATCCATTATCCGACAGGCCACTTCAGCTTGACGAGGAGGCGCGCCTGATCATGCAGAAGATCCGTGCTTCTGATTTCCGCGATAATATCGAACTGGTCACCGCCTGGGCGGTCCGCCCGGATGACCTGCTCCAACTGCTCAACGAGCATAAACCGCAGATTGTCCATTTCAGCGGACACGGCATGGGTTCCGGTAAACTGGTCCTGACTGGTTCAGACGGCAGCCCAAAGACCGTCAGCGTCTCAGCCATTGCCTCTCTGCTCGGACTCTTCAAGCAGCACATCAGGATTATTCTCCTGAACGCCTGTTTTTCAAATATACAAGCCAAAGCAGTTCAGCGAGTGATCGACTGCACGATAGGGATGCGCCAATCGATCGGTGATGAAGCCGCCCGGATATTCGCAGCCTCCTTTTACCGCGCCATCGGTTTTGGCTCTTCCGTCCAAGACGCCTTCGAACAGGGTAAGGTCGCCGTTCAGCTTGAAGGGATTCCGGAAGAGAAAACACCCGAACTGACCTGCAAGCCGGGTGTCGATCCGGCTGCCATAATCCTCGTCTCCTGACCCACGACCCCGGATCGGTTATGACCCGTATAATTATTGATGGGAAAAGGAGCTGTTATGCCAGATGAGATTGATCAGCATCAGAACGGTAACGGTAATGTTCAGGCAGGTCATGTTGACAACCTGAACATCTTTCCTCAGCATAAATCGGTTGGCATGGCTCCCCGCATCCCTGCCCTTGTCTGTGGTCGGGATGCCGATCTCCAGAAGATCAAGAGACGCATCGGCATCGGCGCGGATATCCAGCCGATCACGATCCTTACCGGCTGGCCGGGCGTGGGCAAGACAACTTTCACCTCCTGGGTGGCATATGACCCGGTGGTCATTGAAAAATTCCCGGATGGGGTCCTCTGGGCTTCCCTGGGTGAGAAGAAAGATCCTTCCGATGGGTTGGCATCCTGGGGTCGTGCACTAGGGAACGATGAGATTCTCAAGGTTGACCCCAAAGAGGCCAAGCGGATCCTCACCGCCATGCTGAGCACGAAGAAAATGCTGCTGATCGTGGATGATGTCTGGGATGCGGACGCGGGCGCCCATTTCTTCGTGGGCGGTCCGAACTGTGCCACCCTGGTCACCACTCGCTTCAATAAACTGGCTTTTGAACTTGCCCCAACGAAAGATGATGTCTATCGTCTGGACTGCTTGACCGAGGACGAGTCGCTCAAGCTCATCGAAAAGATCACCTCCGGTCTGTCAAAAAAGTACTCGGCGCAGTGTCTGAAACTGGTCAATGCCCTGGAACGCCTGCCCTTGGCGCTGCAGGTCGCCGGTCATCTTCTGAATGTCGAATCAAGCCGTGGCTTTGGTGTCGAAGAGTTACTGGTTGATCTGCAGGATGTCATCAAGGTTAACGAATCCAAAGCCCCCGAGGATCGCGTTGATCCCGAAACCGGCACGATCCCAACGGTGAACGCCCTCCTTGAAAGAAGCACTGATCGGTTGGACCCCAAGTCCCGGGAGTGCTTTGCTTTCCTGGCTCCATTTGCCCATAAGCCGGCGACCTTTGATATGAAAGCCATGGCGGCTGTCTGGGAAATGGACGATCCGAGGCCGGTCGTTCGAACCCTGGTCGATTTCGGCTTGCTTGAGCCGATCCCCGAAACAGATCGCTTCTGGCTGCATGCCATCCTGGTCGCGCATGCGAGAATTCTCCTCAAAAAAATGTAACCGATGACGGTATTTTTATAGCAATTCCGCCCACTCAAGTTGGACGGAATTGCTAATTCAACTGTTCATCGAGCCGGGCAACCCCTGGGAGAATGGCTACAACGAGTCGTTCAACGGTAAATTGCGAGACGAACTTCTCAACCGTGAGATCTTCTTCACGCTCGAGGAGGCTAAAGTCCTGATCGCTCGATGGAGAGAGGAGTACAATACGATCAGACCACACAGTGCCCTGGGTTATCGTCCCCCTATGCCACAGGCCTGGCTATTGGCTCTGCAACCAGTTGTCACTGCCCAAGGACTAACATAACAACTGCTACATATTCTGGGGGTTGGTCACCTCTCGTGCGTTATCGGACTGCGCTATATTGAAGTTCCATGAGCTTATGAGTACCTTGTCCAATGGCATCATTTATTCCCCCTGGCAGATGTCAGCGATGGTGATGTGCGTAAGGGCTCTGGAGGTTGCCTTTCCGGGACAACAGAAGAAATTCCGGTTCACAAACATGACAGATGAATTGGTGATGAAGCACATATTCCGAGATGATCTTAGTTCGCATCTGTATAATCGAATTTCAGAAGGGGATTTGTTCTTGCCCTTATCAGAGGCCCAAACAGATCTCAATATTTCGACATAGGGGTATTATTCTCTGGTGAAAGAAAGGAAGTCATCTTTCTCGGAGATGAAAGGAGAAATGAAGTCGTGGTTGGCAAAGCATTTAGGGAGGAAAAAGGGATCTATTAATTGTCACATTAGAAAGAATAGATCGTATTGTTTTTGACTGGTGGTATAAACGCAATTGTCATATATTTATCCTTGATAAAGAAGAACTAATGTGCTAATATAAGAACACAATTTACTTTCCGGTTGCTTGCACGGTAGAACCAGGCACCTTCGCCTGGGAGATGAAAGTCACGTTTGAACCGGTCGGACTTGCTGAATAGCAGGTTTGACATTCATCTCTCATGGCAAGGTGCTTTTTGATTCTCGCTCTCTGGAGTCTCTACCGATGAAACGCAAATGGTTCCTCTGGCTTATTCTCCTGACTGCACTGGGGGGCATGGCAGCTGGCGTCTTCTCCTACACCGGCCCGAACCGGACGGTCACGACCACAAACACCGTCAACGAGCGTCAGGTCTGCTACTACGAGGCCACCCATCCTGACCTGCCTTCCGGACCGACCTGCTATCTCAGGCAGTACACAGCCCCAGGCACAAGCTGCGCTATTCTAAACCCGGCCACCAACCAGGGCTATTTCAGTGCCAGCGCTTGCATGCCGGCCTGGCACGGTCTGTCCTGCCCGGCGAGCGGTGGACGGCTCTGCCCGATCAGCTTACCGGACAGATGGACTGAAGGCTGTTCGGCGGGGCAGCCAGGCTGCACCCCGGTCACACACACCAGCACGACCATCCATCCCCCTGCGACGGTCTCCGGCAGCCTGACCTGCTCGCTGTCAGGCCAGAACGGCTGGTGCAGGGGGGAGGCCTCTCTTGAACTGGCTGGGAGTGAACCGCTGCCCGGCTACAGCATCACCGGGATCGAGAGCACGCTGGGCATGCTCTGTACGGGACCATCCTGCACCTGGACCTTTCCAGAGGGGAGCACCTCGCTCAGCTACTGGGCGCTCTCCTCCTACGGAGATACCAGTCTGCAGGCGAGCGCGGCTGCGCAGGTGGACCGCACGCCTCCCGATCTGGCACTCGAGATCCAGGACGGCCTGGCCGGTGAGAACGGCTGGTACGTCTCCCCGGTCACCATTTCACCTACTGCCAGTGATGCGGTCTCCGGCCTTGCTTCGCAGGGTGTTTCCCTGGACGGCTCTTCCTGGGAGCCGGCTATCACGATCTCCACGGATGGATCTTACACCGTCCAGGTGCAGGCAGTGGATCTCGCCGGCAACTCGGCCAGCTCGTCGCAGACAGTCGATGTGGACAGCACCGCGCCGGAAGCCAGCCTGGTCCTGCCCCCCTCGGATGGGGACAACGGCTGGTACGTCTCTTTGGTGACCGTCAATGCGACAGGGACGGACGCCACCTCCGGCGTGGCCAGTGCGCTGGTTTCCACGGACGGCGTCAGCTGGTATGCGAACCTGACGCTGACCGAAGATGGCGTCTACACCGTTCAAGGGCGTGTGACCGACAACGCAGGGAATACGACCACGGTCTCCCGGATCATTCACATCGACCACACCCAACCGGTCGTGGCAGCCCCTACGCTGACCGGCTCGGCCGGGCTTTCGGGCTGGTACACGACGAGTGTCCAATTCGATACCAGCGCATCCGATCTCACTTCCGGGCTTTCCAGCCTGCTGTATTCCGTGGACGGCGGCGACTGGCTTCCCGGCCCCCTGACCCTTACGGATGGCCAGCACGAGGTCCGGGTCCAGGCTATGGACCTGGCAGGAAACGTAAGCGTACAAACGCAGACAGTGAACGTGGACAGCACCCCACCACAGTCCGCCTTTCTCTCTCCAGTGGAAGGGTCGGTGGCATTTGCCCACGGCAGCGAATTCGTCATGAGCGGACAGTCCGCCGATATTATCGCAGGCCTGGCGCAAGCGCAGATCTCGCTGGACGGCGGCTCGATCTGGCAGCCGATCGTACTAGGTTCGGACGGCTCCTGGTCGTACACATGGAATACAACCGCCGTCCCCAATGGACCTCACATCATTCTCGTCGAGGCGGATGACCTGGCCGGCAACGTAGAACATACCGCCCGCATCACGGTCATCGTCGCCAACATCGGCCCTTCCGTCTCGCTGCCCGACTCCTTCTGGGTGTATCAGAAGGTTGATGTCTCCTTCTCTGCCGGCATCCTGCCGATCACCGGAGGGCGCATCACCATCACAGACGGCGGGGACCACACCCGCTCCATCGAGTATTCAGGCAGTTCCCTGCCGTCCAGCTTTCAATGGGATGGCAAGTGGGAGGATGGCACCTGGGCGAGCCCGGGCAGCTACCAGGTGACGGCTTCCGCCTGGGATATGTTCGGCTCAACCGGGAGCGCTTCGGCCACCGTGCGTGTTCCGAGTGCTCCGACTCCCACCCCATCTCCTACCGTCACCGCTACGCCAACCTCCACTCCTACGGCGACATCCACTCTCGTCCCAACCCTGCCGCCTCCTTCCCCGACCGCTGCTGCTCCTGCGCACCAGGAGACCGGACCAGCCCAGGCGCCCCCTGCGGCGGTCCAGAGAAAGTCGATCCTGTTATGGCCGGTCTTTGGCTTCGTGGCGCTCCTGGCTGCCCTGGCCTCGGCCAGCCTGTCCGATCCCCGCCCGCGCGCCCTCAAGCGCCTTGGCGAGACCCTCGCATCCATCCAGGATGACCAGACCCAGTCCAACTCATGAAAGGAATATCCCCATGCTAGACGTACTCTTTGCTCTCTCTGTCCTGGCCGCCGTGATCTTCTTCGGCGCGCTGATCTCCGTTGGCAACGAACGCCAGCGCAAAGCCATCGACGGCATCCGTGAACAGGCTGCCCGTTGGGCCGAACAGGATCTGCGCCTGAAGCGCGCCCGCGCCATGCGTGAGGTGCGTGTGCCGGATGCCCGGACCTGGCTGACCGGCGTGGCCTCCCGCCTGCTCGGCACCTCGCCGCACGTTTTGGCCTTGAACCCCTGGGAAGAAGCCGGCCTGAAAGCCCTGGTCTGCCCCTGCCAGGATGGCCGCAAGCTTGTCGTGACCCCGGTCCCGCCCGGCCAGTTCATCCAGGCTTTGAAGGTGCGCAGCCGCAGCCGGCTGGCCAGGGCCGAAGTCGGGTTACTCGGCGACCGCCCGGGCCGTGTGCCGGTCCACGAGATGAACATCGTCACATGCGGGCCGTTCTTCGACCTGGAAGCTAGGCTGGCCTGGCAGCAGACCACGGGCAGCACGCTCGATGCGGAACGCCTGTACCTGTTCGAGGTCGCAGCGGTCGAAAAACGCTGAGAGTGTCCCCATGCCAGGCTCAAGAAGCGATTTCTTCAAACAGCGCGGAATCCTGACCCACAACGCACCCCCGGCGATCCTGTTGAAGGCACGCAGCATCATCTCCCGTCTGGAGGCCGGCATGCCGTACTGGCAACTGCACGGCAAGAGCCTGCAGTCAGACCGACAGGTGATCTCCATCCCGGTCGGCTCCGCGTGGCGCATCCTGGCGCACGATAGGAACGGCCGGGTGGACGCCCGGCAGGTGCTCTCGCACTCCAGCTACAACCATCGTCTCAATTCGTTCTAGTTCACACCCTGGAGGTGACCATGTCCAAGAAACTGTTCAAAACCCCGCCCATCCCCTTCTTCCGCATGTCCGAAAAGGGCCAGGGCTCCGCGGAGTTCGGCACCATCCTGGCCGGCCTGATCGTGGCCGTGCTGATCGTGATCGCCATCTTCCGTGACTCCCTGATCTCCCTGTTCCAGCGCATCGCCAGCCTGATGGGCGGCGGTTAAGGCAACAAAGCCGGCGGCCGAAGGGGCCGTCGGCAATCATCTCGGAGGGAACCCATGTTCAAACGAAAAGAACACGGCCAGAGTGCTGTGGAGTTTGCTCTGGTTGTGACCATGGCCATCATCATGTTCCTGGGGATGGTGCAGTTTGGGTTATACCTTTATGGTTTATCCATAGTGGAGAATGCTGCCCGCAATGGGGCGCGCATCGGAGCCACAAGCCAGGGCTGCACCCCCTGTGATGCCACCGCTGCGGCGCGGTCCGCCCTTCAGGGGCAGCCGGTCATCCGGGACGCGGCGGTGTCCGTGCTTGCGCCAGGCGGTGTGGTGGGCACGACCGTACGCATCCGCGTGACGGCCCATATCCCCATGATCGTTCCC
>Ga0233425_10011449_pt1 | contig 10354 bp, 10 predicted proteins | sample Watercolumn_Towu_2_FD_181712 | JGI IMG/M metagenome (GOLD analysis project Ga0233425, IMG submission 181712) | Freshwater microbial communities from Lake Towuti, South Sulawesi, Indonesia - Watercolumn_Towuti2014_140_MG | ecosystem: Environmental > Aquatic > Freshwater > Lake | place... | reverse complement strand
CTAAGCATACGTTCTATTTGCACCTGAAAGAGACTGAGTTTCGCTTTAATCATAGGGCTGTTAATATGTACCTTGAAATACTCAAATTATTAAGAAAAAATCCGCTTTAGCTTCCTAAGACCCTTTTCATCTATAATCTATAACAGAGTTGGTAGCCTAACACGAAAAAGGCCTTGCGCAATGCAAGGCCTTGAATCTGGCTCCTCAACCTGGGCTCGAACCAGGGACCTACGGATTAACAGTCCGGCGCTCTACCGACTGAGCTATTGAGGAATCGGTACAACTTGTGAAGGCGTGATAATACTGATTTGGCGGGATTTGGTCAACCCAATTTTAGGTTTTTACTGAGGTTTTACTATTGAAAAACTCGAAACGCATGCTTTTGTGGCTGGCGCTGATTCTTGTGGCGTTGATTGCCATCCCGTTTTTTATTCCAACCCAGCGTTATCTGGAAAAAGCGCAAGAAGTCGCCAGTCAGACACTGGGCATGCCCGTGCGTATCGAGAGCATGCGCTTCGCTATTTTGCCCACGCCACGCGCACATATCGACGGTGTAGAAGCGGGCGAGCAGCAGGAAATTACTCTGAAAAGCCTTTCCGTCGTTGCTTCTGTCCCAAGCCTGTTGGCGGGCAGGGTGGAGATTTCCAGCCTCAATATCGAACATCCCGTGCTGAAAAAAACCGGCGTGGATAAACTCATCGCGCTGGCGTCGCCAAAAAAAGATGGGGAGAAAAGCGAAAGCGCGGTGGTGGTACGCAACATCAGTTTGTCGGATGCCAACATCGACTGGCCGGGCGCCACGATTCCAACATTCGACGCCAAAGTGAAAATGGACGCAAATAACCATCTTTCCGCGGCCGATTTGAACACCACCGACAACGCGCTCAACCTGCATCTGGTGCCACAAGAAAAGGAAGGAAAAGTAGAGCAGTATCAAATTATACTGCAAGCGCACAACTGGCGCGTGCCGTTTGCCGAATGGCTCAAGATAGACGATTTGCAATCTGCCATGGTGCTGAAAGGTTCAAATCTGCAAATCGATTCACTCAAGGCCAAGCTGTTTGGCGGCGCGCTGGATTTGCACGGCAGCCTTGACTGGCAAAGCAGCTGGCGCTTTCAGTCCAAGTTCAAAGCCAGCCAAATCGCATTGCCGCAAATGTTTGCCGCGCTAGGAAAAAGGTCGCCGCTCAGTGGCAATTTATCAGCGAGTGGCGATTGCCGCATGTCCGCCAAGGCTGCGGGAAAACTGGCCGATAATCTGGCGGTGGATAGTCAGTTCAAAATCGAAAATGGCGTGCTGCATGGCGTGGATTTGCTGAAAGTCGCGAGTTTATTGCTGAAAAGCGGCACGGGCGGCGAAACCAAGTTCGACACCTTTACAGGCAACGCACAAGTACGCGGCAAACAGTACAAACTCAGCAACCTCAACGTGCAATCCGGCCTAATTGGCGCAACCGGTCAAGTGACGGTAGCACCCAATAAAAACTTAAGCGGCGAGGTGAAAGTGGAAGTGAAAAACAGCGCGAAAATGGTCGCGATTCCGATGAACGTCTCCGGCACGCTGGATAGCCCGAAGGTTTTCCCCACCAAAGCGGCTTTGATTGGCGGTGCGCTTGGCACCGCGGTGCTGCCAGGCGCGGGCACGGCCGCGGGCGTGCAAGTGGGCGAAAAAGCCGAGAAGATGCTGAAAGGCTTGTTTGGCGATTAAAATAGATGGCCTGAAAGGCGCATGGATATTGGGTTGTAGGGCGTCAATAGTGCAGCGTATTGCGCCGGAAGTGGTTTTCTTGAAAATTTCCATACGGCGGATTACACTTCGTCAATCCGTAATTCCAAGCAATCCAAAAAATACACCCTAATTCAAGTGTTTAGGATTAAAACAAACTTATGAGCAATCGTCCATGGATAGCACCTCGCTTTGTGTCCCACTTTCTCTGGTCACGACCAGCTATTCCATGGGATATTGCAGACGAGCTTTCTACGGTTTTAAATCAATCAAATATCTCCAGCATTGGCGTTACTGGTTCTCTTCATCCCTCAATTCTTATTTCGGTAGCTTATGGAACACCTGACCGAGCTATCAATACCTTCGCTTATATTTCCTGTTGGGATGAGGCAGTAGGTTGGGACTATGTGATTGAAGACTCTCCTGGAATGGAGAAAACACACCCTTATACCAACGTCTGCTTGCCAGTTTCAGAAGGTCAGCTACACTTTTGGGATGGGGCAACACCATTCTTTAATTCCGAGGCTTTATTTATAGACCTTCCATTCAATCATGCTGCTGTAAAATTACAGCTTCCGAGTCTATCGAAAAGGCAATACAAGTTGATAGTTCTCGGCTTTATGGATACCTTTGATGAACCAACTGATGTTTATGAGTGGGCGCAAGCTAATGGGTATGTTTTTGAAGAAACGATAGCATCTATTAAAAATCCAGAAAAAGGGATTTCCGTAAACTACAAACTCCTTATTGGACGCATCCGACCAGCAGTCTAATATCCATGGAGCTTCTAGCCCAATGCTTTTTCAATTCTATCTAAAGCGTTTTGCAAATTGCTCATCGAGGTTGCAAAAGAAATTCTAAAATAACCTTCTGCGCCAAACGCAGAGCCGGGGACGACGGCGACGCCGAATTCTTCCAGCAGGTATTCTGCCAGCGCCATGTCGGTGGCTTCGTTGATTTTGCCTGCTTTGTGCAAATTGCCAATTGCTACCCTTGCATCGGGGAAGGCGTAGAACGCGCCGCCGGCCTTGATGCACTTGAGTCCGCGCATCTGGTTAAAGCGGTTCACCACGTATTCGTGGCGTTCGCGGAAGGCCGTCACCATGGGCGTAATGCAGCCTTGGTCGCCCTCCAGCGCGGCTTGCGCGGCCACTTGCGAGATGCTTGTTGGGTTGCTGGTGGATTGGCTTTGCAGGATTTCCATCGCTTTAATGATGTAAGCCGGGCCAGCCGCGTAACCAATACGCCAGCCGGTCATGGAATAGGCTTTGGAAACGCCATTAAGCACGATGCAACGGTTTTTCAGCGCCGGTGCGGCGTTGAGGATGTTGTGGAATTTCGCGCCGCTTAAATTGACGTGTTCGTACATGTCATCGGTGGCGACCAGCACGTGCGGATGTTTCAGCAACACTTCGCCCAACGCTTTCAGCTCGTCCAGCGTGTACACCGCACCGGTGGGGTTGGAAGGCGAGTTGAACATGACGAGCTTGGTTTTTGGCGTAATCGCTGCTTCCAGTTGCGCGGGTAGCAGCTTGAAGCCTTGCTCGATGCCGCAATCGATGATCACCGGCGTGGCTTCCGCCACCATGGCGATGTCTGCGTAGCTCACCCAATACGGCGCGGGCACGATCACTTCATCACCTTTGTTCAGCACGGCGAGGCACAGGTTGAAAATGGTCTGCTTGCCGCCAACACCGACGATCACTTCGTTCACCGTGTAGTCAAAGCCGTTCTCGGTTTTGAACTTGTTGACGATGGCTTTTTTCAAGCCTGGAATGCCGCTCACCGGCGTGTATTTGGTAAAGCCTGCATCAATCGCTTTCTTGGCCGCATCCTTGATGTGCTGTGGCGTATCGAAATCCGGCTCGCCGGCCGCCAGGCCAATGATGTCGCGGCCTTCCGATTTGTAGCGCGCGGCTTTGGCGGTAATGGCAAGGGTGGGGGATTCTTTGATGGCTTGTACGCGGTGCGATAAGACAGAATTGCTCAAAATAATTCCTAAAAAGCTGTTTTTGTATCAAAAGCGTGATTTTACGCAAAAACGGCTTGATTTTACAGAAAATATTTTTAGAGGCTGGCTTCGCTGCAGTTTGCTAAAGGCTGATTGCAAAGCTTACGCATGCGTACGCGTTCATTGCAATAAACAATGCCTTGTAAGCCGCATCCAGGCTGGCTTCCATGGCATGTGTCCGTAAAATGAAGCTAGCAGGTCACGCTGCATTCCATCAATTGGGTGTATTCGGCGCCCAAGCCTTTATCTATATTGTTCAAGGCCAACTGCACACGGTGCATTTCCGTACTGTCACCACGCGCTTTTGCTAGCACGCCAATCCTTAGCCAGGCTTCGTAATGGTTGCTCTCCAGCGCCACAGACTGGGCGTAGGCCTTGGCAGCCGCCTCGTGTTTTGCCAAGTTCTCCTGCGCAATCCCCAATGCGTAAAACGCTTCTGCACTTTTCGGTTCGGCTTTCACCCATTTTTGCGCCACTTCCTCCAGCTTTAGCCAGTCCTGACGCACTTCCGGCACGGCGGCCTGCATGTAATAAGGTTTCTTGTCTTCGTCTTCTTCCCACAGCGCCTTGCCGGAAATCGGGAATGTGGTTTGTTCCGGTTGCTGTTCAAGGGTGGCCAGCCATTCGGCAGGCAGCGCATAGTGCGCGCTGCCGCCTTTGCCTGAGGTTTTGAAGGTATTGATGCCCACCAGCCTGCCTTCTTTATCAAACAGGCCGCTGCCGCTGGCACCGATAAGGAATTTTGCATTGCTACGGATGATTTTTCCGTGTTCGGTCGGGTACAGCCCCAGCACATGCCCAACCGAGGTGAGCGGGGCGGGCACGCCATTGGAGTGGCCAAAAGCGACGACCTCCTGTCCAAATTTCAAATCGGTGCTTTTGCCGATAGACACAGGCTTGAGTGAGAGCCCGGATGTTTGCACCAGACATAAATCATGCCATGGGTCAGCCTTTACCGAGTTGATGTTGTAAACGTCTTCGCCACGCGACACCCATGGCTGTTTGGTGCTGCGCAGCACATGGCAATTGGTCACTACCTTGTTGTCGCCCACTACCACGCCGCTGCCATAGGCCAGGCCGCCGTTGCTGTGATAGCCGCGCACCATGACGATGCTGAAATAGGCCTGCATCAGCTTCTCGGTTTCGTTGGCACGCGCCGGAAACGTCGCGCAAAACAATGCTGTTAGCAGGATGATTATACGCATGAGATTCCCCATTCAACTTGTCGTGTATTTCCAACAGACATGGTCGGCATAATTTGGTTCGAAATGCATTTTATGCTTCAGCTCGCATGCTGATACAATTCTTACCTTATGTCAGTCACGTTTCCCAACAGCCAGTATCAGCTACACCAGCCGTTCCCACCCGCTGGCGACCAACCCCAGGCGATTGAGAAGTTAGTCGGCGGAATAGAGCAAGGCTTACATTATCAGACTTTACTGGGCGTCACAGGCAGCGGCAAGACTTTTACCATGGCGAATGTGATTGCGCGCACAGGCCGCCCGGCTATTGTGATGGCGCCTAACAAAACGCTGGCCGCACAGCTCTATAGTGAGTTTCGCGAGTTTTTCCCCAATAACGCGGTGGAATACTTCGTCAGCTATTACGATTACTACCAGCCTGAGGCATATGTGCCGGCGCGCGACTTGTTCATTGAGAAAGATTCCAGCATCAACGACCATATCGAGCAAATGCGGCTTTCCGCCACCAAGGCCATTTTGGAGCGCCCGGATTGCGTGATTGTGGCTACGGTTTCGGCCATTTACGGCATTGGCGACCCGAGCGAATATCACGGCATGGTGCTGCATATCCACCAAGGCAAAAAAATCAGCCAGCGTGATATCGTGCAACATCTCATCAGCATGCAATATGACCGCAATGATTTTGATTTCGGGCGTGGTACTTTCAGGGTGCGCGGTGACGTGATTGACGTGTTTCCGTCCGAGAACAGCGAAACCGCGGTGCGCATCAGCTTGTTCGACGACGAGATTGACGCGATTCAGTTATTCGATCCGCTAACCGGACAAATTTTCAATAAAATTCATAACTTTAGGATATTTCCTTCAAGTCATTACGTAACTGCGCGCGAGGCAACTTTACGTGCTATCGAAACGATTAAAGAGGAATTGCGCGACCGTGTCAGTTTCTTTATGAGCGAGAATAAGTTGGTGGAGGCGCAGCGCATCGAACAGCGCACGCGTTTCGACCTGGAAATGCTGAACGAGATCGGCTTTTGCAAAGGTATCGAGAACTATAGCCGCCATTTGACCGGTAGCAAGCCCGGCGAACCGCCACCGACCCTGCTGGACTATCTGCCCGATAACGCACTGATGATTCTGGACGAAAGCCATGTCACTGTGCCGCAAATCGGTGGCATGTACAAGGGTGACAGGGCGCGCAAGGAAAACCTGGTGAATTATGGTTTCCGCCTGCCCTCGGCTATGGACAACCGTCCGCTCAAGTTTGAAGAGTTTGAAAAGGTGATCCGGCCCACCGTTTTTATTTCCGCCACGCCTGCAGATTATGAAAAACAACATCAGCAGCAAGTGGTAGAGATGCTGGCACGGCCAACCGGCTTGGTAGACCCGGAAATCATCGTCAAGCCGGCTGATACACAAGTAGATGATTTGCTAGGGGAAATCAAAAAACGCGTTGCCGTCAACGAGCGTGTGCTTGCTACCACGCTGACCAAACGCATGGCAGAAGACTTGACCGATTATCTAGCAGAACACGGGGTGAAAGTGCGTTATCTGCACAGCGATATTGATACGGTCGAGCGTGTGGAAATCATCCGCGATTTGCGACTGGGCGAGTTCGATGTGCTGGTGGGTATCAACCTGCTGCGCGAAGGCCTGGACATCCCGGAAGTCTCGCTGGTCGCTGTGCTGGATGCCGACAAGGAAGGCTTTTTGCGCTCAGAGCGCTCGCTTATCCAAACTGCGGGCAGGGCGGCGCGCAACCTGAACGGGCAGGTGATTTTCTACGCCAACAGCATCACCCGCAGCATGAAGTTGGCAATGGACGAAACCCAGCGCCGTCGTGGCGTGCAAATGGCCTTTAATACTGCGCATGGCATTACGCCTAAAGGTGTGACCAAACGCATCAAGGACATTATTGATGGTGTGTACGACAAGGACGAGGCGCAAAGGGAACGCAAGGCCGCACAAGAGCAAGCCAAATACGCTGTCATGAACGAGAAAGATGCCGTGAAAGCCATGAAAAAACTGGAAAAAGCCATGCACGATGCGGCGAAGAACCTGGAGTTTGAGAAAGCGGCCAGTTACCGCGATGAGCTGAAAAAGCTCAAAAACCAGTTTTATGGCGCGGACATCCCAGATTTTAAACAGTAATTTATAATAATAAATCAATATACTATAAATTAAATGTAAAGCAATTTGTTATGATTTCAGAATCTTTTGTTCAACTCGTCGGCTCTTTCGCAGCCATCTGTACTACCATCGCTTTTGTGCCGCAGGTACATCATTCGTACAAAACCCGCGATCTATCCGGCATCTCGCTGCCGATGTACAGCATCTTCACCGTCGGCGTTGCACTTTGGCTCATTTACGGCATTCTGAAAACAGATTGGCCGCTCATCATCGCCAACGGCATCACATTTGCCGCCTCACTCACTATTTTGATTCTAAAGCTACGCGAACCAAGGCATTAGAAAACGCCTTCTCGGCACCGGATCAATATTTATCTTGGGGGCACGAGCAAAAATGGCTATTAACAACCACATGATTGCATGTTTTGAACCAATTTTTTAGGGTTGCCAGTAACCACCACAAAATCAATCAAATAAAATCAATCAGTTGTGTTTTATGAGTGTGTACCCTTACTTGTGGTACGAGAATTGCACATATACCGAAAGTGTAAATTTAACTACAAGGAAAAGATGTGATGGGTGCAATTCCGGATGTTGTTGATTTAGTTCTTTATTTTCTAGGCTTTCTGTCAGTGGTGGTGTGGGCGATCATTTTGTTCAAATCTATACTTTGGGTAAAAACCACGCTTGCTGCAAATGCTTTTTTGGCCAAATTTAACTCGCTACAGCACCCCCAGGACTTGTCAAGCTTAATGAATTCGTCGGAAGGCAGTTTTGCGCGACTTTGCCATGCGGGACTTAAGGCTTTAACTGAACTGCGCAGCAGCATACCTTTATCCAAACCTGATAGAAGAGAGGTGCTGCTACAGTCACTCCGGCAACAGGCCTATCTTGAGCAGAAACGCCTGGAAAAGGGATTGGCTGTATTGGCAAGCATCGGCTCCACAGCGCCGTTCATTGGGCTGTTTGGCACGGTATGGGGCATCATGAACGCGCTAAAGCGCATCACCGCTACCGGCTCTGCGGGTCTGGATGTGGTCGCCGGTCCAATCGGCGAGGCGCTGATTGCAACTGCTATTGGCATCGCCACTGCCATTCCGGCAGTGCTTGCCTATAACTACTTTATGCGCAAGCTTAAAATACATAATGCGGATATGGAACAGGTCGCTGCGCGATTTCAAACGCTCGTCATTAAATCAGGTCTCGAAGGAGAATAATCATGGCGATGCTAAACAGCCAACAGGAAGACCTGATCAACGACATTAATGTAACGCCATTGGTGGATGTCATGCTGGTGCTGCTGACTGTGTTTATCGTCACAGCCCCTTTGTTGATGAATGCTGTATCGGTCAAGCTGCCAAAGGCGTCTGCTGAGGTAGCGGTTACGCAGCCGAAAACCTTGCATTTGAGCGTGACTGACAAGAGCGAAGTGTATCTGGATAACCAGTTGCTTAAAATGGAATCACTGGAGCCGCAGTTGAAAAAGCTCAAGGCGCAATCGGACCCTGCCATAGAAATTTATGCAGACGAAAAAGTAGTATATGGCGCAGTGGCAAAAGTCATGGCGGCAATCCAGCGTGCAGGCATTGCAAAATTCACCTTTGTCATGCTGCCAGAATCAGCCAAATAATTGACCATGATGAAGCAGGCAAACCTTACAAGGCAGGCGCAACCGGATGATGAGGTTAGTACGCTAGCGCTTGCTGTGGGTGCTTCTATAGCGCTGCATGTCGTGGTTTTTTATTTGTATCCATACATGAATACAATGAGCGTTATTCAACCTCCGCAACGCATAGAGGTTGAGCTTGACACCAGAATACTGCCGCCGGCCATCCAGGCTGCACCCGAACCGGAACCGCCGCCACCCAAAGGCGAGCAAACAGAAAATCCGGACCCGCCTAAACAGGTAGAAAAAGCTGTCAAGAAATCCCAACCCAAAAGTGTCGAGCCGCCTCCGGTGCTGGCCGTGCAGACGCCAGCACCAGAAAATGACTACACGGTAGCACCACAACCTGCACCGGCGCAGACAATATCGCCCGTACAAACTGAAGCTGACGGCAAGGAGACCGAAAGGATAGCCGCTTACGGCAAGCCAGAAGGCAAAGAAAGCAGCCAGGGCGATATAGCCAGCCAGAGCGAGGTTGCTTCCAGCGACGAAGCCTGGGATGGCTATGGTCAGCAGCTGTATGACCATGTAAGCCGGAACAAAAACTATCCTGCCATCGCCATTCGCCGCAGTCTGGAGGGCGAGGTCAAGATTGTCGCCAAATTCAACAAAGGCGAACTAATCAGCGTATCCATTATGGATGCCAGTGGACACAAACCGCTCGATGATGAGGCGTTGCGCATGGTGAAAAAAGCCATAGCAGAGCTGGCTGTAAAAGGAAGCTTAGCCAAAAAGTCATTTACGGTTACTGTTCCTGTGCTGTTCAAATTAGATCAAGGCTAATGGTGGTTGTAATCAACCATATTGGGTGAATATACTCAATGCGAATATTCCAAAACACATTAACTTTAATTGATAACTACTTATAAATTAACAATAAATAACTTTATAAAATTATTGGTACAGTGTTTGCTGCTTTTTTATTTTGGATACAAAAAGACAACTAGACCCTTCAACAGGGCAAGAGGAGAATGTTTTGGAGAAGCGTCATTCACTGCGCCAACTTCAGTGTGGGAAAAACGTAGCTAACAAGCGCAAACAACTAGCGCTTAGACCTTTGGTTGTGGCTCTTGCAGGGCTGTTCTCCTCACCCGCATTCGCCGCCTTAGCTGAAGAACCATATATCGGGCACCCAACGGGCAAACTGGCGCCGCAGGCGCAGTGCGAGCAGGCTGCGCAAAGTGCACAAGCCAAAGCCGAGTGTAAGCTTAGTGATCAGGCGCGCGCACAACTGGCTGCCGACGCTGCATATGATTAGGCGATTGTCCAAAAAGAATATGCTGCGCAGGCTCGTATTCAGCTTGCAGAAGCAGTTAAAGCGAATGCGCCAATCAACGTATCTCCCGAAATCATTCGCACGGCAGAAGCCACACAAGCGGGAGAGGGCAAAAGCAACGCCCCCAACAAAATCAACACGCCCAACAACAGCAAAGACAGCAAGACACTCAACAAAAAAGAAGGCAAAGATTTACCGATAGACATCAAAACTGAAAAAGTCCAAGTCCGCGCCAAGCGCTTTTACGAAGTCGGCCCTTTACCTGGCTTAGGTTTAACCAAAGACGAAATCCCCGGCAACGTACAAAGCATCACCGCTAAAGAGATTAAAGAATCCCATTCGCTTAG
>Ga0233425_10011448_pt1 | contig 10354 bp, 8 predicted proteins | sample Watercolumn_Towu_2_FD_181712 | JGI IMG/M metagenome (GOLD analysis project Ga0233425, IMG submission 181712) | Freshwater microbial communities from Lake Towuti, South Sulawesi, Indonesia - Watercolumn_Towuti2014_140_MG | ecosystem: Environmental > Aquatic > Freshwater > Lake | place: Indonesia... | reverse complement strand
GAGGCGGCGTTTTTCTGGCCACCGTTATGGTTTTGCGGGATCCCAAGAAGCTGGGCCGGGTCTTTTCCTATCTCGATCCCTGGAAGCACGGCCAGGACGTGGGCTACCAACTGAAGCAGTCGCTTTTAGCCATCGGCTCCGGGGGTTTGTGGGGCGTGGGGCCGGGGCAGAGCCGGGCCAAACTCTTCTATCTGCCGGACGCGCACACCGATTTCATCCTCTCCATTTTCAGTGAGGAAACGGGCTTTCTGGGGGTGATGCTGGTCCTCGCCCTGTTTGCCATTCTGGTGTACCGGGGCTTTCTCCTCAGCTTCCGGGCCCCGGACAGCTTCGGGTCCTACCTGGCCATGGGCCTCACCCTGTTGATCGGCCTGCCTGCGGTGATCAACATGGGGGTGGTGAGCGGCATCTTCCCCACCAAGGGTCTGTCCCTGCCCTTTCTCAGCTACGGCGGCTCCTCACTCCTGGCCAACCTCCTGGCCGTGGGCATTTTGCTGAATATCAGCAGCCAGGTTAAGCGCCCGGCGCAGGCGCCGGAGAAGGTGGCAGGCCCGGTGGCAGCCCCGGTTAAGGATGCGGGAGAGGCGGCTGTTAGGCAGTGATCAGGGGCCGGTTCTTGGTTCTTGGTTTTGGGTTCTTGGTTCTTGGTTGCGGGTTGCGGGTTTGGGATGCATTACTTCCTTCCGACCGTTGATTACTGATTACTGATCACTCTCACTGCTCACTGCTCACTGTAACTCCGGGAGCATCGCATGGACCTGAAAATCGTCATCGCCGGGGGCGGCACCGGGGGGCATCTCTTCCCGGGGATTGCCGCGGCCCAGGAGTTCCATAACCTGGGCGCGGCGGTGACTTTTCTCACCACCCCCAAATCGGTGACCCCCCAGATCCTGGAGCGCTACGGCTTTCCCTGGGAGGCCGTGGCCAGCCGGGCCTTGAAGGGGCAGGGCCTCTGGAGCAAGGTCCGCACCATGTGCAGCCTGCCGGGCAGCGTCTGGGAGGCCAAAGCCAGGCTCCGGGTTCTGGGGCCTCAACTGGTCCTGGGCATGGGCGGATACGCCTCCGGGCCGGTGGGCGCGGCCGCGTATCTAACGGGCATCCCCCTGGCGATCCACGAGCAGAACGCCATCCCCGGGGTGGCCAACCGCTGGCTGGCCAAAATCGCCAAACGGGTTTTTCTCTCTTTCCCGGACGCGGGCGGTTTTTTTCCCAAAGATCGTGCGGTATGGACCGGGAACCCCATCCGGGCCGAATTTTTTGCGCCCCGGCCGGACCGGCCTAACCGGCCTTTTACGGTGCTGCTCATGGGAGGGAGCCAGGGCGCGCACAGTATCAATTTGGCGGCCCTGGCGGCTCTGCCTTTGCTGGCGGATATAAAAGAACAATTGCGCTTCCTGCATATCACCGGCGAACAGGATCGGGAGGAGGTGGCCGCGGGCTACCATCAAGCCGGTTTCGCCGCGGAGGTGGCGGCCTTCACCCCGGAAGTCGCGGCCTGGATGTCCCGGGCGCATCTGCTGGTCTGCCGGGCCGGGGCCTCCACCCTGGCGGAGCTCGCCGCGGTGGGCCGGGGGGCAATTTTGGTTCCCTTTCCCTTCGCGGCCAACAACCATCAGGAGTTCAACGCCCGCTTCCTGGCGGAGAAAGGCGCCGGGGAATTAATTTTGAATAAAGATTTTACCGGAGAGGTTCTGGCTGGTAAGATAAAACATCTCCTATCGCATCCCGAGCTATTAACAGCCATGGAAACCGCATCCCGCGCCCTGGCCAAGCCGGACGCGGTAAAGGAGATTGTTACGGGGTGTCTGGAATTGATTAAAGGACCGGTTGATTGAAGGAAAAAATGTAGGGTGGGCACTGCCCACCAATTCCTTATAACCATAAAAACGTTTATGAAATGCCCAATTACATAAGGTCAAGGGAACCGGGCGGCACCTTTTTCTTTACCGTGGTTACCTTTCAAAGAAGGAGATTATTTTATAGTTCGAAAAATATTGGAATCTTGGGCGAGATCATCGCCGAGGTCCAAAAAGAATTCCCCTTCACCATGGACGCCTGGGTTTTCTTGCCCGACCATTTGCACTGCCTCTGGACCCTGCCGCCGGAGGAGACGGATTATTCCAAACGCTGGGGGATAATCAAAGCGAGATTCACCAAAGCCATAGCCAAGGATCAAGGGCGATCCGCCCTGCTCACCGGCTCCAGAATCCGGCACGGGGAAAGCACCATTTGGCAGCGGCGGTTCTGGGAGCACCGGATTCGAGATGAGCGGGATTTGGGGGCGCACCTGGATTATATTCACTTTAACCCGGTGAAACATGGCTTGGTTGACTCCCCGGAGAAATGGCCATATTCCAGTTTCCGAGAATTCATCGCGCAGGGCTATTACGAGGATGATTGGGGAGCAAATATCAAATTCGAACCCGATCTGAATTTTGGGGAATAATTTTAAAGGAATTGGTGGGCAGTGCCCACCCTACATTAACTACATTTAATATATTTATATAATTGCGAAGGGCGTAATAATGGCCACCCTCGTAATACATATTGAATGGGAAGGCCCTTTCTCATTTAATGATCTTAATAAATTTAATGATGCCAAAATTGATTTTGGAGTTTACCAAATTTATGGTAATCACCCTATTTATGGGTCGGATATTTTATTATATATAGGGAAGGCACAAGAGGAAACATTTTTCATGAGACTCTATCCAGATAGAGAATATTGGCAAAAACATTGTGGTATTTATTTAGGAAGACTTGCAGGTGACAAAACACCACATAATGAAGAGTGGAGTAGACAAATTGATTTAGCAGAGAAGCTTTTAATCTACTCTCACTCTCCGGCTTATAATTCAAGCAATATAGCCTCAATCCCAGATAACGCCTTGAGGGACGTTCATATTTTTAATTGGTTTGAGCATAGAGATTTATTGCCGGAAGTCTCTGGAGGCAGATGGACTACCAAGTTTAACGAGATTCCGGGCTATGATATTTATGGAAAACACGGGAAATAGGCGGGCACTATCCATCAATTATTTCTAAAAAATTATGACTAAAACCACCACCTACCACTTCATCGGCGTCGGGGGCATCGGCATGAGCGGCTTGGCCGAGCTGTTGGCGCGCCAGGGGTATGCGGTGAGCGGCTCCGATCTGGCGGCCAATGCCATCACCGCCCGGCTGGAGACCCTGGGGGTCCGGTGCCACCAGGGCCATGCCCCGGAGCACCTGGGCGGCGCCGGGATCGTGGTCCACTCCACCGCGGTCAAAGAGGACAACCCCGAGCTGGTTGCGGCCCGGGCCAAGGGCCTCACCGTGCTCCGCCGGGGCGAGATGCTGGCCCGGCTGATGTCCGGACATTTTCAAATCGCCATCACCGGCGCGCACGGCAAGACCTCCACCACCGCCATGACCGCGGCCATCCTTAGGAAAGGGGGCCTGGACCCCTCGGTTTTGGTGGGCGCGGTGTGGGATCATTTGGGGTCCAACGCGGTCCTGGGTAGCGGTAAATATTTTGTCACCGAAGCCGACGAAAGCGACGGCTCCTTCGCCTATCTCCAGCCCCAGATCACGGTGATCACCAATCTGGACCGGGAGCACCTGGATTTTTACGGCGACCTGGACAATATCAAGGAAGCCTTCGCCCGCTACCTGGCCGCACTCCCGCCCGGCTCCCGGGTGGTGGCCTGGCGGGACGACCCCCATCTGGCCCCCATCCTGAAAGAATCGTCCCTGCCCGTCACCACTTACAGCCTCCACCCTGGGGCAGATTTCCGGGCCACGGAGATCGAAACCCGGGAGCTGGGCAGCCGCTTCCGCCTCTGGCACCGGGGCCGGGAACTGGGCCGGATTGACCTGCCCCTGGCCGGCCGGCATTACGTGCTCAACGCCATGGCCGCGTGCGCGGTGGCTTACTCCCTGGGGTTGGATTTCCCGGTGTGGCAGCGGGGACTTCAAGGTTTGGGCCAGATTCACCGGCGCTGCCAGCCCAAGGGCGAGGCCCAAGGTATTTTGGTGCTGGACGACTACGGCCATCATCCCACGGAGATCGGCACCACTATTGCCGCCCTGGCCCAGGCCTTTCCTTCCCGGCGCCTGGTGGTGGCCTTCCAGCCCCACCGTTACAGCCGCACCCGGGCCTTGCTGCCGGACTTTTTCCCGGTCTTTGAGATGGCGGAGATGGTCTTTGTCACCGAGATTTACGCGGCCGGCGAGAGCCGGCTGAACGGCGTCACCGGCCGGGCCATTTACGAAGGCATTCTGCATACCGGGCATCCCGCGGTGCATTTCGTGGCGGAACAGGCCGCGGACGCCATCCTGGGCCACCTGCGCGCCGGAGATTTGCTCCTCACCCTGGGCGCGGGAGACATCTGGAAGACCGGGGAGGAATTGTTGGCCCGGCTGGAAGCCCAGTCCTCGGCCCTGGGTCTGCCGGGGGAGAAATAATGACCTGGAAAGCTTCCAAGCTGAAACCCCAGCGCCCGGTCAAAAGGGAGATGCGTTTCTCCCCCAGCCGCAAGAACTACCGGCGCCGCCCCAAAACCGCACGCCCCCGGTTTTGGCGTTGGGCCGTTTTTTTCACTCTCGGCGGTTTGATGCTGGCCGGTCTGGGGTTGGGGCTGGCCTTGCTCTATTATCAGGTCTTGACCTGCAGCGCCTTTTGCATTAAAGATACTAAAGATATTGAGATCACCGGCTTAAAAAGGCTGCAACCGGAACTTGTCCTGCAACTGGCCAAACTGGGCCCCGGCATCAATCTCCTGGCCCTGAAGCCCCACCCGGTGGAACACGCCCTGGAAACCCACCCCTGGATCGCCCGGGCAACTCTGACGCGCAAATGGCCCCAGAGTCTCCACCTCCACATCCAGGAGCGGGAACCCATGGCCCTGGTGCAGGCAGGCGAATTGTATTATGTGGATCACCGGGGCCAGCTCTTTAAACCCCTGACCCCCGGCGACCCCCATGATTATCCCATCATCACCGGGTTGCCCCGGGAGTTTTTCTCCTCCACCGAGGGGGCCTTGCCGGAGACGATGGAGCGTATCAGTATCTTAATGGATCTCCTGAAAAAGACGCCGGCCCCCCTCAACCTGGAGTCCATTTCCGAGATCCACGTGGACCTGGAGCGGGGCATCACCTTGTTTGCCAACGGCCTGGGGGCCGGGGTGGATCTGGGCCGGGACCGGTATCAGGAAAAATTGCAGCGGCTGGCCCAGGTCTGGCCCGTCCTCACCCAAAAGGGCTATCTGCCTAAGGCCGCGCGCATTAATTTAGATTATCCCCAAAAGTTGCTCTTAACCCTGAAGGGGACGGAAGAAAGCGAATAGGAGCAGCCTAGTGTCACAGGACTTAATCGTCGGTTTGGACATCGGCACCACCAAGATCTGCGCGGTGGTGGGAGAAGTGCGGGACGGCCAGGTGGAAATCGTGGGCGTGGGCAACGCCTCCACTGCCGGAGGGATGCGCAAAGGGGTGGTGGTCAACATCGAAAACACCGTCCGCTCCATCCGCAAGGCCATTGAAGAAGCCGAAACCATGGCGGGCTGCGAAATCCGGTCCGTCTACGCCGGGGTGGGAGGCGGCCAGACCAAGGGGTTCAACAGCCACGGCATCATTGCCATCAAGGACCGGGAGGTGACCCAGGCCGACGTGGAGCGGGTCATCGACGCGGCCCGCACCATCGCCATCCCCTCCGACCGGGAAGTGATCCACACCCTGGTGCAGGATTTCATCATCGACGGCCAGGACGGTATCAAAGACCCCATCGGCATCCACGGCGTCCGCCTGGAATGCAAAGTGCACATCGTCACCGGCGCGGTCACCGCCCTGAACAACATCATCAAATGCGCCAATCGGGCCAGCCTGGAAGTCAGCGGCATCGCCTTGCAGAGCCTCGCCTCCGGCGAAGCGGTGCTCACCGAAGAGGAAAAGGAACTGGGCGTGGCCCTGGTGGATTTCGGCGGCGGCACCACGGACCTGGCCATTTTCTCGGAAAACGCCCTGCGCCATAACTTTGTGCTGCCGGTGGGGGGCAACAACCTCACCAACGATATCGCCATCGGCCTGCCTTCTTCCCTGCAAAACGCCGAACAGTTGAAGAGAAGCTACGGCTGCTGCCTCAATCTCCTGCCCGACCCCCAGGAACCGGTGGAAGTCCCGGGCTTGGGAGGCCGGAAGGCCCGCAGCGTCCCCCGGGGCCGCCTCTCGGAAATCGTGCACATGCGGGTGGCCGAAATCCTTAACTACGTGTCTAAGGAGATAAATCGGGCCGGCTTCGCCAACCCCCTGATTTCCGGCGCGGTCCTCACCGGGGGCACTTCCCTGGTGGAAGGGCTGCCGGAACTGGCGGAAGAGATTTTTAGCCTGCCCACCCGCCGGGGCTATCCCATGGGCGTGGGCGGCCTCATCGACGTGATTCACGACCCGTCCTATGCCACCGGGGTGGGCCTGATACTCTACGCCCATCGCACCCAACAGGCCCAACGCCGCCGGGGCCGCGCCACCCGCCAACCGGGAAGCTCGAAACCCGGTTTTTGGGCCCGCTTAAAAAACTGGATGCGTGAAGTGGTATGACTCCAGGGAACATGATAACCTTTAACAGTCAATAAAAATGGGGGAATTCAGTTAACTGGTGCTTCCTCCCGGAGGTCGAATAATCTGAAGTCAATAATTACATTTTAGATTTCAACAGATAGCGTTTTTTGCACCCTTTTTTTTTGGACCCCTATGAAAATCGCTGAAAATTCCAGGAAACGGGAGATTCGCCTCAGGCCGGGGCATCCCTCGCCAGGTCTGGATCAGGAGGATAAGCTCTTTTAACTAATCGCTAATATTAATTTTATCATTGGTCCATAAAATCCCCTGAAAACCCCGGCTCCGGGGAGCTTCAGGGCCGCCCCGGGTCCCAGCCGGGGTAATCTAAATTCGGCTTCACTCCCTTTGACCGGGCTTAAGGGGTGGAGCTAATATACTCCGCACTTGAATGCGCGCCGTTTCCTTCCCGTATGGCCTTGACCTCGGGGAATTTGCCCGGTAACCGTTAAGAAGCAGCCAAGGGGGTGTGGTGGGTATGAAAATACAATTGGTCACCAAGGAATTATCGGCAAAAATCAAAGTGATAGGAGTTGGGGGCGCCGGTGGTAACGCCATCAACGATATGATCGCCTCCCAGATGGCGGGAGTGGATTTCATGGCCGCCAACACCGATGCCCAGGCGCTGGAACGGAGCCTGGCTTCGGTTAAAATTCAACTCGGCTCCGGCACCACCCGGGGGTTGGGAGCCGGAGGCGATCCCGAAGTGGGCCGCAACGCCACCCTAGAGGAAGGCGAAAGGATCAAGCAGGTGCTCCAGGGCGCGGACATGGTCTTCATTGCCGCGGGCATGGGCGGCGGCACCGGCACCGGCGGCTCGCCGGTCATCGCCGAAATCAGCCGGGAGATGGGGGCCCTTACCGTGGCGGTGGTGAGCAAGCCCTTCGAATTCGAAGGCAAGATGAAAAGGCGTCTGGCCGACTCCGGCATCGACGAGCTGCGCAAGGTGGTGGACACCATCATCACCATCCCCAACGACCAACTCTTTAAACTGAGCTCCAAAAACTCCCGCATCAAAGACGTCTTCACCATGGCCAACGAAGTTCTGGGCTTTGCCGTCCGGGGCATCTCCGATCTGATCATGGTCCCCGGCTTCGTCAACCTGGACTTTGCGGACGTGCGCACCATCATGCGGGAGCGGGGCATGGCCTTGATGGGCACCGGCATTTCCGGCGGCGCCGACCGGGCCTGCGAGGCCGCCAAGAAAGCCATCTCCAGCCCGCTGCTGGAGGACATCTCCATCCGGGGCGCCCGGGGGATCCTCATCAACATCACCTCCTCCCCGGACATCTCCATGGATGAATTGAAGGAAATCTGCGGCATCATCCAGGAAGAGGCCGACGAAGAGGCCATCATCAAATGGGGCCTGGTTTACGACGAGAGCCTGGCCGAAGATATCCGGGTCACGGTCATCGCCACCGGCCTGGGCAAACGGGAGGAGGCCGAAAGGGTCATCTGGTCCCCGCCGGTTTCCAGCCAAGCCGAGATGGAGGACCTGGAAATCCCCACCATCCTCAGAAAAGCCGAACAGATGCCGGGCATGGCCGGGGAAGGGGGCAATTCCGATAAACGGCCTTCCCCCAACCTGGGAGTGGTGGCCGCCAAAAAATACATCGTCCACCCGGATTTGCAATACGAGGAAAACGAACTGGACACCCCGCCTTTCCTGAGAAGGGCGGATCATTAAAAGACGGTTTTCCGTTTTTCGTTTTTGGTTTTTCGTTTTCCGTTATTGATGGGGGCGTGATTTATCACGCCCCTTGCTTTTTTTAAGGTAATTCCTTAAGTTAACTATAGTAGTTGCCAAAGGTTTCTTCCTCTTATTCCCTCTCCCCCCAGGGGGGAGAGGGCCAGGGTGAGGGGAGGGTTGGAAAAACCTTTTGGCAAGAAATATATATTCTTGCGTCTCGCTTTGCGCCTTTGCGTCTTTGCGTGAGGCTTAATCCCATCATGTCCGCCAGGATCAAAGAACACCTCAAAAAGCTCCTTGCCCAGGAAAAAGGCGCGCACCCCCGGGAATGGGGCGCACGCTGGCCCGTGGCCCTGGTTTATCCTCATATCTATCCCGTAGCCATGGGCAATCTCGGGTTCCAGGTGATTTACCACCTGCTGAACGCCCAGCCGGGTCTGGTCTGCGAGCGGGCCTTTTTGCCATCCCCCCAGGAGTGGGAGGAGCACCGGCGCACCAAGACGCCGCTGCTCACCCTGGAGTCCCAGCGGCCCCTCACCGACTTTGCGGCAGTCGCTTTTTCCATCTCCTTCGAAGGCGATTATCCCCAGGTCCTGCAAATCCTGGAGGGCGCGGGGATTCCTCTCCTGACCGCGGCGCGGCGCCCCGGCGATCCCCTGGTCCTGGCCGGCGGGGTGGCCACCTTCCTCAACCCCGAACCCCTGGCCCCCTTTGTGGACGCCTTTTTCCTGGGGGAGGGGGAAGCCGGTGCCGCGGCCTTTTTCCAGTTCCTGGCGGAGGCCGGAGGAGACCTGGATCGCAAAGTTATCCTCCGGAAATTGGCGCAAACGATCCCCGGAGTCTATGTACCCCAAGGCTACCAGCCCCTATATGCTGCGGACGGAGCGTTGGCCGGGTTCACACCCGAGACCGGATTTCCCGCCCGGATAAAACCGCCCCATCTCCCGGACCTGGCCCCCTTTCCCACCCACAGCCACCTGCTCGCGCCCCAGAGCGAATGGGGGGAGATGTTCCTGGTGGAGACGGGCCGGGGCTGCTCCCGGGGCTGCCGTTTTTGCGCCGCGGGTTTCATCTACCGCCCGCCCCGGGAGCGGGCCGCGGAGTCTTTGTTTCCCCAAATTCTGGAGGGGTTAAAGGAATCCCGGAAAGTCGGGCTGGTGGGCGCGGCGGTCTCCGACCACCCCGGGGTCAAGGATCTGTGCCGCAAGGTCCTGGACGCGGGCGGCGAGCTGGGCATCAGTTCGCTGCGGGCCGATTCCGTGGATGAAGAACTTTTCCGGCTGCTCGCCCAAGGGGGCGTGCGCACCCTGGCCCTGGCCCCGGACGCGGGCAGCGAGCGGCTGCGCCGGGTCTTAAATAAGGGTCTTACCCAGGAAGAATTGGCCCAAGCCGCCATCGCCCTGAACGCCGGTGGCATCCCCCAGATGCGGCTCTACTTCATGGTGGGCCTGCCCTCCGAGACCCTGGAGGACGTGGAGGAAATCCCCCGCCTGGTGAAGCGCCTGGAGCACCGGGTGATCAAAGAAAGCCGGGGTAAAAAGCGCCTGGGCCTGATCACCCTCAGCCTTTCGTCTTTCGTGCCCAAGCCCTTCACCCCGTTCCAATGGTCTCCTTTTCTGGAAGTGGGGGAACTGAAACAACGCCTGAAGCTGGTGCGCCAGGGACTTAAAGGGCTGAAAGAGGTCCGGGTGAACACCGACCTCCCCAAATGGGCCTATGTCCAGGCCCTCCTCTCCCGAGGCGACCGCCGGGTGGGGGACCTGCTCCTGGCCGCACACAAGAACGGCTGGGGCCGGGCCTTCCGGGAAAGCCAGGTCAATCCGGATTTCTTCACCCTCCGGGAGCGCCCGCAGCACGAACTCTTCCCCTGGGATTTCATCGACCACGGCCTCAGTAAAGAATACCTCTGGGAGGAATACCAAAAAGCTCTGGCCGGCGAAGAGACCCCCCCCTGCCGCCCGGAAGTCTGCAACCGCTGCGGCGTCTGCGCCGGGGTGGAGTAGGGGGGCAGATGTGGGGGAGGGGGCCAGGGGCCGAGGGCCCCTGCCCCCTCCCCCACACCCCCTCCCC
>Ga0233425_10011447_pt1 | contig 10355 bp, 6 predicted proteins | sample Watercolumn_Towu_2_FD_181712 | JGI IMG/M metagenome (GOLD analysis project Ga0233425, IMG submission 181712) | Freshwater microbial communities from Lake Towuti, South Sulawesi, Indonesia - Watercolumn_Towuti2014_140_MG | ecosystem: Environmental > Aquatic > Freshwater > Lake | place: Indonesia... | reverse complement strand
GGATCGAAGCCGTCACGATTTCCAGGACGATTTCGGTGTAGAGGAAGTTCATCCAGTAGGTTTCGAACTCCGGAGCAAAGGAATCGAGGCCGGCGGACCAGCCGTAGACGCCTTCGTACCAGCGCACCCACATGTAGAACACGGTGTACAGCAGGAAAGCAAAGGTCAGCCACTTGGTATCCAGCAACGGTTTGTCTTGCTCACCAACTCCACTTACAGTTGTTGCAGCCATTTCTTTTTACCTCTGATTTGGTTTTAGTGATTACCCTCGTCGCTCGAGATGCCGACATCGACACCCCTCACGACAGCCGGTTCGACTGGCGACGTTAAGAATAATTCCCTGTCAGCCAAACTTCTCTGCACTGGAACTGCGTCGATCGGCCGCACCGGCCCGTGTAGAATACCATCAAACGGTGACGGTCCTGTATCGATTCGTCATAATTTCGGTCTCTGCCCGCATCGGCGAGCGTTCTCAGCCCAATAGTTCCAGCAAGGAATTCGGCCAGACTAGACTGACTCCCAACCTCCCTGCTCCTTCGCATGTCGATTTTTTCCTGTTCTGCAGGGCTTCCCGTCCCCCTGGGAGTCCATCTGCTCAAGGACGGCGTCAATTTTGCGCTGTTCAGCCGGCATGCGACCCGCGTGGCCTTGCTCTTGTTCCGAGACGCCACTGATCGTGAACCGCTCCAGACCGTTGAGCTCGATCCTCATCTCAACCGCACCGGAGATATCTGGCATGTGCGGATCGAGGGGGCAGGCAAAGGACTGCTGTATGGCTATCGGGTAGACGGTCCGTTCGACCCGTACCGGGGCCACCGTTTTTGCAGCGACTACGTCCTGCTCGATCCCTATGCGACGGCGCTGACCAGCCCGGAGGACTGGAGCTTCGCGGCCTATTGCGGACCCGTATCGGCGACCCGGACACCGCGCAAGGCGCTGGCGAAGAGCCTCGTGACCGTCAACGGATTCGACTGGGAAAGCGACCGCCCGCTGCGGCGCCATTGGTCGGAACTCATCATCTATGAGACCCATGTCCGCGGCATGACCGTGCATCCCTCCGCAGGAACCGCCTGCCCCGGCACTTACCTGGGCGTCATCGAGAAGATCCCGTATCTGAAGGAACTCGGCATCAACACCGTCGAACTGATGCCGCTGCAGGCTTTCAATCCGAGGGAGACGACGGCGCAGAACCCGTTTACCGGCGTCGCCCTGGCGAATTACTGGGGCTATAACACGGTTGCCTTCTTCGCCCCCCATGAGGGATACGGAACGCGGCGCTACCCCGGCTGCCAGGTCGACGAATTCCGTACCATGGTAAAGGCTTTGCACAAGGCCGGCATCGAAGTGCTGCTGGATGTCGTGTTCAATCACACGGCGGAAGGCGACGAGACCGGTCCGACCCTGAACTTGCGCGGGCTGGACAACAGCATCTACTACATCCTGGAAGAGGACAGGAGCAGGTACAAGAACTACTCCGGCTGCGGCAATACCCTCAACTGCAATCATCCGGTGGTGCGGAACTACATCCTCGATTGCCTGCGCTACTGGGTCGTGGAGATGCACGTCGACGGCTTCCGATTCGACCTCGCGTCGATTCTCGGCCGCGACCGCACCGGCCATCTGATCTCGAACCCGCCCCTACTGGAACAGATCGCCGAAGATCCGATCCTGCGCGAAGTCAAGCTCATCGCCGAGGCCTGGGACGCCGGTGGCGCCTATCTGGTGGGGCGGTTTCCGGGGGAACGCTGGTCGGAATGGAACGGCCAGTACCGCGACGATGTCCGCCTGTTCTGGCGCGGAGACCGCGGCATGGCGGGTGCCTTGGCGACGCGCCTGTGCGGCAGTGCCGACCTCTACGACCATAGCGGCAAGGCCCCGATCAACAGCATCAACTTCATTACCTGTCATGACGGCTTTACCCTGCACGACCTGGTGAGCTACCAGCACAAGCACAACCTGGCCAATGGCGAGGAAAACCGGGACGGCTCCAACGATAACCACAGTGCCAATTACGGGGCCGAAGGCGCGTCCGACGATCCTGCGATCAACCGTCTGCGGTTACGCCAAAAGAAGAATCTCATCGCAACCCTATTGCTTTCCCGCGGGGTGCCGATGCTGTTGGGCGGCGACGAATTCGGCCGGACCCAGCTCGGCAATAACAATGCCTACTGCCAGGATAACGAGATTTCCTGGTTCGACTGGGGGTTGCTGGAGCAGAACCGCGAGTTCTACGACTTCGTTCGTGGCATGATCGCGTTCCGCAAACGCCACCGGGTGCTGTCGTGGGAGCAGTTCTACCGCGCCGAGGATGTCACCTGGTTCAATTGCGATGGTCAGATGCCGGATTGGGCCAATGAATCCTCCCTCGGATGCCATATCCACGTAGGGCGGGACGGCGAGCCCGGACTCTGCCTGCTGTTCAACGCCTCGTTCCGCCCGTGCGACTTCCCGTTGCCCGCCCTCGGCTACGGTGAAGTCTGGTCCAAAGCCATCGACACCACCTGTGGCCACGGCCAGGATGTCTTCCTGGACGAACAGGCACCAAAGCTTTTCGGCCACCTGACGCTGTCGGTTGCCGAACGGAGCCTGGTGGTGCTGGTAGTCCGACCATACTGAACGGGCAAGCTGCCGACCACATCAATTGAGGCGGCGGCGCCACCCTTTGGGCAGCAGCTTCAGGCAGCGTTTGGCCATCGGTACGAGCTCCTTCGGAACCAGTTTGCGCAACCAGGTGTCCAGGCGGCCGCGGCGCCGCGACAGGATGGCTTCGTCGAGCCGCCGCAACTGGTCCGCACTCAAACGCCAGCCGCCGGCCGCACAATTTTCCTCCATGTGTTCCAGGGAATTGGCCTTCGGAATGGCGATCACGCCCTCTTTGCAGATGCACCAGTTGATGGCGACCTGCGCCACGCTGCGGCCGCACTCTGCGGCGATCCGCGGCAGGATTCCCTGGGGATCGCAATCCTGCAGGCGCGACACATCCCGCGCCAAAGGGCTGTAGGCGATGACCGTGATCCCCTGTCCCTGGCAGTACTGCAGCAACCCGTCCTCGATGGTCCGGTCCGCTAGGTTGTAGCGCAGCTGATTGGAAACGATCGGATACTTCCGCATCGCCCGGCTGGCCTCCTGCAATTGGCCCAGGTTGAAATTGCTGACCCCGATGAAGCGGATCTTGCCTTCCTCCACCAACCGCTCCATGGCTCCCATGGTCTCCACGATGGGAATTAGCCGGTTCGGCTGGTGGATCTGATAGAGATCGATGTAGTCGGTGCGAAGCCGGCGCAGGCTACCCGCGACGGATTTCCGGATTGCTTCCGGACTCAGATTGGCAGGAGAGACCTTGGTCGCCACCAAGACCCGCTCACGAACGCCAGCCACCGCTGCTCCCACCGTTTCTTCCGAATCATACGACTCGGCGGTATCCACCAGCACGGCGCCCAGTTCCAAGCCGCGCCGCAACAAGTCTGGTCCACCCCGAAAACCCCACGTTCCGATACCGATCTCGGGAACCTGCGTCTCCCTGCGGCCCAGTGGTTTGCTGTCAATTGTACGCACAATCATCTTCCTCACCTGAGTGAATCGGAGCGCCTACGGCCGCCACCTAGCTAGCGGCGCCTGTGGCCAAACACTACGGCAACCCAAAAAAAAACGGAATTTCCTGGCTGGCTTGTCCAGCTTGCGCGACGGTAGACTTTGGCGGTGCCTGGAAAGCGTCGCAGGAACCGCCGAATCAATCAGAGGTTCCTCAGCAATTCACCCGAGCCCGCAGGCGCCGTATCCATCGCTCCGGCAGGTACGGATAGAGGCGGTCTCTCGCCTCCACCATCATCTTGCGAACGACCGGCCAAATCCGCGGGCTCGGAGCCAGCACCGAATTCGCGTCGACCGGGTCGTTGGGGAGCGAGGTGATAGACAGCCGCCGGGGATCCTCAGGCATCAGCTCCATAGGCTCGCAATGACGACCTGCCGTCAGCTCTCGCCATGGTGACTCCACGCCCTGACGCCCTATCACCAGGGGTTCGGGGGTAGTCTCCAGCCACGGCCGTTCGATCACAATCCGCTTCGCCTCCGGTGGTAACCTGCAGTCCACGGCCCGCCCGCCCATCCGGAGAACCCAGGTCGATCCGTCTTCGACCCGCGCCAGATAGCTGGCCCGGGCAATCTCATCCGGGCTGGACCAAATCACGCTGCCCAACCGATTGACTGCTGTGGAAAAGTCTTCGAGCAATCCCAATCCGGAAAAAAAGTCCTGATGATGACCGGCCAATACGATCGGCTGCCGCAAAAACGCCGCAATGGCCACATCCTCACGCCAATCCCTCGACATCACCAGACGCGGAATGGTGCACAAACCGCACGGTGCGGGATCGACCGGGGCCGCCCCCAGGGACGCCGGCCAGGACCGCCCCCGGTTCGGAACGATAAACTGGGATGGAGTGTACAACGCCGCCGCATAGCCGAGACGCGCCAGCATCGGCAGTGCCGCGCCGTCGATGACGCCATAAGGCGGCTCGATGACTTGGCAGCGGGCGATCCCCGGATGCTTCTGCAACCGGCCGAACCGGCGCAGGCCTTGGGCGAGTTCCGCCATCCGGGCCGCTTCCGATAGCGGGCGCAACAATTCCAGGTTGATATGGTTGTTGCCATGCACGATCAATGAGACCTGCTCCCGATGGGCAGTCAGCAGCTCCGCGACCTGACGGTCAATGTACCAAGTGTCCAGGGGAATGGTGGCGATGGCGAGGTGGTACCGGTGCCGGCGCGCGTGCGCGCACAACTCGGCAAACCGCACATATCCGTAGGAGGGCCAGTACAGGCTCGGATCATCCAGGACGAAACAGGCTCGAATCGCGGCGGACTGCCAGTTCCCGGGCCCCGCCGCTTCCCGCATGAATTGAATCAGCGGAACCAGTTCGGCAACCGCAGTGCGGCTTAAACGTTCACGCAATAGTTCTCCCCGCGGCAAGGGGCGCGGTGCGACACCGACCACATCGCAAAGGCCGTCACCGCTGCGACGCCGAAGCCAAAACGGCTGTCCCTGCCGGGTGGCCAGAACCGCATCGCTCGGCGAAAGCTCCAGAACCGCTTGCGGCAAGACGACATCCTCTACGAAGGATGCTCCACGAAGCGCCGGGTCAAGCTCCGTACGATCGGCAAACACCACCCGGCCGGAGACTTGCGCCGGTTTGCACGCCGGCACTGCATCATAGACCAGCGTGCGTACAGCGGCACGCCGAACGGCCGGCAGGCAGGCCGAATCCGGGCAACCCAAGATCAGGAAAGAGAAATCGCCAAGCTCGTCCTCACGGCACGGCTGAAAGCGAACATACGCCAAGTCCTGGAGGGCTTCGAGCAACGTGCTCAGCTGGTCGTAGCACGCCTGGGGGAAGACCCCAATCTTGACTCGCCGGTCCTTCATCGTCCCGCTGCACCGTTCTTCTGTGATTCGAAATTCTCGGCCTGCATCAGCTACGAGCCCGCCGAGCGCTAGCGCGACTCAAGTCTCGGCAGCCGCCCGGCACTTTCGGGGCCAGACCCCCGCGCCCGATCTCCGCAAAGGGCCGACGGGCCGACCGCTGGCGACGAATTCCAGTCGCCGGGAATCAACCAAGCCAACGCCCCGAATCAGACCCATTACCGGTCCGGTGTCTGGGCCGTCCGGGATCCCCCAAGTCCGAGCCAAATACCTTGGCACTCGCCGTCAGCAGGGCCCCGGGGATAAATCATGCCTTGTGCCTATTGCTATTCCGCGCCGTGGGGAAGAGGCCAGAACACGGCATAGAGATAACCCGCCGTCTTGCGCGCGATGACATAGATCCCGCGTGGCGAAATCCACCACTGTTTGGGGTCGAAAGTGTGGTCGGTGCCGGAGATCACGCCAAGCGGCAAGCCGGAACCCAAGGCGCGCTGAAACAGGATCAGGCTCTTCCGCCCATGGGAGCCCAGGGTGAAGACATTGAGGCCGGTGACCCGTTCGTGGCTCCGCCGTAACCATTCGCGCACCAGTAAGGCCGACCGATAGGTCCTGTGGGTGGTATCACCGGTTAGAGGCAGGGTAACGATGGCAGCCGCGGGCACGCCGAGTTCCTTCAATCTGGCCGCAGCCAGTTCGGCCGACGAGTGCGACCGATCACCGCTCTCCTCCTCGACCGGAGCACCAACGGCAATGGCGCGGTCGTAATGGCCTCGCATGAACTCGTCGGCTGCCTCGCGCATCGCCGGCGCCTGCCAGATCCACGCCTCCACCACCAGCACATTCGCCGCAACGGGAGCATTCATCGCCAAGAAATCGTGTAACCGCGCCAGGGTCGCGGCGACCGCGATCAATACCAGCAAGGCGATGGCCGCAATGACACCGGATTTTTTCCTGTTCAGCATTTCCCACCCACACCCAAAAATGAATGACCTTGGCCCCGTATCGGCACGGCAACGCCGCGTCACCAAGCGCCCAATATCCTCACGCCATTGCAATTCGTGTCAGGGAACCGCTGATTGATTCGGCGGTTCCCGCGGTGCACGGATGCACCGTCAAAATCTGCGGCTGCAAGCCGCTGACCTTGTAAGCCACCGGGGAAACCGCGTTTTCCGGTGGCGGGCGCTGAGAAATCCAGGATGGATGGATTCAGCGCTTCCTTAAAGAGCGCGGGACCCTGCAGTCCCAAACCAGCGAGAATCGGATTATAAGAAATTCGACGAACGAGGGAATCGCTGTTTGTTGGCGATTCCCGCTGGGCAGGGATGCACCGCCCCAATCGGCCGCTGCAAGCTGCCGTTTTTTAAGCTGCTGGGATAGCGCGTTGTCCGGTAACGGGCAAGGGGAAACCCAGAATGGAATCATTGGGCGCTACGCTTCCTCAATGTCCCTTGCGATTTGCGTAGATCACGCTATTGACCTGACCTAACTTGTCGAGAGCGACACTCAATTGGCCCATGTCGAAGACCTCTACGGCGATTTCCATTGTCACGGAACGGTCGTCCCGGTCCGTATTGGTGTGGGTGCGGACGATGTTGATGTGCTCGTTGGCAAGCACCTGGGTGACATCCTTCAGCAAACCCTTACGATCGACCGCCCGGACTTCGATTTCGGCAGGAGCCGAGACCGCTCCGCTGCCCCACTGCACGTCGATCAGGCGTGCCTTCTTGCGGTGGGGGAGCTGGGTGATGTTGGGGCAGTCGAATCGGTGCACGGCGACGCCCCGCCCCACCGTTACATAGCCTACGATCGGAACTCGCGGTACCGGATCGCAGCAGTGGGCCAGATGCATCATCATGTTGCGGATGCCGGGCACCGTGACGGGCGCGCCGTCCTGACCGCCGCCACCCGCCTTGAGCGGGACGCTCGCGGCCGGCTGCACCACGGCCGGATGGAACCCCGGTACCTTGAGCGTGGTTGCCAACTGGGCAGCGCTGACGTCGCCGCGCCCCAGCGCCAACAGCAAGTCGTCGATCCGTGGCAGGTGGAATTGGTGAGCGAGCTCCTCCAGCTCCGCCTCCTTCAGCGGCCCCAACCCCAACTTGTGCCGCTCCCGCTCGAGCAGGAGCTTCCCCGCCTTCAGATGCTTGTCGTGGTCTTGTTGCTTGAACCACGCCCGGATTTTCGACCGGGCGTGACTGGTCTGCGCATAACCCATGTGCGGATCCAGCCAGCCCAGACTCGGTCCTCCGACCTTGGCGGTTAGGATCTCGACCTTTTCACCGGATTTGAGGGTATACGTCATCGGTACGATCGTCCCATTCACCTTGGCGCCCCGACACCGATGTCCGACTTCCGAGTGAATCGCATAGGCGAAATCCAGCGGCGTGGCGCCTTTTTTCAAACGAACCACCTGGCCTTTCGGGGTCAATACGAAAATCTGATCGGCAAACAGCTCCGAACGAAAATCCTCCAGCAGCCGATGATCGTCGTCCTTGCTCTCCAACAACAGACGCAGCGAGTTGAGACTGCCCTCCAAGGCATTGTCACGACCTCCCCCTTCCTTGTACCGCCAATGGGCGGCAACACCGTACTCGGCGAAGGCATGCATCTCGTGGGTGCGGATCTGGATCTCCACCGGCCGTCCCTCCGGTCCCACCACCACCGTATGCAGAGACTGGTAGCCATTCTCCTTGGGGTTGGCGATGTAGTCGTCGAACTCCTTCGGAATGTGGAGCCACTGCCCGTGCACCACCCCTAGAACCGCATAGCAGGTGGCAGGTCGGTCTACGATCACCCGCACCGCCAGCAGGTCGTACAAATCGTCGAGGCCGATGTGCTTGCGCCGCATCTTGCTCCAGATGCTGTAGAGATGCTTCGGGCGACCGTACACCCGCGCCTTGACCTCCTGCTCCTGCAAAGCCTTTTCCAGCAACGCGATAAACCGGTGAATGTAGGATTCTCGTTCGCCTCGGTTGCTGGCGAGCGATTTCGCCAGCTTGCGGTATTCTTCCGGTTCGATGTAACGGAACGACAAATCCTCCAGTTCCCATTTCAACTGCCCCAGCCCCAAGCGGTTTGCCAAAGGCGCGAAAATATCGAGGGTCTCCCGGGCAATCCGGTAACTGACCGCTTCCTGCTCCTCGTACTTCAACAGGCGCAGGCGCTGCACCCGATAGGCCAGCTTGACCAGTACGGCCCGCACGTCATTGACGACGGCCAGCAACATGCGCCGCAACAGCTCGGCCTGTTCCGCTTCGTGGACCTCTTCGCAATATTCGTTAAAGGTATTGAGCCAGTTGATCTTCTGCACCAGACCGGCTACCGCCTCGCCGAAACGCTCGCGCACGAAGGTCTCGCCCAGGCTGTCACGGACCCAGGGATCGCTTAGTAAGGCGGCCTCCAGCGACTGCGGGTCGGCCCGCAAGCCCAGCAGAATATCGGCGACGTCGATGCCCCGGGGGCGAACCAGGGTGTCCCGGTCGCGCGCTTCCACCGCGACCCGCAATGCGGCTTCCAGCCGTTTGCGCTCTGCTTCGGGAAAGCCGGCGCACAGCCGTTCCAACAGATGCTGGTGGGATTGCAGCGAAATATCAGACTGATAGAGAGAGTGCTTCATCAGATTCCGGCGAATCCGCCGGGGCGGCAGTGCCTGCCCCTTAGACGGTGACTCTGGGAAGTTTACCGAAAATCGATCGGCTGCTGTCGCCGACCTCCGGCACCGACCTAATACGTGGCCGCGGAGAATTATGGCAGAATCGGGCTCATGATCAGCGCAGCGGAACCGCCACCGGCGGAATCTTCAGAACCGGTCCGGTCAGTGCCATTCGACGGTGAGTCGCGGGCGGACCAGGCCGTTAAGGCGGTCTTGCTGGCGTTGCTGGAAGTGATGGAGCAGCGGGAGCCCGAAGTCTTGCAGCGGCGCGATGAGGAATCCCTTCATGACTACCGCATCGCCGTCCGTCGCAGCCGCTCCGTCCTGAACCAGATGAAAACGGCATTTCCCGCAACGCTGGCGACCCGCTTCGGGGGCCGGCTTCGGGCGCTGGGTCAAGTCACTACGCCGGCGAGGGATTACGATGTGTACCTAGAGCAGTTCGAGGGGCTGGCGGGTTTGGTTCCAACCCCACTGCGGGAGCCCCTGGAAGTGTTGCGGAGGTCCCTGGAACAGCAGGCGGATTGGGCTTATGCGGCCTTGTCCCACCACCTGACCAGTTCCCCCCACCGCCGATTTCTGGCGGATTGGCGCAGGTTTCTGGAAACCGCCTCGCCGTTTCGGCCTCGTGCCAGCCAGGCGACGACCCCCATTGTACAATTGGCGAGCCGGCGGATTTGGAAACTCTACCGCCGTACCGTTAAGCTGGGCCGGGCCATCAATACCGAGACCCCAGCGCAGGATTTACACGAAATGCGCAAGATCTGCAAGAAGCTGCGCTACCTGCTGGAACTGTTCCGTCATCTCTACCCGGAGGGAAAGCTGAACCACGTCATCAAGCAGCTGAAGCGGCTCCAGGATTACCTCGGGGAGTTCCAAGACACTGATGTCCAGACACGGACGATCTGGAGACTCGGGGAAACCATGCGCCGGCAGGCAGGCGTTCCCACCGAGACACTGTTGGCGATGGGCGCTTTGCTGGCGAAATTGACCAGGCGCCACTACCGGTTGCGCGGCGAATTCGTAAAGCGTTTCAAGCCTTTCGCCTCAGATGATATTCAGCAGGAATTCCGGATCCTGTTTGGGCCCAACGAAACCCCAGAGACCCCCGGAGCAATGGGATCGCCTGCCCCGTCGCCCAATTCCCAGTAGCAGCCTGGCTAGGAGTCTGTCGGACTTTTGGATCTTGCAGGGTGAGGGGGCGGGGAGGGGAAAATTTTGCGGGTCGGACGGTTCATCAGATATCGACTCAAAACCTGAATGGATGCATTGATGGTTTGCCGTCTG
>Ga0233425_10011446_pt1 | contig 10356 bp, 6 predicted proteins | sample Watercolumn_Towu_2_FD_181712 | JGI IMG/M metagenome (GOLD analysis project Ga0233425, IMG submission 181712) | Freshwater microbial communities from Lake Towuti, South Sulawesi, Indonesia - Watercolumn_Towuti2014_140_MG | ecosystem: Environmental > Aquatic > Freshwater > Lake | place: Indonesia... | reverse complement strand
GCCTCGCGGGTGGTCCCCAGGACACCACAGAATGATCGCCCCGCCGCAGCCTGCAGGCCCTGGAGCCTGGAGCCTGGAGCCTGGAGCCGACGATTATGATCCAGAAGTTTCTCATTGCCTGCCTCGATCATTCATCGTATGTTCCATTCCTGATTCGACCACAGGCTGCATTCGAAGGGAGGGCTCAGTGACGCAGAGCTATACCGCAGAGACGCCGGCTGATGACTATCGTAAAGACTTCCTCTACCGTGGGGCGGTCTGCCGGGCCGCGGGCCGGAAGCGACCCGAGCTCGTGCCCATCGCGGACGAATGCCGGGCGACCGTCGGCAACATCGACTCGCGCAAGACCCAGCTCCAGCAGATCGAGGACGACCTGGTACTCGCCCGCGCGGTCGAGTCGGCCGAGAAGCTGGAGGCCATCGAAGCCTACGACATGGTCCGCAAGCAGCTCGCCGCGTATGACAAGGGCAGGGTCCTCGAGCTCATGCCCGTGCCGCCCTCGACCGCGGCCAAGCTGGCGCTCGAGAAGTTCGACTACCGCGTCTCCCAGGCGATCTCCAACATCAAGACCCTGCCCGAGACCCACCCGGTCCGGCGCGACTTCCTCCCGGCGCTCGAGCGAGAGTTCGCCGAGTTCCAGGAGGCCGATGTGGGCGAGGACGAGGTGCGCCGGGCGCTCACCACGATGAAGATTTCCCTGACCACCTTCAAGGCGGAGCTCGCTCAGCTCAGAGACAAGGAGCTCGGACAGATCCAGGTCCTCTACGGCGACCGTGGCAAGGTCGAGTTCTTCACCCTCCCCTGGCGTTCCAACTCCGCCGTCAAGAAGGACGAGCCCGAGCCCGTGCCCGTCCCGACCCCCGCATAGCCCATCTCGCGTGACGCCCTGAGCGAAGCTGTCGGACAGGGAGTGGCTCTGCCCGTCCGATCAATCCCCGGACGGGAGCATCCGGCACCCCGGCGCCATGGAGCCGCTTGCAGGAGGTTGCGAGTACCTCCGCATCATCGCGGCGATGTCCTCTCCGACCGACGACCACTTGCGCAACGTCGAGGTCGCTCGTTCCAGCGCCAGCGAACACACCGGCAGGGCCACGATGTCGAGCGCCGTGGCTTGCGAACACATCCGCAACGTTGGAGCGGCTTTTCTCGGGGTCTGCCAGAACATCGGCAGAGCCGAGGTGGCGAGCGCCGGGGCCTGCGAACACACCCGCAACAACGAGGCGGCTTTTCTCGGGGTCTACGAGCACAAAGGCATCGCCGTCAGGCCAGGAGCTTGTCAAATCTCGAGGAACGACCCGGGGTACCGCGGAGCCGGGTATGGAGATACATGTCCCGAGGTTGTCGGCAGGAGATCCCCGATATCTGTCGGGCGCGGTTCGTTAGAAGCGTCCCTCGGTCACGCCGACGCGGACCACGCCCGTACCGAGCAGCACGAGCACTTCGTAGCGGTCCTTGTCCCAACTCCTACCTCATACCCTGTTTTCAGGCTTGTGCTCTTCGCTTCGATTCCTGCATCATGACCCTATCGACCGAGCACAGGAGGGGAGCACGATGAGATGGCGATGTAGGCAGTGTGTGTGTGTGCATGACACGGCCCTGCCGGACGGCGACCACACACGAACGCAACGGATGGCCTCGTGGACTCACACGAGGTTCTTCCTCGTCCTTCTGACATCGAGCCTTGCCATGGATCTCGGCTGCCAGCCGCCGACAGAGCGAGGAGTAGGGCAGGGCGACGTCGAGCGGGCGACGCAGGCGATCGCTGGAGGGTACGACACGACCATCGAGGACCAGCCATGGGTGGTTTCAATCAACCAGTTCGACCCCTACACCCTCATGTCCCTGGCGAGTGTCTCCCGGGCCTGGTATGCCGGACTGGCGTTGGCCATCGGTACGGGTTCGATTTCGGCATCAACGTCTGTGAGAGAGACTGTCCCCCGGGAGAATGCACAGTCGAGTGTCCCTGCGACATGGGCGAGGGCACCGTGACGAAACAGGGTCAATGCCTGCCGGGGCTCTATGCCGACCTGGATCCATTATCCGAAACTCCATACACCTGCCGCCGGTGGTGCACCAAGGTCCTTCCCAACGTGGAGGGCTTCTGCTCGCCCGGATGCCCCTGCGGACAGGGCGAGGGGCCGTGTGCCGACCACGAGGACTGTGCGTACGGGCTGTCGTGTGAAGCTGGAAGGTGCTCCTTCGATCCGGAGCGGGCCGATGCGGACCGCGACGGTATCGTGGACGCTCTCGACAACTGTCCATACAACAGCATACCCGACCAGGCCGATGACGATGGCGACGGCGTCGGAAACCTCTGCGACAACTGCGTGGACGTGGCCAATCCCCAGCAGGAAGACTTCGACAGATCAAATTACTTCAGGTCTAGCAACGTGGGCGACGCCTGCGAACAGGGCGACATCGCCGTGGTCGATAACCTGCGCGGCATCCGCGGCGGCCGGCTGGACGATATGTGTCCTGGCATTCCAGGAAGTGTGGGTTACGCGGTTGGCGACGTCGTACGCGTCACGTACCGGACCTACCTCAACTCCCAGCAGGACCGTTGCCCGACGCCTGAGACCTACTCCAGAGATGCCGTACCGACCCAGTGGCTCGACATGCAGATGCGGTGGTGCTCGTGCCTCAACACGCTGGGCCGCGACCCCAACCACGACAATGACGAGTTCCTTACGGCTTACGAAGATTGTGAGCGATGGTACTGCCCCAACAGCAGTCCTTATGACCCGACAATAGGGCGCGACTTCGAAGACCGCGTGGGGTGGTTCGAGCCGCTGTGGGAGGCGTACAACGTGTACTCTCCCACGGTCAGGTACCCGTACAACGACCTGACGGACAGGGACTTCATCACGAGCTTCCCCATCGAGCCCACCCCTGGGTTGCGGAACCCCGATGAAGACCACGACCACGACGAAATCGAAGAGGGCGCGACGTATCAGTACGCCCTGCCGCGACGCGAGTACGTGCCGCACTGCGAGACCGACCCGGAGGACGCCGAGCCAGAGCGCAGGTCGCACGAGAAGGAGATTCTCCGCTGGACCTGGGTGGACGAGTACATGTCCGTGCCCGGCGGCAACGACTGGGGCGCCCAGGTCCGCTCGCTCGAGGGCCACTGCTTCATGCTCTGGCTCCAGAGCGGCCGGAGCACCGACCAGGACGACAATCAGTACAGCTCGAGGGTGTTCTGCCCGCGAATCCGCTGCGCCTATCATACACTGGCCGGCTGGATTGTGACGCCAGAGCTCGTCACACCCTCGGGAGCTCGGGAGCAGCGGCTGGCCATCGAGATCGAGCGCGGGATCGGGTACGACCTCTCGCCGTACTTCCACCCCGACCCCGTGGGGCCGAACGCCGGGATCGAAGGGCTCGTCGTGCAGTCCTACACCCCGGCAGAGGAAAGTCATGGGGAGCCGTACCGCAGCGTGTTCACCGACGGGAGCCGCCAGATCGAGGGCAGAGGGCTCCGTTTCGTGACGGTCCAGGTCCCGTTCGGGCCCCTGGTGTACGGCGATGGGTCGAGCGACGAGCCGCCCATCCCGGTCCCGATCCCGGTCCTGGACGGAGAGCTCGAGGAGGTGCTCCTCGCGTACGGCGGCGCGTATACAGACGGCACGTTCGAGGACGGGGTGTGGCTGGGCCGGGTCCATGAGGTGCAGAGCGTGGTCGAGTGGGACGAGGCGATCGCTCCCTATCCCGGGGACGAGTGGGAAGTCCGGGTCGAGCCTCCAGGCCGCGCGTACGGCGTGCTCCTCGCCTCTCCGATCATGCCGTACGGCGCCGTGCTCTTCGGCGGCGAGACCTCGGAGGGGCTCGCGAGCGACCTGTGGACCTATTCGGCCTTCACGATGCTCTGGACGCCGGTCGTTGCGACCGGCGACGTGCCCTCGCCACGGGCCGAGGTCGGGTTTGCTCAGACCGCTGACCTGCGGCGCGCCTACCTGTTCGGTGGCCGAGCGGGGACGAGCTCGAGCGCCGAGCTGTTCGCCCTCGACCTCGAGACCATGAGCTTCGAACAGCTCTGGCCACCGGACGGTGCAACGAGCCCCGGGCCGGCGCCGCGGCGCGGCGCCGCGGTCGCACTCGATGAGGGGCTCGGCCAGGTGCTCGTGTTCGGGGGTGTCGGAGACGCGGGGCCGCTCAACGACCTGTGGTCTTTCGACCTCGAGGCCCGGTCGTGGAACCAGCTCTCGCAGCCGTGCGAGGCCGGCCTCTGTCCGCCCCTCGTACGGAACGCGGTCATGGTGTTCGACGAGACGCACCGGGTGCGGGTGGTCCTCGGCCGGTCCGACGTGCCGTACGATGACCCCATGTGGTCCTTTACTCCGGGTGAGGGCTGGACGAGCGAGTCCACGTCTGCCCGGGACCAGGCTCGCGACTGCGACGACGACGGGGTCCCGGACCCGAACCACGGAGTGCTCTGTCAGCCCACGGACGCGTGGTGGACCCCGCTCGGCGTGCTCAGGTGCGGCACGGCCGGGTTGTCCTGTTCGGCGGTCGAGGCCGCGGGTGAGGTGATCGGGCGGATCCGCGCTCCCGGCGCCCGTGAGCTGGCCGCCCTCGGCCCCGCGCTCCTCGTCATGCGGCAACGGCGCATCGAGGCGTACGACACGAGCGAGCCCTCGACCCCGGTCCTGGCGAGCAGCGTGCGGCTGCGCGCCAGGGCCAGGGACCTCGATGTGGGCGCAGGGCTGTACGCCTACGTCGCCGCGGGTCGGGCCGTGGAGGTCCTGGACCTCTCGGACCCGCTCGAGCCCGAGGTGGTTGGCCGGCTGACGCTCCGGCGCAAGCCAAAGGGCCTGGCGCTCGTGGCCGAGAGCACACTGGTCGCGACCACGCGCGAGGGGCTCGCGGTCATCGACGTGAGCGACCCCGAGTCGCCTGAGGTCGTGTCGTTCCTGTGGCTGCAACGCGGCCGGGCGGGCTGGGATGCGCAGGCCGGGGACTGGAGGAGGCCGCCCCGGCGATGGCGGTGTGGAGGCCGGGGCCCTCGGCCCGTGGCGGCGTCGGGTCAGCTCGTAATCGCGGGGGCCCAGGGCGACCTGCTCGTCGTGGATGTCTCGGACCCGAACGAGCCCTCGCTCCTCGGCACGCTGGCGCTCGACGAGCCGGCGTGGAGGCTGCGGGCCGTGGGGCTGCGGGTCTACGTGGCAGGGACCGACCGCGAAGTGATGAGCGGCCCGGTAGTGGACATCTCGGACCCGTCGACCCCCGTGGTACTGGGCGAGCACGAGGTGGCGGAGTGGGTCCGCGGCGCCCTGTGGAGCGGCGACCGGGCCTACCGCCCTCGAGCCGACGGCGTCGAGATCGTCCGGGGGGTGAGGTAGGGCATGCGTGACCTCACCCCCCAACCCCCTCTCCGAGACGGAGAGGGAGAGTCGGACCTCCCCAACGGCATTCCCCCCTTCCCGCCTCGGAAAGGGGGGCCAGGGGGGGTGGGTCTCGTACTCCTGGCACTCGCACTCATTGTCCACTGCCAGTGCAACCAGCACTCTGAGGACGCTGACGCTGACGCCGGAGCTGATGCCGACGGAGAGGCCGACGCCGTCGCGGATTCCGACATCGACATCGACATCGACATCGACATCGTTGGGGACCCGGACGTCGAAGGGGATGCGGAGCCGGACGCCGAGGTCCCCGGATTGTGCGACGGCGCCGGCCCAGCATGGTCGTGGCCTCCGTGCAACGACGAGCCCAACCCGCCCGATTGCTGCTCCTCCTGCCGCAGGCTGACGTGCAGGGACATGGTGACGACCGCCTCCGGCTGTGCCGACATCTGGGGCGACCTGGTGGTCTTTGGTCACACTGGCAACATCGCGATGGTGGACCTGCGGACTGGCGAGGACAGCCTCGTGTTTGAAAGCCGCACCTTTATCTACCTGGAGCCTGCGATATCATCCCGCTACACCGTGGCCCGAAGTCTGTATAGGGAACCCGAGGGGTACAGAGAGGCCATCGTGGCCCGAAGGCTCGACGACCTGTCCGGCCCGGAGATCGTGGTCGAGGACCGCGGATTCGATAGGCACACCTATGTTGCGATCTACGATGAATGGGCGGTCTGGAAGCTCCTTCCCGTGGGTGAGGAACCAGTGCTCATTCTTCACAACATCGAGACGGGCGAACAGCGTGTCCTGGACCAATATCGCTCCGGCCATGGCGCCCACGCCCCTGGGATCTGGGGCGACCGGGTGGTGTGGGGACAGTATGACGAGGTCAAGGGTGAGACCCTGGTCGAGCATCGCATCTCCACCAACACCACCCGCGACGTGCTCACCGATCCCGCCCTGGAGCCCATGTACAGCGTCTCTGTGTGGGAGAACTACGCGGTGTTCAATCACCAGCCTTACTTCAGCGACTGGAACGCCATGCTGGTGGACCTCGACACGGGCGAGGTGCGGCAGATCACGCCCTCGGGCAGCAACCAGGACCAGGCCAGCATCAACGGAGGCCGGGTGATCTGGACCGACTTCCGCGCGGGCATACACGTGTACCTTTACAGCTTGAGGACCGGTCGGGAGTACATCATCAACCCCTCGGCACGCGGTAGCAGCGAGCCGCTCATCTTCGGACAGAACGTGGTCTGGGGTGGAGATTGGGAAGGCTACAACGGCCCTCCCTGGGTCACGCGGATCGGGGACATCTGAGCGCCTCGGAGGTGATTCGATGATTTCACCACGGCCCGGCGGCTGTTCTTCGTGGCCTCGGACCGATGTCCGAGCTCATCCTCGCATTCTCCGGTGGGCGAGGTATGGCCGGCTCCACTTTCACCAAGGGGAGGCACCATGATGATGGGACCGGTCAAAACCTTGCCAACGAACCTTACAATCCGCTCCCGCTCCCGAAAACCTTTGTGATTTCGCCGTCGACATCGCCATCGTTGAGGAATCGAAGTGTAAAGCCTGGTTGATCGGTCCAACGGGGTGGCATCCGCGGATCTTCGAACAACGACGAGCTATTTCACCTGAGACACCCGACAAATCTGCTCCGGTCAATCGGGCTCGGTCGCGGGAGGCGCCTCGGCCGCTGCCTTGAGCGCGTCCGGTTTGTCGCGGAATACCATCCACAGCGCGGCCGGCAGGGCCGTGAAGTCCGCGATCATGGACAGCACGAACGCGAGCGCGGCGAGGAGCGCGAACTGGTACATGGGCGGCATGGGCGACAGCGCGAACGCCAGGAACCCGCCGGCGTTGATCAGGGTCGCGAAGAAGATCGACTTCCCCGCGATGAGCATGGTGTGGCGCAGCCCGTCCTCGGTCGTGCCGGTCTTCTGGCGTTCGAGGAAGTGGTAGAAGAAGTGGATCTGGTCGTTCTCGCTCGTCCCGAGCACGGTCGAGGCGATCAGGATGGTCGCCACGTTGAGCGAGGTGCCCGCGATCCGCATCACGAGGAACATCACCAGGATCGCGAACAGCGACGGGATCATGGCCATCAACCGGGCCGCGCCGCTCCGGAAGACGATGAGGAACGCGCTGAAGATGATGACCACGGTCAGCGCGAAGGACTCGACGAGCGTCGGCACGAGGTTGTGCGCCATCTTGGCCTGGAGCGCCGCCAGGCCGACGGTCCGGACGTCGAGCTCGCGCAGGTCCGGGTCTGCGGCGAGCTGGGCACGCCAGTGCTGCCGCACCCGCGCGTCGAGCCGCCGGTACCCCTCGTAATCGAGCGACGGGGTCAACAGGGTCAGGTACGCCTGCGACATGCTCGCCGACTCGATGAACCGGACGAGCAGCGGGTCCTGGCTCGCCAGGGTCGAGAAGCTGTCGGTGAGCATCTCCAGCTCGTCGGGGTCCTCGGGGAGCCGGTCGCCGTGGCCTCCCGCGTACCGGAGCAGGCGCAGCACCGTCGTCGGCCCGACCACGGACCCGATCATCGGGTCGGCCTCGAGCTTGGTCTGGAACCTGTCGAGGCCGCGGATGATCCCGGGCTGCTCGAGCGAGCCCACCTTGCCCTTCAGCCAGACGGTGGTGACGGCGAGCCCGGGCAGGAGGTCCTCGAGGCGCTTCGTGTCCCGGTACAGCTCCGAGCGCTTGCTGATGTACGCGATCTGATCCGTCTCGAGGCTCATGGGCTGGATCGCGCCGGGCATGCCGAACAGCGCGACCAGGCCGAACGCGCACAGCACGAGTGACCCGGGAACGAGCCACCACCGCCACCGGTACGTGAAACTCGGCAGCCAGGCCACGAGACGCAGGAACCACTGGCCCGCGGTCTTGCGCTCGATCTGCGTCGGCGTCCTCAGTATCCGCTGGAGCGCGGGGAACAGCGTGAACACGAGCACCCAGGTGAACACGAGCCCGACGGCCACCCAGATGCCCATCTCGCGGATCGGCCGGATGTCCGAGACCGCGAGCGCCGCGAACCCGACGGCCGTGGCGAAGATCGACGCGGTGCACGCGACGAACTTGTTGGCGAGCGCGAAGACGTGGTGGTCCTCCACGCTCCGCTCGGCCGGCCGCTCCACGAACCGCGTGTGGATATAGACGAGGTTCGCCGTGCACGTGATGAGGACGGTCATGGGCACGAGCGCGGAGACGATCGTGAAAGTGCCGCCGATCAGGCCGACGAACCCCATGGTCAGGCAGACGTTGACGGCGAGGGTGATCACGAACGCGGCGAGCGCGCGGAACGAACGGTAGAGCCACAGGCACAGGACCGTCACGAAGAGGCCGAAGAAGGGGAAGCACCGCATCCCGGCCTGGGTCGTGCCCTGGTCCAGGTACACGGCCACGTAGGGCTGCCCGACGCGGCGCAGCGCGGTGAGCGGCGCGGGGTTGGCGACGAACGGCGCCACGGCCTCGTCGATGCGTGCCAGCGCCTCGGCCCGCTCCGCCGGGCCGTGGACGTCGAGCACGATGGGGATCGTGAGGAACCCGCGTCCGACGAGCCCTTGCTGCTCGAACAGCGACGAACCCCGGGCGAAGTCCTCGAGCTCGCGCGCCTGCGTGGCGGGGTCGAAGCCGGCCTTGGCTCGCCGGAACACAGTGAGGATGGAGTTCGTCATGACCTTCGAGACGCCGCCGACGGCGCTCTCGATCTCATCCACGCGGACGATGACATCTTGGGAAAAGGGGTCGCGCGCTTCCGCGAACAGGACCACGTACTCGCCGCCGCCGAACTGCTTCACGAACGCCCGGTTGGCCTGGAAGTCGGGGTCGCTCTCGACGAGGAGCCTGTCGATGGAGTTGTCCTGGCGCACGCCGGACGCGGTCCAGGCCGCGGGGACGATCAGGGCGGTGTAGAACGCGACGATCCCCCAGCGCCATGCGACGATGACGCGGAAGATCCGCTCCATGGTTCCGGGTTTGGTCTCGCTCATCGAGTGCTCGTCGGGGGTCTCGCTGGCTTCACTGGCCGTAGCGGCTCTGCACCGCGTTCAGGGCAGCGGTGTCCGGGGGTACGAAGCGATCGATGTGCATCTCGCGGCAGATCTCGCCGCCCTGCTTGGTGCCGCACATCGAGGACAGGACGCGCACGAGAGTCGCCCGGTCGGCTGCCGGCAGCGCCGCCCCGACCGCGACGACCGGGATCGACGGGAGCGCGGGCGACGTGTAGATGGTGCGCAGCGCCGAGCCGCCGTCGATCTTCTGCGCGGCGGCGATCTGGTCGTCGTCGAGCAGCGTCGCATCGCAGTCGCCTCGCAGGACCCCCCGCACGCCCTTGAGCGCATCGAAGGTCCGTTTGATCTTGAAGTGGGTCCCCGCGTCTATCTGTCCGTCAAAGACGATCTTCGAGAGGTACGGCGGGGACTCGCCGAGGATTGTCCACAGGCTCTTGCCGCGCAGGTCTCCGATGGCGCGGTAGGCCGTGTTCTTCGTCACCAGGTGCAGCTTCGGCGAGACGAGCGACGCGCTCTCGAGCTGGAGGAACGGCTCGAGCTTCCTCGGACCGCGGAGCTCGAGGTAGACCTGCGGCTCGAGGATGGCCACGCCCGGCGCGTCCTTGGCCATCGCCGCGACGACGTCGTCGCGCGTGCGCAGGAACGTCCCTTTCGTGGAGCCCGACGGCCAGCTCGCCTGGGCCTCGAGATACCGGAGGAACCGGTCGATGTAGGGTTGCGCGGACGCAGTGTCGCCGCCGAGGCGGGTCACGTGGATGATGAAGTCTCGCGGACCGGCCTCGGCGTCCCGAGGCCCGAGGCCCCCGAGGAGCACGACGAGCACCACGGTCGATAACGATTGAGCTCTCATTCGCAGCCTTCCGGTTCAGTGGTGCGACTGACCGCGCCCGACATTTATTCAGCGCTGATAGCATGAATCAGTCGGCTTGACCATCCTGGGGCACGGACGCCATAATCGTCGGCTCCAGGCTCCAGGCTCCAGGCTCCAGGGCCTGCAGGCTGCGGCG
>Ga0233425_10011444_pt1 | contig 10357 bp, 8 predicted proteins | sample Watercolumn_Towu_2_FD_181712 | JGI IMG/M metagenome (GOLD analysis project Ga0233425, IMG submission 181712) | Freshwater microbial communities from Lake Towuti, South Sulawesi, Indonesia - Watercolumn_Towuti2014_140_MG | ecosystem: Environmental > Aquatic > Freshwater > Lake | place: Indonesia... | reverse complement strand
GGGCTTGCAACGAGGCATTTTTCGCGGCTCTACTTGCCCCCGACCTCGTTGCCGAAGATGGCAAGGTCGGGGTCGCCGGATGGGGTGGCGGCGGGGCCCGTGTGCCCAAATTGTGACCACAAGGGGCGCAATACCCGGCAACGTGGGGCAACGTCCAGCAACCACGGAATCGCTGCGGACCGTTGCGCCACGCGGGTTTCCCGCATCGTAGCTGGCTCTGGTGCGTGCCATGGAATCGGCTTGCAAGGCCGGTGTCCTGCCAGGGACGTGCCCAGCCGCTCTATTCTGCCCTTGCCAGGGCGGCTTCCCAGGGTAGAATGCGCCCCGTTGCGGGAGGTGCGGATGAACTACCTCGTCACCGGCGGTGCCGGCTTCATCGGAAGCAACCTGGCTCACCTGCTTGCTCAGGAAGGGCATCGTGTCACCGTGCTCGACGACCTGTCCACAGGCAAGATGGTCAACCTTGCCGGGAGTGATGCGGGCCTTGCCGTGGGTTCCGTAGCGGACCTCGACTTCGTGGTGCGGCATGCGGCCGGCACGGACGGGATCTTCCACCTGGCCGCAGTGGCCTCGGTGCAACGATCGATGGAAGAGCCTGCGGTCTGCCACGACGTGAACGTCACCGGCACGGTCAACGTGCTGGAGGCGGCCCGGATCCACCGGGTGAAACGGGTGGTGATCTCGTCCTCGGCCGCGGTGTTCGGAGACAACCCGGACCTGCCGTTGAAGTCGGACAGCCGGACCGGGCCCATCTCGCCATACGGGCTCCACAAGCTGATGTGCGAGCAGTACGGAAGGCTGTACACGGCCCGCGGCTGGACCGAGGTGACTGCGCTTCGCTATTTCAACGTGTTCGGTCCCCGGCAGGATCCGAACGGCGAGTACGCGGCCGTCGTGCCGAAGTTCATCACGGCCCTGTTGGAGGGGAAACGCCCCAGGGTGTTCGGCGACGGGCTCCAGACCCGGGACTTTCTCTATGTGGAGGACGTGGCCCGGGCCAACCTGGCTGCCATGACGTGCCCCGAGGCCAAAGGCCGGGTGCTCAACCTGTGCGCAGGCCGGGAAACGTCGCTGCTCGACCTGCTGGAGGCGCTCGGAAAGGTGACCGGGAAGCAGCCTCGGCCCGAGTTCCTGCCTCCCCGAGAAGGGGACATCCGTCGCTCGTTCGGGAGCGGAGAAGAGGCAGTGCGACTGCTGGGACTGGCGCCATGGAGCCCGATTGCCGATGGGCTCGCCAAGACGGTGGAGTACTTCGGGGGGAAGCAGGCACAATGAGCAAGCCCGAGCCGATCCGCGTGTCCCTTGAGGTCGGGCGCAGAGCACCCTCCCAACATGGACCTTCCCTGGCTTGCCCCGTGCGAAGGACGGTGGGTGGATGAGCAGGCCTGAGATTCCTCCGCCCGTCACGCTGGTGCTGGGCGTGTTGCACACGGACGAGGCCGCTGCTGATGAGGCACTGGTTGCGTTCATGGGCCGTTTTGGACCTGCGGCCAGCGTCCTGAGTCCCCGGCCGTTCGATTGCACCGACTACTACGTGGCCGAGATGGGGACCCCCATCACGCGGCAGTTCCTCCTGTTCCGGGATCCCGTGCCCGCAGACTGCCTGCCGTCGGTGAAGCACTTCACGAACGGGCTGGAGGAACAATTGCAGGTGGATGGACGGCGCCGAGTGAACCTGGATCCGGGCCTCCTGACCCCGTTCAACCTGGTGCTCGCCACGGGGAAACCCCGCCACCAGCGCATCTATCTGGGACAAGGGATTTACGGCGATCTCACTTTGGTCTATCATACCGGCGCCTACCAGCCGCTGCCCTGGACCTACAAGGACTGGGGAAGCGAGGAGGTTCGTGCCTTTCTGACCCGGGCCCGCCCCAGGATTGCCAAGGCTTCTCAGGGGAACCCGCAGAACAAGGAGACGTGATGGTCAGGACTCGTATCGCCCCCAGCCCCACTGGCGACCCGCACGTCGGGACCGCCTACATCGCCCTGTTCAACTATTGCTTCGCACGCAAGCACGGCGGGCAGTTCATCCTGCGCATCGAGGACACGGACCAGACCCGGTCCGCACTCGAGTACGAGCAGGCCATCATGGATGCCCTGAAATGGACCGGGATCACCTGGGACGAAGGGCCGGACATCGGCGGCCCGTGCGGTCCCTACCGCCAGTCGGAGCGGGCGGCCATCTACCGTGAGCATGCCCAGATCCTCGTGGACAAGGGGCAGGCGTACCGCTGCTTCTGCACCCCCGAGCGGCTCGAGGAGATGCGCAAGCGGATGGTCGAGGAGAAACGCCCCACTACCGGCTACGACGGCCATTGCAGCCACCTGTCCGAGGTCGAGGTCCAGGAGAAGCTCTCGGCCGGACTCCCCTTCGTCATCCGCCTGAAGATGCCTCGCGACGGGGACTCGGTCTTCACCGACCGGCTCCGGGGAGAGATCCGCTATCCCAACTACCAGATGGACGACCAGGTTCTCCTGAAGTCCGACGGATTTCCCACGTACCACCTGGCCAACGTGGTCGACGACCACCTCATGGGCATCACCCACGTGATCCGGGCCGAGGAGTGGATCCCGTCGACCCCGAAGCACGTCCGCCTTTACGAGGCCTTCGGCTGGCAGCCCCCCGAGTTCATCCACATGCCGCTGCTGCGCAACCGGGACAAGAGCAAGATCTCCAAGCGCAAGAACCCCACGTCGATCCTCTACTACCAGCGCATCGGCATCATGCCCGAGGTGCTGCTGAACTTCCTGGCGCTGGTCGGCTACTCGTTTGGCGAAGACCGGGAGAAGTTCACACTGGACGAGCTCATCCAGAACTTCGACATCGGCCGGGTCAGCCTGGGCGAGCCGGTGTTCGACCTGGCCAAGCTCAACTGGCTCAACGGGCTCTACGTCCGGGCCATGAGCGAGGACGAGCTGGCCGACCGCATCGTGGGCAACCTCTACAACCGGGACTACATCAAGCTCATCGTGCCCCTGATGCGGGAACGGATCGAGCGGCTCGACCAGTTCGCGAACATGACCACGTACTTCTTCTCCGCGGAGATCCAGTACGACCCCGCGCTGCTGGTCCCCAAGAACACGCCCCCTGCCGTGGCCGCAGACCTGCTCCAGCAGGCCGCCGACGACCTCGACAAGCTGCGCACCTGGGACGTCCCCTCGCTGGAAGCTACGCTGCGGACGTTCTGCGAGCGCACCGGGACCAAGCCCAAGATCCTGTTCATGCCGGTACGCATCGCGGTCACAGGACGCCAGGCAAGCCCGGGACTGTTCGAGACCATGGAAGTCATCGGAAAGCCCCTCTGCCAGCAGAGGCTTCGGGAAGCCGTCGCACACCTGAAGAACCTCGCCAGGGCCCAGGGGGCCGAGGTGAACGACAAGGATCAGCACGCTTAGAGCAGACAGCGCACGCAACGGAGAACAGCCATGAGCACGGACAACAACGACACCCCCCGCAACTTCATCCGAGACATTGTCGACGAGCACAACCGCAGCGGCCGGTTCGGCAACCGGGTTCACACCCGCTTCCCCCCCGAGCCCAACGGCTACCTGCACGTCGGCCATGCCAAGTCGATCTGCCTCAACTTCGGCATCGCCAGGGACTATGCGGGCAAGTGCAACCTGCGGCTGGATGACACCAACCCCACCAAGGAAGAGGTCGAGTACGTCAACTCCATCCGGGAAGACGTCCGCTGGCTCGGCTTCGACTGGGAGGACCGGGAGTACTACGCGTCCGACTACTTCGAGCAGCTCTACCAGTTTGCGGAGCAGCTCATCTTGAAGAGCAGGGCCTACGTCTGCCACCTGACCGCGGAGCAGATGCGGGAATACCGCGGCACGCTCACCGAGCCCGGAAAGCACAGCCCCTGGCGGGACCGCCCGGCCCAGGAAAGCCTCGACCTGTTCCGCCGCATGAGGGCCGGTGAGTTCCCCGACGGGACCATCACGCTGCGGGCCAGAATCGACATGGCCTCGCCCAACATCAACATGCGCGACCCGGTCATGTACCGCGTGCTCCATGCCACGCACCACCGCACCGGGGACGAGTGGTGCATCTACCCGATGTACGACTATGCCCACTGCGTCTCGGACGAACTGGAGCGGATCACCCACTCCATCTGCACGCTCGAGTTCGAGGACCACCGCCCCCTGTACGACTGGTTCCTCAACGAGCTCGAAACCCCGGTCCACCCACAGCAGATCGAGTTCGCCCGGCTCAACATGACCTACACCCTCATGAGCAAACGCCGGCTGCTCATGCTAGTGAAGGAAGGGCTGGTGCGCGGCTGGGACGATCCCCGCATGCCCACCATCCAGGGGATGCGCCGCCGAGGCTACACCCCCGAGGCACTGCGGAATTTCTGCGATCGCATCGGCGTGGCCAAGAACGACAGCACCGTGGATGTCCGGCTGCTCGAGCACTGCGTGCGGGAAGACCTCAACAAGCGGGCCCCCCGGTACATGGCCGTGCTCAATCCGCTCAAAGTGACCATCGAGAACTACCCGGAGGGGCAGGTCGAGTGGTTCGATGCGGTCAACAACCCGGAAGACCCGTCGGCCGGCACCCGCAAGATTCCGTTCGGAAGGGAGATCTACATCGAGCAGGAGGACTTCATGGAGGATCCGCCCAAGAAGTTCTTCCGCCTCTCCCCCGGCAAGGAGGTGCGGCTCCGCTACGCCTACTTCCTTACCTGCACCCGGGTCGTGAAGGACCCGGCAACCGGAAAGATCACCGAGCTCATCTGCACCTACGACCCCGCGACCCGGGGGGGCGACTCCCCCGACGGACGCAAGGTCAAGGCCACGCTCCACTGGGTCGCCGCATCGCATGCCGTGAAGGGCGAGGTCCGGCTGTACGACCACCTCTTCACCCTCGAAAACCCGGCCGATGCCCCGGGCGGCGACTTCCACAACGCGTTGAATCCCGCTTCGCTCCAGCTCCTCGACGGGGCACTGCTCGAACCCGCGCTGGCCGGCCAGGCCCCGGGATTCCGCTGCCAGTTCGAACGGCTCGGCTACTTCTGCGTGGACCCCGATTCCACCGCCCAACGGCCCGTGTTCAACCGCACCGTCACCCTCAAGGATGCCTGGGCCCGGGCGACTGGCAGCGGAGACAAGGCGTAGGGCCTTTGCTGGTACACACGAACCCGCGCCGACCGGGGCGGGAGGGAACCAATGGCCGTGGGGACCGAACTTGCCGACACCATCGTGGCCGCGGCAACGCCGCCGGGCCGAGGTGCGGTCGGGATCGTGCGCCTCTCGGGAGAGCGGGCCTTTGACCTGGCCCGACGCCTCATCCAACCTGCCCGACTGCCATCCCCGGGCCGACTGGCGCGGCGGGTGGTGCGCGATCCGGCAACCGGACAGGCCCTGGATGAGGCCCTGGTGGTGCGGTTCGTCCGCCCGAAGAGCTACACCGGCGAGGACCTCGTCGAGTTGCACCTGCACGGCAACCCGCTCCTCCTGGCAACCGTCCAGCGCCTGCTGTGCGACCTCGGTGCCAGGACCGCCCGGCCCGGCGAGCTCACGCTGCGAGCCTTCCTGAACGGCCGGAAGGATCTTGCCCAGGCCGAAGCCGTGGCCGACCTCATCGACGCCCGCTCGACCGCCGCACTCGGTGCCGCTGCCAACGGCCTCCTGGGGGATGTCGGACGGACCATCGGAGCGCTGGCGGACCGGCTGCTCGATCTGCTCGCCCGCCTGGAAGCCGAAATCGACTTCCCCGAGGACGTCCCCGAGATGCCCGCAGAGGACCTGGATTCCGCACTGGCCGGGCTTGCGGAGGAGCTGGCATCACTGTCCGCCTCGTACGACCGGGCACGGTTGTTGAAGAACGGGTTCCGGGTCGTTCTGGCCGGCCCCCCGAACGTGGGCAAGAGCTCCCTGTTCAATGCCCTGCTCGGCCGCGAGCGGGCCATTGTCAGCCAGGAGCCCGGGACCACCCGGGACTATCTGGAGGAGTTCCTGCCCTCCCACGCCCCGGCAGATCCCACTCAGGTCTGGTGCCCCTCGACTTCGCTCGGGGCAGGCCCGCCCGCTTCCCCACATGGACCTTTGGACCCGCAACGAAATGAATTGCGTGGCGATGTGCCCCAACCCGACGTCCCTGTTGTCCTCGTGGACACGGCAGGGTTGCGGGAGACCGATGGACATGCCGAAGGCAAGGGGATCGAGCGGACGCTGGGACAGATCCGGGACGCGGACCTGGTCCTGCTGCTGCACGAGCCCGGAGATTTGCCGGATGGAATTGGTGAGCTTCCGGCAGCAGGTACCGGGCCGGTGGCGAGGGCCCCGGTCTGGCACGTGATGACCAAAGCCGACCTGGCGGGAGGCTCGGCGGATGGCCCCAGAGAGCGCTCGGGTGCCTACGCAGTCTCGACCGTGACGGGCACGGGCGTTGGCGAGCTGGCCGAGGTTCTGCGTACCGAGGCAGCGGGAAGCCTTCGCTACGGCCCGACGACGGTGCTCCTGGCCAGCGAACGGCAGCGGGAGGCTGCCGCCGGGGCGGCCCGGACGCTGGAGGAATGCCGCAAGGGTCTCCCCGCGCTCCCGAGGGACATCGCAGCCTCCCTGATCCGCCAGGCGCTCCAGCACGTCCACGAAGTGACCGGCCGGGGCCCCGTCCAGGAAGGGGTGCTCGACCATATCTTCTCCCGATTCTGCATCGGAAAATAGGAGGTCATCCGCCATGCGCAGCATCTTCCGTCTCGCCATCTTCCTCCTCCTGCTCGTTGCCGCTTGCGCGTGCAGGGAGCAGCCCCCGGCAGACACCGCTGCCTCCGATGTCCATGCTGCCAAGGCACCTGCACAGGAGAAGGACGCTGAGTCTTTACCCGCAAAAAAGATGCTCCCGGCGTGGAAGTCGAAGAAGCAGGAGATCGTCGTGGGGGGCTGTCGCGATGCCTGCGCCGCTCCGAAGGATGCCTTCCGCAGCTTTGTCCGGACCCTCTTTGGGGTGATGCCCGAGGGCAATCCCGAGCTCATCCGCTACTTCGACACGACCATGCTGACGGACAACGGGAAGAAGCTGGGGGAGGAGTGGGCCGACCTCTGGCTGGCCGGCAAGCTGGACCAGAGGCGCAGCTCGATCACCGAGTGGGTTGCGGGGTACCAGAAGCGGGTGGGCACGCTGGCAGGCAACCCGTCGGATGTCGACGGTGCGCTCGAGGCCGGTCTGGAGTTTCGGCGGATCTCGTCCGAGCTGGTCGAGATCGAGCTGGTACCGCCTGCCCGCAACGATACCAGCACGTCGGAGCGCTGGAAGTTCGTGCTGGGACTTCGCGGGCTTGAATGGCTGATCCAGGGGATATATGATGGGGGCGCTTGAAGGCGGCCGACTGGCGGTGCCGGCCCGATGAGCGACAACCAGCGGGGGAATGGATGCCGGATTTCTCGAACCAGCGGCAGCACGAGCGGGTCGACGTACGTATCCGCACCGTCTACCACGACGAAATCGATGCCGATGCCAGCGATTCCCTGATGAGCAACCTGAGCCTCGGCGGGTGCTTCATCAAGTCGACCCGGGTCAGTCCCGCAGGCTCGACCATCCAGGTCAAGTTCAGGCTGCCGGGCAGCGAGCTGGTCATCGAAGCGACGGGGACGGTCCGCTGGGCCAAGAACACCGGCCCTGAAGACGAGCAGGGCATGGGGATCCAGTTCGATCAGATCAGCAACGAGAACCTGCTCCTGCTCAAGCAGTTCATCGCGGCCAGGCTCCAATCCTCCATCTGGTGATGGAAACTTTCGCACATCTTCGGTTCCGACTCGCCCTGCTGGCAATCTCCGTCGTTGCCCCCGCAGTCTGCGGGCATGCGGACGAGCGCCCGGCGGAATGCCGGCGAAGCAGCAGGGAATTCCCGCTCTGGACCGAGGAATCGGGCTGCCTGGACGTTCCATGGGATGCATCGGAGCCGGGGGCCGGGACCTTCCCGCTTTACTACGAGTTGAGCCGACCGGCAGGACCGCCCCTGGCCGACCTCATCGTCTTCCACGGCGGCCCCGGCTACCCCCGCAGGCACCTCCAGCGTGGCGGCCTGCTGTGGGAATCGTTGCGGGCGCACTGCACGATCCTCTACTTCCACCAGCGGGGGAGCGGGCTGTCCGCCCGGGTGGCCAATCCGTCCGAGCTGGCCGGGAGGGAGGACCTGTTCACGCTGGACCGGATCGTGGACGACACCCGCTTCCTCCACCGGGAGCTGCTCGGCGGCCGGCCGGTGGTGCTCGTGGGCAAGTCTGCGGGCGGGTTCCTTGCCATGAAGTTCGCACTGGCCTGCCCGGACTCGGCACGGGCCCTGGTGCTTGCGGCCACCAGCCCGCACCACGGCTACATCTCGAGGCGCACAGAGGTCAAGACCGGCTTCTTCCTCTCCCTCGACGAGCGCTGGCCGGGCTTCCTGCGGGCACTCGGTCGGGCCAGGAGCTACCTGGCCCGGGCGGATCTGAAGGAGGTCCCGACCCTGGTGCCGGGCATTGCCCGCGACGACCTCCTCGAGTCGATCTTCTTCGACCTGGCCTACACCCTCGACGGGCAGTTCGAGATGGTCGCCATGACTCGGGACCTGGCGGAACGACGCTACGGCCTCTTCCTCGCCCGGCTTGCCGCCGGGAAAGAGACCCTGCGCCCCACCGGGCTCGAGTCCGATCCCGTCCTCAACCTGATCACCTGCCGCGAGCTGAAGTTCGGAGAGGCCAACCCCCTGCTGTGCCGCAACGTGGTCGAGGGAGATCTCTACGATATCCGTGCCGCTCTCAAGGAGCTGCGACTGCCGGTGCTGGTGCTCAGCGGGCGCTACGATCCCATCCTCCCCCCCTCCTTCCAGGAGGATATCGTGACGAGCCTGCCCGACCCGGCCGAATGGCACATCCTCGACATGTCGTCGCACATGATCTTCGAAGAGCAGCCCATGGCCTGCGCGGCCTATATCCTCGATTTCCTCGGCATTCCTCGCCAGCAGCTCCCGCAGCAGCCAGGGCTGTAGAGCACTGAAGTCAGCAGGGCCGGTCGGGCGCGGAACCCCCTCCCACAAGAGCACCAGAATGCACATCCAATTCAGACAGGCTCCGCCCCGTCGCCCAGCAACTCCACGCTCCCTGTCCGCTCGATGCCGCGGTAGCCGAGGACCATGCCGTGTTTCTTGAGCATCTCGTCCCGAAAGAGCGGGTTGTAGGAGAAGTAGGTGGCCAGGCTCCAGGCATCCTTCATGTTGGTCTTGCGGTCGAAAGCCCGGCGGAAGATGGACGGGATGGAGCTGTGGCGGCGGCGGGCGTCCAGGCAGGCCTGCGCCAGCTCGTCGGCCGAACAATGGAGCGGCCGCATGCCGGGCATGCCGAAGCGGTAGTCGTCATGGAGCCACCACTTGCCGTCGTACAGCAGCCGCCCTTCCTTCTTCATGCGGGCGTGCAGCGGCGTACCGGGGTACGGCATCAGGATGTTGAACGCGGAGAATGCGAACTTCTTGGACAGCGCCCAGTCGCAGGTGGCCTTCACGCTGTCGGGAGTCTCGTTGTCATAACCCAGCAGGAACGCGGCCCACAGCATCAGCCCGGACTGCCGGATCGCCTCGACCATGGGGTCATAGGTGTCAAAACCCAGGTTGCAGTTCTTCTGCATCTGGACGAGGTTTCTCTGGTCGAGCGACTCGAACCCCACGACCAGCCCCGAGCAGCCGCTTTGAAGCATCAGCTCCATGAAGGCGGGATCCGCGGCAAACGACAGATCCGCCTGGCCGAACCAGCGGATCCGCATGGGCTTCAGGCGCCGGAACAGCTCCCGGGCCTGCTCCTTGTTCGCGACGAGATTGTCGTCCACGAAGAACACGAAGCGGGCACCGTCCTGCGACAGCTCCCGTGCCACCTCGTCCACCGGCCGGCAGCCGTGATGCTGGCGGTAGATGTTCCCCGTGGCGCAATACTCGCACTGGTTTACGCACCCACGGGAGAACTGCGTCAGCCGCACGGGCAGGTACTTCTTGCCCCGGAAGATGCTCCAGTCGGTGCGGATGCCCGTGAGCTGGGACAGGTGCCGGTCGGGCGCTGAGCACCCTCCCACATGGGGTGCCAACGACTTGTCTGCCGCACCATGGCCCCCACGCCGTCCGCCCAAGGCACGCCCTCCGAAGCTCCCCACGTAGCGTCTCTTGAGCCGTCCCTTCTCCAGGTCGACCAGCAGCGTCTCCCAGACCGACTCGGCATCGCCCAAGACCACGGCATCGGCGTGCTCCATGGATTCCTCGGGGATGAGGGTGGTGTGGAAGCCGCCCAGGACGACGGGGATCCCGCGGTTGCGGAAACGGTCTGCGATCTCGTAGGCCCGGCGAGCGGTGTAGATCTCGGTGGTGATGGCCACGAGATCCATGTG
>Ga0233425_10011443_pt1 | contig 10358 bp, 8 predicted proteins | sample Watercolumn_Towu_2_FD_181712 | JGI IMG/M metagenome (GOLD analysis project Ga0233425, IMG submission 181712) | Freshwater microbial communities from Lake Towuti, South Sulawesi, Indonesia - Watercolumn_Towuti2014_140_MG | ecosystem: Environmental > Aquatic > Freshwater > Lake | place: Indonesia... | reverse complement strand
GCAGCCGACCGATGCGATGCCGCTCGCGCGCAACACATCGACCCGCTTCGATATCGGCCGGAACTTCGCCACGAAGGTTTGGAATGCGTCACGATTTGCACTCGCGCAGTGCGACGATCGAAGAGGAGCAAGTGGAGTCGATTCGGCCCCCGCAACGGCTCTCAAGCCGACGCGCCTCATCGACCGCTGGATTCTGCACCGCTTTGCGTCTCTCGTGCGGACGGTCGATGGTGCCATCGATGCCTATCAGTTCAACCCTGTGGCCGAGGCCCTCTACGACTTCATCTGGCGAGACTTCTGCGACTGGTATCTCGAAGGCATCAAGCCGACCGTGAAGGGAGATCCGGTGCAACAGGCGGTGCTTCGCTGCGTGCTCGATGGAACGCTGCGCGTGCTTCATCCGGTGATGCCCTTCATCACGGAGGCACTCTGGCAACCCGTGGCGGTGGGACATGCCTCGAGCATTGCGGCGCTTGACTTGCCCTCATCGCCGCTCGCGGCAAGTGCGCGCTGGCCCCGCTGCGGCGATGCGCTCACCGACGAGGTGGCCGTCCGCGACTTCGCGCGAGTGCAGGCCCTCGTGGAGGCGATCCGAAACCTCCGAGGAGAGAGAAAGGTGCTCGATCGCCGCCGCATCAACCTGCATGTCACACCTGCGGTTGCATCGCTCATCGCGCACGCCGGAGGAACGGTGGAGACGCTCGCGGGGATCGGCAGTGTCGAGCAGGTTGGTCACACGCGCCCCAACGATGCGGTGGCGTTCCCATTCGAGGGCGAGGAACTCCTGCTGTCATCGTTGGTGGAGAGCGTGGATATTGGCAGCGAACGCGCGCGGCTCGAGCAGGTCGTCCGCGATCGGCAGCGAGCAATCGCAGGGTTCGAGGGGAAGCTGTTCAACGCGGGATATCTGGCAAAGGCAAGGCCGGAAGTTGTGGAGCAGACGCGGCGTATGCTTTTGGAGGCCCAAGCAGATCTGCTCGCTGCGCAGCGTGCGCTCGAAGCAGTGAAGGCAAAGGCGTGAAGAGGTCCAGTCGTGCCACACATCACGCCCAGCATTCTCCAGTCGTGCACGAGACTTGCTTCCGCTGCCGTGACGGCCGCTTCGCTCGCCGCCTGCTTCACCGGAGTCGTTGGGTGTTCAAGCGTTGGTTCAAGTGGGTCGATGGCCATGACGCGCGGCCCGTGGTCGCCGCCTCTCGGTGGCATGCGCGGTGATGGCGGGGGCGCGCTGATCGACCCGAACGATCGCAGTGCCGACACGCAAGTCACCGTGAGTGCGTGGGAAGAGGGTGGCGCGCGTGCCCAGGTCATCACAACGCCTCACTTCATGATCCGCACTTCCATCAACAATCAGGAACTGCGCCGCTTCATTCCACTCTTCCTTGAACGCGGGCTCAGGCAATACACCAACGCGCTCTGCAGACTCCCGGGACCGAACAGACCGCTCGAGACCTACATCTTCGGCTCGCGTGACGCATGGGCAAAGTTCACCCGCAAGCGGCTTGGCGGCGATGCGGACATCTATCTCGGGCTTGGTCGCGGCGGCTACACCACCAAGTCCACTGCAGTGCTCTTCGATATCGGTGCCAATGACATGCTGACCATCGTGGCGCACGAAGGTTGGCATCAATATTCACAATCTGTCTTTCGCGAAGAACTCCCGGTGTGGCTTGAGGAGGGGATTGCCACCTATATGGAAGGCTTCCGCATTGACGAGGAGCGCGCGCCCCTGTTTGCGGCATGGCGAAACTTTGAGCGATTTGGCGAGCTCCGCGAGGCTGTTCGCGGTGAAAGGCTCATCCCGCTCCAGGCGATCCTGGAGAAGACTCCGCAGGAGTTCCTCGGACAAGGGAAGGACAAACTGCTTGTCTATTACGCGCAGGTGTGGGCCCTGACACACTTCCTCGTTGAGGGCTCCGAGGGTCGTTATCGCGCGCAGCTCTCTGAACTTCTTCAGGATGCCGTTCAAGGAAGCATCTCCACTTCGTTGCTCGCCGCTGTGGATGACAGCGATTCGCGCGAGGCGCTTCAGCGCGGGCTTGCGCGAGGCGGGATACGCGCACTGCCGGGACCGCTCGTCGCACAGACCTACTTTGCCAAGGAGATCGATGTGCTCGCGCAGGAGTACGAAGATTTCGTGCGTCGCCTCTGTGTGCGAGGGTCCGGCGATGCAATCTGGCGCGGTCAGACGCCGGCTTCGCTGCGTGGGGCAGCGGTCAAGTAACTGACCCAAGGGAACGACCGACGAGGTGAATGCCCGATCCTCAGGAGGGTTCGGCGACTTCGACATTGAGGCACGCTGCGATGAAGCGGGTTCCGCGCGACTTTGCATCCGATGCCATCTTGCCAAATCCCAAGTGTTCGTGTGGTGCGTCAGTGCGCGCATACTCATGCAGTTCGATCGACGCAGGCTTGGCAGATCGTGCCTGGAGCGCGGCGATGAAGCGCCGCTGTCCATCGACAGGAATCCATGCATCGAGTGTCGCATGCAGCGCGAGCGCTGGACAATCACGCCAGTTGTCCAAGTGCGTGAGCGGATTGAGCCGTTCGACGGCGGCAGCAGGGAATCCCGCACGATGCGAAAGCGTGCTCCAGTCGCCCGTTGTTGCTTCGAGGAGGAAGCCGCGGAAGGGATGGTGCGAGCATCCACGAAGCGCAGCCGCCATGCCGCCGGCGCTCAGCCCACCGAGCACGCCGCACGCCGGATCCATTCCGCATGCAGCTGCGTCGGCGAGAATCCCGTCGATCTCGGAAGCAGCCTGTTCCACCACTTCTGCAGTGCGGCTGCCGTCCTGCATCGATGCATCCGGTCGTTCACCATGCCCGGGGAGATCGACAGCAATGCAGCCGATGCCCGCGCGTACGAGTCGGAGATATCGACCTGAGTCGGTCTCCTTGTCCACGGTGCGTCCGTGGAACCACAGGAGAAAGGGCAGCGGCGTTGCGGCGGGGCACTCGGGTCGCATCACAACAACTGGAACACTGCCGCGCACAAAGCGCGTCCACTGACTGACGCGCAGCAGCGACGAGGGAAATCGCGCGTGCAGATTCGGCATCACGATTCCTGCGCGGGTTCGCGCGATGGCATGTACAGCAGCACATGCTGTTCGCGTCCGTATGTGTGCACTTCAGGTCCGGCGAAGCCTGCCACGGCAAAGTCCTCAGCGCGCCGCATCTCCGGGACACGCAAGACCAAAAACGACTTCTGCGCCATCACTGCTTTGAGTCCCGTGAGTTGTTGCAGCAGCCGCGCCCGCGATGCATCAGACTGCATCAATGCAAAGGGTGGATCGCAAAAGACCACGTCAACCGGCGTCGGTGCTGCGGCGATTGCAACGGGCCCGAGCGCATCGCTCTGCACCCAACGCACCCGGTCGGTGCAGCCAAGCGCCACAATGTTGGCCTGCAGGAACTCGCCGACGCTGCGGTCCTGCTCGACACACACAACATGCGATGCGCCACGACTGGCAGCTTCCAAGCCCATCGTGCCAACGCCTGCAAAGAGGTCTAGCACGCGAGCCCCTTCGAACCAACCGCGCAGCATGTTGAACACCGCCTCCTTGGTGCGTGAACCCATCGGGCGCGTGCGTTCACCCTCCGGCACCTGAAGCCGACGCGATCGGAGCGAGCCACCAAGTATCTGGAGCACTAGGAGATCGTAGGTTCGCCCGTCAAGCAGCGATACGGCGCAGGTACCTTGCACCCATGGAAACGCTGCTCGTCACCATTCTTCTCCTCGTGCGTCCTGCGCCAACACAGGCGCAGATCGATGATGCGATACGGATTGCTGCAGCGGAGATTGTCTCGATGCAGTCGGGCGACGACGGCGGTGAGTGGCCGTACGAGGGGGTCTACCGAGTCGGTGGAAACATCCCCGTGGCATATCGAGTTGGTGGGACATCGATTGTGGCTGAGGCGCTGCTGCGCGTGCCGGGTTTCGCAGACGATGCAAAGCGGCAGCAGGCGGTGCGCCGAGCAGCGGCGTATGTCTGCGGCGCCATCGATGAACCGCTGCTGCAAGTCGACACCTACAAGGGTGGGTATGACGTGCGTGCGTGGGGTGCGTGCTACGGCGCGCGTTTCCTGCTTGCGTTGCAGCGCGCGAATGCCGTGCCCGATGGCATGAGTGAGCAGGTTCGTGCTGCAACGCTGTGGTATCTCAGTGCACTCGAAAAGTTCGAGATTCCAGATGTGGGCGGATGGAACTATGCGCGCGATGCCGGAGCCGAGACGCCATGCGCGGCGAGTGCGTTCATGACACCTGCCTGTCTGCAGACCCTGTACGAGGCACGCGCACTCGGATTTGCGGTCGATGCAGCGGTCGTTGAGCGCGGGCTGGCGGCGCTCGAGCGGTGCCGAACCGACGACGGCAACTTTGCCTACTCCGCGCAGCAGCAGGCGCGTCGGCAGTCGCGGATGATTCCCGGCGCGGTGGGCCGAATGGTCAGCGGCGAAATGGCGCTCTTTCTCGCTGGGCGCAGTGATTCCGCGCGAGTGCAGGCTGCCGTGGAGGCGTTCATTCGCTGCTGGCGTGAACTGGAGGTCCGCCGAGCGAAGGGCGGAACGCATCTGCCGCCGTATGGCGTCGCGCCGTACTACTTCTGGTTTGCGCACTATCACGCTGCACAGGCGGTGGAGGCGTTGGCTGAACCGCGCCGAAGCGAACTTCGCGCGCAGCTCAACTGGCTGCTCTGGCAAACACGCGATGCAGACGGAACCTGGAATGATCGAGTCTTCCGCCGATCGGCAGCGTACGGCTCGGCGATGGCAATGATGTCGGCGCTGATGCCGACGAGCGCGCCGCCGAGCGGCTGGAAGTGAAACTTTTTTCTGGACTCTGCGCGTCAAGCGAGTACGATTCCACTTCCGATGACAACCACCAAGACTCCAGAAGCGTCGACCTCAGCACATCCCGCCAACACAGCCCCGATCGGTGGGAGCACTGTTCCTTCGCCCGAGACCGTTCGTGCAAAGGCGGGGCAAGTCTCTCTCAACGGTGGTTGGACGGTTGAGGACTCCGCCGACCTGTATCAGGTGCGCCTCTGGGGCAAGGGATTCTTCGATGTGAACGCAAGGGGGCATGCAGTTGTCCGTCCGACTCGCGTGCCGGGGCATGAAGTGGATCTGTGCGAGGTCGTTAGCGGCATGCGCGAGCGCGGTTTGAACACGCCGATGCTGCTGCACTTCAGTGATCTTCTCGAACGCCGCATGCGCGACATGCGTGAAGCGTTCACACAGGCGATTGAGGAAAATGCGTACAAGGGGTCGTACCTTGGGGTCTATCCGATCAAGGTGAACCAGCAGCGTCGCGTGGTGGAGGAGGTTCGCCGAAACGGCACCGAACTCGGTTTCGGTCTCGAGGTTGGATCGAAGCCCGAGTTGCTGGCGGTGATGGGACTGACAACGGATTCGACGGATCGTCTCATCATCTGCAATGGGTTCAAGGAGGAGAAGTACATCGAGTTCGTGACGCTCGCCGCGAAACTCGGGCGCAACATTATCCCCGTCATCGAAAACATTGGCGAATTGCGGCTCATTGTGGAGGCTGCACAGCGCTTCGATGTTCGGCCGAAGATCGGTGTTCGCATGAATCTCTCGGCGCCCGGTGCCGGTCGCTGGCGCCATTCGTCGGGGGTAAAGGCAAAGTTCGGTCTGTCGCTGAATGAAGTGCTCGAGACGCTCGAGTACCTCAAGTCGGTCAACATGGCGGACTGCCTGCAGCTTCTGCATTGCCACATGGGCAGCCAGATTCACGACATTCGGCAGGTCAACAACGGCGTGAACGAACTGGCGCGCATCTACACGGACCTCACCAAGATGGGTGCGGGTCTGAAGTACCTCGATGTGGGGGGTGGACTCGGCATCGATTACGACGGGAGTCAGACATCGTTCGAGTTCTCGATGAACTATTCGCTCGTCGAGTACGCCAACGCCGTCGTGTACAAGGCGATGAGCGTGTGCGACGAAGAGGGCGTGCCTCATCCGACGATCGTGACCGAATCTGGACGGGCGATGGTTGCGCAGCAGTCGGTGCTCATCTTCGATGTGCTCGGTGCGAATCGCCCGGACCGCGTGCGAGTGCCGAAGTCGCTCGACGGCGTTCCCCCAGTAGATGGTGAAGTACCGCGCCCTGTCACTGACCTCTGGGAACTGCTCGGATCGATTGGCCCTCGCCGTCTCGTCGAGCAGTATCACGATGCGCTTGAGGCGCGCGAGGAGGCCATGAGACTCTTTTCGGTCGGCTACTTGCCGCTTCAGCACCGCGCTCTCGTTGACCAGTTGTTCTGGGCGATCTGCGCCAAGGTTCGCGATGTAGCTCATGGTCTCGGCGACCGTATGCCGGAGGAACTCGCGGATCTGGACTCGACCCTCAGCGATACCTACTTCTGCAATCTTTCCATCTTCCAGAGTTTGCCAGATATCTGGGCAATCAATCAGCTCTTTCCGATCATGCCGATCCACCGGCTCGATGAAAAGCCGACCCGGAAGGCAACGCTCGCGGACATCACCTGCGATTCAGATGGCAAGGTTGATCGCTTTGTGGATGACCATGACATCAAGCGGTGTCTCGAGGTGCACGACTTTGAGGATGGTGCGAACTATCTGCTGGGCGTGTTCCTCGTCGGGGCGTATCAGGAGACGCTCGGTGATCTGCACAACTTGTTCGGCGATACGCATGTTGCGCACATCCGACTCGATGCCAACGGACAGTGGTGGGTGGATGAGATCGTGGAAGGCGACTCGATCGCTGAGGTGCTGAAGTATGTGCAGTTCGACGCGACCGAACTTGGTGGGATGATCCGCCGCGAGTGCGAGCGGGCGGTTCGCAAGAAGGCGCTTTCTCCAAAGGAGAGCAAACTGCTCATGAAAACCTATGAAAACGGGCTGGCGGGCTACACCTACCTCGAGCCCCAGCGCAGTCGCAAGGAAGATTGACCGGCGCGCGACACCCTCGGACTATTCGTCGTGGGCTGGGGGCTGCGTTGCCGCGGACTGCGCGGCATTCGACACGCCGTCCGGTTCCGGAGAAATCTGCAGCAGTTCGATCTCAATCTCGTCGTCGCCGCTGTCCTGCCGCACGGTGACCTGCTGCTGCCGCGCGAGTTCAAGCAAGGCGAGAAAGAGCCCAATCATCTCGCCGCGTGAACGCCCCTCGAAGATGCCGCGCATGCTCAGCCGCCTTCGAGTACTGCGCGCGAGCCGATCGATCAGATCCGCTTGGTGCAGCGAGATGGGCGTGTCGTCGTACTCGACGCGGTGATCGCCCAGGCGCGAGACATCCACCGACTGCATGATGCGCTCGAAGGCCTCGATGAGATCGAGCACATGCGCATCATCGATCTCGACGGCGAAATCTTCCGGCGCCGATGGATCCTCACCGCCATGCGATCCTGCGGTGAAGCGCCTTGCGCTTTCATCGCGCAGTCGTTCGAGTGTTCCTGCCGCCGTGCGAAAGCGCTGATAGGCAAGAAGCTGTCGGACGAGATCCGACCGCGGATCGATTGTTTCGCTGCGCGGATCGTTTCCAACTGACTCACCTGTTGCCGAGGCCGGCGCCAGGGTGCGACTCTTGATCTCGACAAGCGTCGCGGCCATCACAAGAAACTCGCCCGCGAGTTCGACATCGACTCGGTGAATCTGCTTCAGCAGATCGAAATACTGCTCGGTGATGAGCGCGATCGGGATGTCCGCGATGTCAACTTCGGCACGCCGAACGAGATAAAGGAGCAGATCGAGCGGGCCTTGGAAACTCGAAAGCCGCACCTCGTAGTCATCCTGATGTGCCATGACTTTGGAGCGTATCCGCTACCCTTGCCCACATGAAGTCCCAGACCGTGTCCGCGGACCCAGTATTCATGGCCGAAGTCATCGAGGCAGAGGCTCGGGCGCTCAGTGCCATTGCAACGGACCTGCGCGGCGCTGCGGGGAGCCGCTGGAGTGCTGCGCTCGATCTACTTGAGCGTTGCGAGGGGCATGTCGTCGTTTCGGGCATGGGCAAGTCCGGACTCATTGGCATGAAGGTGTCCGCCACACTGGCAAGCCTCGGTCAGCCGTCCCACTTCATCCATCCGGCGGAGGCGCTGCATGGCGATCTCGGACGACTGCGCAAGGGTGATGTGGCGCTGTTGATGTCCTATAGTGGAGAAACAGCTGAACTGGTGGATTTGGCGCTGCATCTGAAGGCGGATGGGGTGGTGCGCGTTGGGATTACAGCGCGGCATTCCACGGCACTTGCACGGCTTTGTGATGCGCACATCGCCGTCGGCGACATTGTCGAGGCGTGCCCGCTGAACCTCGCACCGACGGCGAGCACAACGGCCATGGTTGCAGTCGGCGATGCGATCGCACTCGCGCTCGCGCGGCGGCGAGACTTTCGCGTAGATGACTTCCATCGACACCATCCGGGCGGACTCCTCGGCGCCGGACTCCGACCGATTACTGATGTCCTGCGCTTCAAGGTGGGCGCAAATCTGCGGGTCGTGGCTGACGCAGCGACCGTGCGAGAAGCACTCGCGCAGGCAGGGGAGAATCGCCGTTCAGGGGCCATCCTGCTCGTCGATAGCGGCGGTCGCCTCTCTGGCATTTTTACGGACGGAGATTTGCGCCGACTCGTCCAACAGAACAACGCGAATTGGCTTGAGAGTCCCATTGCAAAGGTGATGACTGCGCGCCCGATGTGTCTCACGGTTGATGCGGTCGTTCGCGATGCAGTGCGGCTTGTGCAGGATCGGCGAGTGGACGAGGTGCCGGTGGTCGATCTGGAGGGGAAGCCCGTCGGCATGGTTGATGTGCAGGATCTGATTGCGATGCGGGTTGTGGAGAACTGATCGGTGGAACTCGCTGTCGGTGAGATTGATGGCGATGTGCTGGTGATCCGCGCTGATGGCGGACTCAACCAAGCGACCGCCGGTCAGATTTCCGAGCAGGTCAGTGCGCTCGTGGCGGGAGGCGTGCGCCATGTCATCGTGGACTGCGCTTCGCTGAGCGTGCTGTCGAGTACCGGCATCGGCGTGCTGCTGATGCTGCACGCTCGCATGAAGAAGGAGGGGGGCGATGTGCGGCTGTGCGGACTGCGTGGGTTCGTCGTTCAGGTGCTGCAGCTTGCGAAACTCGATCGCATGTTTCAGCTCTATCCCGATGTTGGGCAGGCAAAGCTGTCCTTCCGCCCGCCGTCGATCTGATGTCGTTCAGCCGCCGAGCACCGTACGCCGAGCCGCCAGTTGCTCGGCCAACACTGTGCACACACGGTCCTGAAGTTTCTTCGCCTTTCCAACGGCACCTGCTTCGCTCAGTCCATTGGCAAGCACACTGAACGCGTAACGCGTTCCATCGGACGCGGTGACATAGCCGCTGAGACAGCACACCTTGTCGATGTAACCGCTCTTGCACTGCACGAGTGCCACAGCTGGATTGATCTCTTTCAAGCGCTTGCGAACGGTGCCCGTTCGACCGGCGACAGGCAGCGTTTCGAGAAAGCGGTTCCCAATCGATTCATCTCGTGCGACCGACACGAGCCACGATGTCATGCCGTCCGCAGTCACTCGATTGTCGCGCGAAAGCCCTGAGCCATCGGAGATGACAAAGGCATCGGATGCGCGGCCAATTCGCGACCGCACTTCGCCCTGCAGCACGCGCGACCCGAGAGCCCACGATCCCGCCGTGCCTGTCTTGGCGAACGCGATGCGCTTCAGCAGACACTCTGCGTAGAGGTTGTCACTCTCGAAGTTGCAGTGCTCAAGAATGGTCGTGAGCGGTGTTCGCAGAACTGGTCCGACTGGCTTGCCTCGCGGAGCAGCATCGGTCGCAGTTGCAATGCGCGCTTCGTCCACCGCGACTCCGACTGCCCGAAGCCGAAGGGCAATGCACCGGGCGAGAAAGAGCGCTGGATCTCCCACGGGAGCGAGAATCGGTTGCTCGAGTCGCGTCTTCACATTGCCGTACAGAGTGAGATCGCCGGTCTCTGGTGTCCGGGCAAACCAGATCGTGTTCTTGTCGTTCTTGCCGGCGCGAGATGTGCCCTTGTTTGTGATCGTGATCCACGGCGCATTGGGAGTGATCGCGGTGATCTCTGGCGCGGCGCCGGCGCGTGGTGCCGCAGAGACTGCGATGCTGTTCGCGTGAAAGTTCAGCCCAAAGGGAGGCGCACAGTAGCTCTCGTCGAGCTGATCCTTTGGCCACGATGGGTGCGCTCCCTCGCGCACAAAGATGCGGTCATCGACAACGATCTCACGCAGCCGCTTCACACCCGCAGCTTGGAGCGACCCGACCCATGTGTCGAGCAAGCGTTCGATGTCCATCCCCGTGTGCACTTTGCCCGATGCATCGGTGAATGTCGACGTAGTGAGAAGTGCTGGATC
>Ga0233425_10011442_pt1 | contig 10359 bp, 9 predicted proteins | sample Watercolumn_Towu_2_FD_181712 | JGI IMG/M metagenome (GOLD analysis project Ga0233425, IMG submission 181712) | Freshwater microbial communities from Lake Towuti, South Sulawesi, Indonesia - Watercolumn_Towuti2014_140_MG | ecosystem: Environmental > Aquatic > Freshwater > Lake | place: Indonesia... | reverse complement strand
AAGGGGCAGGATACTCCGCCGGATGGGTCATGAAGACTAGTGCATGTTCCGCCAAAGTGGAAACCACTTTGGCGATAAGAACATGCGCCAGAAACGGGGCTTTCCGCGTGTTCTTGCCGGCGAAGCGATTCCGCTTCGTCGGAACGCGCGCGCACGGATGAAATGCGACAGAGGCAACAGGGGCGCCCGCTCTTGCCCGTCCGCTCGAATTGGCTAGAAGGGCACAATCATCCGGCGAGTGACGCTTCCGTGAAACTCCTTCCCGCCCTTGCCGTGGCGCTGTGCGGCGCCATGTGGGGATTCTTCTGGTATCCGCTGCGCTGGTTCGACAGCGAGGGGATCGGCGCTGCCTGGATTGGCCTCATTTTCAACCTGGTGGCGATGGCGACGAGCCTGCTCTGGCTCCCAAGTCGCGGCGCCTGGGAGGGCGCTCGGCGCCAGGTCCTCACCGGCCTTCTCCTCGGCACCGCCTTCACCTTCTATACGGTCAGCCTTGTGCTCACCAACGTGATCGACGCCATTCTCCTTTTCTACCTGACGCCGGTGTGGAGCACGCTTGGGGGCTATTTCTTCCTCGGCCACAGGCTGGGCCTGGCGCGCGTCCTCGCCATTGTCTGCGGATTCGCCGGTCTTGCCTGCATTCTCGGGCCAGGGGGCGGCCTGCCGGTGCCGCGCAATGTCGGCGACTGGCTCGCCCTCGCCAGCGGCGTTCTATGGTCGGCCGGCTCGCTCCGGACCTACCGCTGGCCGGCGGCGGCTGTTGCCCTTCCCGTATTCGCCTTCTGCGCCGGCGGCGCCCTCTCGGCCATCGTCATACTGACGATCGGCATCGATCTGGCGCTGCCCCTCGCCGCCATCGGCAATCTCGTGGCGCAATTGCCTTGGATCGTCCTTCTCGCCCTCATCATCTTCGTGCCACCCAACTTCCTCGTGCTGTGGGCGACCCAGCGCATGGATCCGGGCCGGGTCGGCATACTGCTGATGACAGAGGTTCTGTTCGGCGCTATCAGCGCCGCTCTTCTTTCGGGCGAGCCCTTCGGCTCCCTGGAATTCGCCGGGACCGCCCTCATCATCTCCGCCGGCCTCATCGACGTCCTCGGCCGGCGCTGACCGGCCTTGGTTCCTATGGCAGTTCGCCACGCATCAGGCGGGGCAGGGCGCCGCCGCCGCCGGCGGCCTCGGCCGCGAAGAGCGCCTTGAGCGGCGCCACCCGGTCGACGATCCTGAGACCCTCATCGCGAAGAACCCGAAGGATGGGATTGTCGTTGCTGAAGAGGAGATTGAGCCCCTCCATCGCCATGGCGGTCGTGAGCGTGTCGAAACGCCGCCACCGGCCATAGCGGGCCAGAACATCGGCGCCGCCGGGATCGAGGCCGAGAGCCGCAGCCTCGTGGACCGCTTCGGCCAACGCTGCCCCATCACGCAAACCGAGATTGAAACCAAGCCCCGCCAGCGGATGAACGACATGTGCCGCATCGCCGACCAGCGCCAGCCGGGCCGCGGTCATGTCGGCGGCAAGCTGGAGACGCAGCGGATAATGCTGGCGCAGCCCCTCGATGGCGAAGGCGCCGTGCCTGACGCCAAAGCGCTTGCCGAATTCCCCGGCAAAGGCAGGAGGCTCGAGGGCAAGGAGCGCTTCGGCGGCGGCCGTTGCCTCGACCCAGACGATGGAGGAACGATTGCCGGTGAGGGGCAGGACGGCGAAGGGTCCTCCTGGCGTGAAATGCTCTTCAGCTCTTCCTTCATGGGGAAGCTCATGGGCGACCGTGAGAACGATCGCCGTCTGGCCATAGTCATGGCCGTGGCAGGCGATGCCGGCGAGATCGCGGAGCGGCGAGACGCGACCGTCGGCGGCGACAACGAGCGAGGCCCGGCAGCGCCCGCCGTCGGCGAAGCGAGCCTCGGCAAGTCCCGGCCCCCTGACGAGGTTCAAGACCTTCGCGCCGGCCCGCAGCGTGATCGAAGGCGAGGCCTCGACCTGGCGGAAGAGCGCCTCATAGATGTGGCCATTTTCGACGATATGGGCGTCGGGCCCAGGACCCTTGTCCTCGGCAGCGAAGCGCAGGAGAGCGGGGCCCCGGCGCCCGCCTGTTCCGTCGGTGACGACAATTTCCTTCATAGCCTCGGCCCTGTCGGCCAACGCCGGCCAGACGCCGAGCGCCTCGAGCATAAGGCGCGATGAGCGAACGACGGCTGACGCCCTTCCGTCGAAATTCCGGCTGGCGAAGGCGGAAGGATAGCCGGCATCGGCCAGAACGACCCGCAAAGGCCGGCGCAGTCTCCGGCCGCCAAGAGCCAGCGCCGTCGCCATGCCATTTAGGGCGGCGCCGACGACGATGACGTCACAGGTCTCTTCCATGTCTCGAAAGAGCGCTCCCGGCCATTGTCTTGCAAGCCCCGTCTTCTGCCCGCAAATTGGGCAGGCCAGCGAACTTGCCTTAATTTCGCTCACCGCTTTGCGGGGCCAATCGATTATTTATGGAAAATCCATGTTATTTCAAAACGATGCCGCATGGCACTCAATTGGCATGAAGCTTGTTTGGTGGCTCGACGCAATGCCATTGCCAGGGGTTCTGCCATGCGTCAACTGTTCACAGGGTCCGGATTCGCCCTCATGCTCGCCGTGCTGGGACTGCACTGCGCCGCATCGCCAGCCGCCGTTGCGGCGCCCGTCATCGACAAGGGCGACACGGCATGGATGCTGGTGGCGACCTGTCTGGTCGTGGTCATGACCATTCCCGGCCTGGCGCTTTTTTACGGCGGCCTCGTCCGCGCCAAGAACGTGCTCTCGATCCTAATGCAGGTCTTCATCTGCTTCTGTGTGATCGCCGTCCTCTGGGTCGTCTATGGCTATTCGCTCGCCTTCTCCGGCGGCAACGCCTTTGTCGGCGGACTGTCCAAGCTCTTTCTCGCCGGCGTCTATCTCTCTTCTCTCGCCCCGACCTTTTCCAAGGAAGTCTACCTGCCGGAATATGTCTACGTCATATTCCAGCTGACCTTCGCGGCGATCACCCCGGCTCTCATCACCGGCGCCTTCGCCGAACGCATGAAGTTCCAGGCGGTGCTGCTGTTTCTGGTGATCTGGTTCACCTTTTCCTATTTGCCCATGGCCCATATGGTCTGGTGGTGGGCAGGCCCAGACGCCTACACGCTGAGCCCCGCCAACGCCGAGGCCATGGCGGCGGCAGTAGGCGAGTCCGTGGCCAGCGATTTCCTTGCCCGCCTCGGCGCGGCGACCGATGAGGCGGCGCGCGCGGCAGTCCTTGCCGACTACGCCGCGGTGGTCGGCGCTTCGAATGGCTGGCTCTTCGGCTGGGGGGCGCTCGATTTCGCTGGCGGCGCCGTCGTCCATATCAATGCCGGAATAGCCGGGCTTGTCTGCGCCCTCATGCTCGGCCGGCGCGTCGGCCATGGCCGGGAACCGATGGCGCCGCACAATCTCGTGCTCACCATGGTCGGAGCCTCGCTTCTCTGGGTCGGCTGGTTCGGCTTCAACGCCGGCTCGAACCTCGAAGCCAATGGCCTCACCGCCCTCGTCATTCTCAACACGATGCTCGCCGCCGCAGCCGCCGCCATCGCCTGGTCGCTCGGTGAGCGCCTGTTCCAGGGGCACCCCAGCCTGCTTGGTTCAGTCTCGGGCGCCGTGGCCGGGCTTGTCGCCATCACGCCTGCCTGCGGATGGGTCGGGCCGTGCGGCGCCCTGGTCATCGGGCTCGCCGCCGGACTTGTCTGCCTATGGTCCGTCGTCTGGCTCAAATCCAGACTGGGCTATGATGATTCTCTCGACGTCTTCGGCGTTCACGGCGTGGGCGGCATTCTTGGCGCCCTCCTGACCGGCGTCTTTGTCGCGCCGGATCTGGGCGGCACGGGCCTCACGGACTACGCCGCCTTCGATGCATCGGTTCAGGCCATGGCGCCGGCGATCGGGTCACAGTTCCTGGCCCAGGCGGTGGCCGTTCTCACCGTCACCCTTCTGTCGGCGGCTGTAAGCTTCGTTGCCCTCCTGATCTGCAAGGCGACCGTCGGCCTCCGGGTCAGCGAACAGGAGGAACGCGAGGGCCTCGACATCGTCGACCATGGCGAGCGCGCCTACAATTAAGAAGAGGGGTCGTCCGCGGCGGTCCGCTTAACCCCGCCTTAACCACGACCCGTCACAGTGCCATTAACCATTTGTTACCGCCACGGCCCGTTGCTGGGCCGGAGCTGGAGACGGGCATGGCCTACAACGCTTCTATCGATACTGACGACAGCGCCATTCCGCGCGCCATCCGCCGCTTCCTTCGCAATCGCCTGCTGGAAGTCGCGGGGCTGGCGATTCTTGTCGCTGTTCTCACCCTCGCCGTCGCCCTGATGACATGGTCCAATGGCGACCCATCCTTCAGCAATGCTGTCGATGGTCCGGTCGCCAACTGGCTGGGCCAGCCCGGGGCGATCGTCGCCGATGAACTCATTCAGCTTCTCGGCCTGACTGTCATCGTACTTGCCGCCATTCCCCTGATCTGGGCGACGCGGCTCCTCGGCCACGCCGGCATTTCCGGACCCTTCCGCAAGATCGCGAGCTGGCTTGCGGCAACGCTGCTTCTCGCTGGCGCCCTGTCGGCCCTGCCGCCGCCCGCCGGCTGGACACTGACCACAGGGCTTGGCGGCAGCGCCGGCGACCTCGTCGTGCGGCTTTCGCGGTTCCTTCTCTTCTTCCTTCCCGGCGGCACGATGACCGCCATGACGGCTTTCATCATCCTCGCTACGTTCGGCGCCGTCACATCCCTCAAATGCGCCGATCTCTCGCTTTTCTCGCCGAGAGTGAGATCGGATGACGGCGAGCGCCGCTTCCTCCGCCTGCTCACGATCGGCGGCAAGGCGCTCGTCGGCGGCGCGCGCCGGCTCAGGGAAAGGATCGTGGCCGGTCTCGCCGGATTCCGCTCGACCGAGAAGCCCGACATCCTCACCCGCCTTGCTCCCGCCACGGCTCGCGGCGGCAGGGTCGGGGCCCGCCGCATCGAACCGGTGCTCGATGTGGCTGCCGGTGGCCGTCAAGTCGAAGAGGCTGGGGACGACGCTGACGGCGAATCGGATGAAGTGGACGAAGAGGAGGATCCCTCCGGCGAGGAATCGCCCGCCGGACGCGCCGGTCGCGTCAAGCGCGCCAAGGTCGCCATCAAACCCGGCAAGAAGGCGGCCCGCGACGCCCAGCCGCATTTTCGCTTCGCCGCTTCCGAGGATTACGAGTTACCGCCCTTGACGCTCCTTGCCGAGCCGCGCCGGCCTGGCAAGGCCGTGGAGCTTTCCGACGACGCGCTCGAGCAGAATGCCCGCATGCTCGAGGGCGTCCTCGACGATTTCGGCGTCAAGGGTCAGATCCTCAAGGTCAGGCCTGGCCCTGTCGTCACTCTCTATGAGCTCGAGCCCGCTCCCGGCATCAAGTCCTCGCGCGTCATCAGCCTCGCCGACGACATCGCCCGTTCGATGAGCGCCGTCTCAGCCCGTGTTGCTGTCGTCTCGGGTCGCAATGCCATCGGCATCGAATTGCCGAACAGTCGGCGCGAGACGGTCTTCCTGCGCGAGCTTCTCGCCTCCGAGGCCTTCGAGAAGACGGGCCAGAGCCTCGCCCTGGCGCTCGGCAAGAACATCGGCGGCGAGCCGGTCTTCGCCGACCTCGCCCGCATGCCACATCTCCTGATCGCCGGCACCACTGGCTCTGGCAAATCCGTCGGCATCAATACCATGATCCTCTCGCTCCTCTATCGGCTGCCGCCCGACCGCTGCAAGCTGATCATGATCGACCCCAAGATGCTCGAGCTTTCGGTCTATGAGGGTATTCCCCATCTTCTCTCGCCCGTCGTCACCGATCCGCGCAAGGCGGTGGTGGCGCTCAAATGGGCCGTGCGCGAGATGGAGGAACGCTATCGCCGCATGTCGAAGGTCGGCGTCCGCAACATCGACGGCTACAATGCCCGCATGAAGCAGGCCGCCGCCAAGGGCGAGCGGGTGCGGCGCACCGTCCAGACCGGCTTCGACGCCGAGACCGGTGAGCCGATCTTCGAGCAGGAACAGATCGATCTCTCGCCCATGCCCTACATCGTCGTCATCATCGACGAGATGGCCGATCTCATGATGGTCGCCGGCAAGGACATCGAGGGCGCCGTGCAGAGGTTGGCCCAGATGGCCCGCGCCGCCGGCATCCATGTCGTCATGGCCACCCAGCGTCCCTCGGTCGACGTCATCACCGGCACCATCAAGGCCAACTTCCCGACGCGGATATCCTTTCAGGTCACGTCCAAGATCGACAGCCGCACCATCCTCGGCGAACAGGGCGCCGAGCAGCTTCTCGGCCAGGGCGACATGCTCTACATGGCCGGCGGCGGCCGCATCACCAGGCTTCATGCGCCCTTCGTTTCCGATTCCGAGGTCGAGGGCATCGTCGCCCACCTCAAGGAGCAGGGAGCGCCCGAATATGTCGAGGCCGTCACCGAGGAGACCGAGGAGGGACTGGTCGAGGATGGCTTCGGCGCCGGCTCCGGCGGTTCCGGCGATGAGCTCTATGACCAGGCGGTGGCTGTCGTGCTGCGCGACAAGAAGGTGTCGACGAGCTACGTCCAGCGCCGCCTCCAGGTCGGTTACAACAAGGCGGCGAGTCTCATCGAGCGGATGGAGAAGGAGGGTCTCATCTCTCCGGCCAACGCCACGGGCAAGCGAGAGATTCTGGTGCCGGGCGACAGCGCCGGGGCCTAAATTTGGTTGAAATTGGCTCCTAGCGAATGGGCCGGGAGCGGAGTCGTGGCAGTCAAGGAGATGCCGATGCAGGTGGTGAAGCGGGTGATGATATTGATGGCGCTGGCTATTCTGGCCCTAGCGCCGGTCTCTGGGCGGGCCGCGGCGGGCGAAGCCCTGGCGCTCGCGCCAGAGCAGCAGGCAGCGGTTCAGAAGATTTCCGACTTCATGAACAGCTTCACCTACCTCGAGGGCGAATTCACCCAGATCAGCCCCAAGGGCAATACCTCGCGCGGCATCTTCTACATCAGCAAGCCGGGCAAGATGCGCTTCGAATATGCGCCTCCCAACCCCTTCCTGATCGTCGCCGACGGCAAGTGGCTCACCATCAAGAACCGCGACAAGGAGCAGGGCGACCAGTTCCCCCTCTCCGAGACGCCGCTGCGGATCGTCCTCGCCAAGCGGGTCGATATCCTGAAGGACTCCCGCGTCCTCGCCTTCGAGACGGCCGACGGCCTGACCGCCGTCACCCTCGAGGACAAGGGGGGATTTCTCGGCGGCCAGCTCATTCTCATCTACGACGAAGTGTCCAACATGCTGCAGCAGTGGGTGGTGATCGACAACAAGGGCCGGCGCACCAGCGTGGCGCTGGAGAATGTCGTGACCGGCAAGGTCGCCGACCCCAAGCTCTTCGTCGTCAAGATCGAGCGCAAGGAAAGGCTGCGCTGAGGAGCCGGCGGATCGCCGCCGCCTTTCTTCGCAATCGGTTCCATTCGCGCGCCCGATGCGCTAAGCGGTGTCATGCCCTTTCGCATTGCCACCTGGAACATCAACTCCGTTCGCCTCCGCATCGATCTTGTCGCCCGTTTCCTGAAGGACTGGTCGCCGGACGTTCTCTGCCTGCAGGAAACGAAGTGCCCCCAGGGCCAGTTCCCGTCGGGCCCCCTCCACGAACTTGGCTACCGCCACGTCGCCGAGCGCGGGCAGAAGGGCTACCATGGCGTGGCCATCGTTTCGCGCCTGCCGCTCGCCGATGTCGAATCGCGGAATTTCTGCGGTAAGGATGATTGCCGCCATATCGCCGCGACCGTCGCTACGCCATCGTCACGGGTGGAGATCCACAATTTCTATGTGCCCGCCGGCGGCGACGAGCCCGATCCCGAGGCGAACGAGAAATTCGCCCACAAGCTCGACTTTCTGAAAGAGCTCGTGGCCTGGTCCGGGAGCGGCGCCAGGGCAAAAAACCGCCACCGTATTCTCGTCGGCGATCTCAACGTGGCGCCCCTCGAGCACGACGTCTGGTCGCACCGCGACCTTCTCAAGGTCGTCAGCCACACGCCCGTCGAGACCGATCTCTTGGGCCGGGTTCTTGCCGCCGGCAAGTGGACCGATGTCATGCGCCAGCACGTCCCCGCCGACCGCAAGCTCTACACCTGGTGGAGTTACCGGGCCAAGGACTGGGCCCAGAGCGACCGCGGGCGCCGCCTCGATCATGTTTGGTCGAGCGCCGGGCTTGCCGGCCGCAGCTCGGGGATCGAGGTAGTCAGGGAGGCGAGGTCCTGGCCACGGGCCTCGGACCACGTGCCGGTGATCGCCGGTTTTTCAGCGCAGGTCTGAGAAGGATCCGGCCCCGTCGAGGAGGCCGCGGACGCGCTGCAGGTCGCTCAGCGTCTCGGCGAGGCGGCGGCTGAGGGAGTCGAAAACAGCCGCGCCAAACTGGGGATACTCGCGGGCGACCCGCATCACCACCGACCGGCGGATGCGCGTCGCCGTGACCGGCGTCGCGGCAATGACCGAAACGCGGTAGGGGATTCCGCCGACCATGGCGGTTTCGCCGATGAAGGTGCCGGGCACGGCGGTTTCGACTTCGGCCTCGCCATACTGGTTGCGGCTGATGATGTTGGCCTCGCCGTCGAGAATGAGATAGGCCGAATCCGCGCGTTTCCCTTCGATCACAATGTGCTCGCCGATGGCGAAATCGACGCGCTCGCCGGCGAAGGCGAGCACATGGAGATGCGCGTCGTCGCAAGCGGCGAACAGCGGCAAGCTGCGAAGCGTCTCGGCGCTGGCTCTCACGCTCATGGCGCGTAACCTTGCGGCATGCGAGTCAATGGAAGTGGCCCCTTTGGCCGGATGCCCCCATCCGGACTTCGATTGGCCATTAGAATCGGATTCGCGAAAAGATCAAGGGACGAGCTTGTATCCGCCGCCCTCTGTCACCAGAATTTCCGCATGTGACGGGTCGCGCTCGATCTTTTGCCGCAACCTGTAGATATGGGTTTCCAGGGTGTGCGTCGTCACCCCGGCATTATAGCCCCATACATCATGCAACAATACGTCGCGGCTGACGACTTGCTCGCCAGCCCGAAACAGGAACTTTATGATCGAAGTTTCCTTTTCGGTCAACCGCACCTTTTTGTTGTCGTCGCGGATGAGGATCTTGGCGCTCGGCTTGAAGGTGTAGGGTCCGACCTTGAAGACGGCGTCCTCGCTGTGCTCATGCTGACGCAAATGGGCGCGGATGCGGGCGAGCAGCACGCCGAAGCGGAATGGCTTGGTGACATAGTCATTGGCGCCCGAGTCGAGGCCGAGGATCGTATCGGAATCGGAACCTTGGCCCGTCAGCATGATGATCGGGCCCTTGTAACCGTTGCGACGGATGATCTTGCAGGCCTCGCGGCCATCCATGTCGGGGAGATTGACGTCGAGAATGACGAGGTCGGCCTGGTCGGCCTTGGCGGCCTTGACGCCGGCCGTCGCCGTGGCGACGTCGCTGACGGCGAATTCCTCATGGAGCGAGAATTGCTCCTTCAGCGTGTCGCGCAGCATGTCGTCGTCGTCAATGATCAGGATCTTCTTGGTGACACCCATCTTGTCTCTCGCCCTGCGGGCTTGCCAGGACCGGCGCCCGTGTTAGCTTCATGTTAGTTTCACCATGCGGGCCGGCAAGACCCTTCGCAAGACAACTCGCCGTGAGGAAAATCGTCACAAGACTTCACGTTCGCGCGATCTCGCCGGCCCGCCGGCATGGCCGGCTGGCGGTGGGCGGACTGGTCTTTCCCTGCCTCCTCGGGCGGAGCGGGATTTCCGCCCAGAAGCGCGAGGGCGATGGCGCCACGCCGCTGGGCCACTTGCGCCTGTGCCGCGTGCTCTTCCGCCGCGACCGCGCGCAGCCGCCGGCGACGGCGCTTCCCCTCGTCCGGATCGGCCGTCGCCACGGCTGGTGCGATCAGGTCGGCGACCGCAACTACAACCGGCCCGTGCGCCTGCCCTATCCTGTCTCCCATGAGGAGCTTTGGCGCGACGACCATCTCTATGACGTCGTTGTCCTGCTCGATCACAATCAGCGGCCGCGGCGGCAGGGCGGCGGCAGCGCCATCTTCTTTCACCTGAGCGCGTCCGAAAGCGATGCCACGGCGGGTTGCGTCGCCGTCGCTCCCGCCCACATGCGGATCATTCTCGCGCATTGCGGCCCCGCGACGCGGCTATCCGTCGGCGTTACGGGGCGGGCCTTGCCCCGAAAATCGCCGAGCCCACCCGCACATGGGTGGCGCCGGCCCCGATCGCCGCCGGGAAATCGCCGCTCATGCCCATCGACAGGGCGCCTATGCCGTTCCTGTGGGCGATCCGCGCCAGTTCCGCGAAAAAAGG
>Ga0233425_10011441_pt1 | contig 10359 bp, 9 predicted proteins | sample Watercolumn_Towu_2_FD_181712 | JGI IMG/M metagenome (GOLD analysis project Ga0233425, IMG submission 181712) | Freshwater microbial communities from Lake Towuti, South Sulawesi, Indonesia - Watercolumn_Towuti2014_140_MG | ecosystem: Environmental > Aquatic > Freshwater > Lake | place: Indonesia... | reverse complement strand
CTGATGGAGCCGCTGGCGGGCCTTCTGACCTGAGGTGGTGCATCATGAACAGAGCCCCGGGCGCGACGGTATGATCCGCTCATCGAGTCGGCTGGGGGCAGGCCCGTGGATAGCACAGGACGTGCTGGCTGTCAACAAACGTGCAGACCAAATTGGATCGCCAGCAGCTTTCAGCAGTCGGCCTTCAGCTCTTGGCTGATCGCTGAGAGCTGACGGCTATTTTCGCTGATTGCTGTCCGGTGAAGGCTTACGCTAAGATGAGCTCATTTGCCCAGCTGTGCAACAGAAGGACTTGCAGTGAGCCATCTTCACTTTGACTGTTTCTCCGGGATCAGCGGAGACATGGTTCTCGGCGCGCTGGTGGATGCGGGGCTGTCCCTCAAGGAGCTGGCCCGAGGCCTCGCGTCGGTGCGGGCGGGGGAGTATGTGTTGCGGTCGAAGAGGGTTTCAAGGAGCGGGCTGCATGCAACCAAGGTGGAGGTGGTGATACGGAATGGCGTTCGGTCCCCCTTGTCGCTCCGCGCGATCCAGCAGACGATCCGGTCGAGCCGGCTGCCGGCGCCGGTGAAGAGCCGATCCCAAGAAGTCTTTGACCGGCTCGCTCAGGCCGAAGGGATCGCCCACCGACTCGCTCCTGCGCGGGTCCAGTTCCATGAAGTGGGGGTCGTGGATTCGCTCGTGGACGTAGTCGGATCGGTGCTCGGCTGTCACCTGCTCGGTATCGATCGCGTGACCGCGTCACCGGTCAATCTCGGCTCGGGGACCATTCACAGCGCGCACGGGCTTCTGCCTGTGCCAGGGCCGGCCGTTGCGACAATGGCCCGCTCGTTGCCGGTCTTCAGTGCCGGTCCGGCCAGGGAGCTGACGACCCCTACGGGCATCGCAATCCTGAGCACGCTGGCGGAGGCCTACGGTCCCCTCCCGCTGATGCGTCCGAAGGCGATCGGTTATGGAGCCGGCACCGCCGACCTGGATGGATGGCCGAACGTGCTGCGGGTCTTTGTCGGCGAGCCGTTCCGGACGGCAGGGCCCCTTGCTCCTGGCGAGACGGATGCGGTGGTGCAGGTGGAGACGAACCTGGACGATCTGAACCCCCAGGTCTACGACACGGTCATGGACCGGCTCTTCGCCGCCGGCGCGTTGGATGTCACGCTCACCCCCGTGATCATGAAGCACGGCCGGCCGGGAGTGCTGCTGGCGGCCCTGGCCCCTCGCCAGAAGGCCGAGGCGGTCGCCGGCGTCATGGTGCGCGAAACGACCACGCTGGGAGTCAGGCTGCATGACGTGAGCCGCCTCGTTCTCCCGCGCCATGTGGAGACGGTCCGCACCAGAAGCGGCGTCGTCCGGGTGAAGGTGGCTCGAACGGGAGAGAAGGGGATCAAAGCAGCGCCCGAGTATCGGGATTGTAAGAGGATTGCGGAGCAGACGGGACGGCCGGTGCGCGAGATCATGGAGGAGGCGATGCTGGCCTTCGCAAAGGCAAGGGGCAGAACTCGTCATTCGTCATTCGTCACTCGTCACCCATGATGATTCTGTTCTACGTCCTGCTGTTCGTCGTCTCCGTCGTTGTGACGCTGGGAGGCTGCGCACTGTTCACGAATGGGATCGAATGGCTGGGCAAGCGGTTGAAAGTGCCGGAAGGAGCGATCGGGAGCGTGTTTGCCGCGGTGGGCACGACGCTGCCGGAAACTTCGATTCCGGTTATCGCGATCTTTTTCGGATCGGGTCAGGAGCGGACGGAGGTGGGATTGGGCGCAATCCTGGGGGCGCCCTTTATGCTCAGCACGCTCGTCCTCCCGCTGTTGGCCGGCCTGCTGTTGTTCTACGCTAGGCTCGGCAAGCGAGGCTCCGCCTTCGCTCTGGATTATGGAGAAGTGCGGATTGACTTGCAGTTTTTCTTGACCGCCTACGGCCTGGCGGTGGCCTGCGCGCTGTGGCCTTCCCGCCCCCTGCACTACCTGGCCGCCGGGCTCCTGGTCGGGCTCTACGTTTTTTACGTCAAGTTGAAATTTTCCGGTGAGCATCAGGAGGAGGCGGTGCTCGATCCGCTTTTCTTCGCCCGTCAATCAGCCAAGCCTTCCTACGGCCTGATCGGTTTGCAGGGGTTGGCAGGGCTGGCGGGACTGGCCGGCGGCGCCCATCTGTTCGTAACGGCGGCCAAGGAAATGGCGGCAGCGATGCACGTCTCGCCGCTCCTGCTGGCGTTGCTCATCGCACCGCTGGCCACGGAGCTGCCGGAGATGTCCAACAGTTTTCTCTGGCTTTATCGCAAGAAGGACACCCTCGCCGTCGGCAACGTGACGGGGGCGATGGTCTTCCAGGGAACCTTTCCCGTGTCGGTCGGTCTCGTCGGGACGGAGTGGGTCCTGGCACCCAATGCACTGGCAACCATGGGACTGGCACTCCTGGCGGTGGGGCTGAGCTTCGGGCAACTGCTCTGGGGCGGTCATTGGCGGCCTTGGCTGCTCGGCGGGAGCGCGCTACTCTACATCGGATTTACACTCTACCTCTATGGCTCCTGATCCGTCCCCGCGGCCGATCCTCGGCCTGACTATGGGCGACCCGGCCGGCATCGGCCCGGAAGTCGTCGCCAAAGCGATGGCTCGGTCAGAGGTCATCCGACTGTGCCGTCCGATGGTCATCGGCTCGAAACCGGTGATGGAGCGGACAGTACGGGCTCTCAGCCTGCCGCTTCGGGTCGTCGCGGTCAAGGGGCACGACAGCCACCTGGGGCGCCGTGGTGAGCTGCCGGTCCTGGACCCGCTGGAGCGGCCGCTCGGCCGTTTCCCGATAGGGAAGATCTCGAAACGGTGCGGCGCCGCCTCCGTCGCCTTCATCACCAAGGCGGTCGAGCTGGCTCGGGCCCGCTGCATCAACGCCATTGTGACGGGACCGATCAACAAGGAGGCGATCAACAAGGCCGGGTATGAGTATCCCGGGCACACGGAACTCCTGGCCGATCTCACCCATAGTAAAGAAGTGGGGATGATGATCCTGGGAGGGCCGCTCAAGATCCTGTTCGTCACGACCCATGTGGCGATCCGAAACCTGCCGCAAGCCCTGTCGCAGGCGCTTGTCGGGAAGGCGATCCGCCTCGCGGATCGGGCGTTGCGGGAATATTTCGGCGTGGCCATGCCGAAAATCGGCGTGGCCGCGCTGAACCCCCACGCGGGTGAGGCGGGCCTCTTCGGCGACGAGGAACGGAATTACATCCTGCCCGCGTCGCGTCACGCCAGGGCGGCCGGCATCCAAGCCAGCGATCCGTTGCCCGCCGATACCCTCTTTGGAAAGGCCGTGCGCGGGGAGTACGACGGAATCGTGGCCATGTACCATGACCAGGGGCTGATCCCGCTGAAGCTGTTGGCTTTCGGCCGGTGCGTCAATCTGACGGTGGGGCTCCCTTTCATCCGCACCTCGGTGGACCACGGGACGGCGTATGATATCGCCGGCAAAGGAAGAGCCGACCCGGGGAGCTTATTGGAAGCGATGAAACTTGCGGTCAGGTTGGCGAAAGGCAAAATGCTGAACGCGGAATGATGAATGGTGAGTTGTCGCTGAAAGGAGCGTCAAGGATGTCCGACGGTAAGCAAGCGGCGCTTGATTTCATCCAGGCCCAGATCCAGGAACTGGATGCACTGTTCCTGCGGGCGTCGAAGGACCTCAATACGATCGCCGGGGCCGAGCGTGTGGCCAAGTGGAAGGTGCGGCTGGTCCCCTTGCTGGCGCAGCATGTCGGGCAGGAGGAAGCGAAGCGATTCGCAGACATCCAGACGGGCCCCTCTTTTACAAACGACCTTTTGGAAGAGCTTGGTGATAATGTGGAAGTCTACCGGGATTTCCTGACAGCCTTGGCCGAGCGAGTGAAGCAATTGCCTCACTCATAACCCATCACCTATCACCGATGCCTTCTCCCCCTCGTCCCCTGAAGCGACTCGGCCAGCACTTTCTGGTTGATCCCAACATCGTCAGAAAGATCGTGGCGGCGGCTGCCGTCCAACCGGGTGAGACCGTTCTTGAAATCGGGCCGGGCCGAGGAGCTCTGACCCGTGCCCTCTGCGCAGTAGCCAAGCAGGTCGTCGCGGTCGAGCTGGACCAGAAGCTGGGAGACTACCTGAAGGAGCAGCTCCGCGACTGTCACAATCTCGACCTCAGGCTCGGTGACGCGCTGGAATTTCCCTATGCGACGCTGCCCGAGGGGACGGTCGTAGTGGCCAACCTCCCCTATTACGTATCGACCCCGGTCCTGTTCAAGCTGCTGGAGGCTAGACAGCGGATCGACCGTATGGTTCTGATGCTCCAAACCGAGGTGGCGCGCCGGCTGACAGCGAAGCCGGGATCGAGCGATTACGGGATCCTGTCCGTGCTGACGCAGGTTGCAGCCGAGCCGTCCCTTGCTTTTCGGGTCTCCCCGAACTGCTTCTGTCCGAAGCCGGACGTCGGCTCAACCGTCGTATCCCTGGTCATGCGAAGGCAGCATGTCGTCCCGGCGGAGGATGAAGCCCGTTTTGCCAGGACCGTGCGGGCTGCCTTCGCCCATCGCCGCAAGACCCTCGCCAACTCCCTGCGTGATGAAGGCCTGCGGGCTGAGCAGGTCGCCAAGGCGCTGGCGCGCACCGGGATCGTCCCGTCCCGGCGAGCCGAGACCCTGTCGATTGAGGAGTTCGCCGCTCTCGCGGCCGCCTTGGTTCTCAATGCGAGAGCTTCTTCCTGAGAGCATGTCGGTTTGACAACGGAGCTGCTGGGGCATAGAATCTGCCATACAGAAGACTGAAAACGGGTTTTCATGGTGGGCAATGGGCAGTCAGCTGGTGACGAAAAGTTTTACGGTTGAAGAGTATGAGCGGATGACGGAAACCGGCATCCTCGCCGAGGATGACCGTGTGGAACTCATCGAGGGGATGATCATCGAGATGACGCCCATTGGTAGTCGGCATGCCGCATGCGTAGCGCGCCTCACCCACCTACTGACGCAGCGGCTCGGCAATCAGGCTATTGTCTGGGTCCAAAACCCGGTTCGTCTCAGCCGGCACTCCGAACCCCAGCCGGACCTGGCGCTGCTCCGTCCGAGGCACGATTTCTATGCCGGTGGCCACCCGGAACCGGCCGACGTGCAGTTGCTGATTGAAGTCGCCGATGCGTCGCTGGAGACCGATAGAACGGTGAAGGTTCCTCTGTATGCCAAAGCCGGCATCCCTGAAACGTGGGTTGTGGATCTGGAGGGAGGCCGCGTCGAGGTCTTTCGTGGGCCGAATCCAGACGGTTATGAATCGGTCCGGGCTGTCCCACGCGGTGAGTCCGTGGCCCCGGAGGCTTTTCCCGTAGCGACTCTGGCCGTTGGCGATCTCCTGCCGTATGCTCTTCCCGATCCTGATCAAGCTTGACAGACTCGCGGGAAATTCGTAGCCTCCGCTCGGCAGATTCGTCATGGTCTTGAACTCCGAGGGAGCTGTGATGGCTGATCCCTCTCCGAACCCGAGTCCTTCCCCGCACCGACCACCTTCACCCAGGACCTTGCATTGTTCTTGAACGCACGCACCAGCTTGTGGTTAACGTTTAGGGTCGGATTCGCACCATTAAGTCCAACTAAGGGGTTGATCATGAAAAAACTTGCGTCGAGTTTCTTAATTGTTTGCGTTGCTCTCTCCATTCCATCCTATGCACAACAGATGAAAGAGGTATGCTTAGATGGGCTTTGCCTTGGAACGGAATTACACAACATAAACCTACAATTCACCAAACAGCAGCCGGATCCTAACCTACCACTGTTCGCCGAAGCGGTAAGGCAGAAGCTTCTTAAGCAAACAAAAGGTTTAGACACTGGTGATATTAATGTCTTTGTACGCCACTCCCTTCCCTCTTCAGAATTAAGCTTCGCACTTGATAACGAGACCGTTGAAATTTTAAAAAAGAAGCGACCGATATTCTGTGAATTTTCGTTTTTTGTTGGTGCTTTCAATTCTAGGAGCGGTTATCCCACCAGGGCAACCTTCGGAACGACAGGCAAACACAAAATTGAAATATTGAAATTAGAAAGGTGGTTTGAAGGACTAAATAAGGTCGAGCAGGATTCTCTAGAGGATGAGTTACGAAAACGGTATGCGAAGTTTCGAGATGAGGTGGATGTTGGCTATGACAACGGTTTGACAATAACTCTTGTAAATTCGAAACTGCGTAATGAAGGAGAAATGGATTTTGCTAAATCATTAACAGGATCCCTCTCGAAAGAGGCCGGTTGCAGGAAATCTGTGGCGGTCGATTAATAGCGTAATAGGAGAGCTTTCTTGCGCACTATCCCCTAGCCAGGATCCGGCGAGCTAATAAAGCCGCGGTCTGTCGAGATGTGCTGTGAAGCTTCACGGTTGCGCACAGTCAGTTTCCAAGGCCGCTGTATAGCATTGCCAAGTTTCAACAGGCAGGCCTATAGGGGCAAAGCTGATACGTCGCATCTCTTGGAGTACTTGCTCCCAAAGCACGATCCCAAAGTTGCTTCCCCAAGTATCCTTCTGAAACGAGCGCGCCTGCTCGTAAAGTGCCTTGCTGCAGCCAGCGGACTGAAGAAGTAAAACATCAAAGGACACGTTGCGATCCGTAAGCCATCGAGCCAAGCGGGGATAGTTTTCAACCTGGTTGTCCATCAGGCGCGCTTCGGACGTGACCTTATTTTCAATAAAAATGAAATGCTCGTTGCCGTCAGAACTCTGAGACCTTATGACGATGTCGGGTGAGAATCCTCCTATATCTGCAGGGGGCACAATACCACCTCCGGGCAAAGGCTTCGAAAGGACGCGCGGCTCGACGGCTATAGATCCAAAGCTCAACCCCTTAAGGTCAAGAGTCGGCCGCACGGCTCTCGGTGCATACCATTTAGCGTTGGAGCCGTCTGTAGAGTGCCATACCGTAAGTCTGCCGCGTGGTGCTGGCCCTGTTCCAATGTGCAGAGCAAACAATGCAAACAGGGTTGTCCAGAATGACTCGGATGAGGCCGGCAAGGACCTTTGCTTGTCCTCAAAGAGTTCTGTAGCGTTTTTGGATCCCATCTAACGGCGCATAAAGCCAATTGAATAAACTGGTCGGCCCACTTAGTGAATCAGTTGTCTGACCACGACAATGCTATAGGCTTTTTGCCCGTATGGCAAGGTGGTCCTGCCAGTAGGCACTCGGGTTTCCGATGGCCGACGCCATGTGAAAGTGCTGACCAGAGACGGCAGAGGCCTCTTCCTTGAGGTAGAAAAGGTACCGGGAGTCTTTTCTGGCTTCCAAGCGCGAACTCCGCTCTCTGCCAATGGCGCTGGGGTGAGCGGTCAGCCTTCAGCTATCAGTTCCTGTGATGGATTCTAGCCGATGGCTGAAAGCTGACGGCTGACAGCTTGTTTTTTTTGTGCTACCATGCCGCGCATGGGTGTATCCACCACGGCGAAGCGCGGTGACGCCCGCCCGGCTTCTCGTGAATCAGGCCCTGAGCACAGTCGAAGGGCCTCCCATCTGAAACATGAAGTGACCGGCGTCCTGCTGATCACTTTCAGCCTCTTGACGCTGTTGAGCCTGGTTTCTTATTCGCCGACTGACCGTCTCCTGTTCGCCTCCGACCCCACTGACTCCGCCTCTCCTCCCGCAACCCAGAACATGATCGGGACGGTGGGAGCCACGCTGGCGGCCGGGCTTTTCTGGCTCGTCGGGGGCGGGGCCTACCTCTTACCCTTTCTGCTGGCGATGTTGGGTGCCCGCTGTTTCGTCGAAGGGGCCCTTTCGGTCACGCTCCGCAGCGCCGCCGGCTCTCTGGCGGCCCTCCTGTTTCTGAGCGGCCTTCTCCATCTCGAAATGGTTGCCGTGCCGACCCTCGCCAGCGGCTGGGTCTACCGCGGAATGGCCGGCGGCACGGTCGGGCAGGTCCTGGCCGGCGGCTTGCGCAGCTACTTCGCCAGCACCGGCGCTCACATCCTTGTCCTGGCGGGACTGGTCGTCTCGCTCCTGTTGGCCACGCCCATGTCGCTTGCCGAGCTCTGGCAGCGGGCGCCTGGCTGGTGGGCCATGCTGCAGGAAGTCACGCTGGCTCTCCTGCCCGAACCATCTGAGCGGGCAGAACGGCCGGAGAAGGTGAAAAAGTCGAAGCCGAAGCCGGTCAAGATCAATCGCCCTGCCGAGCCTGTCGAGATGGCGCTGGAGGAGGCGCCCCCAGTGCCGCTGAACGAGGATCAGCCGCCGGTCGTCGTCAGCCAGGAGAAGGCTGCCAAGAAGTCTGTTGCGGTCGTGGAGCCCGAAGAAGAGGAACGACCCCTTGTGGCGGCCAGGGTGGCGGCCATGGGCTACGTGCTGCCTGATCCCGGAGAGCTGCTGAGCGATCCCTCCGGTCCGATGGACCGGATGAGCGACGAAGAGCTCAAGGCGCAGTCCGAGGTTTTGACGCGGGCGCTGCTGAGTTTCGGGATCGAGGGGAAGGTCACCGAGGTCCACCCTGGCCCGGTCGTCATCATGTACGAATTCGAGCCGGCGCCGGGGGTGAAGGTCGCCCGCATCGTCAACCTGGCCGACGACCTGGCCCTCGCGCTGAGAGCCGAGAGCCTTCGGATCGTCGCCCCGCTGCCGGGCAAGTCGGTCGTGGGCATCGAGGTTCCCAACCGGTGCCGTGAGACCGTGTCGCTCAAGGAAGTGATGACCAGCGAATCCTTCGTCAAAGCCCAGGGCCGGTCCAAGCTGGCCCTCGCGTTGGGCAAGGATATCTTCGGCCAGCCAGCCACCGCCGACCTGAAGACCATGCCCCACTTGCTCGTGGCCGGCGCGACGGGGGCCGGCAAGAGCGTCGGGCTCAATACCATTCTCATGAGCCTTCTTTTCTCAGCCAGGCCGGACGAGGTCAAGCTGCTCCTGATCGACCCAAAGATGCTGGAGTTGAAATCCTACGACGGCGTTCCGCACCTGCTGCGGCCGGTGATCACGGATGCCAAATCGGCGGCGCGCGGGCTGGGGTGGGTGGTGCAGGAGATGGATCAGCGATACAAGCTGCTCGCCGAGGCCGGCGTGCGTAACGTGGATGCCTACAACCGGCTGGTGGCGAAGGCCCAGGGCGTTGTGGAGGCTTCGTCCGACAAGAAAGAAGCGGAGCCGGCGGAACAGCCCGTGGAGTTTCTGGCCGAAGAGGCCCGGCTGTCGGTGGGCGAGAGCGCGGTGCCGGAGTCGGTTCAGCCGCTCGGCTCGACCGCCGAACCGAAAACGCCTCCCTCGCCGCTGCCCTACATCGTGGTGGTGATCGACGAGCTGGCCGATCTCATGATGGTGGCGCCCAAGGAAGTGGAGGAGAAGATCGCGCGCCTGGCCCAGATGGCGCGAGCCTCGGGAATCCATCTGGTGCTGGCCACGCAGCGGCCCTCGGTGGACGTGCTGACCGGCTTGATCAAAGCCAACTTCCCGGCGCGCATTTCGTTCAAGGTGTCGTCCAAGACGGATTCCCGCACGATCCTGGATGCCAACGGCGCCGAGGCTCTGCTGGGGCGCGGTGACATGCTCTTCTCGTCCGGGGCCGGGCTCCTGACCCGCCTGCACGGGTCATTCGTGGCGGACGACGATGTCCGGGAAGTGGTGGATTTCATCAAGAGGCAGGCGGCGCCGAGCTACAGCGAGGAGCTGCAGTCGCTGCGCCAGGAGGAGGCGAAGGAGGAAGAGGCCAAGGATGAGGTGTACGAGCAGGCAAAGGAGCTGGTGATGTCCTCCGGCCAGGCCTCCGCCTCGCTGATCCAGCGGCGCCTGCGCGTCGGCTACCCCAGGGCCGCCCGCATGATCGAGCAGATGGAAGAGGAGGGTATCGTGGGGGCGGCGGGCCGTGACGGGCGGCGCGAAGTGCTGGTGCGCCGCGGGCCGGTGGGGGAAGAGCAGGAATGAAAAAGATTGAAGAGCGGGTCCTGTCGGCAAGCAGCCCGGCCGTGCTCACTCCACCCATCCCCCAGTGGGGCCCTTCCGCTGCGCGCGGCCAGGCGCCCGCTTGCCACCACCCGCTGGATCAATCCACAGAAGGTAAAAACCTCAGAATCAACTTCAGAAATATTGTGGCCATTGTACTCGGCGCGATGGCTATCCTCTTTATGACAACTACGGCCCTGGCGGCGGAGGATGGGAAGGACGCGAAGGACGTGAAGGAGGTCGTGAAGAAACTGCAGGCGCGGTATGAGCAAACCAAGGACCTGCAAGCCGAGTTCAAGCAGTTTACGAAAGTCGAAGGCTTCGCCACGCCGATCACGTCGAGCGGACGGATGTACATCAAGAAACCGGGGCGGCTCCGCTGGGACTACCGGGAGCCCAACGTGGAAGAGATCTATGTCACCCAGAATGACGTCATGATGTACGTGCCGGAGCACAAGCAGGTGTTGG
>Ga0233425_10011440_pt1 | contig 10360 bp, 7 predicted proteins | sample Watercolumn_Towu_2_FD_181712 | JGI IMG/M metagenome (GOLD analysis project Ga0233425, IMG submission 181712) | Freshwater microbial communities from Lake Towuti, South Sulawesi, Indonesia - Watercolumn_Towuti2014_140_MG | ecosystem: Environmental > Aquatic > Freshwater > Lake | place: Indonesia... | reverse complement strand
AGGAGGCGGTCGCCGTTTACATGGAGAAGGGAAATGAAATCGACTTGGTGATTCTGGACATGATCATGCCGGGGATCTCGGGCGGGGAGACCTTCGACCGCCTTCGGGAGATCGATCCCGATGTCAGAGTTCTTCTTTCCAGCGGGTACAGCATCAACGGGGAGGCCAAAACGATCATGGACCGCGGCTGCAACGGCTTCATCCAGAAGCCCTTTCAGCTGGGAAAACTCTCCGGAAAGATCCGGGAAATGCTGAGATGAAACGGCGATCCCCATAATCTGAATATTTCATCTTGTCGAGACCTTACAAATAACAGCGGTTGAGGCCGGTTAGAACTTCATTCCCGGAAGATTCAGCGAAGCCGTGTTGCCGCCGTCAACCGCGAGGGCTTGGCCGGTGATAAAACTGGCTTCGTCGCTCGCCAGAAAAAGGATGGCCGCGGCGATCTCCTCGGGTTTCCCATAGCGCCTCAATTCGCAACGGCCCCCAAGTTTTTCCCCCTTTCCCCGGGTGCGGGCGTAGTCGAAGATGAATTTGGTCATCCCCGTTTCGATAAGCCCCGGACAAACCGCGTTCACCCGGACGTTATATCCGCCCATGTCGCAGGCGGAGGTCTGGGTGAAATTGATCAGCGCCGCCTTGCTTGCGCTGTAGGCGTTTCCGCCGGCGCCGGAGCGGATCCCGGCCACCGAGGCCGTATTGACGATGGCGCCGGACCGCCGCTCCTGCATGTGTTTCACGACGTGCTTGGTTCCGAAGACCGCTCCCAGCAGGTTGACGTTGAATACCTTTCTCCAGTCCTCCGCGTCCTGTTCTTCGATGCCGCTCAACTGCCCTGTGATGCCGGCATTGTTGCAGAGGATATCGATCCGGGAATAGGTCGAGAGGGCCAGGCCGATCATCTCCCGGACTTCCGCCTCGGAGGAAACATCTGTGCGTTTCTGAATCCCCGGCGCGGTCATCGCCATGCAGACCTTCGGCGATTTCCTGGGATTCAATCCTCACTGCCACATCCTCGTGACGGACGGATGCTTCTGCGGCAACAAGGGAATGTTCCGCGTCGCCCCGCCCCTGGAGTTGAAAAAGCTGGAGGCCCTCTTCCGACATCAGATGCTCAGGATGCTGCTGAACAAGCGGAAGATAACGCAGGAGATGGTGCGGATGCTCGCCACATGGCGGCATTCGGGCTTCCACGTCTTCTGCGGCCACCGCATCTCGCCGGCCGACGATACGGCTATGGAAAATCTGGCCCGCACCATCATCCGGGCGTCCTTTTCCCAGGAACGCATCCGGTATCTGGATCAGGAGGGGAAGGTCGTCTATGCCTCCAAAGACGGCAGGACAAGCCAGTGCTTCCCCGCGCTGGAATGGCTGCCCAACCTGTCTTCGCACATCCCGAACCGGGGCGAGCAAATGGTCAGGTACTATGGCTGGTACAGCAATGTCTCACGGGGGAAACGGCTGAAGGACGGGAGCGACGACGGCGTTGCCTGCATCCTCGAACCGCTGGGAGCGGAAGAAAAGACCTTGCCCATCCGGTACGTGCCTTTCGATCAGCTCCTTGCGGAGTCCGATATCTTGAGCATCCATGTCCCCCTGCTGGAGAGCACGCGCGGTATGGTCGGCCGGGAGGCCATCGCGAAAATGAAAGACGGAGCGGTGATCATCAATACCGCAAGAGGGGGCGTTGTCGATGAAACGGCGCTCTATCGGGCGTTGAAGTCCGGCAAGTTGTACGGCGCGGGGATAGATACGTATGCGGTTGACCCTCCGCCGGCGGAGCATCCCCTGTTCGGCCTGGAACAGGTGGTCCTGACGCCGCACACGGGGGGCGTCGTGGTGGACAACGTTGCCAACGTGACGATCCGTGTCTTCGAGAATATGCAGAGAGTCCTCCGCGGGTATCCCATTACACCGGGAGATCAGGTTGCCTGAAGCGGAAGTCACTATCCTTTTTGGACCGCGGCATTACCGATTACCTGCCCACCGAAGGTTTAGAACGCGCGTTCCTCACCCGGTTTCATTTCGATCATCCGGCTTCCCAGGCCGCGCTTATCCAGCGCCGCCTTGAATTGCGCCGCCGTGCCGGCAAGAATGGGGTAGGTGCCGAAATGCATGGGCGCCACCTGCTTGGGCTGCACCCACTCCACCGCCAGCGCGGCCCGCACCGGGTCCATGGTGAAATGGCCGCCGATGCAGGCGAGCATCACATCGACCTTGTAGAACTCGGCGATCAGCTTCATATCGGTGAATACGTCGGTATCCCCCGTATGGTAGATCACGGGTCCGCCGTTGATCTGCAGCACATAGCCGACCGGATTGCCGCTGGCAATCGCCGCGGGCTGTCCGGGCGCGGGAGCCGGGAGCGTCGGCGTCGTCAGTTCCGAACCGTGCACCGCATTGACCAGTGTAACCTTGGCGCCGGCCTTTGGCAGGTCTATGGTCCCGCCCACGTTGCCGCCCGTCGCCGTGGTGGCCTGTTTCTCCGGATAGCCGAGCACGGATTTCATATTGAATTGAAGCCCATAGGGCGCAACCAGCACCGCCCCGGTCTTCTTTGCGATTTCCACCGCGTTGGCCAGGTGATCCACGTGGCCGTGGGTGACCAGGATATAGTCAACCCGGCTGAGTTTGGCGATGGACTCCTTGTCCGGATTGTTGGGAGCGCTCAGCCACGGGTCGATCAGTATCACCCCGCCGGAGGGCGTCTCTATCTTGTAGGCGGCCTGCCCGTACCAGTGGAGCTTGGTCGCCGCCTGTGCGACGGTCGCCGTCGCGGCCAACAGGGCCAACACGAGTAACGCGGTGCGCAACTTGTTCAGGTGCAACATGGCTCTTTCTCCTTTGTCGTGACTGGGAGCGCATCCCGCAAGCCCCGTCTTGTAGGCGGGGTTGAGAGGCGCATCGAAAAAAGAACACTCCCTTGCCGGGAAGCCCCGCCCCGCGGGCGGTGGGCTTCAATATCATTCTTGATTTGATCGGATATTGCTTCTGACGGATCAGACTATATGGGGGGTGTTATTGCTTGTCAAGGGATCTTTTTTTACAGACTGGTTACATCCGGATGCCGTAGGCGAGCGAGGTCCGGTCCAGGGAGATCCGCAGGGATGCGTGGATCCATTCATTATGCTCGAGAACAAACGGGTGGTATTCCAATCGCGATTCTTCCAGCGCAACGCGGAGTCCGGCAAGTTTCGGGTAGAGCCTCCGCTTATCGGCGCTCATCCGGGCAATGGTGACGATGATCCCCTCGACCGCTTCATTGAGCGGCAGGGTGACCGGGTAGAGGGCGCCTTCGGGGAGGCGATCGTTCTCGCTGCCCATCGGCCTCAGGGTCGTCATCTGCTTCGCCCACCGCAAATAGAGCGATGGATTGATCTTGAAGGCCGGCGACCAGAAGTAGAGCGGCTCGTTCGCGAAGGAGGGAGTCATGGCCTTCGGCAGGTTTGCTGCGCGGATCAGGTCGGCATGGGAGGCGAGGGCCAGTCCCTCGATCCGCGGCTGCATCCGCCAGAAGGGGATGTAAACGGCGATCCCTCTCTTTCCCCGGGGGGGTGTCATCACCGTGAAGGGAATCTGCCGGAATTCATTGTCCGGGCAGGTCCAGGCCGTGTTGCAGTTACGGCAGATCAGGACAAGGGAATCCTTCTCCCCTTCCATATCCCAGCCGCATCGGGGGCAGATGGTCGGAATGAAGCGCGCCTGTCCCTCCGCAGGCAGGGAGGCGTATTTGAGGCGTCCCATATCATCGGCGGTCCATGCGGACACCGGCGTTCCGAGGACGGCGTCGTGGAGCGTGTCGCCCCGAAGAAGCAGCGGGGCATGAAGCAGACTCACCGCCTCTCCGATAAAATTCCGGTAAAAGGCGCTTTTGGGGGTGGCGCCTATGGCGGGAAGCGCCCGGTCGAAGGGCGTCTCCGGGGCGATGAACCGGCCCTTCGTGTCCGGCAGAACGAAGCAGAGCTTCATGACCTGCGGTCGGAGACCGAGCGAAACAGGCAACTCCGGGACGTCGACGGCCAGGGATGTCGTATCGACGAAACGGTGGGCCACCTCGGAGGCGTCGATGGAAAAGCAGGAGCCTCGGAGGCGCCAGTAGGGAAGGTAGAGGAGTTCTCCATCGATGTCGGCGGGGGAAGGCGGTATAAAGTAACGGAAATAGTCCTTGGCGACGAGATACAGACGGGTTCGGCAGAAGGGGCAGGCCAGGAGCCGGTCCGTCTCGTCCAGCGTCACCGGGGCCCCGCACTGGGGACAGCCGTGTTCGATCTGCCAGCGAGATCCGTTCACTATCGTCGGTTTAGAAGAAATAGGTGGAGGAAATGAACAGGGTCCAATTCCGATACGCCATGTCGATGATGAGAGGTTCGGTGGTGATGTTTGCCTTTCCATCTCCGAAACTGTAACTGCCTCCGACGCTGACCGAGGTCTTGCCGGCGACGTAGCATAGGGCCAAACTCCCCCCGTAAACGTCGACCTTTTCGCTGTTCTCTCGCTCTACGCCCTTGATCTCCGGGGTGTTCGACCGGTTGCTGTACAGACCGGCCCGCAACGCCAGCTCCCTGGTCATCCGGTATTCGGATCCCAAGGCGCCGTTTATCACCGCTTCGAAACTCCGTTTGCTTCCGAAGAGGGCGTAGTCCGTCGGCGTGTAGTACTGGATATCCGCCGTGATCAGCAGATCGGGGTTCGGATAATAGGCGGCACCTAAACTGATCTTGTATGGGTAGTTCCTGGTGTCGCCGGAGTTTGGGGGATTAAAGACGGTTGTTTGGTCATTCATGTCCTTCTCGGTCATCTGCAGGCGCGATTCCGAACGAAGGGCGAAGACCCGCGAAACGGCAATGCCGACCGAGAATTTAGAGGGCTGGCGCCAGATAAGACCGAGGATCGGTCGCACCCCCCATTCTTCGATATTCGTGTATTGGTTGAACCAGTTGGTTTGGCCGTTGCTGATCCAGGCCATCTGGTTGCTGATATAATCCGTATACCGGTAATGCACGTACAGGGTGACGCCGACGGAAACACGGGGGGCGACTTCGACGGCAAGGGAGGGGCCGAAATGGTAGGTTTTATCCTCCGTCTTATGGTTGATCATGAATTTGGTTGCGGTCAGGCCGGGGGTCCCGGTGGGAACGTTGTAAAGCGTGTCGTATTGGTTTTCCATAATCTGATCGGGGATGGCGTAGGAGAGGCCCATTTTGATTTTTCCCCAGGTGTGCAGCATTCCGAAGAAGTTTGGCACGATGCCGGAAGATTTCCTCGACCAATCCTTGCCGCCGATCACCCCTTTGTATTCCTTCGATGTCGAGGTATATCCGTTCACGCTCAGCGAAAGGCTGTTTTCCGAGGCATGAACGATCCCCGCCGGGTTATAGTACATGCCTGCCGGGTCGTCCGAGAGCGCCGTGTATGCTCCTGCCAGAGCGCCCACCCTGTCTCCGACCAGGATATTGGTGTAATGGGAGTCGTCGCCAAAGCCAAAAACCGGAAACATCAGAAATGCGATCAATGAAACTCCTGCCGCAGATATGCGCTTCATAACCCTTCCTTTCTCTCATCGAACAAAAGCGATCGAGCGCTTAGTCCATTTTTTCGCCGCACTGGTTGCAATGGATGGAGTTCGGCAGGTTCGCCGCGCCGCAGTGTCGGCATTTTTTATCCTGCTGCTTCGCTTCGACCGATCGGCCGCAGCGAACGCAGAATTTGGCGTCGGCGGACAGGTTTTCCCCGCATCCGGTGCATTTCTGAATGATCAGGATCTGCCGGCCGCACTGGGGACAGAATTTCGCATCCCTCTGGATGGTCTGATTGCAGCCGGGGCATAAGAAGGCTTCCGCCGGCGTTGTCGGCGGCGATCCCGCGCGGAGGGCCTCGGCGAACATCGCCGGCATCATCAGCCCCATTCCCATGCCGATGCCCGCGCCCGCTTCCCCCTGCGACTGGGCGGCCGCTTCCAAGGCCATCGCGGCCTTCATCTTCAGGAGTTTGTTCATGTCGTCGAAGACGCCGAGCCGGCTCTTGTCGTCGATCGCCTTCTGCACTTCCGGGGGAGGCGTGATCGAGTTGATGTAGATGTCCGCGAGACCCAGACCGAATTGCGTAAAGTCTGCCTGAAGGATCTTCTTGAGCTCCCCGGAGAGCTCGTCATATTTTGCGGGGAGGTCGAAGATCGTGTCGATTCCCTCCCCCATGAAATCGTTGAAACGGGAGACGATCACGCGGTTCAGGTACTCCGAGATTGCGTCCGTCGTAAAGGCCCCTTGTGTCCCGACGAGGCTGTTGATGAAGAGGATGGGTTGAACGATCCTGAGGTTGAACACACCGAAGGCCCTCAGGCGGATGAGACCGAGCTCGCGGTCCCGAAAGGCGACGGGGTCTCGGGTGCCCCATGTGAGGTTGGGGAAGACCTTCATGTTCGTAAAATAGACCTCGGCGCGCAGAGGGCTCGTCATCCCCCAGGGGAGGGCGAGGACCTTCGTAAGGAGGGGGATGTTTGCCGTCTTTAAGGTATGCCGCCCCGGTCCGAAGGCGTCGTAAGCCTTGCCGTTGTAAAAGAAAACGGCTGCCTGGCTCTCCCGGACGGTCATCTGGGCGCCCCATTTGATCTCTCCGGAACCCTCCTCGGGAATCCGGTGGACCAACTCCTTTCCCAATTCGTCGAACCACTCGATGACTTCCAGAAAAACGACATTGTTTGTGCCCATGGTTCACCTCCCTATTTTCTAAACTATTGAAAATTGTAGGAGACGCTCGGAGGGAAATCAAGAAGAATTTTGACGGGAGGATCAAATGTAGTGCCAAGACTTTTTTCATGACATCTATGTGCCTAATATCTCAAAATATATTTTTTACAACTGTTAAAGATCTGTTAAACGTGCCAGGTTCGAGAGGACCCGGCGCAGTATATAGGATTGAACTCTTTCAGGGCCGGTGCAAAGCCCTTATCTCCCAGCCGTACAATTCACCCTGTGCCCCACATTGGCGACAAGCCTGATGATCGTGGCCACGGCGTTGGGCTGCTTGAAGGCCCGATAGACGATCTCCATCATCCGGTAATAATCCTTCGTGAAACGGTTGTAGCCCGCCTGGAGCCCCTCGGCGGTCATGTTCTTCGGCCTCACGATCACCGTGCCGCCCGTGTACTTGGAGTAGTCGGTGCAGATGATCCGGCCTTCCCTCTCGAATTTTCGGTAGAACTCCGTCCCCGGATAGGGGATCAGGATGTTGACAGCGACGCTGTCGATCTTCACCCTTTTCAGGGCCTCGATGGTCTGGTCGAACACGTCCGGCGTGTCGGTGTTGAAGGACGGGAGCGACGACGGCGTTGCCTGCATCCTCGAACCGCTGGGAGACGAAAAGACGTTCCGGCGGAACTGGGCGCGCTTGATACGGAAGATCTACGAGGTCGATCCTCTGGTCTGTCAATGTCAGGGGGCCATGCGGATCGTCAGCAGCATCGAAGACCCAACGGTCATCCGGGATATCCTCAAACATCTGGGCCTTTGGCTTGTCCGGTCCAGACCGCATTCCTCGCCAAAAGGTATCGCTCCCCCTGATTCTTAATGAAAAATATTCCTTGACGGGCAAAATCAGCCCCCCTATACTCCGAGCCGTCAGAAGCAATGTCTTATCAATATAATTATCATTTGACATTCGGATACAACTCCTTTACGGTTTCCCCGGATTCATTCCGTTTTTTACCGTTTTTCCGGTGCGGAGATTTGATCTCTGCCATTGAAACCCGCTATTCTGACAGGCAGGGCGAAGATGAAAAAAAAATGGTTGCTTCTTCCGCTCGTTCTTCTGCTCGGTTTATCCGTCTTCCTTTTTATCTTCTTCTATCAGGAGGCTAAAAGGGAGGCGATTTACAACCTCAACGTCCAACAGTCGCTTCACGCCAGGCAGGCCGCTCAAGGAATCGAAGACTTCTTCAACCACTGGACGGGCTACCTGACCGTTCTGTCGAAATCGCCCCATATTATCGACCTGAACCGGACCGGCCGGGAATATATGGACAACCTGTTTAACGCATACCGTGAACAGGTCAAAGGGATCACCCGTGTCGATGCAAGCGGCAGGATTGTTTACACGATCCCGTTTGACCGTAAACTCATCGGCAGGGACATCTCCGACCAGAAGCATGTTCAGGAGGTGATACGAACCCGCAAACCGGCGATAAGCGACGTATTTACCGCTGTTCAGGGATACCAGACCGTAGCGCTCCACGTTCCCGTCTTCCGGAACGGGATCTACAGAGGAACGATTGCGATCACGGTGGATTTTGAATCCCTGGCCAGGCGATACCTCGAAGTGATCAAGATAGGCAAGACCGGTTATGCCTGGATGGTCAGCCGCGACGGGACTGAGCTCTACTGTCCCGTTCCGGGGCATGCCGGAAAATCGGTCTATATCAACTGCGAAGATTTTCCCTCGATCCTCGCGATGGCCGGGGAGATGCTGAAGGGACATCAGGGGGTCACCACGTATACCTTTGATCAGATAGGGACTCAAAAGGTGAAGGAGATCAAGAAGCATGCCGTCTACATGCCGATCACCCTCGGGAATACCTTCTGGTCGATCGTCGTTGCCTCCTCTGAAGAGGAGGTTCTCTCGTCGCTGGAGGATTTCCGGAACCGGCTCATGATGGTTATTGCGTTGCTGCTGCTGTTCGCTGCCCTGTTTTCCTATTATGGCCTGAAAGCCCTGCTGATCATCAGGGAGGAAGGAAAACGGCTGATAGCCGAAGCGGCGCTGAAGAAGAGCGAAGAAAAATTCCGCAAGGCCTTTTATACCAGCCCGGACGCCGTGAATATCAATCGCCTCGAAGACGGCAAGTATCTCTCCATCAATCCGGGATTTACCAAGATTGTTGGATATACGGAAGAGGAGATCATCGGGAAGACCTCCATAGAATATAATATCTGGGGAAATATCGAGGACAGGCAGAGACTGGTGGCCGGATTGAGAAAGGACGGGGAAGTTGCCAATCTTGAAGCCGTTTTTCGAATGAAGGATGGCGATCTCCGATATGGATTGATGTCAGCCTCCGTGATCGACCTGAATGGAGTACCTCATATCCTCAGCATCACCCGGGACATTACCGACCGCAAGCGGGCGGAGCAGGAGAAGGCCATCCTCACCGAAATCGGAAGATTGATCAGTTCCACGCTGAACATCAACGAGGTGTACGAGCGGGTCGCCTCCGAGATAAAAACGTTGATCCCCTTCGACAGCATCACCGTCAATCTGTACAACGCCCGGGAGGAGACCCTGCGCGTCGGTTACGTTGCCGGTTTTGACATCAACGGCCGGAGACAAGGGGATCCCCTTGTTCTGGAGGGATCGTTGAGCGAGGCGGTCCTACGGGCAAGGACCGGCTTTCGCGTTCAGCCGGCGAACATGGACGAGATCATCGGCCGGTTTCCCAGGCTTTCCCAGATATTTCAGGCGGGGCTGCGATCGATCCTGTGCGTTCCGCTGATCTCCCAGGACGAGGCGATCGGCGTCCTTCATCTGCGGTCGAAGAAACCGGATGCCTACACCGAATTTGATCTCCGCCTGGCGGAGAGGATCGGGACGCAGATTGCCGGGGCGATCGCCAACGCGCAGATGTTCAGCGACCTCAAGCAGGCGGAGCAGGTGCTGAAACGGAAAGAGGAGGAAGCGCGGCGATTGGCGGAAGAGAAAGAATCTCTTGCGAAGATAGGCCGGATCATCAGTTCGAAGATAAACATCGAGGAGGTGTACGGGCGCTTTGCGGAAGGGGTGAGCAAGGTCCTTTCATTCGACAGGCTTTCGGTGAACATCATCAATCGGGCGGAGGGGGCGGTCACCGTAGCCTACGCCGCGGGATTGCCGATCCCCGGGCGCCACCCCGGCGATCGATTTCCGCTTTCAGGTTCGACCAATGAACGGGTTGCCGCCAAGAGGTCCGGATTGCTCATTCAACCGAAGGGCGAGGAGGAGATCGGCCGGCTCTTACCCGAACAGCAACAGGTCTTCAAGGCCGGAATCAGATCCCAGATGTCGGTTCCGCTGATTTCAGAGGATCAAGTGATCGGCATTCTCAGCTTCCTGTCGAAACGAGAGAACGCTTATACGGATGCGAATTTGCGATTTGGGGAGGAGATCGGAATCCAGATCGCCGGGGCCGTTGCCGGAGCGCAACTCCACGCCGACCGCCTGCGGGCGGAGGAGGAGAGGCGAAGCCTTGTGGAGCGTCTTCAGCGTGCGGAGAAGATGGAGGCGCTGGGCCAACTGGCGGGGGGAGTGGCGCACGACCTGAACAACGTTCTGGGGATCATGAGCGGGTATTCGGAACTGCTCTTGGAGGAGGTTCCCGAGGGGAGCCGCACCC
>Ga0233425_10011439_pt1 | contig 10361 bp, 11 predicted proteins | sample Watercolumn_Towu_2_FD_181712 | JGI IMG/M metagenome (GOLD analysis project Ga0233425, IMG submission 181712) | Freshwater microbial communities from Lake Towuti, South Sulawesi, Indonesia - Watercolumn_Towuti2014_140_MG | ecosystem: Environmental > Aquatic > Freshwater > Lake | place... | reverse complement strand
GCCGCTTCGTACTCGAACGTCCAGTCGTCGCATGCCGTAACCGGCGCGGACGCCGCTTCGGAAAGGAAAGCCTTGGCGCCATCCTTCTCAAGCGCGGACGCGGACGCGACGCATTCGCGCGGAACGGCTCGCCTGAGCGCGTCGCGAAGCCTCTCCGCGGTCCCATGCTCCTCGCACTCGAACGCGCCTGTCGAGAGGTCCAGCAACGCCAGTCCCCACTTCCCGCCGGCAGCGTGGACAGCGGCCAGGAACGCGTGGCGGTTGGGCTCAAGCATCACGGACTCCGTAACGGTGCCGGGAGTCACGATCCGCGTCACGTCGCGCCGCACGATCCCCTTCGCGGCCGCCGCGTCCTCCATCTGGTCGCAGACCGCGACCTTGCGGCCCGCCCGCAGGAGTCGCGCCATGTAACTGTCGACGGCATGGTGCGGCACGCCGCACATCGGGACACCGTTGCGCCGCGTCAGCGCCACGTCAAGGATCGGCGCCGCGGTCCTGGCGTCGTCGAAGAACATCTCGTAGAAGTCGCCAAGGCGGAAGAAGAGTATGACGTCGTCGGGCAGCGAGGACCGGATCTGCCGGTACTGCCTCATCATGGGGGTTATGCTGTCCGCAGACTCGCTCATCCCGCCCGCATTCCACCGCGCGGCTTCGCGCCGCCCCGGCGGACCTCATCCACCATCGCCATCATGCGGCGGCCGTACTCCACGTAGTTGCCGAAGCGAACCGAAGCCTCGGACGTCACGGTCGGGTCGTGAACCACGACCGCGAGGTGCGGCTCTATCGACAGTCCGCCGTCGTACCCTCTCTCGATGAGGTCCCTGACAATCCGCCGCACGTCGCCCTGGCCCTCGCCCGGAAAAGTGAAGGTGGCCTTCATGGCGGCCGTGTCCCACACCCCGTCCTTCACATGGATGTAGGCGATGTGTTCCCTCACCTTGGTGTAGAACTCCCATGCCGACTGCTTCGGCCAAGGCGACGGTTTCGTCCAGTCGTCGGTGAAGACCGGGTTCCCGGTGTCGAACACCAACTTCAGCCCCGGCACGTTCTCGAGAAGCCTCACCGTATACGTCCAACCCATGCCGCCGTAGTTCATGCAGTTCTCGTGCACCGCGGTCAGCCCCTCGTCGGCAAACATCCTGTGCAGTTCGCCAACACGCCGGAACCGTTCCTCGGCCATCTGGTCCTCGGGGCCGCGATCCTTCAACACGGCGAAACTCATGATCCGGACCAGTTTGGTTCCAAGCCGCTTCATTCTCGGGATGGCGCGCCTGGCTTCGGCCACGGACGACTCGCCTGGCTCCGCCACGGACTTCCCCCAGTTCGCTATTGCGGAGCCGAAGCAGTTCACGCTCACACCGGCCTCATCCAGGGCCGATGCGACACTGTCGAACTGTGCATCGCTGATGTCGTGTATGTTCCGGCCGTCGACATTCCGCGCCTCGATAAAGCGCCAACCGAGTTCCTTCGTCGCCCTGATCTGCCCATGGATGTCTCTGGCCGCCTCGTCGGCGAACCCCGTGAAGTACATGTCGGAACCTCCCCGCGGCAACCACCTGAACGGCAACCTAGATAGCCGTGCGCCCCGACCTTGTCAAGGAGGCTGCCAACCCCCACCAGTCGCGCACCGGGATAGTCTCAGGACGCGCATCACCGTCAACTCCGGCGTCGCGGAGCGCCTCCTCAAGACCGGCGATGCCCGGACCTCCGACCGACAGGGCGCCCTTCAGGCGTTTCCGGCGATGCTGGAATGCCCGGCGCGTCACCGCGTAGAATGTCTCCCGGACAGGCGCGTCCGAGCCTCCGGACGGGGATTCCAACCTGTCCATGATCACCACCGTGGAATTCACTTCAGGCGCCGGCCAGAAGCACGTCGGTGAGACCGTGCGCGCCACGGTCACACGGTAATCGCGCTGTCCCCATACCGCCAGCAACCCGTAGTCCGCGCCGCCAGGACTGGCCACAAGGCGCTCGGCTACCTCCGCCTGGACCATGACGGCCATACGCGCAGGGCGCTCGCGGTACTGGATCAGGCGCACCAGTATCCGCGTACCGCTGGAGTAAGGCAGGTTGGACACTACCGTGCCGGTCCCGGCCAGCGCCTCGGCAAGGTCCATGTCGAGCGCGTCAGCGCAGAGAACCTGAACATGGGGGAAGTGCAGGAGGGACTCACGCAACCTGGATGCCAGCCGGTAGTCCTTCTCGACCGCCACAAGCCGCTTTGCCCTCGCGGCAAGCGGCTCCGTCAGGGCGCCGAGCCCCGGCCCTATCTCCAGTATCCCCTCCACCTCGGACGGAACCGCCGCATCGACAATGCAGTCCCTGGTGTTCCTGTCGGCAAGAAAGTTCTGGCCGAGCGACCTGTTCGGCCTGACACCGATGCCCTCCAGCGCTGCGCGGACGGCCGCCGGAGTGACGGGCGCAGCCCGCCGCACATCGACGCTCACTTGAAGAGGTCCACATCCGACCTGCTGATGTAGACCCCCTTCTGGAGTTGGGCGATCCATGACCTGTACACGGCCTCCGTCTCCCGACGGCGGAGTTCGCGCTCGATCTCGTCCTGCACGGAATCGAATGGCTGGACGCCGCCGTCCCGCCGGCCTTCGACCTTCAGAAGGTAGTAGTCGCCGGCCATCTCCACGACCTTGCTGACCTCGCCGGCGCGCAGGCTCCTGACGGCATCGGCAAGTTCGCTCCGGAGCGACACCCTCGGGTCAATCCACCCGAGGCTGCCGCCCTCCGCCCTGGAGCGGTGCTCGGAATGCGCCCTGGCCAGACCCGCGAAATCCTTGCCTGCCACGGCATCCTTCCGGATCGATTCGATGCGGTCGAGCCGCTCCCTGACCTCCTCATCAGTCCGCCCCTTGCTCAACGCGATTATGCGGGCGTTCACCTGCTCGCCTGTCTCGTACTTCGCGCGGTTGCTGTCGTATGCGCCACGCACCGCTGACGGCGAGACTCTAACCCGGCGATCAACGAACTCCCTGCGCATGGTGGCGATGATGACCTGCTCCCTGATGTCCTGCAGCCATTCATCGTAGTCAACCCCGTCCCGGGACAGGGCCTTCAGCAGCGCGTCCCTGTCGCCGCCGAATGACTGCGCCACGATGGCATCGGCCCGGTTGCGGAAGACCCACTCGGGAATCTTGTTATCCTGCTTCTCGTACGCGGCAAGCACCAGGCGCCTCTCTATCGCCAGACCCACTCCGTCGCGGTACGCCTCCTCCATGCGCTTCTTGAGTTCGTCACCCCTGAGCGAGGAGGCAAGCCGTCGCATGGCCGGCTGTGCGATTCCCATCGCCTCTCCGACGGTGATGGCCTTGTCCCCGACATAGGCCGCCACCCCCTCGACCAGCGCCATGCCGGCCGGCACCTCTGCCGGACCGGCATGAACGGCAAGCACAAGTAGAGGTACCGGTATCAGCAACACCGCGCCTGGAATATTCATATTCGCTGGTACGCCCTTTCGTACACCCGATCCGGGTCCGGCCCGGAACCCGGCGGAGGACACGCCGCGCCCTCCGGAAGATGTCACGCAACTGCATCACATGTCTCGACGGAACGGCCGGATCAGGCGGCCGGCACTGCCTGCCTGAGTGCCGGGCACGAACTATACAGACAAGAGAACCATGTTGACAACGCCTTTGCGCATCGGGTACGTTCAATCCATGAGATCATCAGCTCCCGTCGTACTTCTTGGCGCTGCAGCGGCTCTCGGTCTGGCTGCCCTGCTCGTCTCCTGCAACACCGAATCGGCAACCGAAAACAACGTGCGAGTAACCCCGGAAAGAGTGCGCCTCGCCAACGGTCAGTCGCAGACCTTCACGGCGTCAGGCGGCTACGACTACAGGTGGAGCCTCGATGGCGGAGGAACGGCGGACGAATGGGGCAGGCTCTCCGCGGCGACCGGCCCGACGACCGTGTACACCAGCACAAAGGATGCGTCCACTTCAGGTGTCACTCGGGTTGTGCGCGTCACCTCGACCATATCGGGCAGCGGCAGCACAACAACATCGACCGCAACGAACGTCCCGTCCACGACTTCGAGTTACTCCATGAGAGCCGAGGCTTTCGTTGAACACGCGGTCGCCTACGGCACGCTGAACGTGTCGCCCGCGGTGGTTTCAGGGATGAAGTACGGACAGTCCCAGGCGTTCACGGCGTCAGGCGGCGACGGAACCTACACTTGGAGCCTCTCCAACAGATCTATCGGATCGATTTCCTCAACGAGCGGCGGCGCCACAACCTACGCCGCGATTTCGCGCGTCGCGAACGACAGCACCGTCAACTACCTCAACCTGCAGTCCGGGGACGGCCAGCGGACCACGGCAGCCATATTCCACTCCGCCGAGTCGTCCACCCCGGCATCATCTCTCGCACTCAGCCCCTCGACTGCGTCCGTGGCGCTGAACGGGTCCGTGACGTTCACCGCGTCCGGTGGCGACGGAACCTACTCGTGGAGCCTCGACACGAGGGCATACGGATTCCTGACGGCCTCATCCGCGAACACGATGACCTACACCTGCACTAATGCGGTAACCAACACCGTCACCGCAAGGTTGACAGTAGCATCCAACGGCGAGCGACGGCAGGCAATCATTCTCCACGCCGCCACCGGCGAGACCCTCACGATCGACCCCCGGCAGGCGGCCATCCTTGTGAACGAAGAACAACTCTTCACCGCCGACGGCGGCATCCCGCCGTACACATGGAGCATGTCGTCCTCCTCCTACGGCCTTCTCGCGCCCAGCGGCAACACGGCGATCTATGAGTGCACAAAGACCAACACCGTATCGCTGACGATCTCGGTGAGGTCCTCCGACGGCCAGACTGCCTCGGCCATCCTCGACTGCAACTAGCATCACATTTCCTTCATGCCCCAACCAAAGGCGCATCCCCGCATCACGAGCCTCGCCAACGACAGGGTCAAGGAAGCGATACGTCTCCGCCAGCGCTCGCACCGCGACGAGCGCAACCTGATGCTGATCGAGGGGTACCGCGAGATCAGGCGGGCCCTGGACAACAGGCACACACCCACGGAGTTGTTCGTCTGCCCGGAGATGTTCCAGGGCGCCAACGAGGGCAGCCTGATTGAGGCATGCGAGGCCGCCGGCGCGGCCGTCACCGAGTGCACCGCGGCGGTCTTCGCCAAGATGGCATACCGGGAGCGCCCCGAAGGGCTCCTCGCCGTCGCCCCGCAGGTGCGGAAGCACATCGCCGACCTGCGCCTCCCCGCCGCCCCTCTCCTGGTGGTGGCCGAGTCCGTCGAGAAACCCGGCAACCTCGGCACCATACTCCGGTCGGCAGACGCGGCCGGCGTCCATGCTGTCATCGTCTGCGACCGCTGCACCGACATCAACAACCCGAACGTCGTCAGGGCAAGCATCGGGGCCGTCTTCTCACTTCCTGTGGTCGAGGCGCCGACCTCCGACGTCGTGCCGTGGCTCAAGGAGCGCGGCATACGCATACTTTCGGCATCCCCGCACGCTGAGACGCTCTACACCGACGAAGACATGGCGGCCGGCACCGCAATTGTTCTGGGGTCTGAACAGTACGGGTTGTCAGAGCAGTGGATGAACGCTGCCGACAGGCAGGTGCGCATCCCGATGCTGGGACAGTCCGACTCGCTCAACGTCGCCGCCGCGGCGACGATACTGCTTTTCGAGGCCGTCAGGCAGCGGCAACTCGGCCGCAAGGCGGGCGCCGCAACAAAGGAGCACAAGCACGCATGAAGACTCTTTCACTGGGCCATTCCGGAGTGCAGGTCAGCGCGATCTGCCTTGGAACGATGCGGTTCGGAACCCGCACCGACGAGGCGACATCGTTCGCGATACTGGACGCCTACATGGACGCAGGAGGCTCGTTCATCGACACCGCCAACGTCTATGCCGTGTGGGAGCCGGGCGGAAAGGGAGGCGAGAGCGAATCGCTCCTGGGCCGGTGGTTCAAGGCGCGCGGCAACCGTGGCAAGTGCTTCGTGGCCTCCAAACTCGGCTCACGACTGCAGCCCGGCGGTCTGGGTCTGAGAGCGTCTCAGATCGAAACCGAATGCGATGCGAGCCTGCGCCGGATGGGCATCGACAGCATCGATCTCTACTACGCCCACTTTGACGACCCTGTCACGCCCTACGAGGAGACATTCGCCGCATTCGATCGCCTTATCAAGGCCGGCAAGGTCCGCTACCTCGGAGCGTCCAATCACCGGGCGTGGCGACTGGAGGCCGCGAGGACGTTCTGCGAGCAGCGCGGGCTCCCCTCCTACTGCTGCGTGCAGCAGCGCTTCTCCTACCTGCAACCCGTGGTGGGCGCAACGTTCGGTGTGCAGGTTGCGGCCAACGAGGACCTGCAGACGTACACGACCGCGCGGGGAATGCGCCTCATCGCCTACTCCCCGCTCCTGGGCGGCGCATACGGTGGCCGTCCCGACAGGCCAGTCACATCACAGTATAACACCCCTCACAACGAGCACCGCATGGCCACGGCGCATTCGGCGGCAAAGCGCCTGGGCGTCACACCCAGTCAACTTGTCCTGTCATGGATGCTGCACCTTGAGAACCCGGTCCTGCCGATAATCGGGAACAGTTCGGTCGCGCAACTGAGGGAGAACCTGGCCGCGCTTGACCTGCGCCTGACCCCCCAGGACATGGAGGAACTCGCCGGCGGCGGGAACCTGCCGAAGGCAGGTTAAGTGGTCGCTATAACAGTGACAGGTCAGACACTCCGCACGTCCTCGTCGTCGTTCTCGAAACGCTAGGACGAGGACCGCTACGCTGAGGAGGAGGACGACCATATAGTTGCCGTCAAGGATGCCAGAATCCTTCATGGTCTCACCCGGGCATGGGGGTTGGCAACCTGAAGACGGCCGAACACCGTTCGGCCGCTACAGGGGGGATTCCGAGGCGGTTGGCACAACGGATTTGTAGCGGCGCAACGGCGTTGCGCCGCCTGTCTGCCGCGCGCTTTCGCCAGGGCGCTCCACCCCTCGGGAGGGTATCGAGCACTCCCGATCCCTGTCGTCAACGCCCGACGCCGATTGACCCTAAGCGGAGCAGTTGACAGGTGAAGATCTGGACGACGATCTGGCGTCCAGCGTGTTGCAGAATAGAACGTCTTCACCAAACAGGTGCGGATCAGTAGCGCCAGGCCACTCCCACCTTCATCGTGCGCTCCGGCGAGGGATAGTAGTTCGGCGTGCCGTCCCACCCCAGGTACCCGAGACTCGAGTACTCCTGGTCGAAGAGGTTGTTCACTCCCGCCGAGACCTCGATCCCTTCGCACCGCTTCGGCGAGTACCGAGCCAGGACGTCAACCGTCGTGTATGCCGCAAGCCGCCCGCCGGCGTTGGCATAGTCGCCGCCAAGGTACGCGCGGCCCGTGTAGGACACGGTCGTGTCGAACGAGACGCCGGCCGGCAGGAGTCAAGAGTTTCCACTTCTCTGGCGTTCGCTCGGGTGACGCGTGAGTACGACGCACGCCCGAGCGGGACAAGGGCGTCGCGGCTCCAGAAGAATCTCTGTACCTCTGTGAGACACCTCTTCTCTTCTACACGCACGCCCTCACTGCGCTGAAGACAGGAGAGTTTTGAACAGAAAGCAGCGAAGGAAGCGAAGGGGGGAGGCGGTCAGCCTAGAAAGAGCAGAAGAAACTACGAAATGTGCGAAAGACCACGAAACAGGGCAACCTTTTCGCAGATGTTCACTTGCTGAACACGGGCGTTTCCTTCACCAGTTTGGTGCATGGCCGCGCAAGGAACGTGTCTTCCGTATCTCGCTGGGTCTTATTAGTTTTCGCGAGATTCGCGCCCGCCTGCTCCCGACACAGGAGGGCGGGCAGGCCTTTCGTAGTTCTCTCATCTGCTCCGGTTAGGGTCAGATTAGCCACGCGAGGATTTGGGCTTCTCTTACGGGGCTGCTTGTCGGAAAATGACGCCTAGTGAGACGCAGTCTGGAGTCCGGAGCGGCGTCCGCGTTACGCGGGATGCATTCCAATGCCCGAATCTGGTAGAGGCCGACAACAACACGCAGGCGAACAGGACGAAGCCTGGGCGCTGGTGGAACGTGTGCGTGACGGGGATGACGGCGCCTTCGACGAACTCATGGATCTGTACAAGCGCCCTGTGCTCAACTTCGTGTTCCGCCTGATCGGCGACGCCGCTGAGGCAGAGGACGTCGCGCAGGACGTGTTCGTCAGGACCTACCGGAGCATCCACAAGCCGGGGTTCAACAGGACCAACGCCGCCTTCTCAACGTGGCTTTTCCAGGTGGCGCGCAACGCCGCGCTGGATTGCCTGCGCCGGCGCAGGCGCCACCCAGCCCAGTCGCTGGATGCCCTGGAGGAAGGCGGGACTTCCCTGCCGTCCGCTCAGGCGACGTCCGCGGACGAAGTCGCGGCACGCGAAACCGGCGCGGAGATCGCGGCGGCGGTCATGTCGCTGCCGGAAGACCAGCGCACGGCGGTGGTGCTCTCGGAGTACGAGCGGCTTTCCGACGCCAGGATTGCCGAAGTCATGCGTTGCTCCGCCAAGTCGGTCGAATCCCGCCTCTACCGCGCACGCCGTTTCCTGCGTGACCGCTTGCGACACCTGCTGGTCGAAGACGGCCGCTAGGCCGGAGCGATTCAGTTGCGCGTCCGATCCAAAGGTGGCCCGCCACCTCTTGGTGAGCGGTTTCAACTGCATCGAGATGACGCCCATGATCGATGTGGATATCTGCTACGCCCGCAACTTCACCAATGTCCTGCCGGAAGGTTTCTGAGCAACAGGCGCCCCCCGCGAGGGTTTCCGCCGTTTCCGGCGTTTAACCTGACAGAAGGAACAGAACCGGGAGACAGCCATGTTCGGGAAGACACAGGCCGGTGAACGGGACGAGCGGCTGAGCGACCTGTTGCGACAGTGGCCGGCAACAGAGCCGGGATCGGGCTTTGAGGCGGCAGTGTGGCGCCGGATCAGGGCTGTGCCGGCAGCGCAGCCTGCCGGTTTGCGGGACTGGTGGTTCGACTGGTTCGTGCCCCACCCCGTGCGGGCCGGGCTGGCCGTGGTCTCCGTAGCGCTCGCCGTCGGGCTGGTGGCCGGCGTGGCGATTCCGAGCGGTGCGCGCACTGGTGCCCACGATGCCCATGCCCTGCTCCACCCCAGGACGTTGATGGGCACGTATCTGGCCCTGTCTGAGGAGGGGCACCCATGAAGACGAAAGCCTTCCTGCTGCTCGCGGTTGCCTTGACCTCCTTACTGGCCGGTTACGCGGTCGCGCATAGGCTGGCCTGCCCCACTCCCAGGTCGGACCTGGAGCGATTGCAGGATGTCTCGCACCTGGCAAAAGCGCTGGACCTGCGCCCGGAACAGGTCAAGACCATGGAATCCCTCCAGAGTCGCCTGTGCACCCAGGTGGCGGCCTACTGCGCGCGGCACTGCGCCTGCCGCAAGGAACTCGCCGGCGCCCTCGTGGCCGAACCGTTTGACCCGGCCCGCACACGGGAACTCCAGGAATCGCTGTGCCGCTCCTACGCCGACAGCGAGATGCTGGCGATCGAGCACATAAGGAACCTGCGGGGCATCCTGGACGTCAGACAACGCGCCAAGTTTGACCGCATGATCAAGGAGTCCATGGCAGGGTCCTGCGGGGAATGCACGAACTGCGGATCCGGCTGCGGGCAGAGTGAACAGGCAGGGAACGTCAAGACACAGGAGGCAAAATGAATGCAGGCAAGGTATGGTTGATAACGGCTATCGGAACGGCTGTGATGGCTACTGGTTGCGGCGGCACGAAGACTGTAGGCACACCGGCCAGCCCGGACACGCCGGCGACCCCGCTGGCGGCGGTACTTCAGGCGCCGGAGAAGTATGAGGGGCAGACTGTGGTCCTGAAGGGCGTGCTGACCGCGCAATGCGCGGCGCAGTGCGACTTCACATACGCTGAGGACGGCCAGTCGGTTACGATCTTCACGGGAGACCCGAAACCGCCGAAGATCCAGGCCGGACACCCGGTCCGGGTGACCGCCAAGGTCCACAAGGGCGAGCAGCAGGTGATCATAACGGCCACGGGGCTTGAGATCCTGCCGCGGAAAGGCTCGAAATGAAGATGGTCAGACTGGCGTTCAACAACATCCGGCGGACGCCCATGCGAACCGTGCTGACGGCCGCCAGCGTCCTGATCGCGGCCGCGACGTTGAGCGTCGTGCTGTCGCTGGACCGGGGATACGCCGGGGCGGTGAAACGCGAACTGGTGGAGAAGACCGGAGTCCATCTCTACGTCACCAAGGAGAACTGCCCCATCGAGGCGGCGTCGGTCGTGGCGCAGGGCGGACTCAGCCCCTTGTATGTGGAGGAATCGCTCGTGAAGGTGGCGGAGTCAACCGAGGGGGTT
>Ga0233425_10011438_pt1 | contig 10361 bp, 10 predicted proteins | sample Watercolumn_Towu_2_FD_181712 | JGI IMG/M metagenome (GOLD analysis project Ga0233425, IMG submission 181712) | Freshwater microbial communities from Lake Towuti, South Sulawesi, Indonesia - Watercolumn_Towuti2014_140_MG | ecosystem: Environmental > Aquatic > Freshwater > Lake | place... | reverse complement strand
CCCGCCATAGTTGACGTAGTAGCCTTCCGGCACGGTGACGCTTTCCGCGACGCGACGCTGCGCTTCCTGGACCACCCCGACGAGGTCGCGCCCGGCGACGTTGGCGGAAACGTAAATCCGCCGTTGGGCGTTTTCGCGGTTCACCATGTTCGGTCCCATGGCCTCGGTGATGTCCGCGACGAGCCCGAGAGGCACGAGTTGTCCGTCGAGGGTGTCGATGGGGATGGCGCGGATGGCGTCGAGGTCGCCGCGGGCAGAGTCCGGGAGTCGCATCACGACATCGAAGGTTTTTTGTCCCTCGACGACCCGCGTGACGACGGTGCCGCGCAGCGCGAGCTCCGCGTAGCGGGCGACGTCGCCGGGGCGCAGGCTGTAAGTCGCACATTTCTGGCGGTCGATCCGCACGTGGACTTGGGGAATGAGGGTCATGCGCTCGACCTGAGCGTCGGCGATTCCCGGAATGTCGGCAATCGCTGAGCGGATGTTTTCCGCGATCTGCCGGAGGGTGTTGAGGTCGTCCCCGAAGACCTTGATGGCGATTTGGGCCTGAACCCCGGAAAGGATGTGATCGATGCGGTGAGAGATCGGTTGGCCGACGCCGATACCAACGCCGGGGATATTGGAGAGCCGCTCCCGAATGTCGGCCAGGATCTCGGCACGCGAACGTTTGGAGGGCTTGAATGCAAATTCGATTTCCGTCGAGTTGACCTCCTGAACGTGTTCGTCGCCCTCGGCCCGTCCGGTCCGCCGCCCGATGGTCCCGACTTCGGGAACCTCCTGGAGAAGGTGTTCGGCGATTTGGCCGATGCGATTGCTTTCCTCGAGCGAGGTGCCGGGTGCTGACATCACGAAGATGGTGGCGCTGCCCTCGTTGAACTCTGGCAGAAACTCCCGGCCGAGAGTGGGCACGAGCGCCACCGCACCGAGGAACATGGCTCCCACGACACCGAAAACGGTCCACGGGACCTTGAATCCAACGTCCAGCAGGCGGGACTCTCCTTGCTTGAGCAGACGCACGAGACCGCCCTCCTTGCCGTGGCTCATGCGTTTCATCTGCGGCAGGAGCATTGCGCAGAGCGCAGGGGTAACGGTGAGTGAGACGAGCAGCGAGGCGATGATGGAAACAATGTAAGCGATGCCCAAGGGCGCAAAGATGCGTCCCTCGATTCCACCCAGCGCAAACAGGGGAAGGAAGACGAGCACGACGAGGATGGTGGCAAAGACGATGGAGTTTCTCACCTCCCGCGAGGCATCCACCACGACTTGCAGGACCGGCTTCGGATTGGCGGAGTGCCGATTTTCCCGCAGTCGCCGGAAGACATTTTCCACGTCGACGATGGCGTCGTCCACGAGTTCGCCGATGGCGACGGCCAGACCGCCGAGAGTCATGGTATTGATGCTCAGTCCGAACCATTTGAAGACGATGAAGGTGATGAGCAACGAGAGCGGGATGGCTGTGAGGGTGATGAAGGTCGTGCGGAAGTTCAGCAGAAAGAGGAACAACACGATGGCGACCATGATGCTGCCATCCCGCAGGGCTTCCTCCACGTTGTGGATGGCCCGCTCGATGAAGTCGCTTTGCTTGAAAATGTCGTCGTGAATGCGCACGCCTTCCGGAAGGGACTTCTGCAAGGCGGCGAGCTCGGCCTCGATCTGACGGGTGAGCTGCACGGTGTCGGCGCCGGGTTGCTTCTGCACGGTCATGATGACGCCGGGCTTCCCGCCCACTCCCGCGTCGCCACGTTTGTTCAGGGCACCGCCTTCCCGCACCTCGGCGATCTGCCCGAGGAGCACGTTCTGGCCGCCGGGGAGCGTCTTAACGACCGTCCCGGCGATGTCTTCGGGCCCTTCAACCCTGGCGAGATTGCGAATGAGCCGTTCCTCGTAGGGGTCGAGAAGGAAGCCGCCGGAAGAGTTGACATTGGACTCGTCGATGGCTGTTTGCACGTCGTGCAGTGTCACGCCGTGAGTGGCGAGTTTCATGGGATCGACGAGCACCTGATATTGGCGCAGGTCACCACCCATGATGGTGATCTGCGAGACACCCGGGATGCTCAGCAGACGGCGACGCACATCCCATTCGGCGAGGGTGCGCAAATCGACGGAATCCACCTCCGGGTTGTCGCTCGTCAAGCCGATCGAAATGATCTGGCCCATGATCGAGGAAATGGGGCCGAGGAAGGGCTGGATGCCCTCCGGCATGGCTCCCGTGACCTGCTGCATTTTTTCGGCCACGATTTGCCGGGCTAGGTAGATGTCGGTTTGCCAGCCGAACTCGACGAAGATGAGTGAAAGGCCAATGCCTGAGAGGGAACGAACCCGCTCGACGCCCGTGGCTCCGTTGACGGCGGTTTCCAGTGGCAGGGTGACAAGGGTCTCCACCTCATCCGGCGCGAGGCCGGGAGCTTCCGTGAAGATGGTGACAGTCGGCCGGTTGAGGTCAGGGAAGACATCCACTGGCATCTGGTTGAGCACATAGCCGCCGTAGACGGCGACGAGTGCCGCCAGGATGACGACGAGCAGTCGGTTTCGAACCGAAAATTGAATGATGCGGTCAAACATTGCGGTTAGTGCGTTTGGCAGTGCCCGGCGTCAAGCGATGCTCCCGCACCAGGCAGGACGTATTGGAGTTGGTAGTTGCCCACGGTGACGACCCGGTCTCCGGGCAGAACGCCCTCCACGATCTCGACCCGGTCACCGGATTTCATGCCTGTGACGACTTCGCGGCGCTCGTAGGTGCCGGGTTCGCTCTCGACGAACACAAACATTTTTCCAAGGTTGCCGAGCACGGCGCGGCGGGGGACGGCAATGACCGTCTGAGGATCTCCGGTCTGAATGCTCATGCGGGCGCGGTAGTTCGGATGCAGCTTGTCGTTGCGATTGGGAACCAGCGCGTAAACGTGGAAGAAGGGACTCGCGTCATCGTGGCCCGGGTCAACCCTTTGAATGACCCCGTCGAATGTCTCGCCCGGAAAAACATCCAAGCCGAGGACGACTTTCTGACCCTTCTTGATCTCGGCCAGCTGGGGCGATTGATAGAAGAGGCCTTGGGCGAGAAGTTCTTCGTAATCGCCCGTCTGCATCAGAATGGTTTCCGGCCTGAAGGTGGTGCCAATAACGGCAGCCTGATCGAAGATGACGCCGTCGAGAGGAGCCTTTAGCTCCTGGCTGGGGCTTCCAACGGCCAGCGGGGAAACTTTCAGCAAGGGCTGATCTTTCCTGACATGCTCTCCGAGCTTTGCGAGCAGTCCGGTCACCCGCCCTTCGAAAGGCGCCGTGATGCGGGCATGGCGCTCGGGCGGTAGGACTAGCAGGGCGGGCACTTCGACCGTGGGTGCCAGTTCGGTGATCTCCGCCTCGGCGGTTTGAAGATTGAGGTTTTTTCGCTGGCTTTCGCTGAGAGTCACGGGACCTCCGGGGCTACCTTGCTGGCCGGGTTCCGGCGGGTGTTCGTGGCCTGCGCCGGCGAGCAAAACTGACGCGCAGGCGAAAGAGAGAATCAAAGAGAGAGAGATGCGTTTCATGGCTGTTTTTTGGATTTCTGAGGCTTGGCCTCGGTGTAAGGGCGTGAAATGACGGGATGGCTTCCGGTGGCGGTTCTCCAGTCGATGAAGGCGAGCGCGACGTTTTCGAGGATCGTCACCGCGTCCACACGAAGGGTGGCACTCTGTGCACGGATCTGGAGCAAGTCGCGCAGATCGACACGTCCTTGCTCGAAGCCGGTGGCGAGCTCTTTTTCGCTGGCGGTGACCACCCCCTCCGTCGTGGTGCGGTAGTTTTTGAGTTGCTCTTCGTAAAGGGCGGTTTTGCGGGCTGCCGAGGCGATCGCGTTGCCGACTTCCAACTCCAGCGCGCGAACCTTGGCTTGAGCCTGCTCGCGGGATACCCGTCCCTCTTCGGCGGCTCCGCGTTTGGCATCCCAAACCGGCACGGGGATGCTCACCCGGATACCGAGAAATTGGCTGGTTCCAAGGCCGGTCGGTTCATCGACGGCGTGGTCGTAGGTATATTCCAGCCCGAGCTTGATTCCCTCCCACACCTCGGCGCGAGCCAGCCGAATCTCTGCTCCGGCCCGGTCGATTTCCAAAAGGGCGAGCTCAACATCGGGCCGCTGGATGGGTTCGGACCGGGTTGGCGTTCGGCGCAGCGCTTTCACGATGGAATCGAGGGACTCCGTGAGCGTGACTGGGGTTTCCGCGGTCAGCCCAAGCAGGGTTTTCAACTCCAAGAGCGTGGTTTCAGATTCCGTCTTCGCGTTGACCGACGCGCTCCACCATTTGCGTTCCTCGACGCGGAGAAGTCCGGACTCGGCAAGCGAACCCTGTCCTGAGGCAAGGCGTTTTTCCGTGAGGGAGACGAGGCTGACGGAGCTTTGTCTGGCGTCGATGGTTGCCTTCTCCCGCAGCTTTGCGGCTTGAACTCGGACATAGAGGCCTTGAACCTGCGCAATGAGGAGTCTTTCCTGGTTGCGGATTTCCCGGAGGGCCCGAGCGACCTCGACGCGCCGCACTTCGCGGGCGATACCGAGTCGTGTGGTGATCGGAAATTTTTGCGACAGCCCGATGGTGAATGCGCCTTCGCCGTCACCGTTGGCGATGAAGTCGCTCATCCCGGCGAACTCGAACTCCGGATTGGGAAGAAGACCCGACCTGAGGAGCCTGGCTCTCGCCTTTTCGATTTCGATCCGGGCGGCGGTGAGTTGACGATTTCCTATGAGGGCCGCTTGAACAGAGCCTTCCATCGTCAAGTCGACCGCTGGAGCAGGGACGGCCGATCCGAGGACGATCGCCAGTATCGCATGATGAAGCTTTTTCATGTCAGCGGGATGCGGGAACGTGAAGTTTGGTTGCGGTTTCAATGGTCAGAGTGAGGCCGATCTCTTTGCCCAGAGCAGGACTGTGGGTCAGCGCCAGCGAGACGGCTTCCGCGAGAGTCAGGGGGCTCCTTGGTTCGGGCGGTTTCGGGTTGCTGTCCCGGGCATGAAGAAAGCGGACGCTCGTGACTGCGAGTGCTTCAAGGATGGGAAGAGCTTTCATCGCTGGCGATGGCTGGCATGCGCTCGCCTGCCCGCAGTGAGCAGACGGGCCATGCCGTCGAATGTTGAAAATTGTCGTGTCATAGAATTGTCCTGATGAGCCCGCGATCGGAACGTGGGCAACTGGGATTTGGTTGGGGCAAAAGCCCCATAGTGCGGGCTACCACCCGCTTGGCCGCTAAACGCGGGCACAAAGCGCCCGCGACCGGTCAGGACAATTGGGGCGGGTAGTCGATGTCGAAGACGGGCCCATCCTGGCAGCGACTATCCGGAGAAAAAAACGAGAATGCGGACTCAGCTGGACGCTGCATTTCCACGACCAAAAAGATCATGTCGGAGTGGTGATGGTGGCCAAGATGCTCCTGCTGAGCAGGAGTCTCGCTGTCCGGTACATCAGTTTCGTGGGAGTGACTCCCAAGATGGGAATGCGCGAGGGTGAAGCCAATGTGCTCCATTTCTGCGGTGACCCGGTGCCCGACGAAACTCAGGAGCCCCACGGCCATAAAGACCTGCAGCCAGTTTGTTCGCCGAAGAATACGCATGATCGCGGGGACATACCCGTGAATTTGAGCCATGTCAACTTTCTTGAGCAATACTCGATCAGTGCAGGTGCCGCCACCCTTGCACAAAAATGTAGAGCCCGAGGCAAATCAGAATGGCACTCGAGAAATACGGTGCTTTCCGGGCGAATTCCGAGAAGCCTTTGATCTTCTGCGAAGCATGGCGCACTCCCCATGCCGCAATTGCTCCGGTCGCAACCATCGTGACCGCGAGCCCGAAACTAAAGCACAAGACGAGGGTGAAACCCAGCACGACCTTTTTGAGCTGCAGGCAAATCAGGAGCACAGTGAGAGCCGCCGGACACGGCAGAAGGCCGCCCGTCAGACCAAAGAGCACGATCTGGCCGGTTGTCACATTGCGATTGCCAAATCGTCGGACGATGTCGGCGGCGTGTGCGCGTTCGTGCGCGTCCTGGTAGTCACCATCGGATAGGTTCAGACCCTCGTGGTGGTGATCGTCCTCGCTGAAATTGAAAGCATACTCATGCGAATGGTCGCCGTGTCGCATTTCCAGGATGCCCTCGAATTCGTGAGGTTCTGCAAGCTCGCGCTCCGCTTCCAGATAGTCCCCGTGGGAGGCAAACGAAAAGGACTCGCTTTCGCCTCCCGGTCGAATGGTTGTGACAACCACGCTTTCCGTGATCTTCGTCAGAGGCTTCCGGGCATCATCGAAAAAATAGAGCCGAAAGCGCGGTGGAACGTCCGTCTCGAATACGCTGATTTCCACATAGCCGTGCCCGGTGTGGAGCATCTGTCCGCCATGGGGGCCGTCCGATCCGTGGTGATGCTGATGGGACCGGGCGGCAATCTGTTCCTGGCGTGTGCGCAAGAACATCCATACAGCCAGGCCCGCAATAATGAGGCCGGAGGCGATCTGGAAATACGGTTCGGTGGTCTCCGCATTCCATTGCGAGCCGAAATGAAGGGCGAGCGCCGCCAGCAGCCAGATGACCAGAGAATGGGAAAACGCGGCCGAAACGCCCAGCAAGACCGCTTGGGCAACCGTGCCGCGGATGGCGACGATGAATGCGGCCATCATGGTCTTGGAGTGGCCCGGTTCCAGCCCATGCAGTATGCCGAGCAGAATGGCGGAGGGAATGAAAAGCCACGCATGCGCAGCTCCCTGGTTCAGTAGTTCTTGAAAACCTGGCATTAATGGTGTATACCCCTATACCCCATAGTCGTCAACCCTCCGGAGGGTCGTCACAGCGCACAAACGTATCCAAGATCCACTCCATGGCAGGCCAGTCTCACCATCACCCCGAAGAGGAAACGAAGGCCCTCAAGGCCCGCGTGCGGAGAATCGTCGGTCAACTGAACGGGATCGAGCGGATGATTGAGACCGAGCGCGACTGTGCGGAGATTCTGACGCAACTCGTTTCCGCCCGCAAGGCGCTGAAATCGCTTTCCGAGAAGATCATCGATTCGCATCTCCACCATTGCATCGAAGCGGCACGAGAACGCCAGGGTGCCGGGAAAAGGTTGCGCGAATTGCTCACCGTGTTGCAGCGTTACGTGGACTAGATGCCGCCATGAGACTGGCTCCTGCCTGCATCGTAGCTCTGGTGCTTGTCGGTGCCGTCGGGGAAGCCTCCGCCCAGAAATTTTCAACGGTCGTCATCGACGCGGGCCACGGAGGGCATGATCTCGGGGGGAATTCCCGCAAACATCATTCCGGAGAAGGGCGTGGCGGTCGATGTCGCCCGCCGGGTGAGGTGGTATCTGGCGACGACCCAGCTTCGTGTGGTGATGACGCGCTCCACCGACGTTTTCGTTCCGTTGAGCGCCCGCGCTGCCATCGCAAACCAGCAGAGGAATGCGATTTTTGTGAGTATCCATTTCCATTCAGCCGTGCGTCGGGGCGCGGATGGCATTATTTGGCTTCTTGACAAATCCGCAGGATGCTGCCCGAGTGCACGGGGACCTGTAGAAGAGTGCTGTTCAAAGGATCAAGCCGTTCCGTCTCATGCCTTGGTTACGTGAACGTGGAGTCCCGGCGCAATTTTCCGAATTGGAGCGAGTTGATTTTCGGTGGCGTTCGTTACGAGATGTCGCACCCGCCGCCAAGGAAGAACCTCCATCAACGATACCTCGCCGAACTTTGATCGGTCGGCCAGCAGGATGACCTCCTTCGCGGATGCGGCCATGACCTGCTTGACCTCGTTGTCCTCGAGGGTCAGGTCGGTGATTCCGGCTTCGGCATCCACCCCTGTTGCCGATAAAAAACAACGATCCACCTTGCGCCTGCAAAAGAACGACAAGGCCTCCCTTCCGATGAATGTTTCCGATTGCTCGCGCAGCAGCCCCCCGCAGCAATACACGCTCGGACGCGAGGTGTGCCTAATCAGCAGTCGTGCCGTGTTGAGGCTGTTCGTAAAAACCGTCAGCCGGGATGGAAGTGTCTGCGTGCCGATCGCGGCGACCGTCGTCCCTCCATCCATTGCAAGCGTGTCGCCAGTGCCGATCAGGTGGCGTGCGGCGTAGGCCGCAATGGCGGCTTTTGCCGCATGGAACCGGTCGATCTTAGACTGGAAGTCGGGCTCTGCCTGCGTGCGATCCGCCCGGGATATCCGCCCGTGTAACCGCTTGATCAACCCTCTCTCTTCGAGCGCGACCAAGTCGCGCCACACCGTCATCGCCGAAACCCCCAGCCAGCCGGCAAGCCGCGCTGTCGCGACGGACGGCTCGCTTTCAAGCAGTTCCAGAATCCGTCGATTTCTTTCCATGGAGTTGTTCAGCATGTTATAAGTGTATATCTCTGTTATAAGTGATATAATTGTTGGACGCCGCGCGCCCAAGGAATATTTTGGAGGTCCAATGCTCGAACAATTCCCCTCATTGATGAAGTCCTATGATCCTATTGCAGGAACGCTCGCTGGCGGCAGGGAAGTGGTTCGCACATTGAGCCAGCTGGAGGGGTGTTTTCGCGACGAGGAGGCTTGGCGGGCGGCGGTTGCAGGCGGCGATCCTGTGGTTTACCGGGTGGTGGCCGTCGAGCCTGCGAATGCCTCCGGTGATTTGCATTACGGCCTCGGGATTCTCTATCCCGGAAAGGTAGGCCGCGAATACTACCTCACCAAGGGGCATTTGCACAGCAGGCGCGAGGCTGCCGAAGTCTACATTGGTCTGTCCGGAGAGGGTGCCATGTTGCTTGAGGACGAGCAAACCGGTGAGTCACGCCTGGAGCCGCTCGGCGAGGGGAAGGTCGTCTATGTGCCCGGTCACACGGCCCACCGCACGATGAACACCGGCAGCGAGCCGCTTACCTATTTCGGAGTTTACCCCGCCAATGCGGGCCACGACCACGGCGCCATCGCCGAACGCAACTTCCTCAAAGTCCTTGTGGAAGTCGGAGGCCAGCCCGCACTCCATGACCGATAACTCGACGTCCGTTTCCAAGATGACCTACGTCACCAAACCCATCCCGACAGACAAGCCCAATCCGGATCATGTCGTCCGGCCTTGGGGGCAATTCAAACAGTATGCGTTTAACGAGGACTGCACGGTGAGCCTGATGGAGGTGAGGCCGGGGATGCGGCTTTCACTGCAAAGCCACACCGGCCGCGCCGAGTTGTGGATTGTGATGGATGAGGGGGCGCAAGTATAGGTTGGAGACGAGGTTCGGGAGTGTCAGCCGTGGGAGGAAATCTGGATTCCGGCCAACGAAAAGCACCGCCTGAGCTGCGTGGGCGACAAACCGTGCCGCGTGCTTGAGGTTGCGTTTGGCAACTGGCAGCAGGCCGACATCACCCGCTACGAAGACGATTTCAGACGCCCGGAACAGGGAGACTGAGTCATCCCATATCACCATGAGCTATCTCCGGCGCCTTGGACTCGGCAGCGCCACCTACGACAAGGCACCATTTGTTGCGGTGGAAGGATTTGACGGCCAATGCTGGCGCGGTTGGGAGTCGGTCACCGGGGAACTGCAGCGCTCCGTCCGGGCGCGCGGGGCGGGCCCGACCGTGATGGCCATCGAGTGCTACTCGGGCGTGCTAGACAACGAGATTCTGCCGATGCTCCGGCGGGTGCTGGCACCTGCTCTGTGTGTTGAGACCGAGCGGGAGGGTTTCAAGACCTCGGGCGAAATTGATGCCCTCGTCGCGCCCGAATTGGGCGGCGACGATCCGATCTTCGGTCGGCTTACGAGGCTTACCTTGCAGGACTTTCTTGATCCTGAAAAGGTCGTGGACATCCGCTCTCGGATCAAGGCAATCAAGTCGGGCACGGTGCTCGTCTATGGTCCCGCGGCCCTGCTGTGTTGTGAGCCCGATCTGGTCGTCTATGCCGACATGACGCGCTGGGAGGCGCAGCTTCGCCAGCGGGCGAACAAGATCAGCAACCTCGGCGTCGAAAACCGCGAACTGAAAGCGTCGCTGCAATACAAGCGAAGTTTTTTCATTGACTGGCGGGTCTGCGACAAGCTCAAGCGTGCCACATTCGACTGTTGGGACTACCTGCTCGACACCTGCCGCGAAGGGGATCCGAAGCTGGTTTTAGGGGATGCATTCCGTGCGGGCCTCCAGGTGGCTGTGCACCGTCCGTTCCGCGTGGTGCCATTCTTCGATCCGGGTGTTTGGGGTGGGCAGTGGATGCGCGAAGTGTGCCAACTTCCCGACGGAGCTCCCAACTACGCGTGGTGCTTTGATTGCGTGCCGGAGGAAAACTCCCTGCTGCTGGGCTTCGGTGATGTCCGCGTCGAAATCCCTTCGCTTCATCTCGTCCTGCGCCACCCTGACGAGCTTCTTGGGGAGCCGGTTCACGGA
>Ga0233425_10011436_pt1 | contig 10361 bp, 14 predicted proteins | sample Watercolumn_Towu_2_FD_181712 | JGI IMG/M metagenome (GOLD analysis project Ga0233425, IMG submission 181712) | Freshwater microbial communities from Lake Towuti, South Sulawesi, Indonesia - Watercolumn_Towuti2014_140_MG | ecosystem: Environmental > Aquatic > Freshwater > Lake | place... | reverse complement strand
CCAGGCATTGCCTGGCGGAGATCACCTGGAGAAAATATCGTCTCCGCCCAGGTCGCAAATTCCCTCGCAAATCCAAAAGCCGCCATGGTAAGTGGGCCAATATTTGGGCTTAAGTCAACGGCATTGACCTTACAGTCCCCAACTCAACCCGGTGGAGCATATCTGGGATGAGATCAGGGAAAAGTGGTTCGCCAACGAAGTTTTTAACAGCCTGGATGCCGTAGAGGATCGTTTGGTGGAGGCGTTATTCGCCTTAGAAAATGACAAGGAATTAGTCGCCTCCACCACTGGCTTCGACTGGATCATTAATTGCCTATAGACTGCAACTTAGTATTAGGCGTCGCGAATGTTTACTTTGACTAGCTCGATCAGCTGCGGAGTCACTTCGCGGATTCCGCGTTCCTTGGCGTGCTCAGCAGCTTTCTGAAGGACCTCCTCTTCCGTCTCACCCCTTATCACGTGCTGACACCCACTCGATGGGTCTACCTTGGCGCATTCCAGGATATTAGCCATGGGCTGGCCTCCTTAAGTAACATTAATCTGCTTAGGTAAGCATTCTCTGATTCGGGTTCGACTGGAGATAATTCCGACTATCTCGATAGATCAGGGGAGGCGAAAGAAATTCCTCATTCTTAAAAATTCTTTATTACCAATATTGAGGAGTTCTTGGGGGCCGGTTGACCTTTTGGAGTCCTGAGAGCTGTGGTCACAGAACGTCGGTACACTTTTATCCTGTTGGTTTTTATCTTCTGGTCCTCTATTTGGGCAACTCGATGTTGATATAAGTCGGTGACCCCGATGCCATTACACAACTGGACCAGAAAATTGTAAGGGTTTAAAAGGTCATCTTTGCATAAGCGATGGTCAGCATAAACTTGAAAATGCAGGTGGGCGGCAGACTCTTGAAGACCGGTGCGGCCGACATAGCAGATCAGTTCTCCCGTCCTTACTACCTTACCCTCCACGATACCAGGGGCGTATCCTTGCAAGTGCATATAGCCATAACCTCTGCCGTCTTGGCCACGCATCTGCAAAGTTATGCCGGCTTCCGGAAGAATTGCTAAGCTCTGGATAATCCCAGAGGTTACAGCATAAACCTCCGTCCCCTCCCTGGCAAAAATATCAACCGCCCGATGATGTCTGCCTCTGCTGCGATATTCACCCCAGGTGTCTCTGAAGGAAAATGGGCCTGCCACCGGGAAGCAGTAGGGAGCGAGGTTTGCATCTCCCAAGTATCTTGAGCCTTGCGTCATGTGTCCAAGATCGAGGCGCTGCTCCTGGGGATATTTCTTTAAACTCAACCGGGCATCTTGGGCTACGATTTGAGGTTCCTGGATGGCGGGGACATCCCGATGGCGCTGCGTCCAATAGGGACCGGCATCATAGGCGGGCCAAACCGGCCGGCTATAGCCGCCCAATTTGGACAGCAATTTAACCAGATAGCGTGTGCCTGCTCCAATATTTTCTTTGACATCATAGGGTTTGACGACATGCAACTCATCAGAAGCCCCAGGCATTAATTGCCCGAGGTCTGGTCCGGCTGAGGGAGAGATAGCATTGGAACTGACTTTTGATCCCACCCGAATAGGCGTTTTAGGCGATGAATAGGGCAGATTATGGTGAGGTGATGGGGCTTGGATCCAGGCCTCTCCGCGCAGTTTTGGATTATTTATTCCCGTCTGCCTGGATTGGGCCGGTTCCCGGCTGGCGAAGTAGTAATAAACTACTCCATTTTTGCACACCCTGAGGAATTGCTCAGCCAGGGCGGGAGTATGGCCAAAGAGAAGAAAACCGGCGATTATGAACCAGACTCCCTTGAGAAACATTGATCTTCTCTTTTGGCCGTAAATTTAAATATAAGAGGGTTCTTCGACAGGAGGCAAAGTCTTCGCGGGATGTTTTTAATTAACAAATATGACCTTTCGGGTCAACTTAAAATTGGCTGGAAGCCAGAGCCACCTGCCAATACCTTGAGACTTTATAACCGGCCTATGGAAAATTGCAGATATGATTCCAGCTGTCCAAAACTGGATTGCCTGATCCGCCCTCATAGACCCAGAAGTATGCAAGCAAGGTTTATCCTGTCCCCTCCCGGAGGTTTACCTTTTACAGGTGCAGTTTAACGAATAGATCATTGACCATGCGTACGAAGAGGGAGTAGAATGGGTTCGGTTCCACAAAACTAATCCGTTTGGAGTCCGGGAATGAAAAGGTGGCGTTTTTTAATCAGAGCAATTCTTGTCGCAGTAATTTTGGCCGCTTCCTTTGCCTTCGCGGCCGATTTTAAGTATGTGGGCTCCAAAAAGTCCGATAAATATCACTACCCTACCTACAAATGGGCCAAAAAGATCAACCCCGAGAATCTGGTAACCTTCGCATCGGCTAAGGACGCTCAAACCGCCGGCTATGTGCCCTGTAAAGTGTGTAAACCTCCTCATTTCGACTAACTATCCCTTCTCAAGGCCCCGAAAGAATATCGGAGCGAATGATGCAAAAAGTGAAGAAAGGCATGCAACCCCCAAATCAATTCGCCGGAGAGGATTTAGAACAGGAAGACATCAGGATCTGGTTCGAATGTGAGGAATGCGGTATTTGTTGGTCATATATTCCGGGTTCAGGTGGCGCAACGGAAGATTATTTAAATTGCCCTAATGGATGCGATTTGCCTCAGAAAACGATTCATTGAATGAGTATCTTCCTCGACCATGAGACCATACAAACTCTCCCAAGACAAGCTACTTTCTGCCGGGGAAGTCAAGCGACTACTGAAGGATTGCGAAGAACGGGCAGAGCTCGATTTGCGCAAAGGGAGGCGGATTTGGATAACCCGTCATATGCTGGTGGCAGTGGCTCTGGGGACTGGCCTCAGAGTAAGTGAGATCGTGGCCCTCAATATCGGGGACATCAACCTGGCAGGCAAGAATCCTTATATCCGGGTCCGGGACGGAAAAGGAGGAAAGAAACGGGATGTTTTTTCGATGTTACCCTTGCCAAACCTCTCAAGGAATACATCAATGGGGATATCCGGTTGACTCTCCCTACTACTATATGTAGTATAGAGGTTGATGACAGTTGAAGATTATCCCCGAACCATCCTTGAATTCGAACAACGGTTTTCTACGGAAGAGGACTGCCGTAGATATTTGTTTCAAATGCGGTGGCCGGAGGGGTTTTGTTGTCCAAGATGCGGCGGTAACAAAGCCTGGGCAACCAAGAGAGGTCTGTATCGCTGTAGCCAGTGCGATTATCAAATCTCGGTCACCGCGGGAACCATCTTCCAGGACACCAGGAAACCATTGAGGTTGTGGTTTAGGGCTATTTGGCATGTTACCAGCCAGAAAAATGGTGTCAGTGCGTTGGGGCTTCAAAGGGTTCTGGGATTGCCACGGTATGAAACCACCTGGATATGGCTGCAAAAACTTCGGGTAGCCATGGTACGGCCGGGCCGTGACCGTTTGTCCGGTATCATTGAGATTGATGAAACCTACATTGGTGGTGAAAAGCCGGGTAAGCGTGGTCGCGGCTCTAAGGGAAAGGCTTTGGTGATGATCGCAGCCCAGGAAAAAGAAGGGCATCTCGGGCGAATTAGATTGAGTCGCCTGCCCGATGCCTCTACAGAGAGTCTCTCCCAAGCGGTCCAAGAAGCCGTGGAACCGGGCAGCATGGTGCGCACGGATAACTGGGCTGGCTATGGGCAACTGGCTTCCCTGGGATATATCCATGCTGTGGTCAGAGAAACCGCTGAAACCGGAGAAAACTTGTTGCCCTTGGCTCATCGAGCAGCTTCGTTGCTGAAACGATGGCTGTTGGGAACGCATCAGGGGGCGGTTCGTGCTTCTCATCTGGACTACTACCTCGATGAATTTACCTTCCGATTCAATCGGAGAACTTCCGGTTCAAGAGGAAAACTCTTTTACCGTCTGGTACAACAGGCCGTCAGTGTCCCTCCCATTATGGGAGATGATTTCCGGGGAGGATATCCCCACAAATGAAACACAAGATATAGTGGGTACGGGAGTCAACCGGATACCCCCATACATCAAAATAAATGGCAATATATGGGGGCATCCCGTCAGCCCTGGTGACCACGTTTTCTCCAACAGAGAAGGAAAGCCACTTACCCGCATGGCCCTTCATGTCTCCTTCAAGAAGGCCCTGGAGGGGGCTGGCCTACCTAAACACCATAGTATTCATAACGCCCGGCATACCTATGCAATCCACCTCCTGGCGGAAACGAACAATCTGGAGTATGTTCAGAAACAATTGGGCCATTACGACCTCGCCTTCACAGCCGCTTACATGGGTGATTTCCCCGATCCAGACAAGACACTTGCAGATAACTCCCCGATATAGGGAGAATTATGTTGCACTGTGAGAGAACAGTTTTTGATAGTTCGCTCGGGCGTTGGAAAGCCACCATTAAACAACCTGGACTTACGCCCTTCTCTTGCGATCCGTTCAAACACGAGCTTTGAAATTGAGTCTTCTGCTGTTCTTTTTGCTTCATGGATGTAGTTCTGTGCCTTTTATAGTACTAAAACAACTAAGTATTCTCCGCGGCCAATGCCGCAGCTAAAATAATCAAAGAAAACAAAATTTAATATCTTGACAATATTAAATTAATACAAGAAAATTACTTTATTTTGCTGCAAACTATTCTACATTAAAGAGAGGATGCTTCTCATGGCCAGCGAAGTATTGAAATTAACGGCTCAGATTGTAATTTCTCATGCATCGATGAGTGAACTTACCCCCGACCAATTGGTAGGTGAAATTAAAGAGGTTTTTAATGTGTTGGCCTCATTGGAAGGCCAAACGACCTTGCCGGAACCAGAACCCGTAATCATGGGCAAGGAAGATGTGAGAAAGCCGCCTATTCCTTTGAAAGACATTGTCAAAGAGAAATATGTAGTCTGCCTGGAATGCGGCAAGAAGATGCGCACCTTAAAGGCTCATATTCGCAAGGCCCATGGTTTAATGCCGAAGGAATATTTAAAGCGTTATGACCTGGACCCGAAGAAGTTTCCCCTGGTCTGCAAAGAATACTCAGACCAGCGGCGGAAGCTGGCGGTGGAAAAAGGTCTCGGAGCTCAGAGAGGAAAACGGAAGGCTAAGACTGCTTAAGGCGATTAGATAGTCTGGGAATTTTCATTTCATGGCGGTGAGCAGGCGCTATCTACTGCTACAACCAAAGGTTCGGAAAAGATCGACTTCCGGAAGGCAAATTCTTAATATAGGAAAAAGGGGCATTCTTTGGATGCCCCCTATAGCTGTTTATTTCGAGGGCCTTAGGATGCTTGGGGATAACAATGAATTCTCTTCACCTGCTCAGGTTTTGTTATGCTATAAGTCGGAAAAAACCTGGGGGCGGCGTACACGGGGAAATGGAAGAATTTTTGGAACGCAAATCAGCAAGCATTTGAGCGTCCAGCAACTCGCTCCTGCCACCGTTACCGTCAGCCAAAGCCGTCTTTGACTTCGACCGGCATCAGGTGGTGGTCGGGTTGGCGTATCATTTTTAACCGACCATAAGGGATGTTGCCGGACTTTATAAACAGGGGGGCGCCTGTCGCCATAATGAATTTCTTTTTCAGGAGCCGTAAATATCCGCCAAATTCCTTCATGATCGATATCCACTCTTATATCCTACCCGGCATAGATGACGGCGCCAGGGACCTGGAGGAGGCCCTGGAGATGGCTCGCTTGGCTGTGGCGGACGGCATCCGGGTAATGGTGGCCACCACTGACCGGGGACCTTGAGGCCATCAACGAGAAAAAGGTCATTTTAAAGCACCTTGATAGGTTTCGAGATAAGTTGGCGGCAGAGGACATTCCCCTGGAAATCCTCCCCGGCTGCGATGTCCCGTTGAGTGAAAAGGCCTTGAGCCTGTTAGAAGAGGATCGAGTGCTGACCCTCAATAACGGTAACCGCTATCTCTTGCTGGAGTTGTCCCACTTTGCCATACCTCCTACCCTGGAACAAATCTGCTTTCGCTTGCGATCTCAAGGGATTACCCCCATCATCACTCATCCCGAGAGACATCCGCTCATACAGGAGAGGCCAGATAGACTGGAGAGGCTGGTAGACCAGGGGTGCCTGGCCCAACTGACAGCCAGTAGTCCTGATAGACGGCTTCGGACGGAAGGTTGCCAAGACTTCCCGGCAATTAAGTGAAGAAAGGATATATCCATCTGCTGGCCTCCGATGCTCATAACACCCGGGGCCGGCCACCAGTGCTGAGCAAAGCGGTAAGCGAGTTGACCAGTCTGGTAGGTCCTGAGCAGGCCTGGGCCATGGTTTCCCGGACGCCAGAAAAGATCATCAAGGTAGAGTCTCTATATTAGCAGCATTCCCCCATTTACAAACCAAAGCACGACGATTGGGAAACGAACCGGATCTATGACACCAATTTATTGAAATCGTTTTTTCAATTCCTGGCCTCAAAGGCCCATCATTGCTAAGAAGTCCTTGCATTCAGCGGGAAAATCAATAATATGGGTTAAAATTGAAGTGGTTATAAGACAGTTAAAGCCTTTCGGCTCCCGAAACCGGTCATTGGGGTATTGACAGAAATTAATTAACTTGCTCATTGTTGCTCATTAAGGATTATTGTTGAGCATGGAAAAGCGGCGTTTGGTCGGCACGAAAGAAGCTGCTCGCTGCCTTGCGTTTCGGTGCAGACCGTGCGGCGATGGGAACGGGAAGGGCGTTTTCCGCCTCCGGAGCGCACGGCTGGGGGGCGCCGCCGCTATGACCTTGCCAAGCTCAAACCCGAGCTTTTCCATGCTCCTGATGAACGGCGCACCGTGGCGTATGCCCGGGTCTCAAGCCACGATCAAAAAGACGACTTGGAACGCCAGAAGCAAGTTCTGGAACTTTACTGCGCCCGCCAGGGTTGGACCTTCGAGGTGATAGCCGATCTCGGCTCCGGCATGAGTTACCGCAAGAAAGGCCTAAAGAGGTTGCTGAATGGGATTCTTGTCGGCGAGGTGGGCCGTTTGGTCACTCACAAAGACCGGTTATTGCGTTTTGGCGCAGAGCTGGTGTTTGCCATCTGTGAAGCAAAGCAGGTGGAAGTAGTGATTCTCAATCAAGGAGAAGACACCAGTTTTGAGGAAGATTTAGCCAAAGATGTATTGGAGATTATTACGGTGTTCAGCGCCCGGCTGTACGGTTCGCGGTCGCGAAAGAACCAGAAACTCATCGAAGGTGTGAAAAAGGCTGTCGAGGAATTACAGACATGCTGAGCGCCCATCGGATTGCGCTCAAGCCTAACAACAAACAGGCCACTTACTTCAAAAAAGCCTGCGGCGTGGCCCGGTTCGCCTACAATTGGGCTCTGGCCGAGTGGAAAAGCCAATATGCAGTGCACCAGGCCGATCCCGCATTGTCCAAGCCCAATGAAGCGGGATTGCGGCGGCAACTTAACGCGATAAAACGGGAGCATTTTCCATGGATGCTGGAGGTCACCAAAAACGCACCGCAGATGGCTATCATCCAGCTTGGGCAAGCCTTCAGAAATTTCTTTGCGGGCCGCGCCAAGTATCCGCGGTTTCGCAAGAAAGGCGTGGATGACCGGTTCACGCTTTCCAATGACCAGTTTAAGGTGGTTGGCAAGCGTATCCGCATTCCTTGTCTTGGCTGGGTGCGAATGCGGGAATCGGTGCGATTTGGCGGCAAGGTCATATCCGCCACAGTTTCTCGAACCGCCGACCGCTGGTTTGTCAGCGTCACCGTAGATGCCGGCGATCTTTCCTGCCGTTCTGCCGAAAGCCAAGGCATAACCGGGGTGGATCTGGGGGTGTCAGCGCTGGCGACCTTGGCGGATGGGACCAAGAAGCCGGGGCCCAGACCGCACAAGTCGTTGCTGAGGCGGCTGCGGCGCTTGTCCCGCAGTCTCAGCCGTAAGCTGGAAACTGCCAAAGTGCTGGCAGGGGTAGAGCCTGGGGAGGCGATACCAAAGGGAAGAAGAATACCGCTCTCGCAGAACTCTCGCAAAATCAAACAGCGTTTGGCACGGCTCCATGCCCGAATCGCCAACATTCGCAACGATGCTTTGCACAAGCTGACGACAGACCTGACTCGCAGGTATAACACGATTGTGATTGAGGACCTGAACGTCAACGGCATGGTGCGCAACCGTCGGTTGGCCCGATCCATCATGGACATGGGGTTTGGGGAGTTTCGGCGGCAACTGCTTTATAAAGCCGCATGGCGTAGGAGGCAGGTGTTATTGGCGGGTCACTTTTTCCCTTCGAGTAAAGCCTGTTCTGAATGTGGGGGCATCATGACGGATTTGCCGTTATCGGTGCGGAAGTGGACGTGTCCAGAATGTAGGACTAATCACGACCGGGACCATAATGCGGCGAAGAATCTGCTGGCTTGGGGACGCGCCAAGTTAGCGGGTACGGCGAGTTCCGCCGGAAGTCAAGCCTGTGGAGAGGCCAGGCTCTGGCCATGGCTGCAAGGCCATGGTGAAACCGGCCTCGATGAAGCAGGAAGTCAGCTTTGTTCCTGTTTGAGCAGGAATGAGCAAGTCTGATGGAACGGTATCTCCAATGTTGGCAAAGCGACTAGAGGAAATCCGCCTTCAGTGGAGGCTAACGAAAAAAGAAATGGCGCAGAGGTTAGGAATTTCTTTCGCCTACTTTTCTGAAATCATTAAAGGAAAAAAGAAGGGAATGCGAAAAATTGAATTCTTCGCCGAACGCCTTGGGGTATCGATAGATCGGCTCGTCGGGGACCAGTTCTTGATTCCGCTGGTAGCAGAAGTGACGGCAAGAGCCCCCTTTCAATTTCACGCAGGTGGATACCTCGAATTATTCGCCATCAATATCCCGGGGATCACCAAGCAAACACTCGTGAATTTTTATGCCCTACGGGTCCGAGGCGACTCCATGATCCCCTCCCATAAAGACGGGGATATTTTGATTGTCGATAGAAATAGCCGGGGAAAAATCAGGCATGGCGACACGGTAGTCTGTCATAACAAGAAGGGAAGCTATATAAAGTCCCTCGACCTGAAGGACAAAATTCCAAAACTCCGCCCCCTTGACCACGAAGGCTACCATAAAGAGGCTGAACAGGTGAGGTTAACTCGGTTGGATAGGTCGACTGGTTTAGATAAAATCGTTTTTACCATCTCTTCTTGAGGAAGCCTCCCGAAGAAACAAACCCATCCTAAGAATTTTCCCCATCGTCTTTAAATTGACAGCTAACCAATAGTTGGTTAGATTAAATTATGCTCTGGACGATTTGGCTCACCAGCAAGGCGAAGAAGCAAGCCGCCAAGCTTCACGGTGATTGCGTCTCACCTCACCTGTGGTACGTGGACAAAAGCACACAGGCTGATAGCCCTCCCGCCAGTTTCAAGAGCCATTGTTCCAACGCGGCGCTACGAAAAGGTTTATACAAATACCCGTCAAATTCGGTTTCCATCGCCAAGGCCATCGTCTTCTCGGAGACCTCGCCGGAAATCATCAGAAACGGCGTTTCCCGGAAATGCGGGCTGGCCCTCAAAAGCCTCTTAAATTTCAAGCCGTTCATCCGGGGCATGTGAATATCGCAGATAATGAAATCGTAACTGTAGTCCTGTACCATTCCCCAGGCTTCCAGGCCGTCTCCAGCGGTATCAATCCGGCCTTTCACCCCCAGTCTCCGGAGAATCTTGATCAGGACATGGCGTACTGCAACTATATCGTCCACCACCAGGTAATCGAGATAGCAGAACGCTTCCTTGGGATTTGTATCCGGAATGAGCGGCAAGTTGATCACGTATCTTCAAATTATTATCAGATTTTACACAAAATATTTTAAAAAATTATCGCTGGCCACAATTATCTAAAAAATTAGTCAGCCCACCGGCGAAAAGTCTAATCTGTCAGGCTACTCCTACTCTATATGGCTATTGATGTTCATGAGGAGACTCGTGGAGGAGTGTCAAAAGAGCTTCTTACTCTCCCATGCCCCTTTACGCAGACATAGAGAAAAACCTAAACTGCTTGTCAGGAAGCGGGCATGGCAAAAACCGCACATTAAATGCTTGCTTAAAGGGAGTAGGCGCATGAAGAAACGGCGATCTATTCGCTCCAGAGTGCCGTTCTTGCACCGGGGACAAATCTTGCCGGGGATCAGCCTTTCCATAGGCCCTACAACCTCCTTGTAAAAATAGAGGCCCCAGAACTCAGTATGTTTCCCGCTAAAGGTAGGGCATAACTGCTTTTTCTGAAAAATAAGAGCCTCTTGCAAAAGTCACATAGGAGTTGATTTTAAAAAAGTAAGCCTCATCGGCACTCCTGTGCTAAGGTGAATTAGCCAGAAACACCGCAGCCTTGGGGGAGCCGATGAAGCTTAGAGAAGC
>Ga0233425_10011435_pt1 | contig 10361 bp, 6 predicted proteins | sample Watercolumn_Towu_2_FD_181712 | JGI IMG/M metagenome (GOLD analysis project Ga0233425, IMG submission 181712) | Freshwater microbial communities from Lake Towuti, South Sulawesi, Indonesia - Watercolumn_Towuti2014_140_MG | ecosystem: Environmental > Aquatic > Freshwater > Lake | place: Indonesia... | reverse complement strand
TTCCAAATTAAAAGCTCATGGCACGGTCTTTGCTTTTTCATGAAATTAAGACTTGATTGGTTAAAGAATAAAGGCGCAGCCGTAAAAGTCGGGTCATCCGGCATGCGAATTGACTGCCAAGGAGGAAAAAGATGAAAGAGAATGGTCTCAAAACGTTGGATTATCATGTCCAGCAGGTCAAAGAGGGAAACAGGCGATATGAGAATGCCTTTCAAACAGTGGCCCGGATGATTTTAGAAAACAGCGAGATGATCAAAAAAGTCGTCGTCAACGGGAAGAGTACCTATGATTTTAATATCTTCCGGCTGGGGCCGAAACATGTGGTCGGGATGTATGACGAGATCAACAGTTTCGTCTCCTTCATCAAAGATGCGGCGGAAGGGGGCTCATCTCGGGAAATGGCCTTTGTCCTGGTGGGCGAACCGGGGAACGGTAAGACCTTTTTTGTAGACACCCTCTGCAGCCTTTACCGGAACTACCTGGCTCAGGGAAAAAACCGCCGCTATACTTATAATTTTAAAAATCTGGCTCGCCTTTCAACCTATGGGAAGATAGAGGTCGTTCAGTCCCAGACCTTCGAAGACCCCATGGTCCTGGCCATGAATCTGTTCCCCACACGGGCCGAGAACAAAGAAAACCTGGCCCGGCGCTGGGGGTTTTCAGAAAAAGAAGTGGACAACCTTTTCGCCACTTACCGGCCTTTGGGGGCCTGTAGTGATTATATCCTCAACGATATCCGGACTGTTACCGACGAATCGGTGGAGGCCATTCTGGACTTTATCGAAGTGGTCCCCGTATCTTTAAGTGAGAGCCTGGGGACCATAACAGGCAAGTATTCGGCCAAAGATAAAATCACTTCGTCGGCTGTCGATCTCCTGGGTGAAGAATCCATTCAGCGTTTACTCCATTTGACCGACCCCAATAATCCCTTTCGGTTTGATCTCCGGCGGGGGGCCCTGGCCCGGGTGGCCGGTGGAGGCATCCATTTCAGTGATGAGATATTCAAAAATAAAAAAGACCTCGTCCAGGTTTATCTGGGGGTGATTCAAAACCGCAACATTGAAATAGACGGGTTCCGCTGGCCCATTGATACCCTGATTATCGCCACCAGCAATAATGCCGAATTCAACCGCTTCCTGGCGGAAAAGGAAGAGGCCCCCATCGTCGACCGCTGCCGGATCTGTTATGTGGCCCACAATACCAATTACCGGATGCAGGAAGAATTGACCGATTATGCCATCGGCAGTGAATCCAAGACGACCCTGACCAAAGAAAAATTACATCAGGATCCCAACCTGAATTATGCCGCTTCCATCGCCGCGGTTTTGACCCGTCTGCCCCGGTCGGAAAAACTGACACCCATCGAAATGATGAAGCTGGCCGCCGGGGAAGTGGCCGGAGAGAAGAGCATCAAAACCCTCTCCGAAGTCATCGACACCTTGAATCATGAGCCGGACATCACCAAACGATTCGGCCAAAAAGGACTGGGCCAGCGGGATCTGGGGCGGTCCCTGCAGTTGCTCATGGAAACGTCGGAGACCAACGAAGGGCAATGCATGTTTGCCGAAGACATCTTTAAAGCCTTTGAACGGGTCATCTTGGATTACGTGACTGATGCCAATGAACGAAAGAAATACTTTGAAGATATCAAGGCGGCCAAAGGGTTGTATCGGGAACGGATCATGACCGAAATGTTCAATGCCTATATGGATGAACCCCATGCCATTAAAAAAGACGTGATGAATTATGTTAATATGATCATCGGGATCGATGCCGAGAATCTGGGACCGGACAAGATGTGGAAATATAAAGATCCCCAATCCGGCCAGTTAAAGGCCCTGAAGATTGATGAACGCTATATCCAGAGTGTGGAAGAAAGGTTGGGACTGAAGACCCACGAGCAGAGGGAATCCTTCCGGACCTCCATCCGGAAGATCTACGGCCAAAAACTGTCGGTCGATCCCGGGTATGATTTTATGGACAACATCGATCTGGTCAAGGCCGTCACCGATGTGCGCTTGAAGTCGGACATCGCCGGGGCCGGGAGTCTCATCGGGGCTTTGGCCAACCGGACCAATGACGAAAATCAGAAATTGTACGACCGGATGACTCAAACCATGTTAACCAAACTGGGATATTGCCGAACCTGCGGGCAGAAGACCATCGAATACTTCTGTACGAAAAACGATGAAAACTGAAAAAGAGATTGAAAAGACGGAATCAGGCAGTCGGAATTCGGATGGAGAGACCGTTCATCTGAGGCCGGATATCAGTGACGGTGAGAGGCCGGTCAGAAAGGGCTCGGGGGCATCGCTCCGGGATTTCCAGAAGAGTCTCTATGAACCCAATGACCTGACCCTGCTGCAGGCCTTTGCTTCACCCAAGGGTGATTATGTCCATAACCTGAGTTCGATTGATGAATTATTGGAAAGGGATATCCAGCGGGAAAAGGACGGCTTTCCCCGAAAGATCCGCATCGGTCGCTTGATAAAAGTTGTCAAAGGGGGAAAAGAGAAAATCGTCATCGTCCCGACGACGGTTGAAGAAAAGTTATACCATGATACTCGATCGGAACAGGCCCAGCAGGAAGATCAGTCCGGAGGCTCGGGCGAAGGGGAAGAAGAACAGGTCATCGGGGAAGAGCCGATCCACGGATCGGAAGGCTCCGGGACCGGCGGGGCGGGGCAGGGCGAGGGTGGAGAGCATGAGATTGAATCCAGCGCCTTTGACCTCGGGAGGATCCTGACCGAAAAGTTTGCCCTGCCGAATCTGAAGGAGAAAGGGAAGAAGCGTTCCTTAAAAAAGTTTACCTATGACCTGACGGACCGGCATCGGGGTTTCGGCCAGGTTCTGGATAAAAAAGCGACCCTAAGAAGAATCATCGAAACAAATATCAATCTGAATAATCTGCCGAATCTTCCGCTGGTCGATCCCACCAAGCTCCTGGTTACTCCGCAGGATAACGTTTACCGGATCCTTTCCAAAGAACAGGATTTTGAATCCCAGGCCCTGGTTTTTTTTGTTCGGGATTATTCCGGATCCATGTCCGGAAAACCGACCGAGTTGGTAGTGACCCAACATGTCTTTATTTACAGCTGGCTTCTTTTTCAATATGACCGTCAAGTGGAAACCCGTTTTATTCTCCATGATACCGAGGCCAAAGAAGTCCAGGATTTTAATGCCTATGCCACTCTGTCGGTCGCCGGCGGGACCAAGGTGGTCGCCGCCTATCGAATGATTAATGAACTGGTGGAAAAAGATAATCTGGCCCGGGATTACAATATCTATGTGTTCCATGGGACCGACGGCGATGACTGGGATACGGAGGGGAAAGAGACGATCGAGGAACTGCGCAAGATGATCCTATACAGCAGCCGGGTGGGGCTGACCATTGCCAACCGGGGCGGAACGGCCTTGGAAAAGGTCATCCGGGATTCACATATCCTGGATGAGTATCTCAAACAACTGCGTCTGGACGTGATGGAAGAAGAGTCTGAGGAAGGCCGGCTGATTGAAGGCATCCGGAGGCTGATATCATAAGGAAGTACAAAAGATAGGGTCCTCGTATTGAGCAAATAACTGGGGTATTGGAGTAAGGGAGTGTTGGAAGAAAAAAGCATTACTCCAATGCTCCAGCCGGGAAATTTGAAGAGACACTCCGGCTAAGACATTGAAAAAACTTATCAGCCTGATCCACACTAAAGGTTATATATGGAACTGATCACTCAACATACCAAAGGCATCATGGAAGGCTGCAAGGAAAGGGCCAAGGCAGCCGGGTTATCTTTCCAGGATGAGACCCTGGAGTACATCGTGACCAATAAAGACCTCCTGGAATTGAGCCCCAAGAATATGATTCCGACCCTTTATGATTACTGGGTCCATGATGTGGAAGTTCTTAAGGAAAAGGGAAAATATGAGCTTTATCCTCATAACCCCTATGAAACGGTCATCAATACCCGGCCGGCCATTTCCTTTTATAATGACAATAACCCGGACTGGCTGAACGTGATGATTTTTTATCATGTGTTGGCCCATATCGATTTTTTCCAGAATAACTATTTTTTCCGCCACACTTGGCATGAGGATTTCGCCGGTCAGGCCCTTTCCGATAAACGGACCATCGCTCAACTCCGTTCGGAAAAGGGACGCTTTGTGGATTATGTCATTGAATTCGCCAGGGGGATCGATAATCTGGTGGGCTATTATAACGAGCTCTCCGATCTGAATCGGCCGGAGGAGTCGAAAACTTTTACCAAGCTGGATTTTTATTTCGATCATTTCCTCCAAGCCGTGGCCAAGGTCCCGGTTCAGGAATATCTGAAGGACGTCGAAAGTTATAACCAGGCGGTTGAACAGTACGGTCCCATGGCCGAATCGGTCTTTTTTTCTCAGGTGTCCCGGAAGTATCCGGAGGTTGAGGCCCTTTTTGCGGCCAAACTCAAAGAAAAAAAGGAGAAACCAAAAGATCTCTGCCAATTCATCGAGGAACATTCCCCCTTTCTGCAGAAGGAAGAAAATAAGTGGATGAAGATGGTTATGGAGATCGTGCGGAAGACCTCGGTCTATTTTCAACCCCAAATCCGGACCAAAATCCTCAATGAAGGCTGGGCCAGTTACTGGCATGAAAAGCTCTTTATCAGTGATGATCGCATCAAGGGCAATGAAGTGGCCTTTGCCACGGTTAATGCCAAAGTCACTTCTCTGCCCCGGGTGGGTCTGAATCCCTATGCCCTGGGAATGCGTTTGTTTGACCACCTCGAAGAGTCTGCCGATAAAGGGAAGATCTCTTATGAATTTCAAAAAATGCAGGGTTTAGAGGCTCGAAAAGAATTCGACCAAAAGACCGGCCAAGGCCGGCGATTCATTTTTCAGGTCCGAGAGAATTTTAATGATTTTATGTTCATCAATACCTTCGTGAACCAGGACTTTGTCGATGCCTATAAGCTCTTTGTCACCGGGAAGCGCCTGAACCCTGAAAAGAATGTTTGGGAGTATTATATCAAAAGCCGGAAGGCCTCGGCCTATAAGGAGATGCTCCTGGATTCGTTATATCATCCCCCTTTTTTAAAGATCCATGAACCGAAGGTTGAGACGGGAGTCCTGTATCTGGACCATCAATTTGAAGGAAAGCCGCTGGTTAGGGAATATATCGGCCACACCCTCCTGGGAATTGAGTATTTATGGGGAGGACCGGTGAAATTGGAGACCACGGAGCTGCTGGAAGATTCGGACACACATAAATCCGTGCTCTCTTTTTATAACATTCCCGATCCGACCAAAAAAGACCAACCCCAGGCCAAGGTCCTCAAACAGCGTCGAGTCCTCTACACCATGGAGAAGCGTAAACTATCCAGGACGATTTTATGAGAGGGAACAATCCGATGGATTCGGTTGAAAACGTTTTTAGTTCCTTATACCAAAGGATCAGAGAGCGGGAGCATCGCCTTCCGATCACTTATCAGGAATTTATGGCCTTGGCCGGGGGGCAGCCGACTATTGTTTTTCGGAATATCTTTCAGCGCCTTCATGATATGATTAAAAGCCATGTGGGAGAAGGCATCAATGAATATGCCGATGATCCCGAGTCGATCAACTATGCCTATTATGACTGCAACAGTCTGCTGGTCGAGGGGGCGGACCATCCTTTTTTTGCCGACCGCCTCTTTGCCAATCGCTTCATGAATCATATCAATTCCTTTCGCCACGGGATCCCCCAGAACAGGATTTATGTCTTTGAAGGCCCTCACGGCTGCGGTAAGAGCACTTTTCTGAACAACCTGCTGATGAAATTTGAGCAGTACACCAAGACCGCCGAAGGAAGTACCTATGAGACCGTTTGGCGTCTGGATAAAAAGGAATTGGGAGTCCTGACCGAGCATGAGTCCCTTGCCTTGATCAATCAACTGCGATCGCTAGCGGAGAATTCCCCGCTGATGCCCCGGAAGGCCCAGAGAGATCAGATCCTCAGCGCCCCCAGTAAGGAATATCTGGAAGTACCCTGTCCCAGCCATGATAATCCGATTCTTCTGATTCCCAAGTCCTACCGCCGGGAAGTGTTTGAGGGGTTGATTCAGGATGAAGAATTCAAACAGAAACTGTTTACGGAGAAACAGTACGAATGGGTCTTCCGGGAGAACCCCTGTACCATTTGCCTGTCCCTTTACCAAACGCTTTTGGATCTCCTGGACTCGCCGGCCAAAGTCTTTGAAATGGTCTATGCCCGACGATATGAATTTAACCGCCGTCTGGGGCAGGGAATCAGTGTTTTTAATCCGGGAGACCGGATTACCCGGGCGGCCGTAATCACCAATGAGATGCTCCAGGGCCAGATTAACACCCTGGTCAAGGACAGCAACCGGGTGAAGTATATTTATTCCCGCTATGCCAATACCAATAACGGTATTTTCGCCCTGATGGATGTGAAGGATCACAACAAGGACCGGTTTGCCAATCTTCACGGGATCATCAGTGAAGGGGTTCATAAGGTCGAGGAGGAGATCGAGGAAAATGTCAACTCCCTGTTTTTGGCCCTGATGAATCCGGAAGATCTGGATAATATCGGGGACAATCAATCCTTTATCGACCGGATCACCTTCATCAAGATTCCCTATGTTCTGGATTTCAACACCGAAGTCAAGATCTATAAGAATGTCTTCGGCGATGAGGTGGAAGGTCATTTTCTGCCCCGGGTCCTCCAGAACTTCGCTAAAGTGGTCATTGCCACCCGGATGCAGGAACAGTCGGAAGGGATGAAGGAATGGATTAATGATGTCAAAGCCTATCAACTGTTTTGCGACAAAAATCTCCAATTATTAAAAATGGATATTTATACAGGGGTCATTCCCCCCTGGCTCTCTCAAGAGGACCGGAAACGCTTTACGGCCAGGAGGCGAAAGGCCATCATCGGTGAATCCGAAACGGAAGGAAATAAGGGGTTTTCCGGGAGGGATTCCCTGTTGATTTTAAACGAATTCCATTCCGCTTATGCCAAGAATGGAAAACTGGTCAATATGGATATGGTCTATAATTTTTTCCGGGAACGACGGCGTGATCTCCTGACTTCCATCCCGGAAGGATTCCTCGATTCCCTGGTCAGTTCTTATAATTACACCGTCCTGCAGGAGGTCAAGGAATCCCTCTACTATTACAACGAAGAACGGATCTCCCGGGACATTCAAAATTATCTCTTCGCTTCCAACTTTGAATCCGGGACTTCTGAGCGGTGCGTCTATACAGGTGAGAACCTGGATATCTGCGAGGATTTTTTTGAAGGACTGGAACGGCGGATTCTGGGCTCCGGACTGAGTGAAGGCCAGCGGAAGTCTTTTCGAAGAGAGATTCAGAATCAATATGCCTCAAAGACCCTCACCCAGGAAATGCTTCTGGAAGGAAAGACGATCACCGAGACGACGGTTTTTCAAACCCTGCGGGAACGGTATGTGCACAATCTTAAGGAAAAGGTGATGGATCCCTTTTTGAAAAACGAGAATTTCCGCAGGGCCATCAAGGATTTCGCCACCGAGGCTTTTAAGACTTATGACAAGAGGATCCGGGAAGAGGTCAACTTTCTGATGCAGAATCTAAAAGGAAAGTTCGGCTATTCGGCCCAGGGGGCCAAAGAAGTCTGTATTTACGTCATCGACAACGATTTGGCGACGAAGTTCGGGTCGGCTTAAAAAGGCGCAAGGCCCAAGGTGTAAGGTCTAAGGTGAACGGTAAGAGACAATAAACAACGGAATTTTTTTCAGGTTCTTCTTGACCTCAGACCTTGTGCCTTGTACCGGTTTTTTTAGAATGAGGCGATGCTTTCGGCCAGGGCCGGGTCACGCAAAATCTTCTTGGCGAATTTTATATACTTGGCCACAATCGCCCGTACGGCCAGCTGTAGGGCATAAGGACGGATCGGTTTTTCAATCAAGAAGGTAATATCCGAGGCGACGCACATATTGACAATGTCGTCACTGGCATTTCCGGTGACGATAATGGTATCCTGGTAGGCCAGAGGGAATTTGTCGATGATTTCTTCCAGAAAACCAAAGCCGGTTTCATCCCCCATAAAGACATCAAGGATAAATATAGCTACGGCCGATTTCTGGTTTCGACAAAAAGAGATGGCCTCTTCGGCCTTGGTAAAGGGTCTCACCTGGCCCCAGGTGTAGAATCTTTGAATAATCTTAGAAATGATCTCACAGACGGCCGGATCATCATCAACAATAATTACATCCAGGCTATCGGACATGGGTCCTCCTTTTCTGCAAAAAACAGACCGGTTTGATCACCAGACCCTCTCCTTTGCGGGCATGGAAATGGGGGGGTAAGAGGGTAAGGAAAAAACGATCACTCGGCTTCAAATTTTAATGAAGACCGGCTATGATGTCAACAAGGAAATGAGGCTGAACAAAGACTATGGAAGAAAAAGTATTGATCGTCGATGACGACCCGAGTATCCGGACCATCATCCGGACCGCCTTGGATAATGCCGGATACCTTTGCCTGGAGGCTGAGGACGGAAAGGGGCTTTTTGAACATATGGCCGCCCATCGTTTGGGACTTATCCTCCTGGATATCAAACTTCCCGACGAGAATGGCCTGGCCCTTCTGCCCAAAATCCTGACCCTTGACCCGGAGGTGGGCGTGGTCATGCTGACCGGGGTCGTCGATGTCAAGACGGCTATGGGGGCTATTCGGAAAGGGGCCTTCGATTATATCTCCAAACCCTTCCCTTTGGAGGAACTGCTCCTGGTCGTTTCCAGGGGGCTTGAGAAAAGACGGTTGGAGATCGAAAACAAACGGTACCAGCGGACCATTGAAGAAAAGAACCTCCGCCTGGGTATTTTACATGACCTCTCCATCAAGATCGCCTATTCTCTTTTAGGAACGGTTGAACTGGAAGACATTTTGCGGACCATTCTGGTGGGCATAACCGCCGGAGAAGGCCTGGGACTGAATCGGGCCTTTTTGGTTTTATTTGACGAGGGCAAAAACCGCTTGGAAGGAAAGATCGCTATCGGGCCGGACAGCCCGGAAGAAGCGGGCCGGATCTGGGCCTCCTTGCAAGAACAGAAGATCGATCTGGCCCGGGCCATTGAAGAATACGGACGGGTGTGTCGGTTTGAAAATACCCGGGTCAATCAAATCGTTCAAGCTATGGTCTTCCCCTCCACCGATAGCGAAAATGTTCTGGTCCGGGCTGCTCAGCAAAGAAAATCCTTTAACGTCATTGATGGTAAAATTGGGGGAGAGCCCATTAAACAAGAGATTTGTGATCTCCTGGGTAGCGGAGCCTTTGCCGTGGTTCCCCTTTATTCGCCCTATGATGTCCAGGGGGTGATCATCGCCGATAATTTCATCACCCATAAACCGATCAGCATTGAAGACATAACGGCCATGGAATTATTCGCCAACCAGGCCAGCCTGGCCATCGAGAAAAGCCGCCTCTATTCCGAACTGGCTAAAAAGGTGCAGAGTCTGGAACAGGCCAATAAGGAAATCGAAAAAAACCGGGATCTGCTCATTCGGGTGGAACGCCTCTCGGCCCTGGGAGAAATGGCCGCCCAGATCGCCCATGAAATGAAAAATCCCCTGGCCTCCATCGGCGGGGTGGCCCGATTCATCCAAAAGCACACCCAGGAAGAAAAATTTAAAACCCATCTGGACACGATCGTCAAAGAGACCCTCCGGCTGGAACAGATCCTTTTTCAGATCTTTAATTTTATTCAAACCCCGCCGGTGAACTTGAAAAAAAGCAACCTGAATTATCTGCTTGAGTCCTGCCTCCAGACCCTTCGCTCCCAACTGGAGAAATTACATATCTCCCTGGTGACCGACTTTTCCCCGAACCTGCCCGACCTGGATCTGGATGAGGATCAGATCAAAGAAGCGGTCTTCAGCATCTGCCGCAATGCCATGGATGCCATGCCCTCGGGCGGCCTCCTGCGGGTGAATACCCAGGCGGCCGGGCAGGAGGTTAAGATGGAGATCTGCGATACCGGCGTGGGGATGATTCCGGAACAATTGGAAAAGGCCCGCCAGCCCTTTTTCACCACCAAGACCTATGGGATCGGTTTAGGGTTAACCCTGGCCGAAAAAATCGTCCATTCCCATCAGGGGAAGCTGAATATGACCAGCACCCTCGGCGCGGGGGTGTGTGTGACCATCACCTTGCCGCTTACTGGCGGAGGATAAGTTCGGAGTTAGAAGTTAGGAGTTGGGGGTCAGGAGAAAATTCCTTAAAGTTCGCAGATCCTCTTTGAGGAGATAAGCAGCATATAACGGTTCATTAACCTCCATGAGGTCCATGAGTTTGGATAGGGAATAGGCATTAAGGGATTCAAGGCCACGGAGCAAGAGGAAGCGGC
>Ga0233425_10011434_pt1 | contig 10364 bp, 10 predicted proteins | sample Watercolumn_Towu_2_FD_181712 | JGI IMG/M metagenome (GOLD analysis project Ga0233425, IMG submission 181712) | Freshwater microbial communities from Lake Towuti, South Sulawesi, Indonesia - Watercolumn_Towuti2014_140_MG | ecosystem: Environmental > Aquatic > Freshwater > Lake | place... | reverse complement strand
AATTGCTCGCCCCCAGCCATCCGCAAGTCCAGATGATCGACCGCATCGCCGCCGACGTGAAGGCGAAGACGAACGGGCGCATTGCCATTCAATCCTTTCCGAACGGCCAGCTCGGCTCCGGCAAGGACATGATGGAGGCGGTCTCGGCCGGCGCGCTGCACTTGACGACCGACGGCGCGGGCGCGCTCGCGGCCTTCCTGCCCCAGCTCTCCGTCATCGAGGCGCCCTATCTCTGGCGCGATGCCGCCCACATGGCCAAGGCGGCGAGCGCGCCGCTTTTCGGCAAGATGAACGCCGATCTCGTCACGAGGCGCGGCATGCGCATGGTCGCGATCACCTATTACGGCAAGCGCCACCTGACCAGCGGAACGAAGGCGGTCAAGACGCCTGCCGACATGGTGGGCTTCAAGCTTCGCGTCCCGCCGGTCGATGTCTTTCGCGCCATGGCCGAGGCCTGGGGGGCGCGCGCGACGCCGATAGCGTTCCCGGAACTCTATCTTTCGTTGAGCCAAGGCGCGGTCGACGGCCAGGAAAATCCGCTGCCGACCATCCAGAGCGGCAAGTTCTACGAGGTCCAGAAATTCCTGGTCCTGACCGAGCACATCATCACGCCCCGCATGGCGATCGTGAACGAGGCGTTCTGGAGCGGCCTGCCGGCCGCCGACCGCGACATGTTGCAGGCCGCGATCGCCGCCGGCGCCCAGTGGCAGGACAAGGAGCTGCTTTCTCAGGAAGCCTCGCTCGTCGCCACGATGAAGAACCAGGGCATGACCGTCGTCGAACCCGACCTCGCGCTTTGGCGCAAGCCCGTGCTCGACACGGTTCCGGCGAAGTTCGAGGAAAAATGGGGCAAGGGCACGTTCGAGGCCCTGCGCGCTCTCTGATCCTCCGCTCGCGGACGATGGACATGCTTCGCGCGGCGAGGCCGGTCGGTTTCGCCCGGTCATGAATTTCCCGTCACTCGTCGAGCGCGCGCTCCGGATCGCAGCGGTGCTGCTGATGACGGGGCTTCTCGCCTCCGTCGTGCTGGGCGTGGTTTCGCGCGGCCTCAACCGGCCTTTCGCCTGGACCGACGAGATGGCGCAATACCTTCTGGTCTGGACCGGCTTCGTCGGCTGGATGATCGCGGCCCGCAGGCGAAGCCACATCCGGATCGACGTGCTGATCGACCGTTGGCCGCGCCCCCTGCGGCGCCTGATCGAGGTCGCGGTCCAGGCCGCGGTAATGGCGCTCGCCGTCGCGCTGTTCCTCTACAGCTTTGCGCTGATCGAGCGCAATCTCGACATCGAGTGGGTCAGCCTGCCCTTGTCGGGGGCGCTGCTGTATCTGCCGATCCCTTTCGCGGCCCTGGTCCTGATCGCGCAGGCAGCGATCGAAATCCGGGACGCGCTGCGGGGCGCGGACGCAGGGCCACGATGAGCATTCTGATGCTCAAGATTCTCGCGGCCTGGTTCGGCGCGCTGCTGCTCGGGCTTCCGCTCTATGCCTCGATGGGCATCGCGGCTTTCGCTTTCGTCTGGTTGAGCGGCATTCCCGGCGGGATCGTGCCGCAGAAAATCGCCCAGTCGGCCAATTCGTTTCCGTTGCTCGCGGCGCCGCTGTTCATCCTGATGGGCAACATCATGAATTCGGCGGGCATCACGGACCGGATATTCGGTTTCGCCGCCGCTTGCGTCGGCTGGCTCCGGGGCGGCCTCTGTCATGCGAACATCCTGGCGAGCGTGATCTTCGCCGGCATGTCGGGATCGGCCGTGGCGGACGCCGGCGGCGTCGGCACGCTCGAGATCAAGGCCATGAAGGACGAAGGCTACGACGCGGAAACGGCGGCGGCGATCACGGCCGCATCCGCGACCATCGGACCCATCATCCCGCCGTCGCTGCCGATGGTCATTTACGGCGTGTCGGCTGACGTTTCGATCGGCGGACTGTTTCTCGCGGGCGTCATTCCCGGTCTGCTCATGGCGGGGGCGCTGATGCTCATGGTCGTCGAAGTCGCAAGACGCCGGAACATGCCGCGACATCCGTTTCCGGGCCTTCGCGAACTCTGGATTGCGTACAAGCGCGCGCATTGGGCGCTGATGACGCCCGTCATTCTTTTCGGCGGCATGATGAGCGGTGCCTTCACGCCGACCGAAGCGGCGGGGGTCGCGACGGTCTACGCCCTGTTTCTCGGGCTCGTCGTCTATCGCGATTTTGACCTCAGGGCCCTGCCCAGGCTGATCGCGGACACGGTCGAGACGACCGGCGTCGTGCTCGCGCTGGTCATGACCGCCGCCGCGCTCGCCTGGTGCCTGTCGCTTTCGCGCATCCCGCAGACCGTCGGCCCGATGATCGTCGAGTTCACCGGCAATCCCCTGGTCTACCTGCTCGCGGTCAACCTGCTGCTGCTGGTCGTCGGCTGCTTCATGGAAGCGATGGCGGCGATGCTGATCCTGATCCCGGTGCTGACGCCGGCCGCCGCCTCCTTCGGGATAGACCCGATCCAGTTCGGCTTGATCTTCGTCCTCAACCTGATGATCGGAACCATTACCCCACCCGTCGGAGTCGTGCTTTTCGTGACCTCGAAAATCGCAGGCATCAGCTTCGGGGCGATGTCGCGCGCGATCATGCCGTGGATCGTGCCCTTGCTCGTGGTACTCGCCGCAATTACGCTGTGGCCGCCCCTCACGACGTGGCTGCCCAGGCTCGCGATGGGCGGCTGAGCGCGGTCGCCAGTCAGTTGCCCTGGAAGACCGCCTTCTTCTTCGCGACGAAGGCTTCGTAAGCGCGTTCATAGTCCTTGGTCTGCATGCCGATCGCCTGGGCCTGGGCCTCGGCCTCGATCATGCTGCTCGTTCGACGCATCGGCCGAGCCTCATAACGACTTTCGAAACGGGCTCTTAGAGCGTGATCGGATCGAATGGAATCGCCAAAGCGATCCCATTCGATGCGTGAATCACGCTCACCATGAACATATAGAGCAAGATTCACCGATCGAACGGCTGCTTCGCTTCCATTCGATCGGATCTTGCTCTAGGGGGCTCGGAGACGACCCTTGCGTCGTAGCAAAGCGAATGGCGGTCAGGGGGCGTGAAATAGTCCAGTTCTCAGCTTTATCATTTGTGGCACGCCAACGCCGTTTCGTTTCGGCGGGGCAGCGGATGACCCCTCGCTGGTGTACAATGCCGCGATGCTTTCTCGCGAAGCCGTCGTCGCCGCCAATCGCTTCGGACTGGGCGCCCGCCCTGCCGAGGTCGCGTCGATCGCGTCCGATCCTCGGAAATGGCTTCGGGCGCAAATAGCGAGCGCCGCCGAAGGCGCGACGCTTCCGGCGCCGCTTCGGGATCTGGAGCCCGCGACGTCCCATACCGAGGCGCTTTTTCGGGCGCGTATCGCCGCCGAGGGCGGCGACCTGGACGTCGTCAACGAAACGATGGCGCGCGAACGCATGCGCCCGGCGGCGTTGGCCGAAATGGCCGCGCTTTTTCGCGCGCAAGTCGTGACGGACGCGCCCTTTGTCGAGCGCTGGAGCATGTTTTGGGCCAATCACTTCACGGTCGGCGCCCGGCTTCCGATCCTCGGGGCGACGGCGGGCGGTTTCGAGCGCGAGGCCATCCGTCCCCATCTGTTCGGCCGATTCGGCGACATGCTCGCGGCGACCGTCCGTCACCCGGCGATGCTCATTTATCTCGACAACGTGAATTCGGTCGGCGTCTCGTCGCCGGTGGCGTTGCGCTTTCCCGTCGGCATGACCGAGAACCACGCGCGCGAAATTCTCGAACTCCATACGGTGAGCCGGGCATCGGGCTACGGCCAGGAGGATGTCGTCGCGCTCGCGCGGATTCTCACCGGATGGACCTTCGGCCGCACGGCGACCGATGGCTGCAAGCCCGGTCATTTCTGCTTCATCCCGCAGCGCCATGAACCGGGTACGCCGATTTTGCTCGGCCGGACCTTTTGGCAATCGAACATGGCCCAGGGCGAGGCCGCGCTTGCGATGCTGGCCGAACATCCGTCGACCGCCCGACATATCGCGACCAAGCTCGTCCGGCATTTCGTCGCCGACGATCCGCCGGAGGGCGCCGTCGCGGCGCTCGCGGAAACCTTCGCGTCGAGCGGCGGCGATCTTCGTCGGCTGGCCGAGCGGTTGATCGACCTGCCCGAGGCGTGGAGCGCCGATCCCGCATCGCGGAAACTGCGGACGCCCCGGGAGTGGTTGATCGCGGCGGCGCGGCTTCTTGGTCTCGACGTTCAGCCGGGGCCGCTGTGGCAGATGCTTCAGGCCATGGGGCAGGCGCCTTTCAGCGCGCCGTCGCCCGCCGGATGGGCGGATCGCGCCGAGGCTTGGCTTGCATCGCACGCGCTTCGTCAGCGCCTCGACCTGGCTTATGCGCTGGCCGAACGTTCGCCGCCCGGACCGAATCTTGTCGCGCTGCTCGACGCCGCGCTTGGAGAGGCCGCCGGTCCGGCAACCCGCCGGGCGGTGTTGGGCGCCGAGAGCGCGCCTCAGGCGCTCGCCATGCTGCTGGCATCGCCCGAATTCCAATGGAGATGACGATGCAAGCGACGAGGCGTCGGGCGTTGTTGGGAGGGGCGGCGTCGGTCGGGGCCGCCGCGCTTTCTCGACTCGCTTTTGCCCAGGCCGAGACCGAAAAGCGTTTCGTGTTGGTGATTCTTCGGGGCGGCATGGACGGCTTGTCGGCGCTCGCTCCCGTGGGCGATCCGGATTTCGTCCGCGAACGCCGCGCGCAGGCCGAGACGGCGGGCGGTGTGCGTCCTTTGGACGGATTTTTTGCGCTGCATCCGGCGCTCGCGCCGTTGGAGCGGCATTGGCGCAACGGCCATTTGGTTCCGATTCATGCGCTCGCCACGTCCCATCGCGGCCGCTCGCATTTCGAAGGTCAAGACGTTTTGGAAACCGCCGTCGCCGCGCCGAACTCGAGTTCGACAGGTTGGGTCAATCGACTGGCCGGATTGCTGCCTGGAAGCGGCGATCGATTGTCGGCGCTGGCGGTCGGAGCGTCCGTTCCTTACGCCCTGCGGGGCCCGACCCGCGTCGGCTCGGCGCAAATGCCTTTGCCGCTCGTCGTATCCGATGCGTTCATCGAGCGCGCGACGCTTCTCTGGAACGACGATCCGGTTCTCGGTCCGGCCCTGGCGGCGGGCGAGGGCGGACCGCGCATGGCCGGGGCGGGCGGGGCGCTGCGCGGCGGCGAAGCCGACATCGCGCTCGCCAAGCTCGCGGCCGAACGATTGGCCGCGCCGAAGGGGCCGCGCATCGCCGTCCTCGAACAAAACGGCTGGGATACCCACTCGGCGCAACTCAACCGGTTCCAACGCCAGGCCGAAACCCTCGCGAGGATGCTGGAGGCTTTCGCCGAAGGAATGAAAAGCGTCTGGCGCGACACCGCCGTTCTCGCCGTCAGCGAATTCGGTCGCACCGTTCGACCGAACGGCGCCGGCGGAACCGATCATGGCACCGCCGGCGCGGGCTTTCTGCTGGGCGGCAAGGTGCGGGGCGGGCGGGTGCTGGCCGATTGGCCGGGCCTCGCGCGCGCGCAACAGCATGAGGGCCGGGATCTCAGGCCGACCCTCGATATACGCGCGCTTTATATGGGTATCGCGGCTGGGCATTTCGGCATCGACGGCGTCTCGGCCCTTGCCGAACTTTGTCCCGACGCAACGGGAATCGCGCCGATGGAGGTGTTCGCTTAGGGCTCGCTCGTGACAGGTCGCCGCGTTTGTCGCATGATCGGCGGCGGGGATTCGAAGACGATGCAGGACGATACCGAAACGGCGGAAGCGATCGATCACGACGAGGGGACGCCTCGATCATGCTGCTCGTTCGACGCATCGGCCGAGCCTCATGACGACTTTCGAAACGGGCTCTTAGGGGGCTCGGAGACGACCCTTGCGTCGTAGTAAAGCGAGAGGCCAGATTGCTTTCCATCTGGCATGGCGGTCAGGGGGCGTGAAATGGTCCAGTTCTCGGCTTTATCATTTGTGGCGCGCCACTGCCGAACACAAATGAGAACTTCGGGCACGGAAGAAGGCAGGCCCTTGAGCGCGGCCTTGGCCAGGACGGCCTTGGAGCCGGCAAGGCCTTCGGGCTTGAACGACATTCGCGACAACAAGTCGAGCACGACGCTGTCGAGACGGTCCATGCCGTTCCAGCGCGAGGCGATCGTACTCTAGCGCATGTGAGGCCATGTACCGTGAAGACTGTCGATAACAAAGTTGTGCGCATGGCGGTTCTGGCCCCCGACATGCGATCCCTCTTTCCAATGCGGATGACCGCTCGGCAAGTCGTCGTGGGAATGCTCCACGACTTCCAAGTCGGCGGCGGGCCATAGCCTTGCGGCGGCAACCAGGCCGGCGGCCGCGATCAGCGACAGGACGATCGATGTCGCGGGCAAACCGAAAGTGGCGCCGGCCCATCCGGTGAGCGGGTAGGTGAGGAGCCAGCAGGCATGAGAGAGCGCGAACTGCGCGGCAAAAAGCGCCGGACGATCTTCCGCGTGCGAGGAGCGTCGAAGGATTCGTCCGGAGGGGGTCTGCGCCATGGAATAACCCGCGCCGATCAGGAACCAGACCGGCAAAAGCCATCCAAACGCGGGAACGGCGGCCGCGGCGAGCGTGGCTGCGACCAACGCGGCGACGCCGGTCAGCATAGCCGTTCGGTCCGGCACGCTGTCGAGGAGACGCGGCAGGACAAGCGCCGACAGCATCGAGCCGCCGCCAAAGGCGGCCAGCGCAAGCGCCGTGTCGCTTTGGCCGAGGCCGAAGACCGCTTGCACATAGACGACCGTGTTCACGATCACCAGCGCGCCCGCGGCGGCAACGGCCATGTTGATGGCCAGCAGACCGCGCAGGCGAGGGGTCTCGAGATAGATGCGAATGCCGCGCGTGGTGCGATCGTAGATGCCGCGCGGAATGCTCGCCTTCGGGCTCGGCAGGGCGACGGACATGACGAGCGCCGCGGATAACAGAAAGCCGACGGAGGTTCCGGCAAACAAATTGTGGAAGGAGACGATGGTGAGCAGGGCCGCGGCCAGCATGGGGCTGATCAGGCTCTCCAGATCGTAGGCAAGGCGCGAGAGCGAAAGCGCGCGCGTATATTCCTTCTCGTCCGGCAAGACATCGGGGATCGTCGCCTGGAAGGTCGGCGTGAACGCGGCGGACGCCGATTGGAGTACAAAAATCAGGACGTAGACTTGCCAAATGTCGGTAACGAAGGGGAGCAGAAGGGCCGCGGCTGCCCGGAAAAAATCCAACGAAACGAGCATCGCGCGCCGAGGCAGTCTTTCGGCGAAGGCCGCCGCGACGGGCGCGACACCGATGTAGGCGATCATCTTGATGGCGAGCGCCGTCCCGAGCACCGTGCCGGCGTTCTCGCCGGCCAGGCTATAGGCCAGCAGGCCGAGCGCCACGGTGGCGAGCCCAGTGCCGATCAGCGCAATCACCTGGGCGGCGAAGAGATGACGATAGGTGCGGTTCGAGAGGACGCCCAACATCACAGGTACTTCGCGATTTCCTTGAACTCGTCGATCGATTGGCGGCGCTCCCTCGGATGCGATCCGACGACATCTTCGAGGCAGTGATCGAGATGGTCTTGGATCAGCGTGCGCTTCGCTTGGGCGACGGCCTTTTCGACCGCTTGGAGCTGCTGTGCGATTTCGAGGCAGGATCGGCCGGCCTCGATCATTTCAATGATGCCCTTGAGGTGGCCGTCGGCCCGCTTGAGGCGTTTGACGGTCTCGGGATGGGATTCGTGGACCTGCGTTCGAGCGTTCATGGGCACTACCCTATCCCCCTGGACAGGATATGACAAGACCCACTTGATATCGGCTAGGGCCTAAGACCTTCCAACAAGACTTTGAAAGCGCGAGCGCGGCCCCTGACTTCGTTCAATTTGTTTTTCCGGCAGGCCGGATGTGGCACTCGCATCGGCCTTTCGCGGCTGAAGCGGCGGCGGACCGCCTAAAGGATCGACAAAGCCCGCAAGCTCCGACAACCGCTCCTTCAAGCGAAAAGCGCTCAAGCCTCATGTCGATCCTGGCGCGGTTGGTCGTTGCGCCGGCCGCGGCCAACGAGCGGATCGTCGTCGCGCAGGCCGCCAGATCCGATGAGCTGACGATCGTTCTCAAGCCGACCGAGGGAGTCGAATACAAGACGACCATGGCGAAGGGCGCGCTAATCGCGGGATTTGACGGCGCTCACGGCTGGTCCTGGCGCAATCGCGGCACGCAGACCGTGACGATCACGCTAAAGGTCGAGGGAGACTACGCCGAGATCGAGCGGATGTAGTTGCTGCCATGGCGAGACCCGCCGCCGGATCGTCATGCAAGGCCCCGTCGGCGAGCCGATGGATCGGCCTGAAATCCGAAATGCCTATCTCGATTTGGCCCGAGGTCGTCCGTGGTCGCGGGCCAGTCGGCGCTCGTCCTGGCGCGTGAGTTTGCCGTCGCGCACCAGAAATTCGCCGTCGACGAGCACGTCGCGGACCGCGCGCGTGCCCATGGCGTAAAGTAGATTCGAGGCGAGATCGTGCCGCGGATTGGCCTCGAGGCGCCCGAGGTCGAAGACGACCAGATCGGCGCGCTTGCCGATCTCGATGCTGCCGACCAGCCGGTCGAGCCCGAGAACGCGCGCGCCGTCGATGGTCAGCATGCGGATCATGCTCTCGACCGGAAGGACGGTCGGATCGCCCGCGAGCATCTTGCCGACGAGCGCGGCCAAACGCGCCTCCCACAGGAGGTCCATGGCGTTGTTGGTGACCGTCCAATCCGTCCCCAGTCCGATCGGTACGCGCCCGATCAGCCGATGGATGGCGAGCGTCCGCGCCTCGATCTTGAGGTTGCTTGCCGGGCAATGCGCGACCGCGGTTCCCGTGTCGGCCCACCGTTCGATTTCGGCGTCGTCGAGATAGAGGCAATGGGCGGCGACGACCCGCGGTCCGACGAGTCTGGCTTTCTCGAGGCAGGCGAGAGCGCCGGCATGTCCGCGTCGTCCGATGGCTTCGATCTCGGCCGCGCTTTGCGCGACATGGACGAACACCGAACATCCGACTTCCCTGGCGCGCGCCGCGCACGCCGCCAAAAGCGAGTCGGAGCAGGAATCGGTCGCGTGCGGTGCGAGGCCCGCGAAGACACGGCTGGTCGCCGGATCGGCGCCGAAGTCGCGAAAGAGCCCGTCGACGACGCGCCAGTCGACGGGCGCCTTGTCGTCGCTCAGCGTCTCGCCGACGACGGCCCGGATGCCGCAGTCGCGGATGACCGGCGCGATCCGATCCATGCCGGACAAGCGGTCGGCGATGCAGGTGACGCCGTTCAGCAGGAATTCGGCGCAAGCCGCGCGCGCGGAGCGGGCCAAATCGTCCGGCCCGAAGCGCTCTTGGCCGGGGACTGCGTAGGAGCGAGACCAGCACTCCGCCGGTCGGTCGTCTGCCAGACCCCGGTAGAGCGCCGTAGCCGCATGCGTGTGGACGTTGATCAATCCCGGCGTCACCAGGGCGTCCGAACAGTCGACGATCGTGTCCCCCGGGCGCCCGGGCGACCCGCCGGCACCGATGGCGGCAATGGCGTTTCCCTCGATCGCGATGTCGACGGCATGGAGGGTGCGGTTTTCTCGGTCCACTGTCAGGGCGGTCGCGGCACGGAGAATCAAGGTCATGACCGTCTCGATTTGGCGTTGCGACTGCGGGCCTTGTGGATTTCGGCGCCCAGGTCGGAGAAGCGGCGGCGAATGTGGTCGATCGCGATTTGCGCCGGGGGCGAGGGGCGGCGCGCGCGCGGCACGAGGATGCCGACCCGGCTGCGCGCCAGTCCGTGCTCGCTGAGCGGCACGTGAACCAACTCGCCTCTGCGAATCTCGTCGATGAAGCCGATGGGCGTGAAGAAGCCGACGCCGAGACCGGACTTGATGATCTGCCGCATGAACTCGATGGAATTCGACACGATGCGCGGCATCAGGCGCGCGCCGCTTTCGGCGAATTCGGTCGCCATGATCGCGTCGAGCAGCCATCGGTCGGCCAGCATGACGACCGGATAGGCGGCGCATTCGGTGAGGGTGACCGAGCGGCGGCGCGCGAGCGGATGATCGGGGCGCATCAGCGCGCCGACGGCGGTCTCGAACTCGGCGACGGTCTCGACGCCCCGATGGCGCATGTCGACGAACAGCACGCCGAAATCCGTCTGTCCCGACCGGAGGGCTTCGCCGACTTCGCCGGGGTCGACGGTCAGGACGTTGAAGGTGATGCGCGGATGCTTGGCCGCGATGTCCTCGATGGCGCGGGGCAGGAACCGCACGAGCAGGGATTCGAGCGAAATAATCCGCACTTCGCCCGTGACCACGCCGGCGAGGCTCGCGATCTCGGCGCTGGTCCG
>Ga0233425_10011433_pt1 | contig 10364 bp, 10 predicted proteins | sample Watercolumn_Towu_2_FD_181712 | JGI IMG/M metagenome (GOLD analysis project Ga0233425, IMG submission 181712) | Freshwater microbial communities from Lake Towuti, South Sulawesi, Indonesia - Watercolumn_Towuti2014_140_MG | ecosystem: Environmental > Aquatic > Freshwater > Lake | place... | reverse complement strand
AACATTCTTCTGGGAAGGAACCTGAAGATATTTATTTACCGGAATAAATCCTCGTGCATCAACAATCGAAGGTTTCATCGCAATCTGGCGAGGTCGAATGCCTGACGTCCACACGATCGTGGAAGCTGGAATCTTTTTTGTGTGGTTGATTTCAATGCCATCTGGGAATACCTTGGTGACTTCAGATCCAAGCAAAATAGTCACTCCTTGATGGATTAACTCGTCATGTGCCCGTTGTCGCGAAGAAGCACTAATGAAAGGTAAAATTGTCTCTCCCCTTTGGACTAAATGCACCGTGAATTCTTTTCCAAGATGGTGATAATCATAGCGTAACATTTGTCGTACAAAATCAGCGATCTCAGCAGCAAGTTCGACACCCGTAGGACCACCACCAACCACCGTGAAGGTGAGATACGATCTAATATCCTTGCCTTTCGATTTTGAAGCAGTCTCCAGAGAGTCAATGATTCTATTTCTCACTGCAGCCGCAGCTTCAATATTTTTCAAATCAAGACAATGTTCTTGTGCACCCGGAATGTCGTAAAAATTCGTCGTCGAACCGAGTGCAATCACCAGGTAATCATAAGAAATATTACACAAACCGGTGCGAACAATTTTTTTATGAAAATCAATCTCTGTAATGTCGCTTTTCACAAACTCAAACAAACTCGATCTAAAGAGATTTCGAATAGGTTCGACAATATTATGCCTATTTAATCCACCTGTTGCCACCTCATGCAACAAGGGAGTAAAAAGAAAGTAATTATCTCTGCTCACTAGGGTGATCTTGACATCAGATCGGTTCTTCAGCAAGGAAAGAAGGTATTTTGTGGTATAAACGCCGCCAAATCCACCACCAAGAATGACGATATGCTTCATATATACACTCAAAAAAGAGAAGAATTTAAATCTTTGCCAGGGAGAAGAGAACTATGGTGAACTCCGCTCAAATAGCTTCTTTTCAGAAAAAAATTCTAACCTACTATCAAAAAAACCATCGCAATCTTCCCTGGAGAACAACAACCAATCCCTACTATATTCTCCTATCAGAAATCATGTTACAACAGACGCAGGTAGACCGCGTTATACCCTATTATCAAGACTGGATTTCTACCTGGCCAACCATACACGACCTTGCACAAGCATCTCGTGTTGACGTTCTTAAGAAATGGATAGGCTTGGGGTACAACAATCGTGCTGTTCGTGTACACGAACTGGCAAACACAGTCTCAACAACATATCAAGGAGACCTGCTGAAAGCAATGAAAGAAACAAAGTTGCCAGGCATTGGCCCCTACACGCAGCACGCCGTGCGCATCTTTGCAGCCAACGAAGATCTCACGACGATTGACACCAACATACGCCGTATTCTTATTCATGAATTCCACCTGCCCGAAAGTATCTCAGATGAAGAATTACAATCTCTTGCTCACCAATGTCTTCCTCAGGGAAAAAGTCGTGATTGGCACAACGCCTTGATGGATTATGGTGCAACGTTCTTAACATCCAGAAAGACAGGCATCAAGCCAAAAACGCAACAATCTAAATTTGAAGGATCAGATAGGCAGATACGTGCGATGATCCTGAGATACTTGTTGAAAAAAAGTAAAAAATGCAGTATACTGGACATTCAGAAGGCACTCCATCTCTCAATGAAAGAAAGAAAGATAAAAAATATTTTGAAGGATATGATCAGGGATGATCTTGTTCTTGAAGAAGATAACCGCTATACGATCAAAAGTTAACGCTTGAAATTTTGAGTGCTCAATAGCCTTTTCAATCCGGTTAATCCATCCCATCTAAGGACGCTTTATAGAGTTCATTTACTAATCATAAACCACTTTCCTTTATTAAATCTGTGAAACTTGTTTTTACCTGGTGCTAACTTAAAAAAACAAAAAAGAGTAGATTTATTAAAGAATATAAAAATAGAGAAGCTATGCCTACGGATATCAAAACCGTTAATTCATACAATAAATATGCCCTACAATGGGCAGAAAGGATAAGATCTAAAAGAAATCTTGCTCATGAATATTTAGAAAAACCCGCAATGAAAAAACTTTTACCAGATATTAAGGGAAAGAGAGTTCTTTGTATAGGTTGTGGAACTGGTGAAGAATGCCAATACATACTTAAAAAAGGCGCAAAATCAGTAATGGGAATAGATATATCCAAAAAAGTTATCGACATTGCAAGAAAAAGTTTTAAAAAAATAGAATTTAAACTAATGGATATGGAAAAATTAGATTTTTCTCAAAGTAGTTTTGACGTCGTTTATTCAAGTCTCGCACTACACTATTTAAAAGACTGGAGAGCTATTTTTTCAGAGATTAATAGGGTACTTGTACCAAATGGTTATTTCTTATTTTCAACACATCACCCAGTTTATTGGAGCTCCAAAAAGATTAAAAAGAATGGTTTCAAAAAAGTTCAATTAGGATTTCAAACATCAGATAATCTTAATTCTGTTAAGTTTATGGGAGATTATTTTTCAATAAGAAAGATAAAGGATATATGGTTTAATGAATTGGAAGTAAGTTATTATAATAAACCCTTTAGTGAAATTATTAATGAGATAGTGGCCAGTAGATTTTCAATAAGATGTTGTTTAGAACCAAAAGCTGTAGATTCAGCAAAGAAAGTAGATAACAAATTCTATAAAATTCACAATAGAATTCCAATCTTTATCATCTTTTTACTTCAAAAAAGCGGACGTTCAGACCAGATAAGAAATATAAAGGACAGATGAAAAATAATTCCAACACCGAAGGCGATATTAAAAGCGAGCAGTCTTTGATTAGTTGATCTAAGTAAAGATTTTTTTATAAATAGTATTCAATATTTTTTAATAATGAACAAATAGCAAAAATAGTATGTAAAGAATCTTCATTTTTAAAACTGCAGGAACTATAAAGAACAAGAAAATATGGTCAACGTTTAATTGCCAAAGATAATTCAAATATAAATACATACAAAACAAGAAAAGAAGTAATTGATCTTGGAAATTAGAATTAAATGATAAAGACAAAGATTACATCAGAAAAATAATGAATGAATACTCAGATGTTATCTCTTTTTTACGGAAATTAGGTTCTTTCTCTTAAGAATTTTACTGTAAATTTTAATTCTTTCTCTAGCAGAATTCTCCCATGTACAGTCTTTAACTGATTTTTTAGCACGTTTTCCGATTGATCTGATCTTCCTCTTATTTTTTAGAAGATCATCAAGAACCGTGTACATTGCAGTTTGATCTCTTTTAACAATGAAACCATTCAATTTATCTTTAATATAATCTGTTCCACCAGATTCAAATGTCGTTACTACACAACAACCAGAAGCCATTGCTTCAATAACAACTTTTGCTCCTCCTTCGTATTCCGTAGGAAAATAAAATATATCCGCTATTGAAAATAACTCATGTATTTGTGAATAATAATTTAATACAAGAATGTTTTTGTTAATCAGCCCATATTTTTTTGCTTCTTCATATGAGACACCAGCGACTATTCCAAAAATGTCTGGGTGTCTTGTGAGATAATCAAGAAAAAAATAAAGACCTTTACGCTTTGCATTATATCCGACCCATAATAGGCACGTCTTTGATCCGAGATTATATTTTTTTCTCAGTTTTAAACGATTTTTATAACTATATATGGAAACAGGTAAACTATGCCCATTAGGAATATAATATACTCTATTTGGCGAAACGTTATATAGTTTTACAAGAGCTATTTTTTCTTTTTTACAATTTACAATAAAGAGAGTATCCCGATTTTTGAAATGTATTTTCTCTATATGAAGCAATAATCTCATTTTAAAATCAAGAAGATTTAAAAATAACTGTCTTAAGGTTCCATTTTTTGTAGTTTCATAATAATTTTTTATACAATACCTAACTGATAAAACATCCGATTTATTGACCCAAAATCCTTGATTATCAATTATATCAAAATAATTCAATCTATTCATTGAAGAAACATAAGAATAATACCTCAAGAGTGATAGCGTTTCCTTCCAATTGGAGATTATTTCTGTAGGTTTAAAACTAGATAATCTTCCAAAATGTATATATGCACATTTATCAATTTTAATTTCATTAAAGTTATTATCTGGTAAATCTTCATCGGCATGTATCACAGTTACATCCTCATTAAGTTCTGAAAATGCTGAGGCTAACTGATAGACCGATTTTGATGCACCAGAAAGATAAGGAGTCATCATTTTACCGTGAACAAGTGCAATTTTCATTTTAAAAGAGAAGGAAATAAATCTGTAACCTTTTTCTCACCCGTAATACATTGTACCAGAGAGTAAATACTTAGACCAACACTGGAATAAGGTGGAATTCCATATTCCAAAAGTGATCTATACTTTTTAAACGCATTACCTGAAAGATGACCAAGCTTTATTGGATCATTTTCTTCAGTGCAACCATGAAATATAGTTCTACCTTTCCATACAATTTGAAAATCTTCAACATAGGGAACATTCTCTATTTTTTTTGCAGTTGGATTAATTATTCCTGGTGCACCAATAATAATTGTCAATTCTTTAAAAGATTTTTTAACTTTTTTCCTAAAAACATCTCGATGTTCAGAAAGATCTTCTGCTGGAAGATTATTACATGAACTATTTATGGATTCTTCAAGATTACTATATTTTATTTTATCGCCTTGTCTTCCATTAACTGCTTGAGAAAAATTTAAAACATTTATTTCTTCTGGAATAGGAAAACCTGCATCTTTTAAAGTCTTAAATAGATCAAGACAGCGTCTAGCTGCATCGATATAATCTTCCATCCACGCAAAAAAATTACCAACAAGAAATTCTTGATCATATCTTTGAGAAACGCCCATTTTCCTAAAAACAGGCCCTGTCTGAAAAACTCGTTGTTGAAACAATAAATAAGCTCTCGTATCTATGTCATGGTCTGGTCTTAACAGATAATCAGTATCTGCTATTGAAAATTGTGATACATTCAAACCATATGGGAATCTATGGAAACAGGGAGTATATACCTCTAGAAAACCTTGTTCCCAAAAGAATTTTCTAACAATTTCAACAAGTTCATTGCTTTGAAACAATTTTTTTCTTCTGGAACGGTTAAATGTGGCAGTAACAAATTGTTCAGCATCATCAGAAGACATATGTCTAAAGGGTATTTTTGGGTGCGCGAGAAGTTCTATTTCATTCGGACGTAAGAAAACTCTATTTGTCTTGCTCATACCAAGCGTACCTTCAACTTTTATTATAGCCCCTGATTTTATACGATCTCTATATTTTTTTTGTTCACTAGGTGTCAGAAAAAGCTGAATAACCCTAGATCCATCTTCCACATCGTAGAATGGTCCTCTACGATAAGTAACTCTCCCAATAAAAGTGAGAGATTCATTTGATGACACTTTTTTCACCATTCATAAAATAATAGACTGTTCCAAGAGATTTTAGCTTAGAGGTATAAACTAAAGCACTATCATCCGGAATTGCATATATCTTTGTTATCTTACTAAGGTCTAGTAGAATATTATCAATTTTTGGATCATAATGGACTTCTATAGAAAACGGAAGAAGACCCAGTCCTTTTAGTACAATAAGCTCAGGATAATTGTCATCAGGGGTTATAACACATTTTTCTCCGAGAACTAAAGACCCGGCACTGAACGCGATAATGTGGGCATCGCTATAAGTCAAAAAATTGTTTAACTTACTATCTTTTATAAAATGAAGTAAACGATCTGGTTTTCCTGCACAGAGCACAACACAATCAATATCTTTAAGATCGTCTTTCAATTGGTTCTCACTAAAGATTACAGGATTCTTAATCTTTGATGCTATCTTTTTTATTATATCTTCATCTCGGTTAGAGAATCCGGGGACAATAAGTGTTTTTTTAGAAGATTTATAAATCTCTAAAATAGGGTCTGAGGAAGAATCTAGAGGTATACGACCATTTGACGTTAAAATAATTTTTCTCATACGATACAATCCCCTCTATATATTATTAATCCAAAATTATTTAAATTTTTTGTCTTCATAATGATGATTTAAATACATATGCCTAAAAGCTCCTTTAATCCTTCTCTTGAATTGGTCCAGACATATGTAGGCTTTCAGAATCACTCATTTCTGGCCTTTTAGGAATAGCGTATAACCAGTCCTCTCCACCTTCACCGCAATACTTAAAAGAAACCAGGTTACTGTGAAAGAAGATGAAAGCGGTAAAGGTAGCCACGGTGGATGATATCCCTGAAGGAACAGCCATGATGGTGCAAGCAAATGGCAAAGACATCGCACTCTTTCATATTAACGGTGAATTCTATGCTATTGATAACCTCTGTCCACATCAGGGCGGAAGTTTAAGTGAAGGTTTTATCGAAGGTTCGAAAGTAACCTGTCCTTTCCATAGTTGGCAATTTGACGTCACTTCCGGTCAAGGAATAATGCCTCCCTCAGAAGGTGTGAAATCCTATCCAGTAGACATTCAAGGAAATGATATTTACGTCGAGGTGTAAGATGGAATACAAAGGAAACCTTATTTGTCCAAAATGTCAAACACGTATGCCGGTAACGCTCCATAAAAATGTCTGCATGTCATTTTACGCCTGTTCGAAATGCAAGGAAATGATGAAGGCAAAGGAAGGTTGCTGCGTATTCTGTGATTATGGTGATAGACCTTGTCCAGTCGCACCGCACGAATAGTTATTTCTTAACCACATAAAAAATCTCATTCTTTTTCTCAATAACCTCATACAAATATCCCAATCGCTTCAGCATCATCTCAAACCATCCCCGTCGTGGTCGATCCATGGGTTGCCCGGATATGGTCTTGGTAGAAAAACTCACAATGATATATCTCGAATTAACTGCTTGCAACACCAATTCGCTTCTCTTATGTCGCTTCCGATCAAGAATGTCAGCGAGTTTGAACATAAAGCAAACATCAACAAATTCTAAACTCTGTAGTTTCTTCAAATCCTTGTCTTCTAGCAGGTCTAATTGAACAACTTCCCCTTTCAATCCAACCACGTCAAAATATCCATGTAAGAATTCACAATCGCCCTGAGTAAAATCACTGGCGATATAAGTGATATCTTTCAAATGCATAAACGGCACCGAAACAGGATTTAACCCGCATCCAAGATCCAGAATTCGTGCAGGTACACCCGTAATCTCGAAGATCTCCCGATACAAGTCTTCATAAAACGACAAACGCTCTCTTGTCGAGGTATGGCAATGAAGAATCTCTCGATGTAACTCCAAATCATCAGATTTCTTTGCTAATTTTCGTAACAAACCGTCTCTCTTCGTAGCTCGTTTCCCATAATAAAGGCTATGTAAGGGAAATAAAGATCCTCTCACCGCACGTACTAAATCTTTTACTTTGGAATTCCTCTCTAAATGCTTCTCGTCTCGATCTAAGAGCTTCCATAACGCAGGATGATGATGAAACCTTCTCAACAACTCCTTCTCCACGACCGCATCATCTAACTGTCGAAACTTCGTAGAAGACTTCACCATCTGGACAAGATATCTGAGCTTTCTTCGGTTTATTCTCAATTGTTGTCCCCGGACCCATTATCCATGCTATGTAGCCCCAAAATAGATAAAAAACCAAAAGCTTTTAAGGTTTTCTCACTAAATTTAGCTAATGCCTAAAACTATCTCTAAAGATTTCCCTCTCAGCGAGATTACCTTACGTCGGTATGAAAAGCCATATAACATGTCTCGTCGAGAAATGATACGTAAAATCTGTTTATCTTTAGGCTTATTACAACCTGGCGATTCTCGTGACATCGTGGTAGATGTCCTTCACGTCCTGCTCAACGCATCCAAAGACAAGATCTACATGAACTCAGAAGACATCAAAAAACAAGCAACTGACCTGCGAAAGAAATCAAATCTTCCTCTGAAAGGTATTGCTTCTTCCAATATCCGAAGACAGCTCAAACGATTACGTGAGTTATATATTGCAGAAAAAGTCAAGAACGAATATCGTATTACTGAATTCGAAAATGTCCATACGCTCTTCGAAGAAAAGATAGAAAAGATGTACTTACAGAATATCGTTCAACGCGTAAAAGAATACACCAAGAATCTCTAACATGATCTATGAACCTCGAGAAGATTCTCTTCTTCTGCAAAAACACGTCAGAAAGTACGCTCATGGCTCTGTTGTAGACATGGGGTCAGGTTCAGGCATTCAAGCAGAAACAGCATTAGAAAAGACCAAAGACGTGCTTGCCGTTGATATCGATGACGACGTCATTGCCCATCTCAAGAAAAAACATCTGAACGTCATAAAATCCGACTTATTCTCCAAAGTTCCAAAAAAGAAATTTGATCTCATCATCTTTAATCCGCCTTACCTCCCTGAAGACAAGCGGGAACGTATGGAAGACCGTCTCGCCTTAACAGGGGGTAAATATGGATGGGAAATATTAGACCGTTTTTTTAAAGAAGCAAAGAACTTCCTCTCACCGGAAGGTAAGATATTGATCGTTTTTAGCTCCATCACAGGCGATGTTGATTTCATCTTAAAGAAATACGGCTACACCTTCGAAAAACTGGATAAACAAAGTTTCTTCTTTGAAAAACTAATAGTATACCTCATCTCCCCACAACCCTTATAAACCCTTAATCTAGCCATATCCTATCCCGATACGACTACTTTCATTTGAAGGTAGGAGGGGTATTGCCTATGGATAAGAAAGAGATTCTTCATACAATTCAAGAAGCACGTAAGAGTGCAAAGAAGAGAAAATTCAATCAAACTCTCGATTTAATCATTAATCTCAAAAATCTTGATTTCAAAAAAGAAACTGATCGAGTCAACACCTACCTTGTTCTTCCACATGAATTAGGAAAGAAAATCAAAGTAGCGGCCTTAGTTGGTCAGGAATTATCCACCAAAGCTAAAGCAAGTTGCGATCACACGGTCTTACAGGAAAACTTCAAAACCATCACCAAAAAAGAAATCAACAAAATCACTGCTGATGTAGACTTCTTTATTGCGCAAGCAAACATCATGCCGCAAGTAGCATCTGCCTTCGGTAAAATTCTCGGTCCGAAGGGATTAATGCCTAATCCAAAGGCAGGATGTGTCGTTGCCCCAACGGCAGACTTGAAACCAGTAATAGAGCGATTACAAAAAACAGTTCACCCTCAAACCAAAAACGAACCAGTCATCAGAGTTCCTTTGGGTATTGAAACGATGAAAGACGAACAACTCGTCGATAACGCATTCTTTGCTATCAACAACTTAGTATCCTCTTTACCTCAAGAAAAAAACAACATCAAAAGCATCATGATCAAACTCACGATGGGTAAACCAGCAATCCTGGCCATGAAAGCGGAAACGGAGGCGAAGAAGTAAAATGGCCTTCCAACCGCATATTCATGACTATAAGAGAAAGGAAGTGGAAGATGTCAAAAGATTATTCCACGAATATCCTGTAGTTGGTTTAGTCAATATGGAAAATCTTCCTGCTGCTACCTTACAAGTCATGAAGAAAAGCCTGCGCGGTATGGTCGAGATTAAGATTACCCGAAAGAACTTCATGCGTATTGCCATTGAACAAATCAAAGACAAGAAAAACATCGAACAATTAAAAGAACAATTGGAAGGTATTCCAGCCTTACTTTTCACCAAAGAAGAACCATTCCGCTTATACAAACTCTTAGAAAAAAGTAAAACGCAGGCAGCAGCCAAGCCAGGTCAAAAAGCACCTTTTGATATCTCTATTCCAGCCGGTCCAACTCCGTTCACTCCTGGTCCTATGATCGGAGAATTAGGTCAACTCGGTATCAAAACAGAAGTCAAAGAAGGAAAGATTAGTGTTCGTGAAGACAAAGTCCTCGTCAAAGAAGGCGAGGTCATCAGTCAAAAACTGTCTGAGTTGTTAGTCAAGTTAGGCATCGAACCGATGAAGGAAGGATTAAACTTAGTCTTAACATATAGCAACGGTGAAATTTTAACCAGTAAAGTCTTGCACATCGATGAAGATGCATACAGAACCAACATCAAAGTAGCTTTCCAACAATCCTTAGGATTAGCCATGCACCTTGGCTTAATGACGCCAGAAACCGTCAAGCCATTGATCATGAAGGCGTACAGAGCTGCTAAAGGTATCGCAGAGAAACAAAATATTTTAACGCCAGAAACCGTAGGGAGAATCTTAGCAAAGACAGAGAAGGCAGCAGAGATTATCCAAGGAAAGATTCCTCCTCTGCCCCCGCCAACAGAAGCACCAACGCCAAAGACTCCACCTCAAGAAAAACCACCTCCTGCTGAAAAGAAAGAATCAAGTTCTCCTTCTCCATCTCACACATCTTCTCAACCACCTCCACAACCACCACAACCTGTT
>Ga0233425_10011432_pt1 | contig 10365 bp, 10 predicted proteins | sample Watercolumn_Towu_2_FD_181712 | JGI IMG/M metagenome (GOLD analysis project Ga0233425, IMG submission 181712) | Freshwater microbial communities from Lake Towuti, South Sulawesi, Indonesia - Watercolumn_Towuti2014_140_MG | ecosystem: Environmental > Aquatic > Freshwater > Lake | place... | reverse complement strand
AAATTTATTAAATATTTAAGAATCGGCGAAAGGAAGAAAAAATGTTACCGGTCGGCCCTTTAATGGTAGAGCACAGATTAATTGAGAGGCTGATAGCAATTATGGCCAAACAGGCCGAAAGAATAAAAAAGGATAGATTAGCAGATATAGATTTTATTGATGACTGTGTTGACTTTATAATGGCTTATGCAGACAGGTGCCACCATGGAAAGGAAGAGGACATACTATTTAAAGCCCTGGGGGATAAAAAACTGTCACAGCAACACAATACAGTATTAAAAGAGCTGGTTGACGAGCATACCCAGGCAAGAGATTTAACAAAAAAACTTGTCGATGAAAAAAACAAATATTTTAATTCAGCGACAGAAGCAGAGAGGCAGATTTTTGCATTTGAGATTTATGGTCATTTAAAACAACTATGTGAGCTATATCCAAAACACATACAAAAAGAAGACAAGGAATTCTTCTTGCCAATAATGGATTATTTTTCTTCAAAAGAAAAAGAAAAAATGCTTGCAGAATTTTTCAAATTCGACCGCAAACTGATTCACGAGCAATATAAAAAGCTTGTAGAACGTTATGAATAAGTCAAATTCCTATTTTAATTGGCAGAAATAGGTACCTGTATATCTGCCTTGAAAAGTGGGGCACGAGTAAAAATTCCTCAAACGATTTGAAATATAAAATGCCTTTCTGCAAATAGTTATTTTAAATATTTACTAGTCCTGTATTATCTTATTTTTTAATTGCCCAGGATAAGATATTCTGCCTTGATTTTGTGCATGGCACAGAGGCCGCTTCAGACTTGCTGAAAAAATATTTAAAAAAATTTGACAAAGATATTAAATATATTAAAATATAACTAGATATATCTTAATATATCTTAATAATTTTTTTGTTTTAAAAAGAATTAAATGGAGGAAAATATGTTTACAGGAAGAAGGCAATGGTTCGGGCCCAATGAACCGGTGTTCCAGAGGGGAGATATTAAATACATGGTGCTGGAGCTGTTAAAAGATAAACCCAGGCATGGGTATGAGATTATAAGGGAACTTGAAGAAAGATCTTTTGGATTTTATTCGCCCAGCCCTGGAACAGTATACCCTACTCTTCAATGGCTCGAAGAGATGGGTTATGTAAGTTCAGTGGAGAAAGATGGTAAAAAAATTTATACGATAACTGAAAGTGGAGCCAGGTTCCATGAAGAAAATAAAACCGGCAGGACAGGTTTTGGCAGGCCGCCATTTTCAGGCTGGGACCATGTAAGCGGTTTTGAGTTTCACGATACTATGCATTCGCTAAGGGAAATAGGAAGAATGTTAGCGCAAAGCGCAAGGAGCATAAGCTCTGAAAAACTGAAGAGAATAAATGCAATAATTAAAAGGACATATGATGAAGTTATCGAAATAGTAAGGCAGCCTGACCTTAAAAGTAACCAGTAATCCGAAGACACTTGGGTGCTGGATCCGACTCCGGATGCCCAGATAAATAAAGCTTTTTAAAATGGCCCAAATCTATTAGAATAAGTTATTCTTATCATAAAACCCTATATGCATGGGGTTAAGTACTAAAATTATCATAAATAAAATAAGGAGAATGTAATTGATTTATCCAAAAAATAAAGTATCAGGATTTATAATTTCAAGCCTGGTAATTATAAGCATTTTGGTTTTACTCGTTCCTCTTTTGCAGGGCTGCAAACCGCAGGATACAGCCGTCAGTGAGTTAAGCAATAATGGCCCGGCACAGGAAAATGATGCTACTGCACAGGAAAGTAATAAATCAAATCAAAAAGATAAATCCGCCGCTGAAACAACAGAAGAAACTGCAGAGGGTGATGACAAAGCCGGGCAGGAAAATAACATAGAAGAAAAAATTACAGATAATATTAATAAATTCAGCGGGTATGAGCTTGGCAATGGCATACTTGACAGCAGGCCCCTTGCAATAATGGTACAGAATAATCCGAAAGCAAGGCCCCATTCGGGCCTTATTTATGCAGATATGGTATTTGAGCTGGTTGCGGAAGGCGGCGTTACAAGGTTTATTACGGTTTATTCATCAAATGATGCAGACATAATAGGCCCTGTAAGAAGCGGAAGGATTTATTTTGCAGAAATAGCCAGGAGCCTGGATCCGATTTATACATTCTGGGGCACATACCCGCAGGCATATGAGGCAATAAAGAAAATGGACCTTGATGCCTTTGATGCAAACAGCACGGCTTATATAAATTACACCACAGCAGGCTGGCGTGATCCGAGCAGAAATGAAGCTCTTGAACATACTGCATTTATTGATACCTATGGGATAAAAGAAGATGCCGAAAAATATGGTTATGACCTTGAAGGCGGGCAGTCACCCCTGGCTTTCAAGATAGATGCCCCTGAGGATGAGAGGGGCAGTATTTCAGAAATAACTGTTAATTTCTCTACAGAGTCTTATCTTGCAGGATTTGTATATGACAGGCAAACAAATAAATATTTAAAAACCCTTGCGGGCCAGCCACATTCTGATTTTGAAACCAAAAACCAGATTACTTTAAGTAATGTGGTTGTGCTCCTTACCGATATTAACGGGCCGATAGACAGCGCTGGGCACATGGATGTAAGAACCACAGGTACATCTGACCAGGGTGAGGCATATTATTTCATGGATGGCAATGTAGTTGAGGGTACATGGGCAAGGGAAACAATACAGGATTCTTTTGAGTTTATGGACTCAGAAGAAAAACAGGTTCTTTTTAACAGAGGCTCAACATGGGTATGCATTATCCAGAGCATAGAAAGATTATCTTACTAAATCTTTAAATTTAAAATGCGCAGGATACTTATAATTGCATGTTTTTTAAACCTGATATTGTATTACTGCGCATTTGCCTTTTTTGATAATATACTTAACGGCCTTGCAAAATTTTCATTGCCTCAGGGATTTTTAAGTTTTTTACAGTTTTTTATAACTATTGCGCTGGGATTTTTTATCGGCTTTTTAATAATACTCGCAATGAGGCTCAAAACTTCCAGGAATTTTTTTGACCTGAAGGTAATGCTAATTGCCGGTGCTTTACCTGCCCTGGCACTGCTTTTATATGAAACAGGGCTGGTTAACTTAATTGTGGTAAAGGTTTTTAATTCCAGCAAGAGTGCCAGCGAAGCGGCTTTTTATTTTTTTTCAATGACTAAAATATGGACGCTCTGGCTGGGAATATCAATTGGAGCATCTGTAAGAATAAAGTTTGGCGATAAAAAGAAATACAGGCATGAAGCTTCCGATTAGAAATAGCCATTGTTTATATTACTGAAAATATCATATTCTTAATTTGTAAATAATGCAGAACCATCACTGTCAGATGAGGTTGCATCAGTAACTGTGGTTTTTTTCCCTGTTGCAATTTCATAAAGGGTCATTACCCCTGTTCTGTTAATATTCTGTTCGTAGACTATATACCTGTCATCAGGAGTAAAGGCGGGGTGCCCGTCCCATTCTATATTATCTGTAATCCTTGTTTCGGCGCCAGTGGCCAGGTCCATAAAATAGACTTCACTGTTATCATCAAAGTATTTTGTATAAGTTATATAACGGCAATTATTTGAAAGGTCTGCCGCCCTTCGCCGCTGTCCGTCACCAAATAATGGTGTAACACCAGAACCGTCATATCCCATGATATAAATACTTTCATGGCCCGTTTCCCCTGATTCAAATAATACACGGTTTTCATTCGGGTGGCCGTTAGGGTGCCAGTCATTGGATTCAGGATTAAAGGTAAGCCTTACCTGTCCGCTTCCATTGGAACCTATCCTGAAAAGCTCCCAGTCACCGTCGATAAAACCCTCAAAGAAAATATACCTGCCGTCAAAGGACCATGAAGGATAACCGCTCCTGAAATCATTATTTGTAATTTGGATCTTATTGCTGCCGTCGCTTCCCATTATTACTATCTGCCATATACCGTTTATATCAGCAGTGTATGCAATTTTTTGGCCGTCTGGCGAAACTTCCGGATAAAGATCGTTTCCAGTATTATCTGTCAATCTCTGGAGCCCTGTTCCATCAATATTTATGCTGTATATATCTTCATTTCCATTCCTGTTTGACTGGTACACGATTTTCCGGACCTTATAGCTTTTCAGGGCCGTCACATTGGCATCAACTTCATTTGTATCTTTGGATGCGCCGGTCTCTTCCTGTGGTTGTGGTGTATTGCCATCCGTGTCCTCTGTAACAATGCTATCCTGGGAATCATTGCCCTGGCTTGGATTATCCTGCAGGGCAGTGCCGGTATAACTACTGTCTTTAGAAACTTCATTAGTATCCTTTACTGATAAATCACTGCCGGTATTATTGCCTGAAGCTATTTTCTGCTCTTTCAGGCTGCTGCCGGAATCCGATTGCGGGCCGGTAAATTCTTCAGCGTATAGGCCGGCAGCTTTATTAATCTTGCCTTCAAATGCATTATCTAATCCCTGGGCTTCGGCAGTATTAGAGCCGATACCCGAGAAAGTCACTGGATTATCTGATTCTATGGCAGAGCCGCCTGAAAAAGAAACAATAAATAAGATAAGGATTATAAGAAAAAACGAAAGAAATATAGTTGAGATTACCTTCATAAAAACAAATAAATTGTAACTGACATTGATTTATTATAACACAGGTGCCCGGTTCAATTTAAGTGTAATTTCCGCACAAAATTATAATTAATTAATACAAAAAATAATAAATATAAATATAAATATATATATTTTTATTATTATTTACTAAAGTATTGATTTAATTATCCGATATTATATATGAAATTAAATAAATATTTGATTAAAGTTTTCAATATTTATTTAAACAATTCAGAAAATATTTAGGAAAAAAAGCTTTAATTAAGGAGGAAAAATGCAAAAGATCCTGAAAAAGAAGGGTTTATCCCTGGTGTCATTTCTTGTAATAAGCGTAATGGCGCTGCTACTGATTCCAGCAGGCGTTCTTGTTGCAGCAAATACAACTTACAGTGGTATTGGCGACCAGAATTATGGACCCGGAAATTCTTACAGTTATGGTGAAACCATACTGTTCCACTTTGATGGGGTGGATATAACAGGCATAACAGGAGCTACCCTGACCATATATGCATATGATGTGGATGAAGAATATGGCCAGGTGGACCAGGTTTATTTGAACGGTCATTTTCTGGGAAATCTCTCAGGTGCAGATGAGGAATATTCTACCACAGTATTTACTGTGGACTCCTCATATATTGTTTCAGGCACTAATAACGTTAGAATTGACCCTGATGTCAATGATGAAGGATGGGTAGTAACAGTTGAATGGGGACAGTTGCTAATAAAAAATGACAGTGCGCCCGGAAATACCCCGGGTTTTATTTCAAGTTTTACAGTCAACAGCTGGGATAACAGCGGCAATCCTGTTAATCTTGATGGCACACTTAATGTAAAAGCAAATATTGCTGGCACTTTCAATGTTGAAGCAAATCTTATAGACCCTAACTTAAATAACCTGGATCTGTATACGGGGAGCATGACTTCAACTTATCCAGGCGAAGATCTTTCACTGAATCTAAGCCTGCAGTATCCAAAACCCTCAATAACAGGCACATATACTATAAATATATTGCTTTATGATAATAATTCTCCAAGAACCCTTCTTGATGCTTATTACATAACTTTTGAGCATGAGCAGGGTGTGGGAATTACACAGGTGAACCAGGGGCAGAATGTTGCATTAGGGTCCGGGGGCGTTATGGAACCAGTGGTATGGGTAAGAAATCTCCCATTTGTCTGCCAGAAAGTGTGGGTAAACGAGGACAACGATTTCCAGTTCTTATTCTGGTATCCTTATGCCAATAATAACTGGGTCAGGATATATGACATGGCAGGAATTATGGTTTTTGAAACTGACCTTGCATATGATAATCCCAACCTTATAGTGGATTTGCCTGATGGTTCATATACTGTAAAGACTTTTCATACTACCGATACCCCAATACAGGAATTCATTATAAGCAAACCTTAAATTTACACAGTTAAATAAAGGTCCGTTTTAAAATGTAAGTAACACTTTTTAAAAAAACTTTATAAAAAAAGCTAGAAAGGTCCGTATCTTTTAAGAGGTGCGGACCTCTTATTTGGTGAACAAATCAGGGTAGCAGGCCTTTGTAGTCTTGATTATCGCATCCTTGAGGCTGCCTCTTTTATAACCCAGTTTGGCAATTGATGGTGACGGGTCATAAAAAAGCTCGCTTGTCATGATGTCCTTCATAAAAAACCTTGCATCAAGTCCGCCTTCAAGGCCCTGTTTTTTAAAATCCCTCTCAATCATATTTCCGGCAATTACTGCCATAAATCTTGGGATATTTACAACTTTTTTATTTGCACCCATAGAAGACATCATTATCTCGAGCATATAGTTAAAGCTGTGGTTTTCATCTCCAATTGTATATCTTTGCCCATGTTCGCCATTTTCAAGCGCACCGATTATAGCTTCTGCGACATGCTCAACAGCGATCATATTTGTCCCGCCCCTGGGAAAATAAATAGTGCTACCTTTAGTGAATCTGTCAAGCAAGGCATCTTTCCATAATGGTATCCTGTTAGGCATTGCTCCAAAAATATATGGAAGTTCGAGCACCATCACTGCCATTTCATCTTTGCCTGCTTCTTTTACTTCACTTGCCTGTTCAACACGGCACCTGATATAGGGGTGATGTTTGCTTAACTCTTTTTCGGGCCATATCCTGTCAAAGTATGCAAAGTAGGAATTAAGCAGGGCAAATCTTTTAACCCCGGCTTTGCGTGCAGCAGTTGCCACTTTTACCACTGCATCCACAAGCCTGGTATGGAAAAACTCATATGCAGGTGCAGGAGGGGTTATCCTGTCATCCGGACCCACAGCATAAATCATTGCATCATGGCCCTGAAATATTCTGTAAAGTTCATCTTCCGCAAGCTCAAAAACATCACCGAATCGAAGATTTACCTGTTTGGGGTACCAGTCACCAAGCACAACATCATCTATAGCCAGCGAATTGACAGAATGCCCCCTTTTATGTGCCTCAAGCAACGAATGGTAACCAAGAAAACCTGTTCCTCCCACTATCATTATTTTCATAATTTTGTTGTCGCCTTTCGATTAATATTTTTTAAATTTTTATATTAAGATTTATAATAATCAAGAAAGGAACCGGAAAAATGTTTAGTTACAATATTTAATAAATCTTCCATTTGGCACAACTGCTATCTGCAAATTGCTGTTTTCCTTAAGTTTTTTATTAATAAAAGCCTGTATATTATCTGTTTTTTCAAAACCAATACTGGCTGTCATTGATTTATCAAATGCAGAGTAAAGCATGCACCTGGCCCTGGTAAGTAGTTTTGCCACAGCAACAGCCTTATGTCCGCCAAGTACAAATTTTTCCTTTATCTTTTTATACAGACCGTCAAAATCTGCAGTGTTCTGCATCCATTCAGCAAACTTATCTTCACCAAAACCTTCAAGGCACTCTGAGGCTAATATAATTGTGCCTCCATTCCGTACTATATCCTTAACACTTTCAAGAGCCTTTTGCGCCTGGTAGAGATTAATGTCTTTTGGGAAGCCGCCTGCAGAAGTAATGACAATATCAGCTTTTTGGCTGCTGCTGATTTCATAAATAGAGTCATACAGTCTTATGCCTTTAAGAAAAGCTTCATTATTTTTCCCGGCTACGGCTCCCACTATTTTTTTGCTGTCATCAAGAATCACGTTAAAAATAAAATCTATGCCAGTCAAAACACCTGCTTCTTCTATATCCTGCCTGACAGGATTATTTTTATATTCGCCTGCGCGCGCATCATCCTCAAGCATCATGGAGTGATTTGCACAAACTGAATTATATGAACAGATTCCAGGCATTACGGCTTTTGCGCCCCCGGAATATCCTGCAAAATAGTGGTATTCAATATTTCCAGTAGCAATTATAAAACTTGAATCAAGAACCTCTTCAAATACCTCAACAGGCGTTCCTCTTTTAGTAGTCCCAATGAGCCTGCATCTTTTTTGGTCAGAATCCACCAGAACGCACTGACTTGCCGCTGCACTGCCTGCAAGTTTTTCCTGTTCCTGGCGTGTATGAGGCCTGTGGATACCGAGCCCGAATACAACTTTTATATTCCTGATTTTTGCCTTATTTAATTCCTGTAAAAGATAAGGCAGGAATTTATAAGAGGGGCATGGCCTTGTAATGTCTGAAACAAGTATGCATGCATCTTTTTTCCCGGCCGCGCATTCATGCAGTTTTTTTGTACAAACAGGATTATCTAGGGCTGCTTCTATAATATCTTCCTCGCTTTTACCGGAATCTGTATGTTCCTGGGGACAGTTAAAACTAATGACATTACTTTCAGGTATGCTGATATTTAGGCTATTTTTGCCATATGGTATTTGAAAATCCATATTCTGCCCCACATTGCTTTTTGCTTATTAAAGATTACTGATATTTTATAGATTTTAATAAAAAATTTATATAAAAAATTTCTGTCCAAGGCTAATAAAACATTATTTTAATAAAGATTTTTAATTAATAGATAGTAGAAGATTAATATATTTTACCAAAATCAGAATTACCTAAAACTATTTACTTAATGCCGCGTCTAAAAAAGAAAAACTGGCTCAGGGGTGGAATTGTAACAACATTTTACACGATATTTATATGTAAAAAGATATATAAAAGGAATATACTTGAGCATATAGCGGTGCTGTACGGCACATGGACAGGGACAATATCTACAGGTGTTGCACTACTCCGGGAAATCGATCCTGAAGCCAAATCCAATGCAGCAGAGGACCTGGTTTTAGGAAGCGGAGTGGCCCTGCCGTTAGGCATACCACTATTTTTTGTGCTTGGCATTGCAGTTAACGGTTACAAAACCGGTAATCCGCTATTGTATTTGTATGCCCTTGGTATTTTTATTGTTTTCTTTGCAGTGCTCTTAATTGTACTTGTGGCAAGGAGAAAGACACAGAAACCGGTAAAATAAGCAACTAAATACCAACATGCAAATAGTGGTTAAAATACCGTTTTATTGCAGCTATTCAGGTATTTTATTACTTTAAAATGACACCAAAACAGGTAATTCTAAATAAAGTTGCTAAAAAACCTGCCCCCAGGTGCGGTGTTTGCAATCCGGTGTCTTCAACGACTGTAGAGCAAATGAATATAATGGGTTCTTTTTTTCCTGCTGCCCATTATGACACCGCTAAAATGTATGAACTGGCCAGGGCAAACTATGAAATACTTGAATATGATGGAATCATGCCGGTTTTTTCTGTAGTAATTGAGTCTTATGCAGCAGGATGTAAAGTAGATTGGGGAAAAACCGATACAATGCCCAGGATAATCGGGAAGTTATGGAAAGATTACAGTGATATTAAGGTTCCTGGTATCCTGGACAATCATGCCGTCAGAGCAGTACTTGAATGCATATCAAAATTAAAAAACAACTACCCGGATGTTGCAGTAATAGGAAAAGTATTCGGGCCATGGACTTTAAGTTACCACTTTTTTGGTGTTGAAGATTTCCTCATAAAGACGATCCTTGAGGCGGACCAGGTTCACAGCATCCTTAACAAGCTTCTTGAAATCACGGTACAATTTGCAAATGCTCAGGTTGAGGCAGGGGCAGATGTAATTACTATTGCAGACCATGCAACAAGAGATCTGTGCAGCCCCCAATCTTACAGGGATTTCTTAATAAGTGTCCATTCAGAGCTTGCGCAGCGTGTGAAAGCTCCGGTAATGCTTCATATCTGCGGTGATACTTCTGACAGGATAGAATATATATGCAGAACGGGTATTGCCTCTTTTCATTTTGAATCTAAAGTTGATGCCTGCAGGGCGGTTGAAATAGCAAATGGCAGGATGGCTCTAATAGGTAATATCAATAACCCTTCGACACTTCTTTTTAAAAAACCCGAAGATGTAAGAAGAGAAGTAGAGCATGCTATAAATTGCGGACTTGATATTATCGGTCCAGAGTGTGCAGTTCCGCTTAATACCCCGCTTGAAAATTTAAAAGAAATCTCATCAGTTGTCAAAGAAACAGGCAGGAGCAGATAATGCTTAAAACCATACTTTTTGCCCTGGCAACCGGACTATCACTTATTATTGGGGTGATTCTGGGCACATCTTTTAAAATCCCGCGAAAAATAATTGCTGCAATAATGGCCTTCGGTTCAGGAGTCCTTATCTGTGCCCTTACTTTTGGCCTTATGGAGGAAGCATTCAAGCATGGGGGTTTTGATGCAATAATATTGGGTTTTCTGGCGGGTGGTGGGATATTTATACTTGGTGACTTTGTTATTCACAGATTTGGCGGAAGGAAC
>Ga0233425_10011431_pt1 | contig 10366 bp, 9 predicted proteins | sample Watercolumn_Towu_2_FD_181712 | JGI IMG/M metagenome (GOLD analysis project Ga0233425, IMG submission 181712) | Freshwater microbial communities from Lake Towuti, South Sulawesi, Indonesia - Watercolumn_Towuti2014_140_MG | ecosystem: Environmental > Aquatic > Freshwater > Lake | place: Indonesia... | reverse complement strand
CCGCGGCGTCCGCCGGCCCGAACCGCCGGTAGACCGCATCCAGTCCCGCCGCCGCGATCCAGGCGCCGTGGATGACGGGGCTCAGCGAATGGGCGATCGGCTGGCCCGCGACGCCCGCGACCAGGGTCATGACCGCAGCACCCCGGCCCGCCGCAGCTCTTCCAGCACCGGCCAGAGCGGCAGGCCAAGCACGGTGAAATAGTCGCCCTCCACCGCCTCGAACAGCTGCGAACCCATCCCCTCCAGCCGGTAGGCGCCGACGCAGGCCAGCAGCCCCTCGCCCTCGGCCCCCAGATAGGCGTCCAGAAAGGCGTCCGAGAAATTCCTCACCCGCATGGTCGCCGTGTCCACGCCCGACCACACGATCTGCCCGTTCCGCGCCAGGGCCGCGCCGGAATGCAGCTGATGCGCCTTGCCCCGCATGGCCTTCAGCCGTTCCCGCGCGCCGTCGAGCGAACCTGCCTTTGACACCAGCCCGCCTTCGAAGCCCAGGGTCTGGTCCGCGCCCAGCACCCATGCGTCGGCGTCGTGCCGAGACACCGCCAGCGCCTTCACCCGCGCCAGCTCGACCGCCAGCCCCGCCGCATCGGCCGGATCATGGCGCGCCTTGACGGCCTCCTCGTCGACGTCGGCGACCTGGACCGCGAACGGCACGCCCGCGCCCTCCAGCATGGCGCGCCGGGCGGCGCTCCTCGAAGCGAGAATCAGGCGCTCACCGCCCCCGGGCGGGCTCACCACGCGGCCCCCAGCCGCCGCGTGCGGCGCTCATTCAGCACATTGATGATCGCCGCCGCCGTCTCCTCGACCGACCGGCGGGTCACATCGATGACCGGCCAGCCGCGCCGCTCGAAGGCGCGTCTCGCCTTGACCGTCTCCTCGCGCACCGCGTCATGGTCGACATAGGACGAGGCCCGGGTCGCGTTCAGCCCGTCCAGACGGTTCTTGCGGATCTGGACCAGCCGGTCCGGCGACACGGTCAGGCCGACGATCAGGGGATTCTTCAGTCCGACCAGCCGTTCCCCGTCCTCCTGTCCCGGCACCAGCGGCACATTGGCCGCCCGGATGCCGCGGTGGGCCAGATAGATGCAGGTCGGCGTCTTGGAGGTGCGGCTGACCCCGCACAGCACCACATCGGCGCTTTCCAGCTGGGCCGTCGTGCCCTGGCCGTCGTCATGGGCCATGGCGAAGTCCAGCGCCGCGATCCGGTTGAAATAGTCGGTGTCCAGCGCGTGCTGCGCCCCCACCCGGGTCGACAGGGCCGCGCCCAGATAGCGCGAGAGGGCGCCGACCAGCGGGTCCAGGGCCGCGATCTGGGGCATGTCCAGCTTGCGGCAACCCGCCTCCAGCTGTTCGCGCAATTCGCGGTCGACCAGGGTGTGCAGGACCACCCCCGGCGAGGCGGCGATCTCCTCCAGCACCCGCTCCATCTGCTTGTCGTTCCGCACCAGGGCGTAGATGTGCTCGATCGGAATGACCCCGTCGAAACGGGCCACGACGGCCTTGGCCATGGCGTTCAGCGTCTCGCCGGTGGAATCCGACACCAGATGGACGTGGAAATAGGTCGCCAGCCGCGATGGCCCCGTCGCGCGGCCCGTTCCTGTTGCACCCGGGGTCATCGGCGGCTGTCCATATGTGCGAGACTCCTGTGGACCGGGCGGGGCGCCGTTGGCCGTCGGCTGTCGGTCCTTTCCTATAGCCGGGGCGCGCGAAGGCGGCGAGCGGGGATAGGGGTGGACGGCGCGCCCACACCAGGGCCGGTTCATCCCCGACCCGGCGCCGCGGACCGGTTCGCCTGTGGAGATCCTTAATGAGACGTTAACGGCGCCCAGGGCCGCGCGCCTCAGCCGGGCCTCAAACCCCGCCGTTAAGGCCTCGCCAGGTTTTATCCCCGCTTTCACCAGCCCGGTGAACGCCGGTGCGCTGTCTGTGACCGATTGCGGAAAACCCGTCCGTCCGCGTCCGAAAGACAGGGCTTATCCCCGCCATCCCCCGCCCTGCCTTCTACCTCCCGTTCTTCGAATCTTTTCTTGATAAGGATTGGAGGGGTGCGACACGGGCCGGGGTTGAGCCTGAACCGGGCCGCCGGTAGGACCGGGGTCAGATGATCACCTCGCCCCCCCAACCGTTGCTCCTCAAGGTTCTCGCCGGAGAGACGCCGTCGCGTCCGCCGGTCTGGTTCATGCGTCAGGCCGGGCGCTACCTGCCGGAGTACCGCGCCCTCCGGGCGACGACGCCGGACTTCATCTCCTTCTGCCTCGACCCCGAAAAGGCGGCCGAGGCGACCCTGCAGCCGATGCGGCGCTTCGGCTTCGACGCCGCCATCGTCTTCGCCGACATCCTGCTGATCCCGCGGGCCCTGGGTCAGGACGTCTGGTTCGAGGCCGGCGAGGGACCGCGGCTCGGCGCCCTGCCGCCGATCGAGGCGATGCGGGAGCTGACCTCGGGGGCCGGCGAGGCGCTGAAACAGGTCGGCCAGACCCTGTCGATCGTCCGCGGGAAGCTGGAGCCCGAGCGCGCCCTGATCGGCTTCGCCGGCGCGCCCTGGACCGTCGCCACATACATGCTGGACGGCGAGGCGAGGACCATCGGCAAGGGCGAACGCGCCCAGGCCCGGACCTACGCCTACGCCGAGCCGGAGAAGGTCGCGGCCCTGCTGGAGGTGCTGGTCGAGGCCACGGCCCATTATCTGAAGATGCAGGCCGACGCCGGCGCGCAGGTGCTGAAGATCTTCGAGAGCTGGGCCGAGGGCCTGCCCGAAGACCTGTTCGAAACCCTCGTCCTGCGTCCGCATCAGCAGCTGGTGCGGCGCACGCGCGAACTGGGCGTCACCGTGCCCCTGATCGGCTTCCCGAGGGGTTCGGCGACGCTGGCGGAACGGTATGCGGCCGAGGTCGAGGTTCAGGCCGTGGCGCTGGACACCGCCTGTCCGCTGGAGATCGGCCGCCGCGTTCAGGCGATCAAGCCGATCCAGGGGGCGCTGGATCCCCTGCTGCTGCGCGCCGGCGGGCCGATGCTGGACCGCCGCGTCGATCAGCTGCTCGAGGCCTGGGGGCAGGGGCCGTGGATCTTCAACCTCGGCCACGGCATCCTGCCCGACGTGCCGATCGCCCATGTCGAACAGGTGCTGAAGCGGATCGGCGCCCAATGACCGATCGGGGCCACGGACGACGGATCGCGGTCGTCCTGTTCAATCTCGGCGGGCCGGACGACCAGGCCAGCGTGCGGCCCTTCCTGTTCAACCTGTTCCGCGACCCGGCCATCATCGGCCTGCCCGACCCGTTCCGGACCTGGCTGGCCGGCCTGATTTCCAGCCGGCGCGAGACCAGCGCCCAGGCCAACTACGCCCTGATGGGCGGGGGTTCGCCCCTGCTGGCGGAAACCCGCAAACAGACGGCGGCGCTGGAGCAGATGCTGGCGGTCCGCCTGCCCGGGGACGACGTTCGCACCTTCATCGCCATGCGCTACTGGTCGCCCCTGACCGAACAGACGGCCGCCGAGGTCGGGGCCTTCGCGCCCGACGAGATCGTCCTGCTGCCCCTCTATCCGCAGTTCTCGACGACCACGACGGAGTCATCGCTCAAGGCCTGGCGCGAGGCATACGCGGGCCCCGGGGTCAGCCGCGCCGTCTGCTGCTATCCGCAGGCCCCGGGATGGATCGAGGCCCAGGCCGAGGGCGTGCGGGCGAAGCTCGCCGAGGCGCAGGGGCGGCGCGTCCGCGTCCTGTTCTCGGCCCACGGCATCCCGGAAAGCCTGATCGCGAAGAAGGGCGACCCCTATCAGGAGCAGGTCGAGGCCACCTGCGCCGCCATCGCCGCCGCAGCCGGACTGGGAGAGCGCGAAACCGACTGGACCATCTGCTATCAGAGCCGGGTCGGGCCGATGAAGTGGCTGGGCCCCTCGACGCCCGAGGCCATACAGAAGGCCGCCGATGACCGGCTCGGCGTCATCGTGACCCCCGTCGCCTTCGTCTCCGAACATATCGAGACCCTCGTCGAGCTGGACATCGAATACGCCGAACTGGCGCACGGTCTGGGCGTCGCCCCCTATCTGCGCGCGCCCGCCGTCGGCGTGGCCGCCCCCTTCATCCAGACGCTCGCCGACGCCGTCCTCGAGGCCTTGCCGCGCGGGGGCGTCGCGCCCTACGGTCCCGGTTGCCGGGCCGCGTGGAAGGCCTGCCCGGCGCAATGCCAACGGAGAGCGGCCTGATGCTGGACGGCGCGGCGTTCGAAATCGTTCGCGGCCTGCACATTCTGGCGGTCATCGCCTGGATGGCGGGCATGCTCTTCCTGCCGCGCCTCTACGCCTATGACGCCGAACAGGCGGACAAGGCCGAGCCGCTGCGCTCCGAGATGCGATCGCTGCTCCGGGTCTGGCAGCGGCGGCTGCTGAAGATCATCATCAATCCGGCGATGAGCCTGGCCTGGGTCTTCGGCGTCTGGATGATCCTGATCCACGTCTACGGCTTCGGCGAGGGCTGGGGCTTCCTGGCCCAGCCGTGGATGGCGACCAAGCTGCTGGCCGTCTTCGCCCTGAGCGGTTGGCACGGCTTCCTGTCCGGCGAGCTGAAGCGCATCGCAGCGGGGACCTCGACCCGCACCGGCCGCTTCTGGCGGATGACCAACGAAATCCCCTTCGTGATCGCCATCGTGGCGGTGCTCTCGGTCACGACCCAGTGGACCTTCGGCTGATCGCGCCGCGACTCGCGCCCTACGTCCGAATCTGTCGCATGGGCGTGCTTTGATCGCTGGACCCCGGTCGGGGCGCGGTCTTTGACAAACGAATCCGGCGGACGCGGATGCACCCAGTGCACCCTGCGCACGCTTTGCACCATGTTTTCGGCGGTCGCCGGAACCGACGAAGGCGGCCTCATCGTCCGGGGCGGCCCGTCGCGCTTGACCTGACGGGTCTGCCGTGGTTTCGCTGATCCCGAACCGTTCCTGGCAGCGCCGGGCGGTCCCTCTCTTTCAGCGACGCCGATCGGATCTCTCCCGTCGGAGCCCGTCGTTCTCCCTGCCGGCCGCAAGGCCAGACATCGTCAGCCCGCCCGACCTCGCCGTTTCGCGAGCGCCCGGCCGCGCATGTTCAAGAAGCTTCCCATGACCGACGTCCGCGACACCGATCCCACCGCCCCCGAGGCCGAAACCTTCGACGGCGACCTGCCCTCGACGGAAGTCGCCGCTTCCGACCTGCCCATGGTCGACCAGGAGCAGGGCGAGGACGAGGACGACGGCGAGCCGATCGTGCCCAACGGCCGCATCACCCTGCAGGAGCTCAACGACAAGACGCCGGAAGAACTGGTCGCCTTCGCCGAGAGCCTCGAGATCGAGAACGCCGGCAACCTGCGCAAACAGGACCTGCTGTTCGCCATCCTGAAGACCCTGGCCGACGAAGAGGTCGAGATCATCGCCTCGGGGACGCTGGAAATCCTGCCCGACGGCTTCGGCTTCCTGCGCAGCCCGGACGTCAATTATCTTCCGGGCCCGGACGATGTTTACGTCTCTCCCTCGCAGATCCGCCGCTTCGGCCTGCGCTCGGGCGACACCGTCCACGGCGCCGTCCGCGGCCCGCGCGAGGGCGAGCGCTACTTCGCCCTGCTCAAGGTCGACACGATCAATTTCGAGGACCCGGAGACGGTCAAGACCAAGGTCCTGTTCGACAACCTGACCCCGCTCTATCCCGAAGAGCGGCTGCACATGGAAATCCAGGACCCGACGCTGAAGGACCGTTCGGGCCGGGTCATCGACATCGTCGCCCCGCTCGGCAAGGGCCAGCGCTGCCTGATCGTCGCCCCGCCGCGGGTCGGCAAGACCGTGATGCTGCAGAACATCGCCAAGTCGATCGAGCGCAACCACCCCGAAGTGACCCTGATGGTCCTTCTGATCGACGAGCGCCCCGAGGAAGTCACCGACATGCAGCGCACGGTGAAGGGCGAGGTCATCGCCTCGACCTTCGACGAGCCGGCCACCCGCCACGTCGCCGTCGCCGAGATGGTGATCGAAAAGGCCAAACGCCTGGTCGAGCACAAGAAGGACGTCGTCATCCTGCTCGACTCCATCACCCGTCTGGGCCGCGCCTACAACGCCACCGTCCCGTCGTCGGGCAAGGTCCTGACCGGCGGCGTCGACGCCAACGCCCTGCAGCGGCCCAAGCGGTTCTTCGGCGCCGCGCGGAACGTGGAGCAGGGGGGCTCGCTGACCATCATCGCCACCGCCCTGATCGACACCGGCTCGCGGATGGACGAGGTGATCTTCGAAGAGTTCAAGGGCACCGGCAACTCCGAGATCGTCCTGGACCGCAAGGTCGCCGACAAGCGCATCTTCCCCGCCATCGACGTGCTCAAGTCCGGCACCCGCAAGGAAGAGCTGACCACGCCCAAGGATCAGCTGGCCAAGACCTATGTCCTGCGCCGCATCCTGAACCCGATGGGCCCTCAGGACGCGATCGAATTCCTGATCGACAAGCTGCGCCAGTCCAAGAACAATGCGGACTTCTTCCAGTCGATGAACACCTGATGCAGCCCCGGCTGTTTCACGTGAAACATGGAGCGGCGGCGTGAAGGTCAATATTGAGATCGAGTGCGAACCAGCCGAGGCGCGCGCCTTCCTCGGCCTGCCCAATGTCGAGCCCCTGAACGACCATCTCGTGTCAGAGATGAAGCGGCGCATGGACGAAAACATCACGGCCATGCAGCCGGACGAACTGATGAAGACCTGGACCAGCTTCGGCCTCCAGGCCCAGGACCAGTTCCGCAAGCTGATGGAAGCCGCGGTCAAACCGTGACCGGGTCTCCTCCCCCATCGGGGGAGGGGGACCGCGAAGCGGTGGAGGGGGTTAACCCCATACACCGTCGTTCGGGGCTTGCCCCCTCCACCATCCTTCGGATGGTTCCCCTCCCCCGATGGGGGAGGAGACCATGACCCCCGACACCATCTTCGCCCTCGCCACCCCGCCCGGCCGCGGCGCCATCGCCATCCTGCGCCTGTCCGGTCCGGGGACCGACGCCGCCCTGACCACCCTCGGGGCCGGCGGCCTGAAGCCGCGCCTCGCCTCCCTCCGCACCCTGACCCATGCCGGTCAGCCGATCGATCAGGCCCTGGTCCTCCGCTTCCCCGCTCCGAACAGCTACACCGGCGAGGATTGCGCCGAGCTTCATCTCCACGGCGGCCGCGCGGTGGTCGAGGCCGCCAGCCAGGCGCTCATCGCGCTCGGCCTCCGCCCGGCCGAACCCGGAGAATTCACCCGCCGGGCCTTCGAGAACGGCCGGATGGATCTGGCCCAGGCCGAGGCCGTCGCCGACCTGATCGACGCCGAGACCATCGCCCAGGCGTCCCAGGCCCTGGGCCAGCTCGACGGCGCCCTGTCGCGCACCTACGCCGGCTTCCGCCGCGACCTGCTCAAGGCCATGGCCCTGGTCGAGGCCGAGATCGACTTCCCGGACGAGGAGATCCCCGACAACCTCGCCCGCACCGCCGGACCGGTGCTCGACCGGCTGATCGCCGACCTGCGCGCCGCCCTCGCCGACGCCCGGCGCGGCGAACGGGTGCGCGAGGGCTACCGAATCGTCCTGATCGGAGAGACCAACGCCGGCAAGTCGTCGCTCTTCAACGCCCTTGTCGCGCGCGAGGCGGCCATCGTGACCCCCATCGCCGGCACGACCCGCGACGTGCTGGACGCCGACCTGATCATCGGCGGCTACGCCGTGACCCTGTCGGATACGGCGGGCCTGCGGGAGTCGGAGGACGTCGTCGAGGCCGAGGGCGTCCGGCGCGCGCGGGCGAGGGCGGAGGCGGCCGAGCTGAGGCTGTGGGTGCGGGCCCCCGGCGATTCTCCGGGCGTCGCCGCCGGCTATGTCCGGCCCGGCGACCTGCTGATCCTCAACAAGTCGGACCTCGGCCATACCGAAGTCCCCGGCGATCTGGAAAGCCTGGCGGTCAGCACGACGACCGGAGAGGGACTGGCCGAACTCCACGACTGGATCGCGGCCCGGTTGGCCCGCGACCTGTCCGGCGCGGACTTTCCCGCGGTTACCCGCGAACGCCACCGCCGGCGTCTCGTGGAGGCCCTCGCCGATGTCGAGGCCGCGCGTCGCGCGCTCGACCAGGCCCCGGAGATGGCGGGCGACGATCTGCGCCGGGCTGCCGAGACCCTGGGCCGGGTCACGGGCTCCATCGGCGTGGAGGAGGTTCTTGGCGAAGTCTTTTCGACCTTCTGCATCGGAAAGTAGCCGTCTCCCCCACGCAGTGGGGAGGGGGACCGCGAAGCAGTGGTGGGGCGCCGGCCTCCGCCAAGCCCCTCCGTCACGCCGCGATGCGGCGCGCCACCTCCCCATCGCCTTGCGACGGGGAGGAGACATCCTGTTTCACGTGAAACGGCCGCACGGCGCCGGTGGCGTTTCGGGCGCTTTTCCCCTATGTCCCCGGCCATGAATTCCTTTGATGTCATCGTCATCGGCGGCGGTCACGCCGGCTGCGAGGCCGCGGCGGCGTCCGCGCGCGCCGGCGCACGGACGGTGCTGCTGACCCAGAAGCTCGAGACCATCGGCGAGATGTCCTGCAACCCGGCCATTGGCGGTCTGGGCAAGGGCCACCTGGTGCGCGAGATCGACGCCATGGACGGCGTCATGGGCCGGCTGGGCGACGTCGCCGGCATCCAGTTCCGCCTGCTCAACCGATCCAAGGGCGCCGCCGTTCAGGGGCCCCGCAGCCAGATCGACCGCCGCCTGTACCGCGAGGCCATGCAGGCCGAACTGGCGCAGACGCCGAACCTGACCCTGATGGCCGGCACGGCCGAGAGCCTGATCCTCGACGGCGACCGCGTCGTCGGCGTGGTCACGGGCGAGGGGGCCGAGGTCCGCGCCGGCGCCGTGGTCCTGACCACGGGCACCTTCCTGAACGGCGTCATCCACAAGGGCGACCAGCGCATCCCCGCCGGCCGTCACGGCGAGGCGCCCTCGACCGGCCTGGCCGCCGACCTCTACGGCGCGGGCCTTCAGATGGGCCGGCTCAAGACCGGCACGCCGGCCCGCCTGGACGGCCGCACCATCGCCTGGGACCGGCTGGAAATGCAGCAGGCCGACGCCGAGCCCGTGTCGTTCAGCTTCCTGACCGACAGGATCGATGTCCCCCAGATTGCCTGCGGCGTGACCCATACGACGGCCGAGACGCATCGGATCATCGCCGAAAATCTCGGCGAAAGCGCCGTCTATGGCGGTCACCTGTCCGGCCGCGGCCCGCGCTACTGCCCCTCGATCGAGGACAAGGTCGTCCGCTTCGCCGACAAGACCTCGCACCAGATCTTCCTCGAACCCGAGGGTCTGGACGACCCGACTGTCTATCCCAACGGCATCTCGACCTCGGTTTCCGACGCCACCCAGTCCGCCTTCCTGCGCACCATCCCGGGCCTCGAGGCGGTCGAGGTGTTCCGCTTCGGTTACGCCATCGAATACGACTATGTCGATCCCCGGGAGCTGACGCCCGCACTGGAGGTCAAGAAGCGGCCCGGCCTCTATCTCGCCGGTCAGATCAACGGCACCACGGGCTATGAGGAGGCGGGGGCGCAGGGCCTGATCGCCGGCCTCAACGCCGCCCGAGCCGCCGCCGGATCGGCCCCCGTCGTACTGGGTCGGGACCAGGCCTATATCGGCGTCATGATCGACGATCTGGTCACGCGCGGCGTGACCGAGCCCTACCGCATGTTCACCAGCCGGGCCGAGTACCGGCTGACGCTGCGCGCCGACAACGCCGATCAGCGGCTGACTACTCTGGCCATGGAGGCGGGGATTGTGTCGGCCCGTCGCGCCGAGGCCTTCCGGGCCAAGGCCGCGCAGCTGGCCGGGGCCGCCGCTGTTTCACGTGAAACGGTGTTCACGCCGAAGGAGGCGGCGGCGCTCGGCATCCACGTCAACGCCGACGGCCAGCGCCGCTCCATCCGCGACCTTCTGGCCTTCCCCGGTGTGACTCTCGAGACCTTCATCGGCGCCCGGCCGGAGATCGCCGGCTGGTCCGCCCAGGTGCGCCAGCAGATCGAGATTGACGCGGGCTACGCCGGCTACCTCGACCGCCAGGCCTCCGACGCCGAGGCCCTGCGGCGCGAGGAGGCCCTGGCCCTGCCCGTCGACCTCGACTATGCGGCGATCGGAAGTCTGTCCAACGAGGTCCGCGAGAAGCTGACCCTGGTCCAGCCGCGCACCCTGGGTCAGGCCGGACGCATAGAAGGTATGACCCCCGGGGCCCTGACCGCGCTCCTCTCCCATGTCAAACGGACGCGGGTGGCCGCATGACGGACGCGCTGTCTCCTCCCTGTTCGCAGAGCGGACGGGGAGGTGGTGCGCCGCGCTTGCGGCGTGACGGAGGGGCGCCCCTCCACC
>Ga0233425_10011430_pt1 | contig 10366 bp, 5 predicted proteins | sample Watercolumn_Towu_2_FD_181712 | JGI IMG/M metagenome (GOLD analysis project Ga0233425, IMG submission 181712) | Freshwater microbial communities from Lake Towuti, South Sulawesi, Indonesia - Watercolumn_Towuti2014_140_MG | ecosystem: Environmental > Aquatic > Freshwater > Lake | place: Indonesia... | reverse complement strand
GGTCCGGACGTGCAGCTACCAGGTGTGCCGCATGGTGCCCGAGCAGCGGGTTCGCACCTACCAGGTGTGCCGCATGGTGCCCGAGCAGCGTGTCCGCACCTGCTCGTACCAGGTGTGCCGCATGGTGCCTGAGCAGCAGGTCCGCACGTGCACCTACCAGGTGTGCCGGATGATTCCGGAGCAGCGGGTCCGCACGTATCAGGTGTGCAAGATGGTCCCCGAGCAGCGGGTCCGGACGTGCACCTATCAGGTGTGCCGCATGGTGCCCGAGGAGCAGGTTCGCACCTGCCAGTATCGGGTCTGCCACATGGTGCCTGAGCAGCGGGTGAAGACCTGCACGTCGAAGGTCTGCCGGATCATCCGCGAGGAGCGGAGCCGGGAGGAGTGCTACAAGGTCTGCACGATGGTCAAGGAGGTCCGCACCAAGCAGGTGCCGGTCTGCACCACGCGGCCCGTGCACTACACGAAGACGATCGACGTCGTCCGCCTCGTGCCGAAGCAGGTCGCCTACACGGTGACCCGCTGCGTGCCGAAGACCGTGGTTCGCGAGGTGCCGTGCTGTGAGTGATCGCCTCCGCCGCGACGCGTCGCGGCCGGGACGACGAACCTGCACCGCCCGTCGATGAAGCGGGCGTGAAGGACACGAATGGGAAACGGGGTGGCCCGGGCCGAAAGGTCCGGGCCACCTTCGTTTCGGGCCCGCAGGGTTTGCCACGCCAGCGGCGTCGTGGGCGGTGCCGACGGCGTCCGTGCCGATTCGGCAGGATGGAACGCCGCCTCGCCCGCCCGGCAAGGCACAGCCGCCCCACGCACGATAAGCCTTCCATCCGGCACGACCGCGCCGGACGGGGGGCATGCCGTGCCGGGATGGCTGGTGAGTGTCGCGCGGAGCCGGCTGGCCGCGTTCGTCGCCCTCGTCGCGGCGGGCGTCGGCATCCTCTATGGTCGCGACCCCCACTCGCTCCTGATGCCGATCCTCTATACGGAGGACGGCCTCTGGATGGCGAAGCTCTTCAACCGGGGGATCGTCCACACGCTGATCCACGCGAAGGGGGGCGAGACGCCCTACTTCGTCGTGCTCAACATTCTCCTCCTGCAGTCGGCCAGGTCGCTCAACGAGCTCGTCTTCGGCGCGTCGCTCGCGAATCTCCCGCACTTCGTGTCGGGGCTGGCGATGACGTTCTACGCCGTCCTCGCGGCCGCACCGGTGTTCCTGCTTCGGCCATTCCTCGGTCGGCCGGCGCGGGCCCTTCTCTGGATGCTCGTGATCCTGATGCCGCTGGGCGGGTCGTCGTTCGAGGTCCTCGGGCGGATCAGCAACATCGGGTATGGCGTCCTGTTTCTGAGCGTCTGCCTGCTGGCCCACCGACGCACGCTCATGGCCCCGGCGGGATGGCGCGCGGCCGGGATCGATGCGGGTGTGTTTCTGTGTGCGACGACCAATCCGCTCTGCTATCCCGTGATCGCGGCCGACTATGTCGCCCGAGTGTGGCGGCTCTGGCAACGTGGCGAGGCGACGCTTGTGCTCGTTCGACGCGACGCGGTCGCGCGGAGTGGTGCCCTGCTCGCCGTCGCGCTCGGCGCGGCGGTGATCGGCATGACACAACTCAGGTCACAGCCGAACCCATTTCTGAAGGACGCGCTGCGGTGGAACGAGGTGATCGAGGCCACGGTGGCGCGGCCGCTGCTCTTTCCCTTCGTCTTCCCCGTCTATCCGAGGCTCTCGGACGTCACGGCCATCGCGCTACTGGTGGCGCTCGGTGGCCTCGGCTGGTGGCTCACGCGCGGGGCACGCACCGAGCGGCGGCTGTTCGTCGTCGCGGCGTCGGTGGCCGGGTACGCGTCCGTGGCGACGCTTGCGATGAGGCCCGGGCTCACCCACGTTCTCGCGGGCTACTCGACGAGCCTCCTCGACCGCTACTACTACGGGACGTCGCTGCTGGTGGTGCTGGCGGCGTGCGCGGCGGTGTCTGCCGGATTACGGGCGCCGGATCGTGAACGCCGCGCCGCTGCGACGGTCGCACTCACGATGATGATCGCGGTGTACATGGCAAGCCTGGGCCTGCTCGTCGAGCGCGGTGGGTCCCGGTGGCGGGAACTTCCTGCGCACGACTTTGCGAGCGTCGTCGCCGCGGCTCACGAGGCCACGACCGCGAGTCAGCCCGACGCCCAAAAGGTGCGGGTCGACCTCCATCCGTCGCCGTGGAAGGCCCGGTTTCCGATCGAGAACGCCCGCGCGACAGCAGCGGCGATCGCCCCCGGAACGGCTCGGCGGTGACGCCGTTCCTTCGAGTCATCCTCCGGCTCGACAGAGGCTGACATCGAGCCCTTCGACGCAGCCACGAGTTGGTTGACGCCGACGCGTGGATCTCGTTGCCCTTCTTCGCTTCGTCATCCTGGCTTCGCTTGGTTCCATGGCCCGCCGCGCACCGCGGGAATCCCACCGGCGTTCCTCTCTCGATCGTCGAGGCCGCGCTCCCGGGGCCCTCGAGTGGATCACCGTCCCGAACGCCGTTGAGGGAGTGACGTAGGCCGGGCTATCCTTCCCTGATCGGTCGATCGTTCGGCGGCCTGGCTGCGCCGAATGGGGCTTTACCGTGTACCGGCGACGTCCGTATCAGCAGCTCAGGGCCGCGGCGGCTGTGGTCGAGGGGCGCGAGATGCGGATTTTCCTGGCGAACGATTCTTCCAACCAGATGCATTGGGGATGCAGCGCGACGGCAAACGGCCTTCGACGATTCCTCAACCGCCACGCGATCGAGGTCGCATATGCGACCGGGGTCCGTGAAATCGATGCGTCGGCCCACGAGGATGCCGCCGCATTCGCCCGCTCCGCGCGCGAGGCATCCATTTTGAAGTCCTGCGATCTGCTGGTCGTCAATGGTGAGGGGTCGATTCATGCCTCGCGCACTCCCGAGCTTGAAATGCTGATCGAGGCCGCGCTGGTCCTTGGCGTGCCGTTTGCCGTCGCGAACGCCTGCATCCGCGATTACCCCCGCATGATTCCCCTGCTACGGCAGGCTGCATTCATCACGGTTCGGGACAGCCGTTCCATGACCTACCTGGCAGGCGAGGGGATCGCCGCCACTCGGAGCGCGGATGCCTGCATCTATGCCGATTTCCAGGATGCTGGCTCCCCGCCGGCTGCCGGTGACGTCGCGTTCACGGACTGGCACCCTGAGGCGACCGGCGGGCTCCAGCCGCTGATCCGCGCCGCGCATGACGGACGGGGGGCGTTCGTGCCGTTCAAACGACTGGATGCGCATGCATCCTGGCCGGCGGCGCTGGCGACTCTGGCGCAGTACGGGCGGATTGTCTGCGCGCGCTACCATGGTGCCGTCTTCTCGATCCTTGCCGGGCGCGATGTCGCGCTCTTGCACTCCAACACCGACAAGATTCGGGCCTTCGCCGCCGATTACGGCCTGGATTCACGGCTGGTCACCCACCCCGACGCGATGTTCGAGGTTTGCCGCGACGATGCGTTGAAGCAGGCGCACGACCAACTGCGGGCCGAGGCGGCCGACTGGTCATGCCATCCCCTGCATCCGCTGGCATCGCGTCGCGTCTCGCCCACCCGCCCGCCGTTGTCGCCTCCACCGCCGGAAGCGTCCCCCCCTGGTCGCAACACCGTGTCAAAGCACGAGGTCATGAAGGCCCGTCGTGCCGCAGATCGGTTTGCGAGCCGCTCGGCGCATGGGGCGGCCGATGCGGAACTCCACCGTGGCGCTGGCGATACGGTCGTCGATGGACTGCCGCCCCTCAGCGGGTTCGGTCTGCGCGTCTTCGCCGCGCTGGTGGCTCAGGAGTCCCGCCCGGCCGGCTGCGATGCCGCCGCGAGAGAGTTCGAGCGGGCAGGCGAGATCGATCTTGCCTTCAGCCTCTACGCAGCTGCCAACCGGATGGTGCCGAACCGGTATGCCCTTCATCAGGCCGCGCTGTGGGGACATTCCGACCTGCCGGTCGTCGCGCTCTCCACGCTGCGTGGGGATGCCGCAGACGAGGACAGAGCCCACCAGCGCTCCCTCGCCGAGCAGGCAGAGGCCGCGGGGCTGATGAACCTGGCAGTCCGCACGCGGATGGACCTGTTCCGGCTTACGCGTTCCGTGGCCGACCTGCGTGTCGCGGCGCGGCTGGCGCATAATCACGGTCTGATCGGAGCAGCGGGTGAGATCGTCCGGCTGTGCGACGATCGGCAGGTAAAGCCTGAGGATCTGGCCCCGTACATCGGACAGCTCTTCTACATGCTGGGCGAGCGGATGGCGGGGCTGGATCTGCTGTCGCGCCATCGGACCGCCCGCCGCTGCGGTCAGGCAGTCGACCGCCCCACGCCGGCAGCGCCGGAACTGTTGGCCGACAGACTGGCTGGACGGCGGATCGGGCTGGCCTGCGAATCCGAGGCCGGCATCGGCAACGCGGTCTGGGCCCTTGGTTTCGCCGCGATGCTGGCGTCACACGTGAAGGGCATCGAGGTGGCGGTAGATCCCAGGATGCACGGGTTGATCCGCCGCTGTCTGGGACCCGCCGGGATCGATCCGGTCGAGTCCTTTTCGGGTGACGTCGAGATGATTCTCGATCGTCACGAGGTCATGATGGCGTGCTTCGCCCTTGCCCCCCAGCCGCGGGTTCCCGCCTTCCTGTCGGCCGATGCCGGCCTGACGCAGCATTTGCGTGCCCGCTACCAGGCGCGACTGGGACACAGGCCGCTCGTCGGGATCGCGTGGTTCACGTCCAATCCACATTCCGGTTGGCGACGGTCGGTCGAACTCGCGGCGACGATCCGTGGCATCGACCCGGCTGGTCGGTTCGGTTTCGTGGCTTTGCAATACGGCGAGCAGCGTGTCGATGCTGACATCGCGACGGCGCCTTCCCCGGCGCGGGTGTTCCGCGACCCGGAACTGGACATCGTCGCCGACATCGACGGCCATTTCGCGCAGATTGCCGCGATGGATGCCGTCGTCACGATCGATGCCTCGGTCGTGCATTTCGCGGGTGCGCTGGGCAAGCCCACAGCCGTGTTGACCAGCCGCACACCCATCTGGAAGTGGTACGCGGCGGAGGAGGCCGGCGTCCTGTCACCTGGCCAGGTGCTGTTCCATCAGGCGCGGTGCGGCAGTTGGCGGGTGGCGCATCAGGAAGTGGCGACTTGGTTGGACCACATCTGCGCACCCGTCGCTGACGACGGAGCCGCGTCGCGGGCGAGCCCCGGCCAATGATCTTGCGAAGCCCATTGCCATCCCCGTGAAGGCGCCGCAGGCAGCCGCGAATGGCATCCGTCCACGCCTCTCCTATCGATGTCCCGTCTTCCCCGATTCGGCAACACACGGCCGGATCGGATCGCGCGATGGCGAGTAGGGTCGGCCGGGCCAGCAGAATGACGTTCCTCGTCACTCCTTGCCTGCCCGACGTCGCGGCGACGACTGGGGCGGCCCGGGCCGCTCGCGGAAGTCCACGCGGTCGGGGGCCATCGGTGTCAGACGTGGCGTACCGAACCCTAAGCACACGCGGACACGATCTACGCGGAGGCGAGGAGAACGCGTCGGCAGTGGATGGGTGGCGATTGGGGGAACCGCTCCTGGACGGCCGCCATGACCGATCGCGCAACTCACGATCCGTCCGTCAGTCGAACGACCGTTGTGGAAGTGCATTGACCGGGCTTCTGAAGCAGGCCGCGAGTGCCTCCGGGAGTCGCGGGTAGGTGAACGCGAACCCCTCCTGCCCGAGGCGGCTGCTCACGACGTACCGACCGTAGAGGGCGATCTCCGGATCGGTGCGCAGCACAAGGGGCGCACCGATGCGCACCATCCACGTGAACGCGGGCAGGGCGATCGGCACCTTCGGCCAAGGCACCGCGTGCCGCAAGGTGCGCATGAACTCGGCATTGCTCACCGGATTCGGGCTGCTCGCCACGTAGGTGCCGGCCATGCTGTCATCGGAAAGGCCACGCTCGATGAGCCGATTCATGTCCACTTCGTGAATCCAGCTCATCCCCTGGCGGCCGCTGCCGACGGGGCCGCCAAGGCCGCACCGCGCGAGTGGCGCGAGCCGAGACAGGGCGCCGCCCCCGGCGCCGCGGTCCCTGCCGATCACGAAGCTCGTTCGCAACACGACGCCGCGTTGTCGGGGAAGCCGTGCGTCGCCGAACTCCTTCTCCCAGGCGATCCCGACCATCGGCGCCAGCCCATATCCGGTGGGACTTTCCTCGTCACACCACACGCTCGGCGGATCGCCGTAGATGTGCGCCGTGCTCATCTGTACCCACACGGGAGGTGGAGACGTCACCGACCGACAGGCGATCCCCAGCACTCGCGTGGCCTCGACCCGCGATCGGAGGATCTCGTCGCAGTGGTCGGGCGTCTTCACGCAGTCGACGGTACGGCCCACGAGGTTGACGAGGCCTTGGGCCCCATCCAGGCATGCGGCCCACTCTCCCATCGATCGGGCGTCCCACGTCACGTGCTGCCACGGCCCGTTTGGTCGCGGCCGATTGCGGGAGAGGATGGTGACGTCCCAGTTGGCGGCGCTGAGGTGGTAGGCCAACGAGACGCCCAGAAATCCGCTTCCGCCCGCGATCACCACGCGCGGCGGCTGCGACGCATGCACGGTGGTGGAATCCTGGACAGACATGTTCGCGTCAACCGCACGGCGGACCGACTCGTAACCCGTGCGGCCAGCGTTCGCCACCGGTCACTCGATCACCGTCGCTCCTTTGATCGCTCGTCCTCGCGATCATCGTCGCCGCGAGGGAAGACCGCCATGGCACGACTCTCCGCCGGTCACGCATCGCGATTGATCCGCCGCGTCGCCTCCTGGGCCCGTGCGACGTCGCCAGCGGCTTCCGCCGCAGAGAGGACATACCGCCAGATGAAGACCAGTCGATCGGCGGGTGCGTGGTCGATCGCGTCCCACTCCCAGAGCTTTTCGGCCACTTCCCCCGCGATGTCGGGTGCGTCATGCACGAGCGCCGCGAACCCGCGTTCGGCCTCCGCCGTACGTCCGGCCCGCACCAGCCTTCTGACGAGCAGGGCCCGGGCATCGACCTCCCGCGGCCCGTGTTCGATCGCGAGTTCGAAGCATGTGATCGCGGCGGCCGGTTCGTCCGTCATGTCGTAGTAGGTGCCAAGCATTCGCAGCAGCGGCGCGTTCGGGCCGGTCGCCTCGAGCGACCGGAGGATCACCCGCTCGCTGTCGTGCCAGCAGGCCACCCAGTTCCACGTCGTCAGGAACAGCCCCGCCAGGTAGACGAGCACGAGCGCCTGCGCTGGCCGACGGATCGCCGCCTGAGGCGCGGCAAGCCAGCCGAACTGCCACAGCTGATGCACGATCGCCGCGATGAGCAGCAGGTGCGGGAGATAGGTGTAGCGGTCGGCGCGGGAGTGCTCGCCGATGGCGACGATGCCTGACATCGGAAACGTGAGCAGGAGAAACCAGGCCCAGCCCGCGGCGAGCCACGGCCGCCGCACGACATTCGCCGCCGCCACGGCGGTGACGCCCACGAGCAGGGCCAGCGTGGCGAGCACCCGCCAGAGCGGCAGCCAGGGATTCACGGGGATGGGGTAGAGCACCGAATGCCCGCCCACGACGAAGAGCTGCCCCAGATAGATGCCGTATGACATCACCGTCTGCTGCAGCCGCCACTCGAGCGGCGCGGCCCGATCGACCGCACCCGCGCTGGCGTGCGCGTGCATCGTGATCAACGCGAGCCCCGCCGACATCCCGAGCCAGGGCAGCTTCTCCGCTACGAGCCCCGCCCACGACCGCGGCCGGCGCGGGTCGAGCCGGCCGAGCGGCCACAGATCGAGCACCGCCAGGCCGACCGGCAGCGTCACGGCCAGCGGCTTGGCGAGCATCGCCAGCGCGATCGCCGCCGTGACGAGCACGTATCCCGCGGCCGTGCGGCGCACCGCGTACCGCTGGTAGGCGAGCATCGTCGCGACACAGAAAAAGACGCAGAGGCAGTCCTTCCGCTCGGCCACCCAGGCCACGCTGACGACCCGCAGCGGATGCACGCCGAACACCAGAGACGCGAGGGCGGCCGCCGCCGCCGGCTCGCCGGCCCGCCTGAGGAACAGGAAAAACATGCCCACCGACCCAAGGTGGAGCAGAAGGTTGTGCAGTTTGAAGAGACCCGCGTTCCACGGGGACAGCCGCCAGTCGAGCATGTGCGACAGCCAGGTCAGCGGATGCCAGTTGGCCTCGTGGTATCCAAAGGCCCAGCGGAGGCTCGCCCAGGAGAAGCCGCCGCGGATTCCGGGGCCGAGGTAGCTCGCATCGTCGAAGGCCATGAGCGCGTCGTCATAGGTCTGCAGATAGGGAAGCGCCACCACGGCCAGCACGGCCAGGAGCACCGACCAGTCGCGGCGGCCAAAGGCGGCCAGCTGCGGCGAGACGGCGGCAGGGAGGTCGTGATCCATGGCAGAGCCCTCGACGGGCGAAGAACGGCGGTTCACCCGGCCGCGATAGAGCGCAGGGCCGCAGGATACCTCGCCGACCGGAGGGGCGCCAGCCGCGTCAGGCGGTAGCGGCCGCGTTGGCCCTGTAGCCGGATCCACAGGTCGACCGCCGCCCAAGCGGTGGGAGAGCGATCCGAGAACGGGCCCGGCGGTCGATCCGTCGCGATCCGGACCGTCTTCCCGGTCCGCACTCGAACGTCCCGCAGCCCATGCGGCTTCCACACCTAGGGGATGGAGTGGACGGCGAAGCGTGGGGCGGGCAGAAGGGAGGCGACGAGGCCGCCTTCCCGCAGACGATGCGGATCGATTTCGTGCGGGTGTATCAGAGGTAGTAACGACGGCGGTGGCTGCCCTCGCCACCACCGACGTCGCCCGCGCTCTCGGCGTCGTCGTCTCCTTCGATCGCCGGCGTGGGGTGGCGTCGCTACTCCGAGTCGCTCTCTGGCTCGATCGAGGCTGACATCGAGCCCTTCGACCGGGCGAGCAGCTTGTCGGCACCGAAGGCGTGGATCTGGTCGCGCTTGAGTTCCGCGTGTTCCTTCGTCGTCGTGAGCACGATCACGCGGCCCTGGCGATCGACCTTCTTCGCGAGTTCGAAGCCCACCTCGGGCGCGTGACCGAAGAGCTGCTTGAGCATCGCGATCACGTACTGATACGTGTGGTCGTCGTCGTTCCAGAGCACGACGTGATACCGCGGCTGCCGCTTCGGACGGCGGTCGGTCGTCGGCCGCGCGGCCGGCGTCTCCACGGGAGCCACCGCGACGGCACTGGCGGACTCGGGCATGGGTCTGGCACACTCCGGACCCGGGCGAATCAGCCCGGAACGGCGTCTAGTATAGATGCCGCCGCAAGCCCGTACCGCCGCCGGAGTCGCCCGTGCTCGACCGCCGTTTCGTCGCCGACAACATCGATCTCGTCGCCGCCAACTGCCGTGCCCGCGGCTCGTCGGCCGACGTCGCCCGGTTCGCGGACCTCGACCGCCTCCGCCGCCAGCTTCAGGCCGACATCGACCGGCTCAACGGCGAGGCCGGGGCGGTGAGCAAGTCGATCGCCAAGGCCGCCGACGCGGCCGAGCGCGAGTCCCGCAAGGCCGAGGGCCGCCGGCTCCGCGAGGAGATCGGCGCCCTCGAAACCCGCTCGGCCGAGATCGTGGCCGAGGCCGACCTCATCCTGCGCGCGATCCCGAACCTCACCCACCCCGACGCCCCCGTCGGCGGCGAAGACGCGGCCGTCGAGATCCGCCGCGGTGCGACGCCCGTGCCCTCGTTCTCCTTCCAGCCGCTCGACCACGTGGCCCTCGGCGAGAAGCTCGAGCTCTTCGATTTCGAGGCAGGCTCGAAGGTCGCCGGCCACGGCTTCTACTTCCTCAAGAACGACGCCGTGCTCCTCGAACTGGCGCTGCAGCGCTACGCCGTCGATCTCCTCATGCGCGAGGGGTTCACGGTGATGACCACACCGGATCTCGCCCGCGACACGATCCTCGAGGGCACGGGCTTCATGCCCCGCGGCCCCGAGACGCAGATCTACTCGATCACGGGATCGGACCTCTCGCTCATCGCCACCGCCGAGATCACGCTCGGCGGCGCGCTCCACGAGCGGATCTTCGAGCCCGACGAGCTGCCCATCAAGCTCTGCGGCATCAGCCACTGTTTCCGCACCGAGGCCGGCGCCCACGGCCGGGCCACCCGCGGCCTCTACCGCGTCCACCAGTTCACGAAGGTGGAGATGTTCGCGTTCACGCTGCCCGACGAGAGCGGTGCCATGCACGAGCAACTGCTCGACCTTGAATGCAAGCTGTTCGACGGCCTCGGGATCCCCTACCGCGTGATCGACACCGCCTCCGGCGATCTCGGCGGCCCCGCCTACCGCAAGTTCGACCTCGAGGCCTGGATGCCCGGCCGCGGCACGCAGGGGGA
>Ga0233425_10011429_pt1 | contig 10367 bp, 7 predicted proteins | sample Watercolumn_Towu_2_FD_181712 | JGI IMG/M metagenome (GOLD analysis project Ga0233425, IMG submission 181712) | Freshwater microbial communities from Lake Towuti, South Sulawesi, Indonesia - Watercolumn_Towuti2014_140_MG | ecosystem: Environmental > Aquatic > Freshwater > Lake | place: Indonesia... | reverse complement strand
CCCGTCCATTTAAAAATACGTCTGATAAGGCTTTTCTTTTTCCGTGGTTGAGTTGTTTCCATAAAATAAAGGTGTTAATAATGCAACTAAGATAATCATTTACCGGCTACAGGGATTCGTCCGGCGGCACTAAAACGATAATAATTTATAAAACAGCCGCTTCCCGCTTTCAAATATGGCATGGAAGAGATCTCCCCTCAATACTTCACCAGCCCCGAGACGGATTGCCCGCAGCGTAGGGTTTACAACGAATTTACCGGTTTTTCAAATTTGGTAGACTTTTTGTAAAGTCTTGACGAAAACTTAACCTGTTTCGGTATTTTTTTCGATAGTTTTGCACACTTAATTATGACGACCCTGAAATTTCTTTGCTCCTTCTTTCTCCTGTTCTCCCTTGCCTCCAAAGCCCAGATTCTGAACGCCTACGCTAAAATCGGCAGCATCACCGCCGGAACCCAGCTCACGGTAACCAATGTCAACCAGGCGGCCCATACCTTTACGGTCGGCGGCAAGGTGGTGATCATGCAGATGCAGGACGATGTGATCGGCTCCAACGTTAATGATGATGCCGCATTTGGCAACCTTTCCGGCATTTCAAGCGCCGGGCTCTACGAGATAGGAACTATCGCCTCACGCTCTCCGGCTACCGGAACTCCGACCACTATCACCCTTTCCAGCCCTCTGGCCAATACGTACCATACGGGAACCAACGCTTCCCTTCAGCTCATCAGCTACCGGAACATGGGCAGCAATTACACGACAAGCGGCGCTGTTACCGGGCTTACCTGGGACGGTAATGTCGGCGGCGTGATCGCTTTCGAGGTTTCCAATACGCTCACGCTCAACCATCCGGTAAACGCCGACCTCATCGGCTTCCGGAAAGGCCTGATTAATTCCAACCCGGTGGCAGGCTCCTGTCTTCCCACGCTGTTCAGGACCAGCTCTGTCAACCAGGCCTTTAAAGGAGAGGGGATTTACAAAGCCACGGACCCGAACTACACCAATGCCCGCGGCAAGATCCTTAATGGCGGCGGTGGGGGCAACGAACACAACGGCGGTGGAGGCGGTGGCGGAAACTTTTCGGCAGGCGGTGATGGTGGCTTTGGCTACAGCTGCGGGTCGGGCTCCTATGCCTCCGGCGGAATCGGCGGCATTTCGCTAGGGCCGCAAATTGCCAGCAACCGCATTTTCATGGGCGGCGGCGGTGGCGGCGGGCAGCAGAATAATACCGTAGGGCTCGACGGCGGCAACGGCGGAGGCATCATCCTGATCAAAGCGGCAACGCTTGTCACCAATACCGTATGCAGCAGCGCCATTAAGATCAGCGCCAACGGCGGCAGCACGGCCAGCTGTGGAAACGACGGCGCGGGCGGCGGCGGCGCGGCAGGAACAATCGTTCTCCAGGTCAATAGCTATTCGGCGAGCAGCACCTGTCCGCTAAGCATCAATGCCAACGGCGGCAGTGGCGGCAACGTGGGCGACGGCGCGGAGCACGGCGGCGGCGGAGGAGGCGGACAAGGTGCTGTGATCTTTTCTGCGATGCAGCCAACGCTCAACATTTCAACTACAACCACCAACGGCAGCGGCGGCCGGAACAACGCCAGCGGAGCTTCTTATGCCGGAAACGGCGTTGGCGCGAACAATGCCGGGATCCTGAGCATGGGCGGGCCTTTACCGGTAGAGCTTCTGAGCTTCACCGGAGAAAAAGAAACGAATCGCGTGAAGCTTTCCTGGACAACGCGCAGCGAAAACAACGTGGCCTCCTTCCTGATCGAACGCAGCAGCGACGCCCAACAATTCAAGCCGCTTGGCGCCACAAAGGCGACAGGCTCACTATATAACGGCAATAGCTACGACCTGTATGACGACAATCCTTCCGAGGGCATGACTTATTACAGGCTCAAACAAATAGACCGCAGCAGCAGATACGCCTACTCGAACACACTTGCGATCCATTTCGAAACAGAAAAGGAGTTCAGCCTCTTTCCTAACCCTTCGGCTTCGGGCGCTGCCGTTTACCTACTGCTGCCACAGACTTCGGGGAAGGCAAGTATCGACGTGCTCGACCTGACAGGAAAATGCATCCTCACACAGCATTCTCTGATGGAAGCCGGAAAGGCGGTGGAGCTCAACGCGTCATTGCCGCAGGGCATCTACCTGGTGAGGTTAAATACCGGAGGAGGCAGCCTGCTAAAAAAGCTTGTGGTGAATTAGACCACACTAGCTGTTCTGAAACTTCAGAATAAAAGAGGTCCCTTCAACGGATGAGTAAGCGAAGCTTCCGTTCAGCTGCTCGCTGAGCGCCTCGATGACCGACAGGCCCAGCGATTCCTTTTCCTGATAGCCGGAGGCAAGGCCAATGCCGTTATCGCTGACGGATAAGGTGCAGATATCGTTTTCCTGCTGGAAAGACACATGGATTGTTCCCTGACTTTTGCCCATAAAAGCATGTTTGTAGCAATTGGTGAGCAGCTCGTTCAGGATCAGGCCGCAGGGCACGGCGGTATTGATATTCAGCACCACATCGCCAATATCGGTCGTTACCTTTACCGAACCGGAGATGGAAGGATAGGAGGCATTGATCTCGGAAATAAGCTCGGCGATGTACTGCTCGAAATTGACATCGGCGAAATTGCTGTTCTTATAGAGGCGGTTATGAATGAGCGACATCGAGATCACGCGGTTCCTGCTTTCCACCAGCACGTTCCTGGCCTCCGAAGGCGGGTCGTTGCCGATCTTCAGGCTGAACAGGCCCGAAATAATGGCAAGGTTGTTTTTCACACGGTGGTGTAGCTCCGATAGCAGAAGCTCTTTCTCCGCCAGGGCGTCCTTGATCTTTTTCTCTGCCTGCTCGTGCTCCGCGATCCGCTGGTTGTACAGCTCCGACTCCTTAAGCCCGTTCTTGATGGTGAGGTAAATAAAAAAGCCTACCGCCAGGCAGCTGAACAGCAGGTTGAATACAAACATCTGGTAGCGCTTTTCATCCGTAACGAAATGGCTTCTGAACAATTCATAACGCGTCAGCAGGTTCACAAGGATCAGCAGGATGATAAAGGACAGGTTCAGGAAAATGATCTTCTGGTCTTTCCGGATATCGAATACAAAGGCGATGGCCAGGATCAGCGGAAAGTAATAGAGGTAGGTTCCTGACAGAACGCCTGAATAGGAGTTAAAATAGAACACGGCCAGGTTAATGGTCATGAACAGGAAGATGATCGCAAAGTCGTGGTGATGGCGGCTGTTCATGTACAGGCCGAAAAGGCACACCAGCACAAAGCCTTCGAGCAGAACACCGGAGAAGAGGTCGCCCAGCGAAAGGTTATTGAGGCCGCTGAAGCAAAAGATCGTCAGGGCAATGACACTGAACTGGTTCGTGAGCGTGATACGTTTGGTCAAGCTATCATCATACCCTTCCCTGATCCCGATCCTTGAAACCCGACTCCAGTATTTTTGGAACATAAAATTATTTGCTCAGAATTTTAAAATCAGTGCGCCTGTTCATCTGCCTGCCTTCGTCCGTGTCGTTGCTGGCCACCGGCACCGTTTCTCCATAGCCTTTCGCCACGAGCCTGTCGCCGGCAATGCCCTTGCCGATCAGGTAGGTCACCACCGACTGAGAGCGCGACTGTGATAATTTCTGATTGTAATCATCGCTGCCTTTGCTATCCGTGTGGCTGCCCAGCTCGATTTTAATCGTTGGGTTCTCGCTCAGCAGTTTGATAAGCCTGTCGAGCTCATTCGCCGATTCGGGACGGATCGTGGCTTTATCGAAATCAAAGAAGATGTTACGCAGGGTGATCGTTTTTCCGATGTCGATCTTCTTGAGCTCGATGTTCTTTTCCACCTCCTGGAAGTTGGCCGTTGCCGGCAGGTCGAAGTTCTCCGAGTGGAAGAGGTAGCCCTCCTTCTTCACGGCGATGCCGTAGTTTTTGCCGCTTGGCAGCGATACGAGGTATTTACCGGTAGTGCTGTTCGATTTGAAGACCGCAATCACTTCGTTCTTCGTATTATCGATCAGCTCGATGCTCGCCTCCAGGGGCTGTTTCGTCTGCTCATCGGTGATCACGCCTTTCAGAATGGTCATTTTCGGACCGCTCGATTCTATTTTCTCCGCTTTGAACTCGCTCACCGGGGCCGTCACGCTGGCCAGGAGATTATCCTCGTTCATCATCAGCGGCGCTTTTTCAGGCCCCAGGAACGTGATCTTGTAAATATCCTTGTCGCCGTAGCCGCCCTGCTTGGCAGAGGCGAAATAACCATGATGCCCGCTGCCGCTGATCACGAAGAATACATCGTCATCCGGTCCGTTGATCGGGTAGCCCAGGTTCTCAGGCTCACTCCATGCTCCATTCTCAAACACGGATTTAAAAATATCGTAACCTCCCATGTTATTATGCCCTTTCGAGCTGAAATAAATGGTCTTGCCATCAGGGTGAATGAACACACCTTCCTCGGCGTATTTGGTATTCAGCACAGGACCTGCATTCACCGCCGGGCCCCAATCGCCTTTCGCATCCTTGTCTGAATAATAAATGTCGCGGTCTCCCAGGCCGCCTTCGCGGTCGCTCACAAAGTACAGGCGCTTGCCATCGTACGACAAGCTCACCGATGATTCGTGCGCTTTGGAATTGATGTTCTTATTAAGGTGCTCCGGCTTGGTCCATACATTTCCGTTCAGGTAGCTCACATAAATATCCCCACCGTCCTTCTCCTTGAACTTATACACGAACAGGATGGTCCCGTCGGATGACAGGCCTGCTGTCGCATCGTGGTCCTCGCTGTTCACGACAGGCCCGAAGTTCTGCGCCGGCGCCCATTTACGGCCTTTCTTTCCGGAAATGTAGAGGTCCTCAAAATAGCCGCCATTTTCGCCATCGCTTTTTCCCCCCGTCGTGGTGTTGCGGCAGGCCGTGAAAGCGATCATCGATTCATCAGCCGTAATAAAGGCGCTGTACTCCGGATAGATCGTATTGATCTCTGGCCCCAGGTTATCAACAAAAATGCGCTGCGGATTTGCCACCAGCAATTTGCCGGTCTTACATTCCTGGATCTTTTTGGTAATATCGGCCATAGGCACCGCATTGGCCTTCGCATTGGCCGAATAGCGGCTCATGGCGGCCTGATAATATTTGATGGCGTCGTCCCATTTCAGGTTGATCTGGCAGGCCCAGCCGAGCAGGTAAATCCCGTCCTCCGGGATCTGCGGGTTCAATGAATAAGCCTTTTCCAGGTATTTGATGGCTTCAGGCGATTGCGGATTCAGGTTGAATGAAATGAAGCCCAGCATGTAGTTCAGATCGGCATTGTTCGGGTTGAACTCCTGCGCTTTTTCCAGAAAAGGCTTTGCCTGCTTGAAATAAATATCACCGGCATGCCTGTAGTCGTTCCTGCTGACAGGATAATACCCGTGCACGTTCACATACTCATCGAGGATAAACTGGTATTCTTTCTTTCCCAGGACAAAAGCGTCCTTCCCCTCATCCAGCGCTTTCCTGGCCTCTTTCAGCTGGTCTTTCCTGTCGGGGAAATTAGCCTTTTCAAATTCTACATTCTGCGCCAGTACGGAGGTGCTTATAAAAAACAGAACTAAAATCGTTTTAAGTATATTCATAACATGCTATTAAGTGTAGTTAATGGTAAAAAGGTAAAAACAAGTGCGCGATCAATCGCACAATCCTGAGGAGTAGCGCTTCCCTTCCGGGATCCCCAGCTCTGCGGCTTTTTTCCAGTCTTCGCAGGCGCCTTCCTCGTTTTGCTGCATCTGCCGGATAATGCCCCTGTTCAGGTAGGCGGCCCCCGCTTTGGCATCGGCTCTGATCGCCTTATTCACCCAGTCTTCCGCTGCCTTAAACTCTTTTTTCTTAATATAAGCGGAAGCCATGTTGTTCATGGCCAGCACATAATCCGCTTTCTGCCGAAGGGCCGCGTCGAAATCGGCAATGGCACCATTGATATCGTTGTTATTGAGCTTCGCCGAGCCACGGTTGTTGAGGGCGAGGTAATAATCCGGTTTCAGGGAAAGGGCTTTATTGTAAGCCTCGATCGCTCCCGCATGATCGCCTTTGTTGCGCTTGCAGGAGCCCAGGTTGTTGTAGGCAAAGTACATTTTGGAATCGGTTGCCACCGCTTTTTCATAATCGGCGATCGCCCCCGTTTCGTCGCCCAGCTGCCTTTTGGCAGAAGCGCGGTCGTTGTAGGCATAGGCATAATCGGGCCTGGCGGCGATGGCCTTATCGTACTCGGCAACCGCTTCTTTATAATCCCCGCTTTCAAACTTCAGTTGCCCGGCAAGGTAATAGGCTTTGCTGTAGTTCTCGTCCACCAGCGTGGTCTTATTAAGATACGACAGGCAGGAGTCTTTTTTATGGAGGGCATAAAAGCTCTGGGCTTTTCCATAGAGCGCATCCGTATAAAGCGATTTAAGGCCCAGGGCTTTGCTGTAATCTTCGAGGGAGCCCTCGTAATTTTTCGATTCGAACTTTGCAAAACCCCTGTTGTAGTAAGCTTTCTCAAAAGCCGGGTTCAGAGCAATGGCCTTCGAGAAGCTCTCGATGGCCATGTTCGTGTTTTTCTGATTCATGAATTCCAGTCCCTGGTTGTAGGCATTTTCTGCTTCCTGGGCGGGGGTAAGGGCGGTTTTAACTTTAACGGTATCCTGTGCATTTACCTGAAAGCACAGCAGCCCGAAGCCAATCAAGACTATCTTTTGCATAATCGTTTTGTTAGTAACGAATTAAAGATAGAAAAATAAATGGATAATGTCCAGCCGGACTAAAAATTAACGTAGTAATCTTTGGTGAACTCCTTGTACTCCTCCGTGTAGTCGTGCCTTCCGCCCTTTTCGATCACCAGGGTTTTTTCGGAGAACTCGGTAGGAACGAACTCGAACTGCATGAGGTGGCGCTTGTCGGTGTCTTTATCCGCGCGCGATTTCACCCGCAATAATTTCGACAGGTAGAGGCCTTTTTTTTCGGCCATGAGCCTGAAGCGCTCCGCCTCCGGCTTTGGCAGGATCAGGCAGAACTTTCCTTTGGGATCCAGGATCTTCACAACGCCCTCCAGCAGCTCCTCGAAAGGAAGCATGTATGCATGGCGCGCCTGCGAGCGCTGCTCATCCGAAGACTTCAGGCATTGCTCAAAATAGGGAGGATTGGAAACGATCAGGTTGAACTTACGATCGGTGGCTCTGGCGTATTCCTGGAAGGAATGCTGGGACACATGGATCCTGCTGGCGAACTTGCTTTCGGAAATGTTCTGGGAAGCCTGCTTAACAGCATTTTCATCAATATCGATGGCATCGATCCGCGCTTCTGTTTTCTGTGCCAGCATCAGGGCGATGATGCCTGTGCCTGTACCGATGTCGAGAATTGATTTGCTGCCGTTAGGCACGATCCATGCTCCCAATAATACCGCATCAGTCCCTACCTTCATCGCACAGCGGTCCTGATGGATTATAAATTGCTTAAACGCAAATGAAGTACCGGGCATAAACCATTAATGAAAATTTTACTCTTAAAATTAAAACAAAAAAGGGTATTTTTAATTTTCTAAATTAACAAAAAAAGTTAAACCCATGGGAATCCGATTTTCATTTCTAAAAGTTTTGCTTACTGTTGCCGTTGGCCTGATCGGTTCCGGCTGCACAAAAAAAGACTGGAATTGTGACTGCACCGTCAACGGTGATCCTTATTCCACCGTGATTAAAAACACCACAAAGTCTAAAGCCGGCAAGGCCTGCGGTGATTATGGCAAACGCATCGGAAGCCAACAGGGGAATTATGTCTACAAATGCAAGGTCAATTGAACATGAAAATGAAACGGTTCAGTAATACCTTGTTACTGTGCGTTCTTGCTTTGCACGCCTGGCCGCAGAAGAGCATTGAGGAGATCCTGAAGTCGTACCAGGCCGATAAGGACCTGCAGCATGCGCAGATCAGCTTTTGCGTGATGGAAGCAGCCACCGGAAAAACCCTGAAAGAATACCAGTCAGGGATGGCCATGATCCCGGCCAGCACCCTGAAGATTGTGACGACCTCCGCAGCCCTGGGAATTCTCGGAAAAAATTACACCTACAAAACCAGCCTCTACTTAACGGAAAACCCGGATCCCGCCACAGGAAGCTATAACGGCGACCTTCTCGTCAAAGGCAGCGGCGATCCCTCCTTCAACTCGTCCTATTTTTACAGTAGCGATTCCCTGTTCCTCGGCGCCTTCATCAAAAAGCTGAAGGCCAAAGGCATCAAAAAAATAAACGGCAGCGTGAAGGTGGATGCGTCCTGCTTCGACAACAGCATCCCCGGAACCTGGATCTGGAGCGACATCGGGAACTACTTCGGTGCTGGCGCCAATGGCTTATCCTACCGCGACAATAAATTTTCCCTGTTCTATTCTACGGCAGAAGCAGGCTCTGTGGCCAGCCTCGACAGGATCAAACCCGGGTATTTCGAAAAGAACATGTCCGTACAATCTTCCGTAAAAGCCTATGGCTCGGAGGACGATGCCTTTGTGTATGGCGACCCCAACGGCTACACGCGCAAGGTCAGCGGCACCATTCCTCCGAACCAGAAAAATTACGAAGTGGAGGCACAGATGCCCGAGCCGGCGCTGTACTTTGGCTCCAGCCTGATCACCGAGCTGAGCAGACATGCGATACTGACCTCAAAGGACAGCAAAGCCCTGGTAAATGAAACGCCCGGCGCATATGTGTATAAGCCGGAGCTGCTGGTCCATACGCATGTGTCCCCTACGCTCGAAAAGATCGTGTTCTACACCAATACCAAAAGCAATAACCACTATGCGGAGAGCCTGCTGAAAACGATCGGTGCTGCCAAAACCGGAAAACAGGGAACAACGGACAACGGCATCGACGCCGTGGAGGCGTTTTGGAAAGAGCGCGGCGTGGATGTTTCCGGATTGCACATGAGCGATGGCAGCGGCCTGTCGCGCGCCAATACCGTCACAACCGGATTGCAGGCAAGCATCCTTTCCAAGATTTTCCGCGACAGCCTGCTCTACCCGGCCTTCAACGCCTCGCTGCCGGTGGCAGGGAAAAGCGGAAGCATGGCCAGCCTTTGCAAGGGAAGCTTTGCCGAGAACAACATGCGCGCCAAGACGGGCTACATCAACCGCGCCCGGGGCTATTGCGGCTATGTGAAAACAAGATCAGGAAAGGAATTAGCCTTTTCGGTTCTTTTCAACAATTACGATTGCTCTCCAAAAGAAGCGAAACTGAAAATCGAGAAGCTGCTGCTGGCTTTGGTGGACTTGTAGTTTGTTGGTTTCAAGAACGTCAGCTGCATTGATGACTTCGAGAGCCTCAGTCATCGGTTGAATGATTTAGCTTGACATGGTGGCTGAGGCTCTCGAAGCCACTCTCCGTTATGTGGTTAGTACCTCATCAATACACTTCAGGATAATCCCGCAGGCTTTGCGGATCTCGTCCTCGGTAATGACCAGTGGCGGCGCGATACGCATCGAATGGGCGTTGAACAGGAACCAATCCACGATCAGCCCGTTCTGCACACAGGCGTCGATGATCTTCATGTTCAGATCAACGTCTCCGAAATCCAGCGACAGCATCAGGCCCTTCCCCTTGATCTGCTTAATGGCGGGATGCACCAGCAGGGAACGGATCAGCTCCGATTTCCGCGCAACGCCTTCCAGCAGGCGCTCATGCTGTATGACCTGCAGGCAGGCCAGGGAAGCCGCGCAGCAAACGGCATTCCCGCCGAAGGTATTGATATTTCCTAAAACAGGATTGTGCGTAAACTCATTCAGCAATTCCCTGGAGCTGATGAAGCAGCCGATGGGCAAGCCGCCGCCCATGCCTTTTGCCAGCAGAAGAACATCGGGTACGATGCCCGTTTGCTCAAAGGCGAAGAGGGTGCCGCTGCGTCCAAAGCCGTTCTGGATCTCGTCAAGGATAAGCAGGGCGCCGGTTTCCGTGCAGCGCCCGCGCAGGGCTTTTAAAAATTCATGACTGGCTACCGTATAGCCGGTTTCGCTTTGCACGGATTCCAGGATCACGCCCGCTGTTCTGTCGGTGATCCCCTCCAGGGCTGCTTCGATGGAATTGTATTCCAGGATCCTGACATCCGGCAATAGCGGCCTGAACGCCTGCTTGAAGGTTTCGTTGCCCATCACGCTTAGCGAGCCGTGAGAGCTGCCATGATAAGCGTCGCGGAAGCTAACGATCTCCGTCCTGCCTGTCACGCGCTTGGCGAGCTTCAGGGCTCCCTCCGTGGCTTCCGTGCCCGAGTTGGTATAAAATACCGAGTTCAGATGTGGGGGCAGCAGATCGGTCAGGGCCTTCGCCAGCAGGATCTGCGGCGCCTGCACGTATTCGCCGTACACCATCAGGTGCATAT